>Ga0114129_10002486_pt1 | contig 25590 bp, 22 predicted proteins | sample RhiMetdeltSRZDD1_FD_80071 | JGI IMG/M metagenome (GOLD analysis project Ga0114129, IMG submission 80071) | Populus rhizosphere microbial communities from Tennessee, USA - Rhizosphere MetaG P. deltoides SRZDD1 (version 2) (version 2) | ecosystem: Host-associated > Plants > Roots > Rhizosphere >...
AACCAGTTCGCGTCGATCAGCATGCCGGCCAGGATCGGCCCGCCGACCGCGGACAAACCCATGATCGGGCCGAACATCGCGAAGGCCTTGCCGATCTCGTCGGCCGGGAAGACGGCCTTGATGATGGCCAGGCCCTGCGGGATCATCACCGCGCCGAGCAGCCCCTGCGCGAACCGGCTGCCGATGAGAAGCTCGGGCGAGGTCGCCAGGCCGCACAGCGCGGACGCGAGCGCGAAGCCGGCGGCGCCGACCACGAACAGCCGGCGCCGGCCGAGCAGGTCGCCGAGCCGTCCGAAGGTGACCAGCCCGACGGCGAACGCCAGCGTGTATCCGGCCAGCATCCACTGCATGCCGGTGGTGGAGCCGCCGAGGTCGGCGTGGATCGACGGGGCGGCGATGTTCACGATCGTCGCGTCGACCAGGTCCATGATCTCGGCGACCAGGACGAGGCCGAGGACGATCCAGCGCCAGCGGTACGGCGCGGTGGTGGCCCGGGTGTCGGGCGCGAGTTCTGTGGTGGTCATCTGGGCTCCTGGAACGGTGTTCGACGAATACGAACACTGTTCTACAGACGAATGGTGTTCGCGTCAAGTACAGTGTTCGGCATGAGTCTGAACTCGCCGCCGTGGGAGCCGGCCAGGGCCCGCAAGCCGGCCCGGACCCCGCTCACCCAGGAGCGGATCGTCGACGCCGCGCTCGAGCTGCTGGTCGCCGAGGGGTACGACGCGCTGTCGATGCGGCGGATCGCGCAGGCGCTCGGCACCGGCGCCGCCTCGCTGTACGCGCACGTGGCGAACAAGCAGGAGCTGGACCAGCTGATGATCAACCGGGTCGCGCAGGGTCTCGAGATCCCGGACCCGGACCCGGAGCGCTGGAAGGAGCAGCTGGCGCAGGTGATGCGCGACCTGCTCCGGGTGCTGCGGTCCTATCCGGGAGTGGCCCGGGCGGCGATCGGGCAGATCCCGCTCGGCGAGGAGTCGCTGGTCAGCACCGAGCGGATGCTGGCGATCCTGCGGGCCGGCGGCCTGCCGGACGACGTGGCGGCGTACGCCGTCGACCTGATCCCGCTGTACGTCTGCTCGGTGGCGTTCGAGGAGTCCGTGCAGGGCTCGTCGAGCTGGACGCGGGCCGACATCGAGGAGTTCACGACGAACCTGGGGAAGTGGTTCGCGGGCCTGCCGAACGACCGGTTCCCGCACATCGTCGCGCTCGCCGGTGCGCTCACCGCGGGCGGCCCGGACGAGCGGTTCGACTTCGGTGTGCAGGTGATCGTCGCCGGGCTGGCGTCGTTCGCCAAGCGTGATCAGGAGGCATGACAACCCGGGGGAGAGGTTGCCGAGGGCAACGGGTACTGCTCGAGTGTGTTCGCGAATCGCCAGGTTCTGGGCCGGATCCTTGGCGATTCGTGAACACACAATGGGTCAGCGGCGGGTCAGCCGCTCGATCGCGTCCTCCATGTGCTCACTGAGCAGCCGGCCGACCAGGGCCGCGTCGCCAGCGCCGATCGCGTCGGCCAGCGCCCGGTGCTCGCCGACCCGGATGTCGGACGAGGCGTAGGTCTGCTCGAGCGCGTGGATGCACATCCGGGTCTCGGTGATGAAGGTCTGGTGCATCCGGCGCAGCCGCGGACTGGCCGCGAGCTCGACCAGCCGCTCGTGGAAAGCGATGTCGGCTTCGCCGACCCCGGTCGGGTCGCCGGCCGCCGCGGCCATCTGCCCGACGATGTCCAGCAGTGCGGCACCGGCCGCCGCGTGGTCGCCGCGCAGGATTTTCTGCGCGGCCGCCCGTTCGATCGCCTCCCGGGCCAGGTACATGTCGCGGACGTCGTCCGACGTCATGTCGACCACGAACAGCCCGCGGTTGCGGATCGCGACCAGGAGCCCTTCCTGGGTCAGCCGCTGCATCCCTTCGCGCAGCGGGCCACGGCTGACACCGAGCCTGCGGGCCAGGTCGGCCTCGCCGAGCTGCATGCCAGGCTTGAGCTCGCCGTGCCCGATCGCCTTGCGCAGCTTGTCCGCAATGATGCTCGGCGTCGACTCCTGCGCCAGCGGCTCGATGAAGCGCGGCCCGGCCGGGGCGGTCATGACCGGCCCCCCGCGGTCACGGGCTCAGCGAACAGCGTGCCGAGGCCGTCGATCCGGCGGCCGACGCCGGCCAGGTCGAGGCCATTCCAGACCGTGACCTGGTTCGCGGTCAGCACCGGCTTGCCGACTGCCTGCTCCAGATCGTCCAGGATGGACTGTGTGTGCATCGCGGTGTCGGGGATCAGCACCGCCTCGGCGTCCGGGTGGTCACCGAGCTCGCGCTGTATCCCGGCGACCTGCTCGCCGGGGTAGAGCATGCCGACCGTGGTCATTCGTCCTCCCTGCTGTCCCGGATCCCCTGGGATAGGTAGATTGTCGACAATGTTAGCCGTTGGGGCTGTTCCGAGATGAGCGGGTACGACGTGGGCCGGCTCGCCGCCGAGCTGCGGACTGTCCTGCGCGGCACCGTGGGCGACGACCGCCGCAGCCGGGCGCTGTACGCCGCGGACGGCTCGAACTACCGCTCGGTGCCCGACCTGGTCGTCGTACCGGCCGATGTGGACGATCTCGCCGCCGCCGTCGAGCTGACGGCAGCCGCCGGCGCCCCGGTGACGATGCGCGGCGGCGGTACGTCGATGGCCGGCAACGCGATCGGCGGCGTCGTGATCGACGCGTCCCGGCACGTGAACCGGATCGTCGACCTGGACCCGGTGGCGCGGACCGCGGTGGTCGAGCCCGGCCTGGTGCTGACCGAGCTGCTCGCGGCCGCCGCCAAGCACGGCCTGACCTTCGGCGCCGACCCGTCGTCGGCCAGCCGGGCCACGCTCGGCGGCATGATCGCGAACAACGCCTGCGGCGCGCACTCGGTGGCCTGGGGTACCACAGCCGACAACCTGTGCCGGCTGGAGGTGCTGACCGCCGACGCGACCGCGCTGACGCTCGACGTACCCGGTCCGGACGAGGACGTGGCGGCGCGGCGGTCCGAGCTGGCGGCCCGGCCCGGGCGGGAGGGCGAGATCCATCGCGGGCTGCAGGCGTTCGTGGCCGAGCACGAGCTGCTGGTCCGGCGCCGGTTCGGGTTGTTCGGCCGGCAGATCTCCGGGTACGCCCTGCAGCGGCTGCTGCCCGAGCACGGCTACGACGTGGCCCGGCTGCTGTGCGGCAGCGAGGGCGGCTTCGCCGCCACCCTGCGAGCCACGGTCGCGCTGACACCGTTGCCCGGGGCAAAGGTCCTGTGCGTGCTCGGGTACGCCGACGGGCCGGCCGCCGCGGACTCGGTACCGGCCCTGCTGGCGCACCGGCCGCTGACGATCGAGTCGATCAACGACGAGCTGGTCGAACGGCTGCCCGCGGAGGTCCGCGACGCCGCCGTACATGCCGGCCTGCCCGCGGGCCGGACCTGGCTGCTGGTCGAGGTCGGCGGGCCCGACGCGCTCGCCGCGGCTCGGTCCGCGCAGGCGCTGGTCGACGACCTGCGCGACACCGGTGCGACCGCCTCGCTGGTCATCGACGCCGGCGCGCGGGCGGTGCTGTGGCGCTGCCGCCGCGACGCGGCCGGGCTGGCGACCCGGCGGGCCGACGGTGCCGAGGCCTGGGGCGGCTGGGAGGACGCCGCGGTGCCGCCGGAGCGGCTTGCGGACTACCTGCGCGGCCTGGACGAGCTGATGGCCCGGCACGGCTACTCAGGCGCGTCGTACGGGCACTTCGGCGAGGGCTGTATGCACATGCGGATCGACTTCGACCTGCTCAGCGAGCGTGGCGTCGCGTCGTACCGGACCTTCGTCGAGCAGGCCACCGACCTGGTCGTCGACCTCGGCGGCTCGGTCTCGGGCGAGCACGGCGACGGCCGGGTGCGTGGGGAGCTGCTGGCCCGGATGTACGGCGCGGACACGGTGCCGTTGTTCGCCGCGGTGAAGCGGATCTGGGACCCGGCCGGGGTGATGAACCCCGGCGTGATCGTCGACCCGCCGCCGCTCGACGCCGGGCTGCGGCAGCGGCTGCCGGTGGTTCAGCCGGCGACGATGTTCGGGTACGCCGACGACGGCGGCAGCTTCGCGCAGGCGCAGCGGCGCTGCGTCGGGATCGGCAAGTGCCGGCAGCACTCCGGCGGTGTGATGTGCCCGAGCTACCAGGTCACCCGCGACGAGCTGCACTCGACCCGCGGCCGGGCGCACCTGCTCTGGGAGATGCTGTCCGGCGACCTGGTCACCGACGGGTGGCGGTCGACCGAGGTCCGCGACGCGCTCGACCTGTGCCTGTCCTGCAAGGGCTGCCTGTCCGACTGCCCGGTCAACGTGGACATGGCGACGTACAAGTCCGAGTTCACCCACCACCACTACGCCCGCCGTCCGTGGGCCCGGCCGGTGTCGCACTGGTCGATGGGCTGGCTGCCCGTCTGGGCGCGGTTCGCCGGGGTGGCGCCGGAGCTGGTGAACCGGCTGACCGCGTCCCGTGCGCAGGGTGCGCTGAAGTGGCTCGGGGGAGTCGCGGCGGAGCGAGAGATCCCGCGGTTCGCGGGGGAGACGTTCGCGTCCTGGTTCGCGCGTCGTCCGGCTGGCGCTGACGGGTCGCGCGGCAGGGTGCTGCTGTGGCCGGACACGTTCATGAACCGGCTGGCGCCGCAGATCGGCCGGGCCGCGGTATCGGTGCTGGAGGCGGCCGGGTGCGAGGTGGTGCTGCCCTCCAAGCCGGTGTGCTGCGGGCTGACCTGGATCTCGACCGGCCAGCTCGGCACGGCCCGTCGGGTGCTGCGCCGTTCGCTGTCCAGGCTTGAGCCGTACCTGGCCGAGGGCCTCCCGGTGGTCGGGCTGGAGCCGAGCTGTACCGCGGTGTTCCGGCACGACGCGCCCGACCTGCTCGGTGCGGCAGCCGCCCGGCTCGCATCGTCGACGTACACGCTGGCCGAGACGCTCGCGCGGTTCGCGCCCGATTGGGAGCCGCCGCAGGTCGGCGGCGAGGCGCTGGTCCAGACGCACTGCCACCAGCACGCTGTGATCGGGTTCGAGGCCGACGCCGCCTTGATGGCCGCGGCGGGGATCCGCGCCGCGGTCCCGGACTCGGGATGCTGTGGCCTGGCCGGCAACTTCGGCTTCGAGCGCGACCACTACGAGGTCTCAAAGGCCGTTGGTGAACGCGTCCTGCTCCCCGCCGTGCGCGAAGCGCCTGAGTCGACCAATATCGTCGCCGACGGCTTCAGCTGCCGCATCCAGATCACCCACGGCACCTCCCGCCACCCGGTCCACCTCGCCGAGCTCCTCGCCCGAGCCCTCCCCGACTCGCCCCCGCCCAGCTAATCCCAACCGAGCGTTTCCGCGGAAACGCGTCGCGATCACCACACGGCAATTCGGTACGGGACGTGGTCAGGTCAAGAGGCGCAGGGCGGTGAGGGCGTAGGTGCGGGCGGCGATGATCAGCTCGTCGACCGGGACCGACTCGTCGGCGCGGTGCGCCTGGCCGGTGACCGAGCCGGGGCCGAGGACGAGGACGGGTACGCCGAGGTCGCGGGCGACGAATCCGCCGTCGCAGGCGGCGGTCCAGGCACCGAGCGGGAGACCGGGACCGCCGGCATCGGCAAGAGCGGTGTCGGCGGCCTTCACCAGCACGTCGTCGACGGCGGTCTCGAAGCCGGGCATACCCATCGGCATGTGGAGCTCGACGCCCAGGCTGCGGTCGGTCAGTCCCAGCTCGTCGATGCGGCGTTCGAGGTCGGCCAGCATCGCGGCCTCGGACTCGCCGGGCAGCGTACGGCGGTCGGCGGCGATCACGCAGCGGTCCGGGACGATCGAGGCGCCGGTGCCGCCGTCGATCCGGCCGACGCTCCATGTCGCCGGACCGACCAGCGGGTGCGGGGCGGCGGCCAGCTCGCGGTGCATCCGTTCCAGCTCGACGACGATCGCGGCGGCGCCGTAGATGGCGTTGGTCCCGTCGGCGGGGTTGCCGGCGTGCGCGGCCTGGCCGGTGACGGTGACCTCGACGTACGAGTCACCGCGGGCGCCGATGATCGTCTGCAGGTCGGTGGGCTCGGCCACCACACAGCCCAGGTACGACGCGTGGCCGGTGCTGGATCCGGCATGGTCGCCGACGAACCGGCGGATGCCCAGACCGGTGTCCTCCTCGTCGACCAGCGCCGCCAGCTCCACCGGCCCGCTCAAGGACACCTCGGCCGAACGCAGCGCGGCCATCGCCACCACGCAGGCGGCCAGCCCACCCTTCATGTCGGTGGCGCCGCGGCCGTGGATCCGGCCGTCCCGGACGAGGCCGCCGAACGGGTCGACGGTCCAGCCGTCGCCGACCGGGACCACGTCGGTGTGGCCGAGCAGCAGCAGGCCGGGACCGTTGCCACCGGCAACCGTCGCGGAGAGGTTGGAGCGGCCCGGCTCGACGGTGGTCGCGACCACCGGCAGGCCGCGCTCGGCACAGGCCGCTGCCAGCGCGGCGACCGTCGCGGCCTCCTCGCCGGGCGGGTTCTCGCCGGGCGCGCGGACCAGCGACCTGGTCACCGCGATCAGGTCGGAGGCGTCGATCAGGTCGAGGACGGACTGCTCCGCGGGCGTGATCATGACATCCTGTCGACGGCGCGGCGCAGCCGGGCGATGCCCTCGCGGGTGCGCTCCGGCGTGGTCGAGGCGAAGCACAGCCGGAGTGCGTCGGTGAACCGCCCGGACGGCGAGAACGCCGTACCGGGGATGAACGCGACGCCCTCGGCCAGCGCGACCTCGAACAGCTCGTGCGTGTTGACGCCGTTGGTCAGCGTGACCCACAGGAAGAATCCGCCGTCCGGGTCGGTCCAGCGGGCGATGTCGCCGAAGTGCTCGCGCAGCGCGTCGCGCATCGCCTCCTTGCGGCGCCGGTACTCGGCCCGCTGCGTGACCAGGTGGTCGGCCAGGTGGCCGCCGGACAGGAAGCCGGTGAGCAGCCGCTGGGCAGGCAGGTTCGTGCAGGTGTCCATCGCCTGCTTGGCGTTGATCAGCAGCTGCTGCAGCTCGGGCGCGGTGTCCACCCAGCCGACCCGCAGGCCCGGCGCGACGATCTTGGAGAACGTACGCACCGAGAACACCAGCGGGTCCCCGCCGCCCAGCTGTCGCAGCGTCGGCAGCGGGTCCCCGGCGAACCGCAGCAAGCCGTACGGGTCGTCGTCGATCACCATCGAGCCCCAGGACCGGGCCAGCTCGAGCAGCCGGTGCCTGCGCGGCACCGAGAGCGTCGCGCCGGACGGGTTCTGGAACGTCGGGATCGCGTAGATCGCCTTCGGTGCGCGCCCGGCCGCCGACACCAGCGACTCCAGCGCGTCCACGTCCATCCCGTCGGCGTCGACCGGCACCTCGAGCAGCTCGGCGCCGTACGAGAGCGCGGTCGCGCTGCCGTTGGTGTACGTCGGCGACTCGACCACGACCAGGTCGCCCGGGTCGACGAAGATCTTGCAGAACAGGTCCAGCCCCTGCATCCCGCCGGCGGTGATCGTCAGCCGGTCCGCGGTCGTCTCGTCCGGCGTACCGCGCAGCACCTCCAGCAGCGCCGCGCGCAGCGGCGGGTCGCCCTCGGTCGCCGCGTAGTCGAATGCGTCCGCGGCATGCTCACCCAGGTCCGTGGCCCCGATCCTCGCCAGGACGGCCGACGGCACCGCCTCGGCCGCCGGACTGCCCATCGCGAACCTCACGATGTCGTGCTTCTGCTTGTGCAGCAGCGAGGTGCTCGAGTCGATCACCGAGCCGACCAGACCCGCGGCGCGGGCGGCGTAGGGCAAGGTGAGGCTGGGCATGCTCATGCAGTCACTTCACTTCCTGATCGTGAGTTCGTGGCCGAGGTCGGTCAGGCGTTCCACTTCGGTGCCGGTGACCAGCACCGGCTCGTGGTCGGCGTACTCGGCCGGCTCGGCAGCCCGCAGCACCAGGTCGGCGGGCGGTTGCGGCACAGGCACCCTCACACGCTAGCCATCAGCCGTTGACCCGCGCCCCACCGCGGCGCGTCCGGCGAGTCTGATGGCGGCCCACATGGTGACCTGGTTCGCGGTCGGGCCTGCCTCGGCCAGGTACACACGCGGCCCGGCTGTGAGGTCCTTGGTGTACGGCGTCACCACCGCGGTCAGTGTGCGGTCCAACCTGGATTGTTGACAATCCTACGCCCGGGTTCCTAGCCTCGAACGCGTGCCACGACCTGTCGTCACGGTGCTCTGCGAGCGCGTCGACGAGCGCCCGCCACACCTGGAGGACCTGGCGCAGGCTACCGAGCTGCGCTACTGCGACGCGGCCGGCTTGGCCGGCGCCGTCCAGGGTGCGCGGGTGCTGATGCTGTGGGACTTCTTCTCCACCGCGGTCCGCGACGTGTGGGACCGCGCCGATGCGCTGGAGTGGATCCACGTGACCGCGTCCGGGGTGGACACGCTGCTGTTCGACGCACTACGCCGCTCCGACGTGGTCGTGACCAACGCGCACGGGGTGTTCGACCGGCCGATCGCGGAGTACGTGCTGGGCGCGGTGCTCGCGCACGCCAAGGACAGCCGGCGCAGCCTCGGCCTGCAGCGCGAGCACCGCTGGCTGCACCGGGAGACCCGCAGCATCGCCTGCCAGACCGCGCTGGTGGTCGGTACCGGCGCGATCGGCCGCGCCATCGCCCGGCTGTTGACCGCGGCAGGCCTGGAGGTCCGCGGCGCCGGCCGGGTGGCCCGCACCGGAGACCCGGACCTCGGTGACGTGATCGCCAGCGCCGACCTCGCGTCGTACGCGGGCTGGGCCGACCATCTGGTGCTGGCAGCGCCGCTCACCGACGCCACCCGCGGCCTGGTCGGCGCTGAGGTGCTCGCGGCGATGAAGCCGGACGCACAGCTGGTCAACGTGGCCCGCGGACCGATGGTCGACGAGTCTGCCCTGGTCGAGGCGCTGCACGCCGGACGGATCGGGGCTGCGACGCTGGACGTCTTCGGGACCGAGCCGTTGCCCGCGGACAGCCCGCTGTGGGACGCCCCAGGGCTGACGGTCACCGCGCACATGTCCGGGGACGTGGTCGGCTGGCGGGACACGCTGGCGCGGCAGTTCGCCGACAACGCGCAGCGCTGGCTCGCCGGTGAGCCGCTGCAGAACGTGGTCGACAAGGATCTGGGCTACATCGCTGGAGGAAAGCCGTGACCGATTTGTCGATGACCAGCGCTGCCGATCTGGTGGACGGCTACCGCGATCGCACCATCTCGCCGGTGGACGCGAACCAGGCGGCGCTGGACGCGATCGAGCGGCTGGACCCCGCGGTGAACGCGTTCGTGCTGGTTGACCGCGACGGCGCGCTCGCCGCGGCGAAGGAGTCCGAGGCCCGCTGGCACGCCGGCGACCCGCTCGGGCCCGGTGACGGCGTACCGACGTCGATCAAGGATGCTCTGCTCACCAGGGGCTGGCCGACGCTGCGCGGCAGTCGGCTGATCGACGCATCGCAGGACTGGCCGGACGACGCGCCGAGCGTGGCCCGGCTGCGCGAGACCGGCGCGGTGATCCTCGGCAAGACCACCACGCCGGAGTACTCCTGGAAGGGCGTGACCGACTCCGCGCGGTTCGGCGTCACCGGCAACCCGTGGGACCCCGGCCGGACGCCGGGAGGCTCCAGCGGCGGCTCCGCGACCGCGGTCGCGCTCGGCATGGGTGCCTGGTCGCTCGGTACCGACGGCGGCGGGTCGGTCCGGATCCCGGCCGCGTTGACCGGAACGGTCGCGCTGAAACCGACGTACGGGCTGATCCCGCTCTACCCGCCGAGTCCGTTCGGGACCCTGTCGCACGCCGGACCGATGACCCGCACGGTGCGTGACACCGCCGCGTTGCTCGATGTGGTGTCCGGGTTCGACCACCGGGACTGGTCCGCGATGCCGACGCCGCGCACGTCGTACCTGGAAGGTCTCGACGACGGCGTGGCCGGGCTGCGGGTCGCGTACTCGCGCACGCTCGGCTTCGGCCGGAACAACCCGGAGGTGGAGGCCGCGGTGGGCGCCGCGGTCGGGGCACTCGCGGACGCCGGTGCGCGAGTGGACGAGATCGACCCCGGGTTCGGCGATCCGGTGGACGCCTTCAACGTGCTGTGGTTCTCCGGCGCGGCCAGGGTCCTCGCGACGTACGACGACGTCAGCGGGGTCGATCCGGGCCTGCAGCGGGCGGCGGAAGCGGGTCGCGGCTACTCCGCCGCGGACTACCTGGACGCGACGGCGGTGAGGATGGACCTCGGCCTGCGGATGGGCGCGTTCCACACCGTGTACGACGTGCTGCTGACGCCGACGCTGCCGATCCCGGCCTTCCCGACCGGCCGGGACGTGCCGGACGGCTCGCCGTCGCCGGACTGGACCGGCTGGACGCCGTACACGTACGTGTTCAACCTGACCCAGCAGCCGGCGCTCAGCGTGCCATGCGGCTTCACCGGTGACGGGCTGCCGGTCGGGCTACAGATCGTCGGGCCGCGGCACGCAGACGCGCTGGTACTGCGGGTCGGCCAGGCCCACCAGGCCGCGACCGACTGGCATCGTCGCCGACCAACCCTGCTGGATCCCTCGTTCAAGCATGGAGGTGTTTCGTGAGCCGGATGATCCGGGTGTGTTCGCGAATCGCCATGCGAGAGCGCTCCCGCACGGCGATTCGTGAACACAGTCATCCCTGAACGACGGTCATTCGTGGGCGACGGTCAGAGTGCGTTGCGGAAGCCGTCGCGCCAGGTCGGGTAGCGCAGGGTCCAGCCGAGCTCGCGCTTGGCCTTCGTGTTGTCCCCGCCGCGCACCTGGGTGAACATCGACACGCCCAGGTCGCCCGCCGCCAGCCGGCCCAGCCAGACCGGGACCTTCCGCGGCGGCTTCGCACCGAGGATGCGGGCCAGCTCCGGGATCCACACCGAGGCGCGGGCAGGCTCGTCGTCGGCGATCTGGTAGATGCCGGGCTCACCCTGATCGACCGCCCGTACCGTCGCGGAGGCGGCGTCGTCGAAATGGATGAACGACCAGACGCCGGAGCCGTCACCTATGATCGGCAGCTTCCGCTTCCGGACCTGCTCGACCATCATCCCGCCGCGGCCGATGATCGACCCCGGACCGTAGAACCCGCCGTAGCGCAGCACCACACCCTCGATCGCGTCGTCGGCGGTGACGGCCGACTCGAGGTACTTGATCGCCTTCATCGACTCGACCGTGGACGGCACCGGGTGCGGGTCCAGGGGGTCATCCTCGGTCTTGGTCGGGCCACCGGTGCGGTCCAGGTTCCAGCCCAGGAACGACTGCGCCACGAACCGCCGCACTCCGGCCGCCTTCGCCGCCGCGAGCAGGTGGTCGGTGCCCTCAGTACGCAGCCGGTTCGTCATCGCGAAGTCCCGGTCGAACCGCTTCAAGTCCAGGTCGCCCTTGAGCGCGGTGAGCTGATGCACCACCACCTCCGGCTCGGTCTTCGCCACCGCGTCCTTCACCGCGGCACCGTCCAGCGCGTCCGCCAGCACCGCGTCCGCGCCGAGCTCGCGCAATGGTCGTACGCCGCCGACCGAGCGGGTCATCCCGACCACCTCGTGGCCCGCCTCGACCAGCTGCGGCACCAGGAACCGTCCGAGTGCGCCCGTCGCGCCCGCCACCATGATCCTCATCTGTTTGTCCTTTCATGGGTCGTACACCACGCAGGACACGCGCAGGCCCGGATCTGTGACATCAGCTCAGGTGGGTCAGCTTGTCCGGGTTCACCACGCAGTCGTCGACGAGTCCGGAGTGCATCGCCTGAGCCGCCAGGTGCGGACCTGCGACGCTGATGACGAGGTCGGACTCGACCTTCAGTTTCTGCACCGTGGCTGGGTCGAACGTCCGCTCAATCCGGGTCCGCGCGCTGGGGACCTCGTTCAGCGTCGTGGAGTAGACGATCTTGTCGGTGGCCTGCCAGAGCCGCCTCCATTCAGTCAGTTGTAGTAGCGGCGGGCGCTGGAGCCGACCCGGGTGATGTCGGTGCCGTAGATGTGCAGGCTGATGGCGTTCTGGGTGCCGGTGTTGCAGATCCGGTGGATGTCGCCGGGTGGCGCGAAGCCGCTGACATCGCCCGGGTGACCGTCCCTGGCTCCGATCGGGTTGAGCTGCGCGTCGTAGAGCTCCTCGTGCTCGATGCCCTCGAGGACACCGACGACACACCAGGTGATGTGGTCGTGGATGCGGGTCGCCTGGCCGGGTCGCCAGACCAGGCCGAGGATGGAGAACGTGCCATCGGCCTCCGAATGCAGCAGGTGACCGACCGGCCGCTCCGGATCACCAAGCCGTTGGGCGGGAGTCAGAACCTCGGGCCCGGGTAGGTGTTCGCGGAGCTGGTCGGTGACGAGCTGCGCGGTGCGGGCCCAGTCGGCCCGTGCGCTGATGACTCGGCGCACCGCGACGATGAGCGTGCTGAGTGCGGCCGTCTGGAGTGTGGTTGTCATGGCTGCCTGCCGATCGTGGTAGGGCGGAACCGAAGGTGTCTGTCCCACTCAGCGTCTCCTCCGACGGACCCATTCGTCTAATGCCAGTTTTTGGCTCTACCGATAGCTATAGTTCATATATGCTCGACATCGTGCGGCTGCGGATCCTCGCAGCGATCGCCGAACACGGCTCGGTCACCAAGGCCGCCAAGCACCTGCACTATTCACAGCCCTCGGTCAGCCACCACCTGGCCCGGCTGGAGGCCGAAACCGGCGCGCGGCTGGTCCAGCGCGTCGGCCGCGGCATCCGGCTGACACCAGAGGGGCAGCAGCTGGCCCGGCGCGCCGCCGAGATCGTCGGCCGGGTCGACGCCGCCGCCGCCGAGCTGGACGCGCTGATCGGACTGCGCACCGGACGGGTCCGCCTCGCCGGCTTCCAGTCGGCGCTGGCCACCCTGGTCCCAACCGCCGCCGCGACCCTGCGCGGCGATCACCCCGGCATCGAGCTGCACCTGGTCGACGCACACCCGCAGGTGGCACTGAGCATGCTGCGGGACGGACAGGTCGATGCCGCCATCATCTTCCGCTACGACGACACCGTCCCCGACGACATCCGCGCCATTCACCTGTTCGACGACCCGATGTACCTGCTCAGCCTCGAACCCGGCCAGAGGTTGCGAGATCACCGCGACTCACCCTGGATCGCCGGCTGCCAGCACTGCCGCCGCGAGTTCGTCGACGCCTGTGAGCGGGCCGGGTTCAGCCCGCACATCGTGTACACCAGCGACGATGTGATCGTCGAGCAGGCCCTCGTCGCCGCCGGAATGGGGGTGACGACCATGCCCGGGCTGGCCCTACGCTCCCATCGGGCACCTGGAATCCAGGCCACCAAGGTGCGCGACTTCTGTCGACGCGTCTACCTGGCCACGTACGGCGATCCGCCCGATCCGCCGGCCACGGCCGCGTTCCTCGCCGCCCTGCGTCACGCCGTCGCCCATTCCGAGGTCATGTCAACAGATGACTACCGCTGACCGGGCCGACGGCGCTCCACACCAACGTCGGCACTGATCATCGCTGCTGTCACAGCGCGCGTCGCCGTCTCGTCTCAGAGTGCGTTTCCCACTCGGAGAGGAGATGCTGATGGACCTCGCACTGTGGATCGCGACCGGGGTGCTCGGCGTGGTGTTCGTGGTGTCCGGTGTGGCGAAGTCGACGATGTCGCGGGAGCGGTTGCTGGCGACTGGACAGACCGGGATCGCACCGTTCCCGATGCCGGTGGTGCGGATGACCGCGATCCTCGAGCTGTTCGGTGTCGCCGGGCTGGTGCTGCCGTGGGTGCTGGACACCTACCGGGTGCTGACACCCGCGGCCGCGATCGGACTCGGCGTGGTGATGTACGGCGCCGCTGTGTCGCACGCGTCGCTGCGCGAGCCGCGCACGGTGGCGGCGAACCTCGGCATCCTGGTCGTCTGCGCGTTCGTCGCCGCCGGGCGTCTGGCGGCCCTGTAGCCGGTCCGGTCGAGTCGACGGTGACCCGACCGTCCGTTCCCGAAGCCTTGCAGGCGCGGTGGGAGGCACCGATACTGCTGATTTGTCAGCCGGTGACGAGACGACTACGACGCGTCGCTGTCTCGGGTAACACTGATCGGGATCCCGCCCAGTCAGGTCCCTAATCACACCAGAGGAGAAGCCTGTGAGGATCGAACGCTCAGCCGTGCGGGCCCGGACCGCCCGGCTCGTGGCCGCCACGCTCAGCGTGGTGTGCGCTTTCGCGTACGCGATGCCCGCCGCCCAGGCGGCGCCGGTGCAGGAGGTCGATGCGCGCCAGCTCTCGGCCGTCAGCGCCGCGGTGGAACGCTCAGGTGTGGGCGGCATCGCCTGGTATGTGGACGCGGGATCCAACCGCGTCGTCGTCACCGCCGACAGGACTGTCTCTACCGCCGAGGTCGCCTCGATCAAGCGAAGCGCGGGCGCCGGCGCGATCCAGGTCAACCGCACGACCGGCGTCTTCAGCCCGCTGCTGGCAGCCGGCGATGCCATCTACGGAGGTCAGTACCGGTGCTCGCTCGGATTCAACGTCGTGCAGGGCAGCACCTACTACCTGCTCACGGCCGGACACTGCGGGAAGTTGGCCAAGACGTGGTACACCAACTCCAGCCACACGTCCCTGATCGGCGCGACGGCCGGCTACAGCTTCCCGGGCAATGACTACGCGCTCGTGCGCTACGACAACACCTCACTCAGCCACCCGGGCGGCTTCACGGCCGCGAACGCCTTCGTCGGGGAGTCCGTCAAGCGCACCGGCTCGACGACCGGAACCCACAGTGGCACCGTCACCGCGCTCAACGTCACCGTCCGCTACCAAGGCGGCGGCACCGTCCGTGGAATGATCCAGACCAATGTCTGCGCTGAACCCGGCGACTCCGGTGGCCCGTTGTACGACGGCACGAAGGCCCTCGGCCTGACCTCCGGCGGCAGTGGTAACTGCAGGTCGGGCGGCACGACCTTCTACCAGCCGGTCCCCGAGGCGGCGAACAACTACGGCGTAACCGTCTACTGATCCACGCCGCGGCCGGCTCGCCGCCTACTGGGCGAGCCGGCCGGTCTGCTGGAACGACTGCTGCATCAGGCCGATCACCACGTTCACCGAGCCGTCGACCTCGGCCCGGTCGCCGTCGAACCGGCAGGCGAACGTGTAGCAGAACGGTGTACCGATGAACCGCACGGTCAGCACGTACCGGTCACCGTCCCAGACCCCGCTGGCCGCGACCTCGCCGTGGTCCCAGCCCAGGTCGGTGCTCTGCACCCGCCACTCGCCCTGACCGCAGACGACGTCGGCCGACCTGCCGTCGACACCGAGCCGGGCGGTCACCCCGTCCGGCCCGAAGGTGAGCCTGCTCAGCCCGTTGCCCGCCATCGTCTCGATGGCATATGTCCGGCCGGCCAGCTGCGGCGGCGTCGCGCCGGACCCGGGCGGAGCGGGCAGGTCGAGCTGCGCCAATCGCGTGTGGAGGCCTTCCGCCGCCTGCTCGTCGGCGGGCAGCGGCGCTTCGCCCATCAGCGCGTCCGGGACGGTGGCCCAGATGATGTCCAGCAGGTCCTGCATGTCGGTGGTCGCCGCGGTGGTGACCACGTACCCGTCCGCTTCCGGGAACACCAGGCAGAACTGGCAGAACGCGCCGTCGGCGCGGTACCCGTGCCGGCTGCGCCAGAACTGGTAGCCGTAGCCCCGCTTCCAGTCCGGGTTGTCCTGGTTGTCGTTCGGCACCTGCCGGCTGGTGGCGGCGGCGACCCAGTCGGCGGGCACCAGCTGCCGGCCGTCGTACCTGCCCTGGTCCAGCAGGAACTGGCCGAACCGAGCCAGGCTCTCGGTGGTCAGGCTCAGCCCGAAGCCGCCGAGTGTGATGCCCTCGGGCGAGGCGGGCCAGGTCGCCTCGGTCATGCCGAGCGGATCGAACAGGCGTGGCCGCAGGTAGTCCATCACCGTCTCGCCGGTCAGCTGCTGCACGATCGCGGACAGCACATAGGTCGCTGGGGTGTTGTACACGAAGTGCGTACCCGGCTCCTTCTCGACCGGTACCGCGAAGAACGCCTTCAGCCAGCTGTCGGTGCGGCCGCGCAACGTCGGCGGCTCCTCGGCGTGCCCCGTGGTCATCGTGAGCAGGTGCCGGACCCGCATCGCGGCCAGGTTGTCGCTCAGGTCGGCCGGCAGGTGGTCGGGGAAGAAGGAGATCACCTGGTCGTCGACCGATAACTTGCCCTCGGCAACCACCAGGCCGACCGCCATCGAGGTGAAGCTCTTGGACACCGAGTACAGCTGGTGCGGCAGCTCGGCGCGGTACGGCGACCACCAGCCCTCGGCGATCACGTGGCCGTGCCGCACCACCATCAGGCTGTGCAGCTCCAAGTGGGAGGCATCCAACCTCTCGAGCAGGTCCAGCAGGGCAGCAGAGCTGACGCCCTGCTCCTCGGGTGTACTCCGCGGAAGACTCGTCACCTGCGCAACCCTACGTCGTCACGCCTGGGTCATCGCACGGAGCGGACTGGCAGGATGTCCCGATGAACGAGGTCTGGGACGCGATCACCACCGCCCAGCCCGCACCGCCGCTGCGGACGGTTGTGATCTGTGCCGCCGTGGCGCTGGTGCTGGTCGGGTGGCGACCGTTGTGGCGTCACACCCGGCAGGTGGTCACGATCGCCCACGAGGGTGCGCACGGCCTGGTGGCGGCCGTATCCGGCCGGAAGCTCGCCGGCATCCGGCTGCACTCGGACACCTCCGGCCTGACCGTGTCCCGGGGCCGCCCGGACGGCCCGGGCATGGTGGCCACCTTGCTGGCGGGATATCCCGGTCCGGCCCTGTTCGGCCTCGCGGCGGCGTACGTGCTGAGTCTCGGGTATGCCGTCGCGCTGCTCTGGGGACTGCTGCTGGCGCTGGTCCTGCTCCTGCTCCAGATCCGCAACCTCTTCGGTCTGTGGTCCGTACTGCTGTTCGGTGGCGTCGTGTTCGCGGTGTCCTGGTGGGCGTCGCCGCAGTGGCAGTCGGCCTTCGCCTACCTCCTCACCTCGTTCCTGCTGCTGGCCGCTCCGCGGGCGGTGGCCGAGCTGCGGCGATCACGCCGCGGCGGGCGGGGCCGCGGCTCCGACGCGGACCAGCTCAGCCGGCTCACCGGCGTGCCGGCTGTGCTGTGGGTCGCGCTGTTCGGTCTGGTCACCCTCGGCTGTCTCGGCCTCGGGATCTGGTTGGCGATCTAGCGGTGCAGGAGGACCGCGACGGTCCGGGCCGGCACGGTGGCCGTACCGCCGGAGGTCGACCAGCTGGTCTGCTTCACCACCGGGTCACTGCCCTGTGCCTGGATGGGGGAGAGTTCCAGTGACTGGCCGGCGAGGGCCGGCACCGACTGCGTGACCGGCGAGCCGGTCGCGTTGAAGACCACCAGCGCGCCACGCAGCCGCGGGTCGACGTCCGGTCCGGCGGTGTCGTCGATCCGCATCACGATCACGCCCGGCGTGGCCGCCGCCGTACCGCTGAGCGGGAACGACACCTTCTGCTGGATCAGCCCCGCCGACCCGAGCCGGAACAGAGGTGTCGAGAACCGCAGCTCGAGCAGGTCCTGCGCGGCTGCCGACGCGGTCGCGACCTGCGCGGCCGACGGCTTCAGGGCCGGGTCGGCGAGCAGCGGTCGCATGAAGCCCCACTTGGCCTCGTTGTCCGGCTTCGGTGGCAGGCCGTGGCCGAACCCGTTGTCCGCACCGGTCCAGCTCAGCGTGTTGAACCAGTCTCCGGAGTCGTAGGAGTTCCGGTCCAGCGACTTGCTCCGCAGCAGGTCCGCGCCCGCGTGCCAGAACGACGGCGTCTGCGACAGCGCGGTCGTTGCCAGCGACAAGGTGTTCATCCGGACCCGGTCCGCCATCGGCATCGACTGCGGCAGCTTGTACGTCAGCGCGTCGAACAGCGTCTCGTTGTCGTGGGCGTCGACGTAGGTGATGATCTCGTCCGGCTGGTCGGCGTACCCGGCGGGGGAGCCGTTGTAGTCGACCTGGTCGCCGCGGACGGCCGAACCGGTCTCGGCGGACGTGAAGGTGAAGGCGCGCAGGTTGCCGGCCAGGCCGAGCTGGACCAGGTCGGTGTTGTGCGCGAGACGCTTGGCCTGGTCCGCGGGGGAGCCGTTCACCGGTGCGCCGTTCGGGTCGGTCGCGCCACCGGAGCCGAAGCCCTGGATCCGCGGGTCCTCGTCGAACGGGCCACCGCCGCGGACCGCGTCCCGCAGCCGGTCGGAGAACGTCCCGATGCCGGTGCCGCCCAGGTTGCCCTGCCGGGCCTGGACGAACCGGGCGTCGTTCGCGACCTCGCCGAAGTTCCAGCCCTCGCCGTACACGTAGATCTGCTTGCCGTCCACGCCGTCCTTCGCCAGGGTCAGCTTGTCCAGGGCGGCGCGCACGTTGAGCATGTTCGCCTTGCTGTGGTGGCCCATCAGGTCGAACCGGAACCCGTCGACCCGGTAGTTGCGGGCCCAGTGCACGGTCGAGTCGACCATGATCTTCTCGGCCATGGCGTGCTCGGTGGCGATGTTGCTGCAGCACGTCGAGGTCTCCACACCACCGGTCGCGTTCAGCCGCTGGTAGTACCCGGGCACAATCTTGTCGAGCACCGAGGTCGGCGCCTGCCCGGCCGATGGCGTGTGGTTGTAGACCTGGTCGAGAACCACCCGCAGGCCGGACCTGTGCAGCCCGCCGACCATGGTGCGGAACTCGGCCACCCGGGGCAGCCCGTCCCGCTGGGTCGCATACGAGCCCTCCGGCGCCAGCCAGTGCCACGGGTCGTAGCCCCAGTTGAACGCGTCCTTGGCGGCCACCGCGGTGACACAGGCCTGCTGGTCCTCCGCGGCAGGCCCGTACGACGACAGGTCGCAGTCCGGCTGCTGCTGCGTCGCCGGGTCCTCCGGGATCGAGGCGATGTCGAACGTGGGCAGCAGGTGCACGGTGTTGAGGCCCGCCGATGCCAGCGCCCGCAGGTGCTTCGTGCCGTCGCCCTCGTCGGCGAACGCCAGGTAGCTGCCGCGATGCGAGGCCGGCACCGTGCTGTCGTTGACCGAGAAGTCCCGCACGTGCAGCTCGTAGACCGTGGTGTCGACCGACCGGGGCAGCGTCGGCGCCGGCGTGTTCCGCCACAGGGCGGGCTTGCCGGCCGGGTCGTCCAGGTCGACCGCGACCGAGTGCGTCGAGTCGGTGGTGAGGGCGACCGAGTACGGGTCGGTGACCTGGTTCGTCTCGACCTGCCCGGTCGACGGCGCGAACACCACAACCTCGAAGCGGTACGGCTTGTCGCGCCAGGACTTCTTCCCGTCGTACGACCAGGAGCCATCCATTGCCCTGCGCAACGACACGCGTTCCGGTGCGGCTGCCGTGCCGTCCGGCCAGACCAGCAGTGCGGCGCGTTGCGCGGTCGGTGCCCAGAGCCGGTACGACGGTGCGCCGCCGCGCCAGCTCACCCCGTAGTCGCGCGCGGCCGCGTCGCCGTACAGGTCGTCGAGCACGCCCGGGATCTGCAGCCCGGTCGCGTCGGTGAGCCGGCCGACGTCGTCATACTGGGCCAGCGCGACCTGCCCGGTGAGGATCTCCCCGGCGTCGCGAGCGGTGTCCTTGTCCAGCCTGAGCGCGGTGTAGCCGGCCAGGTGCGGGAACTTCTCCAACACCGAGGCCGGCAACCCGTCGGGGTCGTAGGACAGGCCCGCGGACGAGCCGCCGATGTCGTCGGCGTCGACCGCGAGGTCACCGGTCGGCGACCAGTGCAGCCGCCAGCGCCGTTGCTCCGGCACCGGTCCGGCGGGGTAGGCGATCAGGTCCTTCGCGACCCAGTACGCCTTCTGCTTGGTCAGGTCCGGCTGCGCGCCCGGCCGCGACGTGGTCACGGTCAGCACGTGCGACTCCAGGTTGTACGAGAAGGTGACGACGAGGTCGTTCTCGGGGATCTGGACCGCGATGTTGCCGCCGTTCGGCGCACCGCCGGCGCCGTAGTTCTCGTCCCACGACAGACCGTGCGTGACCTTGACCTCATAGCTCCCCGCGGGAATCTGACTGGTGGACCAGGTGAACGTATCGTCGCCGTCCGGGTCCGTCAGCCAGGGCAGCATGCAGTCCGGTGTCCAGTCCGCGGGGCAGCCCAGCTCGGACTGCAGGGATCCGGGCACCGTGATGATCGGTCCCTCCGCGTCGGACGTCACGAAGTGCCGGCCGTGCTCGTAGTAGAACGTCACCGGTCCGGCCGGTGCGGTGTACGGGATGTTCGCGCCGTTCGGATTCCCGCCGGCGCCGTAGTTCTCGTCCCAGGACTTGTTGATCGCGGCCTTATAGGCGTGGTCGGCCGCCGGGATCGTGTACGTGCGCTTCCACACCTGGTCGTCCGGGTCGAGCGCCAGCTGAGCCTGGTCGCAGTCCGGCTGCCAGTCGCCTGTGCAGCCCATCTCGGAGTTGTGGTCGCCCGGCACGCTGACGAAGTCCGGCTGGACCACCGGCCCGGTCCCGCCACCGCCGCCGCCAGATGCCGGCGCGTCGCCGACCACGCCGTACGAGCCGTCCACCGAGTAGTTGCCGGAGGCATCCTTCAGGACCGCGCGGTACTCGACCAAGGTGCCCTTCGGCAGCCCGGTCACGTCGTGGAAGACCCGGTACGGCGCGTTGTCGTCCGCGCCCAGCCGGTGCCAGGCGGAGGTGCCGACCTCGCGGTACCCGAATGTCACGGTGCTGAACGCGTTCTCCGGGACCGCGGCCGAGATCTCGGCCCGGCCACCGACCGTGCCGCCCGCGGACGGGGCGCTGAAGAAAACGTCAGGGGCGTCGTTGCGGTGCTTCAGCGGGCTGGTCGCCTGGTAGACCGCCACCGAGGTGGCCGGCACCGACACGGTGACCCGGCCCTCCCGGTCGGTGTCGAGCGACCGGGACGCGCCGTACACCGGCCTGAACCTGCTGTTGCTCATGAACGTCGCCAGGTTCGCCGACTTGGTCGCGGTGCTGTTGTTCGCGACCACCAGGTACTCGGTCCGGTCCCGCCCGACCCGGCTGAAGGCGTACAGCCCGGCGCCGTTGGAGGAGTACCGGTGGATCTGCGCGCCGTCGGCGAGTGCCGGGTGCTGGGCGCGGAGCTTCTGCATCGTGGCGATGTGCTGGAACATCGGCGCGTTCGTGTCGTACCGGTCCCGGCTGCCGATCGTGCCGCCCTGGCCGTCGACGATCTCGTCGTCGGTGTACTCGGTGGTCTGGGTGGCGAACATGTCCTGCCGGGCATCCTTGTCGCCGCCGGCGCCGGTGAAGCCCTGCTCGTCGCCGTAGTAGACCACCGGCTGGCCGCGGGTCAGGTACATCAGCGAGTGCGCCAGCTTGTCCCGGGCGAGCAGCTCGGTGTCCGACGTACCGGGCAGGTTCAGGAAGGTGCCGATCCGGCCCATGTCGTGGTTCCCCAGGAACGTGGGGAGCTGGTACGCGTTCGAGTCGGCGTCGGTGTAGTAGTCGTCGCCGGTGAAGAAGTCGCGCAGCTGCGCGGTCGGCTTGCCCTGCGCGAACGCGGTCGCGTTCGCCTGGAAGCCGAAGTCCAGGGTGGCCTGCAGTGCGCCCTTGGTGGTGTACGTCGACATCAACCGCGGGTCGGCGTCGAAGACCTCGCCGAACATGAAGAAGTCGTCCTTGCCGGACTGCTTCGCGGCCTGCAGCACCGCTGGGGAGAACTTCTGCCAGAACTCCAGGTTGACGTGCTTCACGGTGTCGATCCGGAAGCCGTCGATGCCCATCGTGGCCCAGGTCTTGTAGACGTCGATCATCCCGTCGAGCACCCGCGGCTGCTCGGTGAACAGGTCGTCCAGCCCGATGAAGTCGCCGTACTCGCTGGACTCTCCGGCGAACGTCGAGTCACCGCGGTTGTGGTAGGCGGTCCGGTCGTTCAGCCAGGCCGGCACCTTCACGGTCGCGTCCGCCGGCGTGCGGAAGACCGGCGTGTACGGGAACGACGTCGCGGGGTCGAGCGGCGGGAAGGTCGTGCCGCCGGCGTACTGCTTGTCGTCGAAGACGTTGCCCTGGGCATCCTTGTACGGCTCGGCCTCCTTGCTGATGTAGGAGTACTGGCCCTCGGTGTAGTCGATCACGTCCGCGGTGTGGTTCGTGATGATGTCGAAGAAGACCTTCATGCCCTTGCCGTGCGCCAGGTCGATCAGCCGGGTCATGTCCGCGTTCGTGCCCAGGTGCGGGTCGATCTGGGTGAAGTCGGTGATCCAGTACCCGTGGTACCCGGCGCTCTCGTTCACGCCGGTGCCCTGCACGGGCCGGTTCTTGAACGACGGCGTCAGCCAGATCGACGTCGTCCCGAGCGACTTGATGTAGTCCAGCTCGGCGATGATCCCGGCCAGGTCACCACCGTGGTAGTAGCCCTTGTCGGCCGGGTCGAACCCGGTCACCGATCGGCCGCCGGTCAGGCCGCCCTGGTCGTTCGCCGGGTTGCCGTTCGCGAACCGGTCCGCCATCACGAAGTAGAACCGCTCCCGGGTCAGGTCGTTGCGCAGGCTCGGCGACGCCAGGGCCCGGTCCGCGGCCGTGACCGCGTCGCCCGCCACGTCCAGCGGGGTGAACGAGACTCGGTGGGTGCTGTCGTCGTACGTGAACCGCAGCCGCGCCGGCCCGGCCACCCGCAGCGGGATGTTCGCGCCGTCGCGCACACCGTCCGCGCCGTAGTTCTCGTCCCACGACCCGTTGATCGTCACCTTCAGCTCGTAGCTGCCGGCCGGCACGGTGAAGTCCCGCCGGTACGTCGTGCCGCTGACCAGCGGCAGCTCGGACGCGGTGCAGGACGGCTGCCAGTCGGCCGGGCAGCCCAGCTCGGACTGCAGCGACCCGGCGATCGTGACCACCCGGTCCGCGGCGGCCGCGGGTGCCAGCGGTGCCGCGACCAGTCCGGTGGCGGTGGCGGCGATGACGGCGAGGACGGCAGTGGTACGCCGCGCAAGCCGGCGCGCGATGACGGAAGGCATGATGGGCGGTCCCTCCCCAGACGACGTTCTGCCTGGACGCTAACCGTCTCCGCCCCGCGATGGAAGGCTACGAACCTAATGGCCGCAGTGCTTGCGGAACTCCGCGGCGGCGGCGTCGCGGGTCGCGCCCTTGGCGTCGAGCAGCGAGTCGCCCGCGATGGCCAGGTTCTTGACCGTCTCGTCCGTGCTCTCGCGGTAGTGCCCGGTCACGCGGCGCAGCAGTGGCTCGACGAGCTTGCGCTGGGTGCCGTCGGCGGTGAGCCACGCGTTGCCGGCCTGGCAGATCAGCTGCTTGGCCTGCGCCGCGTCGACGTTCGCGTCCGGCAGCTCGGCCGGGATGTCCGGCAGGTCGGCGTTCGGGACCGACACGGCGGGAAGGTCCGGAACGGCCGGGGTGGCCTCGCCGCACGCCGTGAGCGACAGGGCCAGGCCGATGAGCAGGGCGACCGTTGCGGGGATCGAACGGTTCAGTGCTGGACTCCTGACTCGGCGGCTGCGGGGCATCCAGCATCCCAGCCGGGGGGTCCACCGACTCGACGACGTCACCATCGCCGGCGGACGGATCAGCGTCGCGCGCGTCGAAGTCATCCTCGTCCCACTGATATTCGCGTGGTTAACCCTGCGAACCGCGGGTCCGCCCCGCGCATGACCGTGGCGAACCCTCTCTTCGCAGGGTTAACCACGCGAATATCCCGGGCCGTGCCGGGCAGGGGCGGACCGGGCGGGGCCGGCCCCGGGGCAGGGCGGGGGGTTGGTCAGGGGTGGAGGTCGGTGGCGAGGGTGCGGACGAACTCGGTGGTACGGCGATAGAGGCCGCCGCCGAAGGTGATCCGGGCGACGCCGAGGTGGGCCAGCTCGGACAGCGACGGGCCGTTCGGGAGGTGCAGCGCGTTCACCGGGCCGTCGACGGCACGGACGAACTCGGCGAGCGCGTCGGGCGGTGCCAGGATCGGGTAGACGCAGTCCGCACCGGCGGCCAGGTATGCCTTCGCCCGGTTGACCGCGTCCGCCATCACCAGCTCCGCTGCGTCCGGAGAACCGTTCGCCACGGCGCCGCCTTCCCCGGGCGCGACCGAGGCCGCGTGCCGGGCGGCGAGGAAGACGTCGACCCGGGCGTTCAGGACGAGCGCGTCGCCCGCCGCGGCGCGGACCGCGGCCAGCCACTCGGCCTGTTCGGCCGGGTCGCGCAGCACGCCAGTGGCCGGATTCGAGTCCTCCAGGTTGCAGCCCGCCGCCCCCGCGGCCAGCAGCCGCTCGGCGATCCCGGCGGGGGGCAGGCCGTACCCGGCCTCGATGTCCGCCGTCACCGGTACGCCGGCCGCCCGGCAGATCCGGGCCAGCGCGGCGAACATCTCGTCCGGCGGCGTCTGCTCGCCGTCGGCGTACCCGAGGCTCTCGGCAACTGCGCTGCTCGACGTCGCCAGCGCGCGGAAGCCCGCACCGGCGAAGATCTGCGCGCTGCCGGCGTCCCAGACGTTCGGCAGCACCACCGGCCGGCCCGGCACGTGCAGGTCCCTCAGCATCGCGGCCGTCATCGCTGGTAGCTCCCCGGCGTCCAGGCCCGGGTGGTCACGCTGATCGCGTTCCAGGCGTTGATCGTCACCACGATGCTGATCAGCTGGGCCAGCCGCTGCTCGTCGAAGTGCTCGGCGGCGGTCCGGAACACCTCCTCCGGCACGTGCCCGTCGGTCAGCACCGTGACCGCTTCGGTCAGCGCCAGTGCGGCGCGTTCGGCCTCGGTGAAGTACGGCGTCTCCCGCCACACGGGCAGGGCGTAGAGCCGCTGCTCGGTCTCGCCCGCTGCCCGGGCGTCCTTGGTGTGCATGTCCACGCAGTACGCGCAGCCGTTGATCTGCGAAGCGTGGACCCGGACCAGCTCCGCCAGGCCCTTGTCCAGGTCACCGGCCCTGGACGCCGCGTCCAGGGTGTTCATCGCCTTGCTGAACCGCGGCGCGTGTGCCTCGAAGTCCATTCGGATCTCAGTCGTCATACCCTCAACCTAGTTCGCCCATTAGCCCGACCCCAGGTCCATTCCGCGCCTACTTGGTTGGGCCAATTCGCAACTCTCAGTGGGTGCGCTCGACCAGGTAACGGTCGGCGGTCGACTCGAGGAGGGTGTGGGCCTGCATCCGGCACCAGGCCGGGATGTCGGCACTGGCGGCGGGGTCATCGGCCAGTACGGCGATGCGCTCGCCGACCTCGACCTCGGAGATCCGCCGCGCCAGCGTGATCACCGGCAGCGGGCAGAGCATGCCGCGGCAGTCCAGCTCCAGCGCCACGTCGTCCCCGTCGTCCTGGGAGCTCACAGTCCGGCCTCCGCGCGGATCCGCCGCACCAGGCCCGGCAGTACGAACCCGAACCGGTCCACCTCGTCGTAGGTCGTGGTGCGGCCGAGCGACACCCGCACGTTGCCGTGGGTCAGCACCCCCATCGCGGCCAGCACGTGCGACGGCCGCAGCGTGCTCGCCGTACACGCGGACCCGCTGGAGACCGCGAAGCCCTCCGCGTCCAGAACGGTGACCAGCGCCTCGCCGTCGACGTACAGGCACGAGAAGGTCAGCACGTGCGGCAGCCGGTCGTCAGGGTCTCCGGTCAGCTCCACGTCCGGTACGTCGGCTGCGATCCGCTTCCGCAGCCCGGCGACCCAGTCGCGGTGCCGGGCGTCCAGCTCGGCGGCCTCG
>Ga0114129_10002487_pt1 | contig 25586 bp, 23 predicted proteins | sample RhiMetdeltSRZDD1_FD_80071 | JGI IMG/M metagenome (GOLD analysis project Ga0114129, IMG submission 80071) | Populus rhizosphere microbial communities from Tennessee, USA - Rhizosphere MetaG P. deltoides SRZDD1 (version 2) (version 2) | ecosystem: Host-associated > Plants > Roots > Rhizosphere >...
GAGCGGAGGATACGAGATTCGAACTCGTGAGGGTTTTATCCCAACACGCTTTCCAAGCGTGCGCCCTAGGCCTCTAGGCGAATCCTCCGTCGGCAAGAATACATACCGCCCGGTGATCGGGTCACCTGGGATACCGGGTACAGTCGGCGTAGCCCCTCGCGCGGCGTCACCCTGTGAACCTCCCCAGGGCCGGAAGGCAGCAAGGATAAGCAGGCTCTGTCGGGTGCGCGAGGGGCCCTTCCGCGTACGGGCGGCTTGCGCGGACCGTGATGCACGGCACGATCAGCTGGCAGGGAGGCCGCCCTAGCGGCCGACCGGTGCCCGACGGGAGCAACGGCGGCCCAGCTGCGCGGACCTGGGACATAAAGAACCTGGTCCCAGGGAAAAAGATGGCGGTGGCGGCGGGATTTGAACCCGCGGAGGACTTGCGCCCTCACACGCTTTCGAGGCGTGCTCCTTAGGCCACTCGGACACACCACCGGGCGATACCTTACACGACGGGTTCGCACCTGGTCACATCGGTAACCGCCGACCGGGAACCGGTCAACGTGCGAAGATCGGCACCATGAGTACGCACATCGGAGCAAAACCCGGTGAGATCGCCGAGCGGGTCCTGATGCCGGGCGACCCGTTGCGGGCCAAGTGGATCGCCGAGACGTACCTCGAGGATGCGAAGTGCTACTCGACGGTTCGCAACATGTTCGGCTTCACCGGCACCTACCGGGGTGAGCTGGTGTCGGTGCAGGGCTCCGGGATGGGGATGCCGTCGGCGTCCATCTACGCCCACGAGCTGATCAACGAGTACGGCGTGCGGACGCTGATCCGGGTTGGGTCGTGCGGGGCGCTGTCGGAGTCGCTGAATCTGCGCGACGTCGTGGCGGCGATCGGGTCCTCGACCGATTCGAACATGAACCGGATGCGCTTCGACGGGCTGATCGACTACGCCCCGGTGGCGGACTTTCACTTGCTGCGCAAGGCGGTCGACGTCGCCGAGGCGCGGGGCGTGACGATGCACGTCGGGCCGATTCTCGCGGCTGACGCGTTCTACACCGACCGGCCTGATCTTTACGACACGCTCGCGGACTATGGCGTACTCGCGGTTGAGATGGAGTCGGCGGCGCTGTACACGATCGCGGCCCGGTTCAAGGCGCGGGCGCTGACGATTCTGACCGTGTCGGATCACATCAAGCGGGGCGAGGCGACCACGGCTCAGGAGCGGGAGCAGACGTTCTCGCAGATGGTCGAGATCGCCCTCGACACGGTCATCGGCTGATCTCCACCGCCCCTGGCTCGCTTGCTTCGGGCGAGCCGGAGACGCGGACGATACCCCGCAGCCCTTCGGCGTCCGGCTCGCCGGACAGCTCCCAGCCGTCGTCCGCCTCGATCTGCTTCGCTCGCGCACCGGCTACGTTCACGTCGCCCCGGAACCCGCAGCCGCGCAGGTCCAGGCTCTCGCTGAAGGTCGCGTCCGACAGGGTGACGTTGTCGAGGAACTGGGATCGGCGCAGCCGGGCGTGGGCCCGGAAGCGCGCGTGCTCAAGGTCGAACCGGCCGGACACCGTCATTTCACTCATCACCACGCTGGAACCGAAGACGGCTCCCGCAAAGCCGACGGAGGCACGGAAATCGGCCTTCAGGAAGTCGCAGTGGCCGTCGAACTTCGCCGCGACGAAGCGGGCGTACGCCTCGAACCGCGCGCCGCGGAAGGTTGCGTTGTCACTGAAGACCGTTCCTCCGAACCAGGCCATAGCGTGGAACCGAGCCTCGAAGAAGTCCGCGGGGCCGTGGAAGGCCGCGTTTCGCAGGGTCGCTTGGCCGATGACCGAAAGTCTGAGGAGGCTCGTGGTGCCGTAGAGCTGCGCTTCCGTCAGGTCCAGCTCGTCGAGCGATGCGTTGGTCAGCTCCAGGTTCAGCAGCGTGGCGCCGCGGAGGTTCACCTTCAACCAGCGGCCGTCCAGCGCTGGCCAGGTCGGGGCCGCCTCGGCACCCCTTTCCGGCCGGGACAGGTGAGTGGCCAGCACGTGTTGGGCGGTGAGGCGTACCTCCTGCTCCTGACGGCGCTCGATGTCCTGCGAACCTTCGGCGAGGGTGAACGGCATCCGCAGGTACGCGCAGACCACGTCCACCACGGTCTGCCGCAGGTGCGGGTGGTTGTCGCCGAGACGTTCCAGCGCGTAGAGGCCGCCGAGGCGTACCGCGGCCTTGTCGCTGCCGAGCTGCTCCACCGCGGCGACGTAGAGCGTGGTGATGCGCTCCTCTTGCGCATCTTCCTCGGCGAATCGCTGCGCACGCTCGTTGATTGACTGCCGGCGCAGCGCGAGCAGCAGAGTGACACCGGCGCCGAGGCCCGCAGCGACCGTGAGCGCCGTCTTGACCGCATCCAAGCGCAGCGCCGCCGTTTCCGGGTTCGTCGGGTCCATGCCTTGCGTACGCGCAGCTGACCACGAGTCGGCGATCCACAGCGTCAGAAGGCCACCGCCGACGATGACCAGCAGCATCACGATCGCGGTAGGCAGCCAGCGCATGACGTACAGCGGTTCCGTACGCCTCGGTTGGCTCCACGCCCGCCGTATGCCGGCTGCGAGGGTTCGCATCACACGGTCAGTGTCGGTGACCGCCGCCGGAAGAGCTGTCATCCGGGAGACCGGCGACGAAGTCCATTAGGCGGGCAGGTCTGTCAGACGGACGGGTCCGGGGCGTCGCGGAAGAAGGAGCGCAGAAGGGCGCCGCATTCGGCTTCCAGGACGCCGGAGTACACCTGGGGCCGGTGGTTCAGGCGGCGGTCGCGCAGGACGTCCCATAGCGAGCCGACCGCTCCGGTCTTGGGTTCCCAGGCGCCGAAGACCACCGTCGCGATGCGGGCCAGCGTGACCGCGCCGGCGCACATGGTGCAGGGTTCGAGGGTTACGACCAGAGTGCAGCCGTCCAGCCGTGAGGTTCCCAGGGCAACGGCGGCGCGGCGGATCGCGATGATCTCGGCGTGCGCGGTCGGGTCGGCCGCCGCTTCGCGCAGGTTGTGCGAGGTCGACAGCTCGGTGCCGTCGGGGGCCAGGATGAGCGCGCCGACGGGCACGTCATCGCCCGCGGCGGCGGCGATGGCCAGCGCGCGGCGCATCCAGCTCTCGTGCTGGTCCCTCACGCCTCGCGGATCTCTTCGACCTCGTCGGCGCAGCCGAGGGTCTGGCAGATCTCGTACGTGATGTCGGCCGGCAGTAGCCCGTCGGTAGCGCACAGCTCCAACAGGGTGTGCGCGGACACGCCGAGATCGGCCAGCAGGTCGGCGTCGCCGATGGGGTTGGCCGTGGGATCGGCGGCCGGGCGCTCCTCGGCCTCGCTCTCCTCGTCGTCGACGAGAGCATCGGAGGGTTCGAGGGCGGGTTCGACGGCGCCGCCGAGGGTCAGGTCGCCCAGCAAAAGCTTGCCGAGGCGCGAGTCTTCGACGAACGCCGCGTCGGAGCCGAAGACCCGCAGGTCCTCGCCCTCGTCCAGGCGCAGGATGGCCAGGTACGCGTCGTCGGACTCCACGAACAGCAGCGAAACCGACGCGGTGAGGTCGGCGTCGCGCAACCGGTCCGCGACGTCCTCGACGTCGGCGGCGTCGCTCAGGTCGAGTTCTGTGGCGGTCCACCCGGATCGGCCCCGGACCACCGCGGCGGCAAAGTGCGACACGATCTTCGACTTCCCTAGAAAGGTCAACTCGCAGTCACCGATTATCGGGACTTGTGTGTGACAGTATCCGGTGACCTCGGTGTTTCGCCGGGCCACGGGTCAACCGGCGAGTCTGCGCCGGCGCACGCGAGGCGTGTCAGCCGGCGAGCCTGCGCCGTAGAGCGATGAGTTCCCGCAGCTGGTCTCCGCGGGCGCGGCGCGGGGCCACGCGTACGCGCACCGACTTCGCGTCGGCCAGCTCGGTCAGGAGCTGAAGCCGCCGACGTCGCCGTTCCGGGTCCAGTCGCTGCAGCGTCCACACGTTGCTGAGAGTGCCCAACGTAACGTCGCACGTCAAGCCCACTCCTGCGACCATTCGACCACGCAGCGTCACCACAACGGCCAGGTACCGGTGCGGACCCAGGTGACGACGACCGCGAGCGCCGTACCCGACCACCCGATCGTCAACGCAAGGGCGACACCCGTCGCCACGCCGCGGTCTCCGTGGCGGGACAGTGCCAGGGCAGCCAGCCACGCTGTCCCTCCGGCGGACAGCGTCCACCAGGCGTACTCGCGGAGGTTTCCGGCTAGCGCACCGAACCCGGCCAGCCAGACGGCCGCACCGGCCAGTCCGGCGAAGACGCCGGTCAGGCGGACGGGGAAGGGCTCGCGCAGGGTCGGCCTCATACCAGTCCAACGCAGGTGACGGCCCGTCGGTCACACGGCTGGGCGTACCGCCGTGACCGTACGCCGATCTTCCGCGACGTCGATGATCCAGCCGCCGACGCGGCCGAGCCGGCCCAGCACGTCGGCTTTGGCGGGCAGTTCGGTCGAGTCACCGGCCAGCGCCGGCCAGGCCGCTCGCACCTCGTGCCCGGTACGCAGCCAGTCGACCAGAGATCGTCCGGGATCCTTTCGGCTGAGCAAGGTTCCGGCGGATTCCAGCGACGTCATGATCTCGTCGAGCGCCGTGGTGACCGCTTCGGCGTTGCCACCGCACATGGCCGCGGTCAGCTCCGGCCGGGTCGCTGCGACGCGCGTACCGTCGCGGAACGAGCCGGCGGCGAGCGTACCCGCGAGGGGGTTGCCGTCAATGCTAGCCGCCAGCGCCGCGGCGAGCAGGTGCGGCACGTGGCTGATCCGGGCGACGGCTTGGTCGTGCTCGCCGGCGGTGGTCGGTACGACCCGGGCGCCGAGGCTGGTGATCAGGGCGGCGAGGTCGAGCCAGTCGGTGAGGGCCGTCTCCGTTTCCAGGCACAGCACCCAGGCGCACTGCGTGAACAGGTACGGGTCGGCCGCTTCGAAGCCGGACTGCTCCCGGCCGGCCATCGGGTGGCCGCCGACGTACCCGGCCAGCGGGGTCGCCGCCCGGCGGAAACGCTCCGCCACGAGGTCGCGTACGGGGCCTTTGACGCTGGTCACATCCGTGATGAGACCGGTGTACCCGGCGTCGACGAGATCGTCGAGAACCCCCGGTACGCCCGGCAGCGGCACAGCGAGGACGACGAGTGTCGAACCGCGGGCAGCCTCGCCGACCGAGGCCGTGATCTGCCACCGCTGTGCGGCCGGAGCCTGGGCGGCGGCCGTGCGGGCGGTGCCGCGTACGGCGGGGTCGGCGTCGTAGCCGAGGACTCGGTGCCCGGCCGCGGCGAGGGCGCGTAGGAGGGAGCCGCCGATGAGACCCAGCCCGATCACCGCGATGTTCACGAAGGCAGCGTGCCATAGACCAGTGGCTGCGGCGCTACCGCGTCGTTATGCCCATTATCCGTCCGGCTCGACGGCCGCCGCGCCTTTCCTCGGCGGCCAGCCGCCGTGCATGATCCCGGTGAGATCATGCACGGTTCAACCGGTCCGGTTGTGGGGCGCGCGTCAGCTGGCGCCGACGGTGGCGTTGATGTCGCGGAAGATCTGCACCAAGATGTCGCGGCTGTCCTTGGCCAGCAGATCGCTGGTCCAGCCCTCCTTGAGCTCCACCTGCGAACCGTCGCGCAGCGTAAGCGTGGCCCGCAGCGGGACCTGCTTGGTGATCGCGACCGCGGCGACCTCCTCGAACGGCACGAAGCGGTTGCGCCGCGCGAGTTCGTCGATGGGCGCCGATCGCAGCGCGGCGATCATCCGGTCGTTGCCGTGGTCGCTGTCGCCGCCACCCGGCATCAGGATCAGGCCGTTGTCCAGGATCAGCATGTCGTGATCGATCTTGTCGACCTTGGTGTTGCCGATCCCGCCGATCACGTCGGCCTTCTTCGCCGTGGCCACCGACTCGACGACCTGAGCCTGGTCGATCGCGATTCCGGCCCGCATCAACTCCGCTCGCGCCTGCGGCAGCGTCGCCGGGTTGGCCGCCATCCGGGCCAGCGGCGCGTAGTCGATGTCGCCGTACTCGCCGACCAGGCGGGCCGCGCCCGACCAGCTGTGCGCGAACCGCGTACGCCCACTGCGCAGCGCGGCCAGCGTAATGAGGGCGTCGAGGGCACCGTGGAAGTTCTCCCACGCCTCCTGCCGGGACGAGCCGGGCGACAGGGCGGCGGCAAGCTGCTCACCGCGGCCCGCCTCGATGGCGTAGAGCACTGTGGACAGATTGACGTCGCGGGTGTTGAGCGCCCGGCCGAACTGGCGGAAGGCGTAGTCGCACTGCTCTTGTAGCTGCGCCACGGAAGCCGCGTTCGTGATCTCCGACCAGTCGGTGCTGACCTTGCGGTTGCCGACGTTGACCACGGCGTCCTGCAAGTCCTCGCCGAGCCGGTCGAGGCTGGGGATGATGTTCGCCGACAGCCGCGTGTCCTGATGCAGCGCCACGTGCGGCAGCCGGCGGATCAGCTGGACGCGCTCGCCGATCGGCGGGTGCGTGGACCAGCGCGACTTCTTCTCCGCCGGCGGGTTCACCCGCAGATCGGCCAGCTCCGCCTGGCGCGCGTTGAGCAGCTCGTAGAAGCCGCGGAACAGGTCACGCGGCAGGTAACCGGCCTCGGCGGCCGGGCCGACATAGCGGGAGAAGTAGAAGCCCCAGGCCGCGTCGAGCACCGGCAGTTCCGCGAGCGCGGCCGCGGCCGCGTCGGAGCCGGCCACCCGGACCGCGATCTGGTCGGCCTCGCGCTCTTGCTGCCGCGACGCGGCGTTGTCGACCAGCAGATAGAGCCGGCCGTACGCCCGGAACGGCAGGCCGAGCAGGCTGTTCCCGAGATGCTCCAGCGCACCGCCGATGGCTAGACGGCCACGGAACGCCACCGCACCGAGCCGGGTGTGGTGGTTGGAGTAGTGGCCGAGCTCGTGGCCGATCACCGCGCGGAACTGGCTGACGTTGAGGCCCAACAGCAGTGGCATGCCGATGTAGAGATGGCGGCGACCCGGGATCAGGCCCAGCAGCTTGGAGTCCTCCGACACGGCCGCGTTGACCTCGGGCACGATGCGGATGTCATCGGGGGCGCGGGTGCCGGCCGCTTGAGCCAGGCCGCGTACCTCGGCCCACAGGTGCGGCGCCTGGCGCTCGTCGACGAGTACGCCGTGCGGCTCCTCGGCCCGGAAGAACAGGGCCCGCTTGGCCCCGACGATGATCGCACCGCCGAACCCGAGCACGCCGATGATGACGAGCTTGATTGCCGCATGCGCGTGTGAAGCCGCCCAGAGGCCGACGATCAGGCTCGCGATGAGCAGTACGAAGGCGAAGACGAAGAAGCCGATCAGCATCAGCAGACTGGCCAGGGCGCGCAGCCGTGCCACCATGACGAATAACACCTCCCCATGCGGCGCCGCGTTCCGGCGCGCTCGGGCACAATACCGGCCGATAGCGGCTGCGCGCCGCCCCGTTCCGGCCGCGGGCCTGGTCCGGCCCCCTGGGCGGCCATTCACGAGTGTCCGCTCGCCCGCTCCCGGCAGTGCTCAGGCTGGGCCGATGATGCTTAGGCTGGGCCGGTGAGCGATTTGCGGTCCGCGCTGCGCGGCGACTGTCACATGCACACCGACTGGTCAGACGGCGGCCACTCGTTGTCCGCCATGGTGCGTACGGCCGCCGAACTGGGGCACGACTACATCGCCGTCACCGACCACTCGCCCCGGCTGAAGGTCGCGAACGGGCTGACCACCGACCGCCTGCGCCGCCAGCTCGACGAGATCGCACAGATCAACGCGGCGCTGGACGGTACCGGATTTCGCGTCCTGACCGGCATCGAGGTCGACATCCTCGCCGACGGCTCGCTCGATCAGGACCCCAAGCTGCTGGCCGAACTCGACGTCGTGGTCGGCTCGCTGCACAGCGGCCTGCGCGACGACATGGACACGATGACGCGCCGGATGCTGCGCGCTCTGGCCGATCCCAACCTCGACATCCTCGGTCACTGCACCGGGCGGAAGCTGCGCGTCAAGACCGACGCCGCCCATGCCGCGTCGAGGTGGCGGCCGCCGAGCACGTTCGACGCGGCCAAGGTCTTCGCCGCCGCCGTACGCCACGGCAAGGCAATCGAGATCAACTGCCGGCCGGATCGGCGCGACCCGCCGACCGCCATGCTGGAGGCGGCGGTGCAGGTCGACGGGCTGCTCTTCGCCATCGACAGCGACGCCCATGCGATGGAGCAGCTGTCCTGGTTGGACCTCGGCGCGCAGCGGGCCGGCGGGCTCGGTATCACCGCCGACCGCATCGTCAACACCAACTCCGCCGAGGATCTACTTGCGTGGTGCGAAAGTCACGCTGCCGCCTGACAACGCCGGCTCCACCGCCGGTTCAGCTAGCAGTCCGGCCGACGGTTTCCGCCCACGGGCCCGGCGCAGCGGGCGTACCAGGCCCTGAGCCACGGCCACGCCGCCGAGCACGATGAGCGCACCGACCGGCTGGTTCCAGGTGAGCGACTCGTGCAGCACCACGATGCCGAGCGTGGTGGACACCAGCGGGACGAGGTAGGTCACGAACGCGGTCGTGGACGCGCCGGCCCGCGAGATCACCCGCATGTTGAGAGCGAAGGCCACGCCGCTGCCGAACACGCCGAGGGCCAGCACCGAGCCGATCGCCTTCCAGGACAGCGCCGACGGCGCCGGGGGCAGCCCGTCACTGATCAGCGCGGCGGGCACGATCGCTATCGCGGCTACGATCGTCTGCCCGGCCGCGATCGAGATGCCGGACACGCCCCGGCCGGTCGCGAAGCGCTTGATGTACGGAATCGAGATGCCGTAACAGAACGCCGCCGCGCCGCACATGAGCTGACCGGTGAGGGCCGAACCTTGGGTGTGCCAGACACCCAGCACCGTCAGTACGCCGGCGAAGCCGAGCCCGAGCCCGGCCGCCCCGCGTACGCTGAACCGCTCGGTCCGGAAGACGAACACCGCGAAGGGCAGCACCCACAGCGCGGTCGTGGCGTTCCAGATCCCGGCGACCAGGCTCGGTACGCGCTCCTCGCCGAGCGGGAAGAGCGAGAACGGGATCGCGATGCCGACGACGCCGGGAACGAGCAGATAGGCCCACATCTTCGGGTCGCGCGGCAGCCGCTCGCGCAGGAACAGCATGATCACGATGAGGGTCAGGGCACCGAGCACCACCCGTCCCGCCCCGACCCACATGGCCGGCATCTCCAGGATCCCGTACTTGATGAACAGGAAGCTCGCGCCCCAGATCACGGCGTTGACGAGGAAGGCCGGCAGCCAGCCGGCGGAGTGACCCGAGTCAGGAGCGGAAGGCGTGTTCACTCCTGACACGATGCCATCGGAGACGCCGCGGTGTCGCGCGGGTTTCGGCCGTTGAGACGCCAAGATCCCGCCGAACCGCCCGGCCGGGCGCCGGACGGTGCCCGCCGCCCCGGCGCGAACCCTTGGCGCCCCCCTCGCCAGCGGTAATGCAGCTGTGAACCGGATGGCTCGTCCGCTAGGTTCGACCCCATGGGACGCATTGACGACATCGCGAACCGCTACGTGGACGATTGGGCCGCACTGAGCCCGATCGGTGCCACGTTTGTGGGCATCACCGGATACGACGACCGGCTCGACGACCTGTCCGCCGACGGCTTCGCCGCCCAGGCCGACCTGATGCGGCGGACCGTGGCCGAACTTGAGAGCACCGAGCCGGAGGGCGACGCGGAGTTCGTCGCCCGCGAAGCGATGCTTGAGCGGCTCACCCTCTCCGTGGCGCGCTACGACGCCGGCGAGGACACCAGCGAGGTCAACGTGATCTCCAGCCCGCTCCACAGCATCCTCGGCATGTTCGACCTCATGCCCGAGAAGGGTGAGGAGGCGGTGGCCAACATCGCCACGCGGATGGCCGCCATCCCGGCCGAATTCGCCAAGTTCCAGCGCACGGTGCTGGACGCGGCCGCCGGCGGCAACGTCTCGTCGCGCGTACAGATCCTGGAGATGGCCAAGCAATGCGACGTCTGGTCGTCGCCCGACGGCGACGACTACTACCGCGGCATGGCCCGGCGCCTGCACGCCGACGGCCCCCTGCGGGCCAGGCTGGACCGGGCCGCCGAGGACGCGACCGCGGCCACCGTCGCGTTCGGCGAGTTCCTCCGCCGGGATCTGGCTCCGCTGGGCCGGGACAAGCAGGCCTCCGGCCGCGAGCGGTACGAGCTGGCGTCGCGGTACTTCCTGGGTGCGAGCGTCGACCTCGACGAGACGTACGCCTGGGGCTTCGAGGAGCTGCACCGCCTGGAGACGGAGATGCGGGCGGTCTCGCGCGACATCGCCGGTGTCGACGCCACGATCGACGACGCCGTCGCCCACCTCGACGCCGACCCGAAGTACAGCATCCAGGGCAAGGAGGCGTTCCGGCAGTGGATGCAGGAGCTGGCCGAGCGGGCCATCGCCGACCTGAACGGCACCCACTTCGACATCCCCGAGCCGGTACTGCGCATCGAAGCGTGCCTGGCACCGACCTCCGACGGCGGCATCTACTACACCGGGCCGAGCGAGGACTTCTCCCGCCCCGGCCGCATGTGGTGGGCCGTGCCGCAGGGCATCGAGACCTTCTCCACCTGGCGTGAGGTCACGACCGTCTACCACGAGGGCGCACCCGGCCACCACCTCCAGGTCGCGCAGACGGCGTACCGCGCCGATCTGCTCAACCGCTACCAGCGGCTGCTGTGCTGGTGCTCGGGGCACGGCGAGGGCTGGGCGCTCTACGCCGAGCGGCTCATGGACGACCTCGGCTACCTCGCCGACCCGGCCGACAAGCTGGGCATGCTCGACGGGCAGGCGTTCCGGGCCGCTCGCGTGATCGTCGACATCGGCATGCACCTGGAGCTGGAGATCCCGCGCGACAACCCGTTCGGCTTCCACCCGGGCGAGCGCTGGACACCCGAGCTGGGCTGGGAGTTCCTGCGGGGGCACTGCCGCGTACCGGACGAGAACCTGCGGTTCGAGCTCAACCGCTACCTCGGCTGGCCCGGCCAGGCACCGTCCTACAAGGTCGGCGAGCGCATCTGGCTGCAGGCCCGCGACGACGCCCGGGCCCGCAAGGGCGCCGGCTTCGACCTGCGGGCGTTCCACCGCGACGCGCTCAACCTCGGCTCCGTCGGCCTCGACCCGCTCAAGAAGGCGCTCGCCCGCCTCTGAAACCCTTTCGTCGTACGCACAAAAGGGCGGGAACCCCACCGAGGGGTTCCCGCCCTATCTATCTGCGAGCCTAGGTGCTAGACGAGCGTCGACGTGAGGCTGGGCGTACCCGTGAGCACGTCGGCGTTGACCCAGACGAGCTGGATGTCGGGGTCGGTGAAGAAGATCAGCGGAATCGGGATCGGGCTGAGCGGGATGGGCGTGGTCGTGTTCGACGGCGAGTAGTCCACGTCGATCAGGCCGAGCGCCTTGCCCTGGAAGCGGCTGGCGTAGAACACCACGTTCTGCTTGACGGTGAGCGTCTTCGTCGTGAAGACCACGTCCTCGGAGTGGTCACCGCGGGCGTAGGTCAGCAGGGAGAAGTCCTCGGTGACCGCCTGGTTCATGGTGAACTTCAGCACCGAGATCGGCCCGTCCGCAGTGGGCAGATCGACGATGCCCTGGAAGACCAGGTTGGTCATGGTGACGATCGAACCCGTCATCCGCGATGGCTTGGCGGCCACGTCCACCTGACCGGGCGCGGCGGCGAGCCGCTTGGCCGGTGAGGCGCTCGGCGAAGCCGCCGCGCACGGCGGCGCCGGCTTGCGAGGCGCCGACTTGCCGCTCGGCGCGGGCGCCGGGCTGGCCGGGGCCGGCCGGGGCGAAGGCGAGGTGCTCGGCGGCGCACTTTCCGCCGGCGGGCTGGGCGAGGGCGACTCCGACGGGTCCAGGAGATCGACGATCCCACCGATGATCGTGCCCAGCAAGCCGGGCTCCTGAGCCGGCGACGGCGACGGGCTGGTCGGCACCTTCGACGGCGCCCTGCTCGGCACCGCGACCCCACCGACCGGCGCGGGGCTGGCCGGCGTTGTCGCCTTCGGCGTCGTCCTGGCCGGCTTCACGGCCGTCTTGGTCGCCGGGCACGGTGCGGCGTACGCCGCCGGTGCACCCTTGACCGCAACCAGACCGGCCGCCACGAGCAGCAGCGGGACGGCGATGGCGAGCAGGCGCCCGCTACCGCCGCCGGGCTCCCGGGCCGGCCGGCCTTCCCGATCGTCGTCGGGCGCACTTTGCCGGGGAATGACCGGCTCAGTCGGCCCGTCGAACAGCTCGTCGATCGCCGCGTGACGGGGGCTGTGCTCGAAGTCGCCGGCGTCCTCGCCGCCGTCCGGCTCCGGTTCTTCCGCCTCAGCTGCGACGGCCTCGGTCTTGTCCTCGGTCCACGCGAAGATCAGCGCTCCGCCGACCATGCCCAGGATCGTGCCGATCATCCAGCCACCGAAGTTGATCTCCAGTAGCGCGTAGACCGCCACGGCCGGGATGATGATGCCGTAGAAGTGCCGTTGAGCGGGCGTGAACCAGGCCAGGAGGCCGCCCACGACCATCATCAGCGGTATGACGTAGGCCGCCATGCCGCCGGGGCCGATCTTGATCTCCATGTCGCCGATCGACTGCTGGGAGGTCGCGTAGATCTCAAGGCCGGCGAGCATCGCCACGAAGCCGCCCCAGAACGGGCGCGCTCGGCGCCACGTACGGAAGCGCTGCCAGGCGCTCGGCCGGGCGGCGGCGGTGTCGGCTGTGGTCACTGGCGTACTCCTCTAATCCGGGTCGGCCATTGTCGCACCGGCCCCATCGGCCAGGCAGCGTGGGGAGGCCGGGAGATGTGACCCGGCCTCCGCACAGACGTCAGGGGATCACGCTGTCCGGGAAGCAGTCCTGGCTACCCGAGACGAGCTGCATCGTCAGGCCGTTGAGCTTGAAGACGCCGGCGTGCGTGGTGTACGCACGCTGCTTGAGGTCGTCGATGTCGACCGAGTCGGCCTCCTGCCCGAACCCGCCCGGAGCGCCGGTGGAGTTGGGTACGCCGCCCTTGCTCAGCCGGGAGGCGTCGGTGCCGATCTCGATCTCGTTGAACGTCGCGTCACCGGCCAGGAAGTCCATGCCGATGAGCAGGTTCTCCGCGCTCACCGGGTGGGCGGGGTCGGCACCGGCCTTGATAAGCAGAGTGACGGTGCCGCCCCAAGGCAGGGGCTGTACGACCGACTGGCAGAGGTCGTTGATCTTGGCGGACTTGATCGCCGCCGCGGCCACCGCGTGGCCTTGCTGGGGGAACGTCTCGCCGGGCTTGGTGTAGACCGAGCCGTACTGGCTGAAGCCGTCACCGTGTAGGTGGCTGGCGGAGATCTTGAAGCTGGCGCCGGAGACGTTGATCGCGACGGGCACCTTGCCCTGCGCGACCCCGGTCATCAAGCCACCAGCGGCCACCGCCGCTGGGAGCAGGACGGCCGCGAACCGCCGCCACCTGGTGCGTCCCTGCACCAGGTTGCCGTTCGAGTCCTTCACTGGGGGTCCTCCTCGGAAAGGATCCGCCGGAGTCGTGCCTGCGGCCGGCTCTGCGGAAGCGGGCAAAGCGCGGGCGGACAACGGGCGGCTCTGTTGTGTCACGCATGTTTCCGCCTGGCGACATAGGTCACAAGACCCGTTGCTACTGGCCAGTAACAGGATGGAGGAATCATGATCAATCAAATGTCACGCACAGTAGTCGCAAGCCAGAAGTGGTAGCTAACGCTTGCGACATTTAGCGACAGACACCCGCGCGGGTGATCACGGTACGTCAGGAAGGTGCCCTCCATAACAGTTTGATAACGGCACATGCCCTCAGACACTCGGAGGAGGAGCGGACAGCTCGTCAGCCATGGTCGTCCAATCGTCCAGACACCATCTGTCACCAGGCGTGTTTGTCTGCCGAGCGGGGTGGAAGGAGCGGCCAACCGTTTTGCCGTCGTAACCTGGTTCGCCTGGTTGAGCAACTTCGGGTAGTTGATTGAACCCTTGCGGCAGTGATCTACTACTCACGCGAGCCTGTCAGGGAGAAGAAGATGACCGCTAAGTACGTCAAGCTTGCGGACACGATCCGTGAACAGATCAAGTCTGGTGAGCTGCGTCCCGGGGACAAGCTTCCGTCGATCTCGCAATTGCGTGAGGAATTCGGCATCAGTTACGGCTCGGTTCGCGGTGCGATGCTCGTCCTCAAGGCCGAAGGTTTGATCGAGGGTCGCCAGGGCGAGGCCGTCTACGTCAAGGAACGCGAAGCCGCCTGACCGGACCGCACCCTCGCCGAATCGACGAATTCCGGATAGCAGGAAGGGCCTCCCGCCGGTGACGGGAGGCCCTTCCTGCTTCTGCGCGCCCGAAGGGACTCGAACCCCTAACCTTCTGATCCGTAGTCAGATGCTCTATCCGTTGAGCTACGGGCGCTTGCGGCCCGCTCAGTCTACACAAGGACGACCGAGCGGACTAATCGGGTTTCCCCGCTCACACCCGAAGAGTTCGGGTGCTGGCGGAGGCTCGGGGATTTGAACCCCGGATGGGTGTTAACCCAAACCGCATTAGCAGTGCGGCGCCATAGACCGGACTAGGCGAAGCCTCCCCGACGACCGGTGAGATCGTCGCCGGACGAGAATACCCTGCCCCGCAGAGCCGGAGCAAAGCGGTACTGCCGCGCCGCGCCGGAACGCTCGGGCCGCGGGGCCGTCGATGTCGTACGCATCGACTATGGTGCCGCTCAACGGGGACCCATCCTTTCCCCGAACCCGTCCCTCCTCACCCTTATGAGGACCAATGAGCAGATCTCATCTGCGCGGGCTCGGATTGGCGACATCGGCGCTGCTCGCCATGTCACTCACCCTCGGCACTCCCGCATCCGCAGAGGGCACCACCGGCATCGTTGCCGGCACCATCACCGACGGCGGCGCACCGGTCGCGTTCGCCTCCATCTACGTCACCTCGCAGGACGGTGCGTTCTTCGGCTTCGGGCAGACCGACGAGGCCGGGCAGTACGCCGTCGCGGACGTGCCCGAGGCGGCTTCGGCGTACCGGGTGCAGATCTTCGCGCCCGGCCACCCGAGCCAGTACGCCCACGGCGCGACCGCCGAGGAGGACGCCACGCTGTTCTCGGTCACCGGCGATGCGACCACCACAGTGGACGAAGCGCTGCTGCCGACCGGAACGATCACCGGACACCTGCGCGACCGCAACGGCAACGGCGTGTCCGGGGCCTTCGTGTCGGCCGACCCGGACGGCGGCGGGTCGTCGTCGGGGACCAACACCGACGGCGATGGGGTGTACACGGTACACGTGTTCGCCGGCACCTACCGGGTCGCCTTCTTCAACGGCCAGACCCAGTACGCCTTCGGCACCCGGGACTTCAGCAGCGCCACGCTGTTCACGGTGGCCGTCGGCCAGACCGTCACTGTGGACGACACGTTGCTGGCCACGGGGTCGATGGCGGGCACCGTCACCTACGCCGACGGCAGCCCGGCCGCGGACGTCCAGATCCAGCTGGAGAACGACCAGGGCAGCTCGTCCACCGGAACGACCGGATCCGACGGCACGTACCAGATCGACAACGTGGTGCCGGGCGACTACGCCGTACGCTTCCAGCTGCCGTCCGGCGCCGTCGAGTACGCCCACCACGCGTTCAGCCGGGACGATGCGGCCATCTTCACCGTCGTCGCCGATCAGACGACCACAGTGGACGAACAGCTGCCGCCGACCGGTGCGATCGCCGGCCGCTTCACCGACCAGGCCGGCAACGGCATGGGCGGGCTGCAGGTCATGGCGAGCGGCGTCTTCCCCACCACCGACTTCGTCTTCACGACGACCGACGGGGATGGCGCGTACCGGATCGACCGGGTGTTCCCGGGCCGCTACACGGTCTCGTTCCAGAGCTTCGAGACCGAACTCCTGCAGTACGCCTTCGGCAAGATCTCGTTCGCGGACGCCGATGTCGTCACCGTCGCCGCGGACCAGACGACCACGGTCGACGATCAGAAGCTGCCGACCGGAAGCCTCAAGATCACAGCCAAGGACAGCATCACCGGCGCACCCATCTCCAGCTTCTTCGTCGATCTGGGCAACCGGTTCGGTAACACCGAGACCGGCGAGATCGTGATCGACGATCTGGCGATCGGGCAGTACGCAATCAACGCCGGCGGCGAGGAGTACGCGTACACACCGAACGCCGCGAGCGTCACGATCACCGAAGGCAACCAGACCGTGGTGGAGCTCAGCCTCCGCCCGTTCGGCAAGATCACTACGAAGGTCGTCGACCGCAAGACCGGGCAGCCGGTCGCCGGCGTCTGCGTCTTCACGCCGAAGAAGACGGTCTTCCGGATCCCGGACGGCTGCGGCGCGGTCAGCGACGAGAGTGGCAACGTCACCGTCAACGTCAACGACCCTGGCACCTACAACCTGTTCGCGCTCCCGGAGCGCGGCAGCGTCTACGGCGCGCAATGGGTCGGCAGCACCGGCGGCACCGGTACGCAGGAGTCCGCGGTGAAGCTCTACGTGACGGCGGGCCGAACCGTGGCCGCGCCTCGGATCCGGCTCGACAAGCACGGCACGATCACCGGCAAGGCCACCAGCGCCACCGGTCAGCCGCTCGTACGCGGCGTCGTCGGGATCGTCGGGCCGGACACCGGCGCCGGTACGGACATCCGCTACAGCTCGATCGCGGCGGACGGCACGTACACGGTCGACTTCCTCGGCCCGTACGCGTGGCCGCTGATCTTCGGTGCCCAGGATCACGCTTACCAGTGGACCGGCGGTGTGGGCAACCGGCTCAACGCCGCCCTCGTGCCGGTCAAGGCCGGCAAGACCACGAAGTACGACTACAAGCTGAAGGTCGGCACGGACGTCACGATCACCTACTCGGGGCCGTTCGCGGGCGACAACCGTTTCGTGCTGGACAACGCGGCCACCGGCGATGTGATGGGCGTCGTCGACGGGCTCGCCGAGCCGGTCTCCGTGCACGTCCGGATGATCGGCCAGAACGTGAAGGTGATGTGCCACTGCGGCCCGGGTGGCCCCATCTGGCTGGGCGGCACGGACTTCGCCAGCGCCACGGTGGTATCCATCCCGGCCAGCGGCACGAAGGAGATCATCTTCGTCGTACCGTAAGGAGAGAACGCGAGAGACACGGGGGCTGGACGGTTGTCCAGCCCCCGTGGCCATCCCCTCCGGTTGGTCTGGGTTCAGAAATCGCTGAACGCGTCGTACTTGATCCGCACGCCGGGCACTTGAAGTTCGTTGAGGGCCCGCAGGCTCGCCCGCACCATCGCCGGCGAACCCGACACGTAGAAGTCGTGGTCCTGCCAGGGCCCGTACCGCCGGATCACCTCGCTCAGCAGGCCCTCCTCGCCGCCCCAGCCCGAGTCGTGCGAGCAGACGGGCATCAGCGACAGCCATGGGTACGCCGCGGCGAGCCGCTGGAGGTCGTGCAGGTCGTAGAGGTCGTCGCGGTCGCGAGCGCCGTAGAAGAGGTGTACCCAGCGAGTCCGGTTGAACGAGGCGAGATCCTCGACGATCGCCTTGATCGGGGCCAGCCCGGTGCCGCCGGCCACGCAGACGACGTCGTGGTTCGACCGCCGGTCGACCATCATCGACCCCATCGGGGCGGCCAGCCGCAGCATGTCGCCGGGGCGGGCCCGACGGACTAGGGAGCCCGACAGCCAGCCGGCGCCGAGGGCGCGTACGTGCAGATCGATCGTCGCGTCCGGGCGCGGCGCGTTCGCGAACGAGTACGTACGCCACACCCGGGGCTGGGCGTGCGGGTACTCGATGCTGAGATACTGACCGGGTCGGTAGTCGATGGGCTGGAACGGCGCCACCGTCAGGACCGCGATGTCCTTGCTGCGGCGCTCGTGCCGGATCACCTCGCCGTAGACGAAGGCCGGCCCGGGATCGGCCTCGGCTCCGGCGAGCATCTTGCGGGCGATGACGTCGTAGGCATCGCGCCAGGCTTGGTCGTATTCGGGGGTCCAATGGCCGCGGCCGAACGTACGCAGCGCCTCCAGCAGCGCCGCGCCGACGACTTCGTACTGTTCGGGGACGACCTGGAACTTGCGGTGATCGCGGCCGAGGGCACGCAGGTATTCATCGAACCGTTCGGGATCGTCGACGGTCTGGATCGCGTTGACGATCGCGCCCAGCAACCGGGCGCGCTGGACATCCATGGTGACCGGAAACAAGTCTCGAACCTCAGGGCGACCCAGGAAGATCCGGGCGTAGAAGTAACCGGCCATCTTGTCCTGGTCCTCCTCGACGAGGGTCCAGGACTCCTTCAACAACCGCTGCAGGTCGGACACGTAACGACGGTGCCGTCAATCGGTGACGGCTCATCGCACAACTTGTGCGATAGTGCGAAGTCGTGAGGACCGTCGCGCACCGCCGCCGAAACGAGTTATTGCTGGTCCTGGGCCTGTCGCTAGGACAGTCGGCGATCTATTCGGTGGTCAGCCTGGTGGCCAAGCTGACCCAGGGCCCGCTCAACACTCAAACGACCGCACTCAATGTGTCGCGGTCGCCGCGGCCGTATCTGGATCTCACCTATCAGCTGCTCGACATCTTCTTCGCCCTCGTGATCGTCGGGCTGGCGTACCACTTGATCGGGCGCGACCCCGGGCGGCCGCGACTGGTCCTGGGCCTGGATCGGCGGCGGTGGCTGAGCGATCTCGGCGGCGGCGTGGCGCTGGCCGCGGTGATCGGGATCCCGGGCCTGGGCCTTTACGTGCTGGCCCGCGCGGCGGGAATCAACACGAGCGTGTCGGCCTCCGGGTTGCCGGACCTGTGGTGGGCGGTGCCGGTGCTGATCCTCTCGGCGCTCCAGAACGCTGTGCTGGAGGAGGTGATCGTCGTGGGTTACCTGGTCACCCGGCTACGCCAGCTGCGGTGGAGCATTCCGGCGGTCGTCGCGGCCAGCGCGATATTGCGAGGTAGCTACCATCTATATCAGGGATTCGGCGGATTTATCGGCAATGCGATCATGGGCGTGGTCTTCGCGCTGGTCTTCCTGAAATGGCGGCGGATCGCTCCGCTGATCATCGCGCACACCCTGCTCGACATCGTCGCGTTCGTCGGCTACCAGCTGTTCCCGGATCTCGTCTGAGTCACCGCGGAAAGGGCACGGTCAGTAGATCCACGGACCGGAGCGGTACTCGGTCAGCGGCGTCAGCGGCGAATCGTCGGTCATCCGGTCCACGTAAAGCAGCCCGCTGAGGTGATCGACCTCGTGGCCGACCAGCCGGGCCAGCCCCTTCTCGAAGGTGCTCACCACGCGGCCGCCGTCGTAGCGCCGGTGCTCGACCTCGATGCGCAGCGGCCGAGGGACCCGGCCCCGGAAGTCGAAGTAGGACAGACACCCTTCGGGCTGCTCGTCGGCCTGCCCGGACGTGCCGATCACGGTCGGGTTGAGCAGGACGAACGGCTCGCCCCGCCCGGGTGGGCGGACGACCGCGGCCGCCACCTCCAGGCCCAGCTGCGGCGCGGCCAGGCCCATGCCCTTGTTGAACGGGTGGATCCGGGCGATCTCCTCCAGCGCCTGCACCAGCTCCGACACGATCTGCCGCGCCTGCTCCTCCTCCTCGGGCAGCTCCAGGCGCCGCGCCTTGGCCCGCAGCGGGTGGGTGGGCAGCCCGGCCGCGCGCAGCTGCCCGGCCGTGGGCCGTCGCTGTGGTGGAACCGGCCATTGGAGTACGCCCACCGACGCCAGCCGGGGCGCCAGCGCCACGTCGTCGGGGCCGGCGTACGCCGCCGGTGGAGCCGACGACACGGCCCGGAACCGCCACTGCAACCGGAACCGGGCATTGAGGCTGGGGTTTTCGGTCGTCCACGTGAAGACGCAGCGATCGCCCGCGGCCTGCTTCTCGATGAGCGGCCGCAGCGGCGTCTCCTCGGCCGACATCGACGTCTCGACGCCCCATACCTGCGGGTCGAGCGCGGAGGGCAGGTCGATGCGGACGGTCAGGCGGCGGGTGGGCAGGCGTACGGCGCGCTGGAACCAGCTGCCCCACTTCTCCTCGCCGACCCGGTAGTTATAGGTGACCGCCGTACGTTCGCCCGGGTAGAGCGGGAACCGCCCGTCCTCGTTCTCGAACAGCAGCCAGATCTCCTTGAACGCGTCGCGATCCTGCTTGACCCGCCAGTGCATGCGCTCGCTCGCGCCCACGTCGCCGCAGCTGGCCTGCAAGTCCAGCTCGCCCAGAGAGAGCGGATGGTCGCGGTGATGCCGGTTCGACCGGGCCGGATCGCCGGGATAGCGATCCACCGCGACGCGGATGAGGTAGCGGCTAACCGGTTCGGTGCCGGCGTTGTAGAGCGAGCGCCGGATGGTGGTGACATAGTCACCGTCCCGGTACGCCAGCAGCGCCTCCTCGTGCTCGACCACGAGCCCGGTCCCGGGCGGCAACCACTGAGCCGGCATCGGCGAGTCCCGGCCGATCAGGCCGGCGCCCGCCCGGCCGTGCCGGGCCTCCTCGTACTCCTGGAAGCGCTGCCAAATCGAGCCGTTGGCGGACAGGACGGTCTCGGCGCGGCGGGCGAAGTCTTCGGTCGGCCGGTGCCGCCGCCCCTCGATGTGGCTGACGTACGAGGGGTCGAATCCCATCAGGCCGGCCAGTTGCTTCTTCGACATCCCCCGTTCCATGCGCCAGCGGGCCAGCTCCACGGCGAAGGCCTCCACGGCCCTGTCCACCCCGGACGTCGTCGTCATCGTCCCCTCCGCACCACGCTCGGCGCTGGTTCTTCAGTTTCTCCGGGCTGGGCACTATATCGACGGATCTTGATGGGTTGCCGACAAAAGCCTTGACAAGCCACGAATAGATCTTCGGGAAAGCCCGGTGACGAAGGGGATAGTCCGGGACACTCATGAAGATAACCGCGCGTTGGTCTGGTAAGGCTAGCCTAATGGCGATACTCTGACGCGGTTGGCCGGTTTGTGTGTCGCACAGGGTTCGCCGCTTTTGCGATCGGTACAGGGTGCGATCAGTACGGGGAGGTGGAAGCGGGTATGACGGCAGGTGTGCTAGCACCTCCGCGCCGGCTCTCCGCCGTGGCCTGGGCCCCGACCGAGAAGGCACTGGCCGCGATGGGAGCGGCCGGCGAGGTGGTGTTCGGGCTCAACACCCCGTTCGGTGCCTGGCTCCCCGCGACCGCCCTCAGCCAACCCGACGGCCTCGCCGTCCTCCTGAGATCGGCGGCTGATCGCTGGCACGCCCCGCCCCACGCCGCCGCGACCCTCGCGTGGAAGAGCTATAGCTACTGGGCCTCGCTGCCGGTCGTCCTCAGCTGGGCCACCGCCCGGCGCGTACCGCTGCTCAGCGCGGAAAGCACGTACGCCCTCGTGCACGACGAGGCACCGTTCCTGCGCATCGGCGTCAGCGACGTCCCCTTCGCCGTACTGCGCGGTGACCGGCTCGCCCAGGTGACCGGCTCGGTCGTCGTCGAGTCCGACGAGGCACTCCTGGCCGTCCTGCGCGAAGTCTTGCTGGACCGGCACCTCGGCCCGCTGCTCGACGCCATCCGCACCGAGGTCCACGTTGGACGGCGTACGCTCCTGGGCTCCGTCGCCTCGGGCGTGGCGTACGGCATCATCCGGGCGGCCGCAGCGATCCCCGCTCCCGCGGACGTACTCCTCGCCGACCTTCTACGCGCCCTCGACCTCGACGACCTCGTCGAGATCACGCGTACGCCGGCCGGGCTGGCGGTTCAGCGCAAGACCTGCTGCCTTGCCTTCACGCTCGACGAGCCGAAGATCTGCAGCGGCTGCTGCATCCGCTGACCCTCCGTAGACTCGATCGCGTGCCGATTGTCACCGTGACAGCGCTGGCCGCCGATCAGCGGATCGTGGAGCGGCTGCTGACTCACCTGGCGGAGGACATCGCCGAGGCGATCAGCTGCCCGGCGGGCGGAGTGTGGTGCTCCTTCGTTCCCGCGACCGTCCAAAGTATCGGCATCCGGGGGGCTACGGCGGCCGAGCAATGCCCGATCGTGGTCATCCGCGGCCGGGTCCGGCGCGACGATCAGATCGCCGCCGGGATGACTGTCGCTGCGCGTACGGTTGCCCGGGAGCTGGGCGTACCGCTCGAAGACGTGTGGGTTCAGTGGATTGACGTCGCCCCCGGGCGGGCGTACGCCGGCGGCGACGTCATCCGCTGATCGGCCTTTGCATCGTCATAATTCGATTGCAGATGCGGCATGGCGAGAGACGATGACACCATGACCTCTTCCGAATGGCTCGGCGCCGGTCCCGGGTTCCCGCGGATGGCGTTGGGACTCGCCTGGCTGGCCACTTCGCTCGGCACTGGCCTGCTCGGCTGGATCATTTCCGGCCCACGCCGCGCGTTGCTTCTCGCCGCAGCGGTCCTCGGACTCGCCGTCACGGGCGCGGTGGTATCCAACCGGCACCGGGCGATCACGCTCGGCTTCTCGGCTCTGGCCGGCATGGCGACCATCGCCGTGGGGCTAGTAGTGATGGTGCTCGTGGCTGTCAGTGACGGCCTGGACATCGCTTCAGCGGCCGGAGTCGTTCCCGTTGTCGGCGGCCTGCTCGGCTTGCGGTTGAGCCGTCGCGCCCAACGGATGGCGATGTGACCGGGCGGAGGCGGGCCCGCTAGGATCGGGCCCTCGTCACGATCTTGATTCCCTGTCCCGCTGCGCCAGTCCGGCGTCGTGGAGGTCGGCGATCCTTTCCCGAGCCGCCACCACCGACTCCCGCACAACCAACTCCTTTTCGCGCCGGTTGGCGCGGTAACGCCGGATCGCAGCCTGTTCATCCCGCATGTCGGCCAGTCCGCCCCGGATCTCCAGAGCGATCTCGCGTTGATCCGCCTGAGCGTCGCGGTGGTCGGCCTCGGCGTCTCGCAGATCTCCGCCAACCTCGCGTTCGTCGGCCAGAACGACGCGTTCGTGCAGCAGTTTCTCCGCTTCGGCCAGCCGGTGCTTGCGCTCAGTCCGGTTCAGGCGTTCCTGACCCTCCATGAGATCAGCGTACGCGGCTCCGGGAGGGCGAACGTCGCCATGAATTCGGCGCCCAGAACGCGTACCGGAGCCGGCGTCGATCGAACGGACCGGGCTGCCGGGGTCGGCCGCGAGTCCAGGTTGGACGGCTCGGTCAGTCGTGCGCCAGGTCAAACAGGTCGGTCACGCCGAGGATCGTCAGGAACTGCAACGGGCTGCCGCTCAAGTTGACTAATCGCAGTGTCGCGCCGCGCTTGACCGCTAAGTGCCGAACCTGCAACAGGGCCGTCGCGCCGCCGGAGTCGATGTACTCCAAGGCTGTGCAATCAAGATCAACGATGCTTTTTACCACGATCAACTTATGCAGCTGCACCACAACTGCCGGCCCGTTGCTCATGTCCAAGGTCGCTGGGAGCGCCACCCTATGTCGCGCAGGCCCCATCGGCTCGGGCTCCATTGCGCACTCCCTCACTGATGATCACGGCCCGCGGTCGGCCAGCCATGGCCTTAGCGTCGTCAATACACCGCTAGCGCGGACCTGTCGTGAGCCGCGCAACCAGCGGGCTCCCCTCGATTCATCAACTTCAAACCAGCCGATAGGGCACTCCCTGGCAGCCGTTCGGAGGATCTTCAGGCACCGATTCGTTGTACGCGCCAGCGGCGTGGCGCCACCATCCCCGCCGTCATGCAGGCCATCGCCGCCTGCCGTGCCTCGGTCGGGTCCCGCTGGCGCAAGAAAACCGACTACCACGCAGTCGGACACGTGTACGAATAGGTGTCGAAATACGAGATCGCGGGATATCGGCCCTGGCCTGCGAGATTGCTGTTCAGAGGAGCGGAGGATCAGGGATTCGAACCCTGGAAGCATTGCTGCTTAGCGGTTTTCAAGACCGCCGCCCTCGGCCACTAGGCGAATCCTCCATCGCGCGCCGCTGGGTACACCCGGTCGCACGCGTCCCGTAGCCTACCCGACCGCCGGGCGGCGCCACCGTACAGAATGAGACCCATGTACGCGATGTCCGCCGATCTGACCTGGGCGCAGGTGCCCGACCCCGAGCCCGCCGAGGGCGAAGTACTCGTCGAAGTCGCGGCGACCGCGGTGAACCGGGCCGATCTGCTCCAGGTTCAGGGCAATTATCCGCCGCCCGCGGGTGCGCCGGCGTACCTCGGTTTGGAGTGCTCGGGCACGACGAGCCGCGGCGAGCCGGTGTGTGCACTGCTGGCCGGCGGCGGGTACGCCGAGAAGGTAGCGGTGCCGGCGGGCCAGATCCTGCCCGTACCGGCCGGTGTCGATCTGGTTGACGCGGCCGCGCTGCCCGAAGCTGCGTGCACGGTGTGGTCGAACCTCACCGGAGTCGCCGCGCTGAAGAGTGACGAGACTGTCCTGATCCACGGCGGCGGCAGTGGCATCGGCACGTTCGCCATCCAGTACGCCAAGGCGCTCGGCGCGCACGTCATCACCACGGCCCGGCCGGAGAAGCACGACCGGCTGCGAGCACTCGGTGCCGACGAGACGATCGACTATCGGACCGACGATTTCAGCCGCGTACACGTTGATGTGATCTTGGACATCGTCGGGTCGGCGTACCTGGAGAAGAACGTCGCGGCGCTGAACCCCGACGGGCGTCTCGTGGTGATCGGCCTGCAGAGCGGGCGCCGCGCGGAGCTGGACCTCGGCCTACTGCTGGGCAAGCGGATCACGGTGGCCGGGACCACGCTTCGCGCGCGGCCCGCGGTCCAGAAGGCCGCGATCGTTTCACGGGTACGCCAGGAGGTCTGGCCGATGATCGAGAGCGGCCGGATCCGGCCGGTGATCGATTCGCGGATGCCGGTGCAGGAGGCGGCGAAGGCGCATGAGCGGATGGCGTCGAGCGCGCACCTCGGCAAGATCGTCCTGACGGTTAAGGGGTCTTCTTCGGCAGGGCGTTCTTAGGCCGCGGGCGTACGCGTTCGCGGAGGAGGATGAGCAGGGCTTCCACCCCGTCGAGGGCGGTGATCTTCTTGCCCTCCTCGCGGGTCCGCGCGTGATAGGAGATCGGCACCTCGTACGGGCGCAGCTTGCGGCGCAGCAGCTTGCCGGTGACCTCGGCCTCCATGCCGAACCCCTGGGACGTGATGGCCAGGCTGCGATACAGCTCCAGCGGCATCAGCTTGTAGCAGGTCTCCAGGTCGCCGATGTAGCTGTTGAACAGCACGTTGGCGAACAGGGTCACGCCCTTGTTGCCCATCACGTACCAGAACGAGAACGCCGCATGCCCACCGAAGCTGCGGTTGCCGTAGACGATGCGTGCCTTGCCGTCCAGGACCGGTTCGAGCAGCCGCGGAATGTCTTTGGGGTCGTACTCCAGATCCGCATCAAGGATCACCATGTAGTCCCCGTCGGCGCTGTCGACCGCCGTCCGGATCGCCGCACCCTTGCCCTTGTTGCGTTCGTGGTGCACTACGCGCAGGCGATCGTCGGTCCACGAGTCGAGGATCGCGGCCGTGCCGTCGGAGCTGCCGTCGTTGACCACGAGCAACTCGACGTCGCAGGGGTACTCCACCGCGAGTGCCCGCTTGAGCGCCTCGGACAGGCGCTCCTGCTCGTTGTAGACGGGCATCAAGATCGAAAGCTTCAACGCGACTCCTCGCCA
>Ga0114129_10002489_pt1 | contig 25567 bp, 18 predicted proteins | sample RhiMetdeltSRZDD1_FD_80071 | JGI IMG/M metagenome (GOLD analysis project Ga0114129, IMG submission 80071) | Populus rhizosphere microbial communities from Tennessee, USA - Rhizosphere MetaG P. deltoides SRZDD1 (version 2) (version 2) | ecosystem: Host-associated > Plants > Roots > Rhizosphere >...
AGGTTCGTCCTGAGAGCTCCGGGTCGACACGAAGATATCGAACACGAAATTGGGCGTGACACCCGCGAAGTACGCCGTCCGCTGGTCAGGGCTGATGTCAATCGAGCCCTCGAAGAGGGGCGTGTTCACACCGGCACCCAGATTCACCGCCTCGCCCCAGGGGTCGTTGACCGATGCGCGGTGCGATACCCAAAGGTCCGGCCAGGGCGGGCTGAACGGGCCTGGACGATTCGATCCGAAGTAGAGATCGAGTCCGTCGATCGAAATCGTCGGCGTAATGTCGAAGAAGGCACTCGAGATCGGCGGCGGCACCCGCTCTGGCGGACCCCAGGTGTCAGTCACTGATGCCCGCCGACTGACGTAGATGTCCTGATCGCCAGGACCGCCGAGGGCTCCGGGCCGGTCCGAAACGAAGTAAAGTTCGAGGCCGTCGGCCGAGAGAGACGGCTTGCCTTCGAACCAGGGTGTGTTGACAGGACTGTCGAGATGCACCGGTGTGTCGTAGCAGTACGGTTTCCTGGCTGAGCAGTTTCTTTTTTTCGTTCTTCGCGTTCAGCAGGTGGATGGCCGCGACCAGCATGAACAGGATCCACGTGAAACTTCTGCGCTTCGAGCTCGATCGCATGACGCGCCTCCTTTTCCAACAGAGGCTCGGATGAACGTCGCGCGCGAGCAATGCGCAAAGCCTGTCACGCCGCGCGTGACCGACTCTGGCCGCAGATAGCCGACGCCCTGAGTTGTCACATAAGGCTGGCTAGGCGCGACAAGGGCCCCGCCCCGCCGGAGCGGAGCGGGGCGAGGGGGGCCGGCGGGGCGAACCCCCCGGGCCTGGAATTGATGACGGACGATCGGTTGGATTCCTGGAAAGAGATTGCCGCGTACCTGAAGCGCAGCGTCCGCACGGTGACGCGGTGGGAACGTGAGGAGGGCCTGCCTGTCCGTCGACACCTCCACAGCAAGTCGGGAACCGTGTACGCGTACAAGCACGAGCTCGACGTGTGGTGGACGAAACGGGGACAGCAGCTCGACCAATCAACATCGCCGGTCAACCTCGTTCCGCGACCCCGTCACCGAAAATTCATCGTCGCCGCCAGCGCCCTGGTCGTGGTACTCGCGGTCACCGCGATCGCGTGGCTTTTCGCCGGTCGACGGTCGGTACCGGCAGCGCCCAGGCTGGTGCCGCTGACGACGTATCTTGGGACCGAAGGGCCGCCAAGTCTGTCGCCTGACGGGAATCAGGTGGCATTCGAGCGCGGCGGCGACATCTTCGTGAAGCAGGTCGACGGCGAGGCTCTCATCCAGCTCACGAATTCGGCGATCCCCGAATTCGCGCCGGCATGGTCTCCTGACGGCCGTCAGATCGCGTTTACACGCACGGGCGAGGGCGTCTTCCTCACCTCGCCCTTGGGCGGCGGCGAACGCAAAATCGTCGACGCGCGTACGCCCCTTCTGCTAAAGACGACGGCGTGGACGCCGGACGCGCAGTCGCTCGTCATCAGCGAGCTGACGTCACCGATCTGTGCGAGCTTGTTCGTTGTCTCGATCGCGACCGGGCAGAAGACTCGACTCACCTCACCGCCGGAGCCGAGCATCGGCGACGGCTGGCCCGCCGTTTCACCGGATGGGAGAACGGTCGCATTCGCACGCTTCTCTCAGGACACGGTTGCGAATATCCATCTCGTGCCGCTTGCCGGCGGCCAGCCGATTCAGCTCACGTCGGACAAAGCGTCAATTTTCGGCGTGGCGTGGACGGCGACCGGGGAGCTCACGTTCTCGTCGGACCGAAGTGGAGCTTTGCGGTTGTGGCGCGTATCCACGAAGTCTGCCTCGAATCCTGTCGTGACGCCGCTCGACATCGCAGGCGAAGACGCACGTTTCCCGTCGGTGTCACGTCCGACGGCGGGCACGCCGGTTCGCCTGGCGTACCAGCGGTTCGTGCAGAACCTGGATATCCGCCGCAGCGAGCTCGTTGGAGATGGCACCCCGCAGCATCAACTGAAGCCCTCGCGCGCATTCATCACGTCGACAAAGTCGGAAGATCACCCGCGGTATTCGCCGGATGGATCGAAGATCGCGTTCGTGTCGACGCGATCCGGCACGCCGGAGATCTGGGTGTGTGCGCGTGACGCAACGAATCACACGCGTCTGACGTCGATGGGTGCACCGATCGTGGTTGGCCCGCAGTGGTCACCAGATGGTCGCCGGATCGCGTTCTTCGCGACGACTGGCCGCAAGGGCAGCTATGCGATCTACGTGACATCCGCTGACGGAGGACAACCATCGCGGCTGACGCGCCCAGAAGCTGACTTGGAAGCGCTGCCCGTCTGGTCGCGCGATGGCCGCTGGATCTATTTCACCTCCGGCCGTTCCGGTTCGCTGCAGATCTGGAAGATGCCCGTGGATGGGGGCGAACCGACACAGGTGACGAGGCACGGCGGCGCGGAGGCGGCCGAGTCAGCGGACGGCCGCTCCATTTTCTACACGAAAGTACCGGAGATGGGGCCAGGGCTCTGGAGCGTTCCATCCGAAGGCGGCGCGGAAGTTCGAGTTCTGGACGATGTACGGTTCGGATATTGGGCGGTCGTGCCGAATGGCATTTACTTCATCGACTTCAATGTGCCAACGGGGGCAGCGCGTCCCCTGAGATTCTTCAACTTTCGATCGCGTCAGGTCACACAGGTCGGCACGGTGGAGAGTACAGTGGCGTGGACGAACACTCCTGGTTTTGCGATCAGCCCGGATGGACGATGGCTGCTGTACTCGAGCCTCGAAAGCAGCGATGCGGATTTGATCCTCGTCGACAATTTCCGTTAACCAATCAGCGGACGTCTCCTCCTATCAGCGGATTGGAACACCGCCATCGGTCGAATTCCCAGGCCCCAACGAATTGAAACGGCGGCTGCGGCAGCAGCTCGGAGGTGAACAGGCGGAACTGTCCCGCGCGCGCGTAGGGGAGACCGGATGCCGGCACCAGCGCGTCGAAGCTCGAGAAACGGCGTTCTCTGACGGCGACGAGCGCGGAGCGGCCGGACGAGTTGCGGAGCCGCTCCCGCACGCACGGCGTGCTGATCGATTCGAATTGACCAGGGGCGAGACTTCGGCGCAGCGTTGGCCGCAGGTAGAACACAACGGATCCACCGCGATCGTCGACGATCCAGAGATGCTCGGGCAGTGTGCCGGCGGTGTTGAGGTACATCGCAAGATCCCGCGAGGATGCGATGGTCGCCACTCGCGGAAAGACGACCGCTACCCCGAACAGAAACATCAGAGTCGTGAGCATCGAAACCGCACCAAGTGCCACTGCGCCCTGCCGTCGCGCCCACGGAGCTCGCGCCGCGAGCCCGCACAGTGCGAGCACCGCGGCGGCAAACCATGCGTGAGCGGCAAATCCGAGTTGATATCGACGCTCGATCGTCACCATCACGACGAACGGGAGAATGCCGACGATTGCCGCATGGCCATCGAGGATCCGCTGAAGAGCCTTCGACGGCCTCGCGTCGGGCCGTTTCAAGGCTTCGGACCACGGCAGCGCGGCGAGCAACCCGATCGCCGGAAAGAGTGGAAGGGCATAGGTCGCCAGCTTCGCACTGCCGGCGCTCAGAAAAAGGACGCCGCTCGCGAGCCAGATCCAGAGAAGGGTGTGCGCATGCGACGAATCCGTCTCACGAGTTGCCTGATTTCCCCTCGTCATCGCGCCTGCCAGATACAGTCCCCACGGCATGCTGCCGCCGGCGATCACCGGCAAGTAATACCAGGAAACTGCGCTCCCATGGCGCTGGCGGCCACCGAAGTAGCCGTGCAGGTGGCGATCGACGAAGTAGTAGTGCAAGTATCCCGGATGGAGCCGTTCGACGAGGACATACCACGGCGCTGCCACGGCAAGGCCGACGATTCCCGACATAAAGATGATCACCAGTGCTTCGCGTCGGAGCCGCTTGCAAACGAGAAGGCTTGTCACGAATGCGACGTACACGATCGCTGGTCCTGCGAGGCCCTTGGTCAGAATCGCTAGACCAAGGCACAGGCCGGCGGCTGCGGCGTTTCTGATGCGGCGATTCCAGGACGTCCCTCGATCGGCGCGCCACAGAAAAAGCAGCGCCAGATTCGTCCACACGACCAGCACGACGTCAGGGCCGCCCGCCTGGCTTTCAGCGAGCGGCAGCAACAGCGTGGACTGGAAGCACGCGGCCAGCACACCGACCCATCGTCCGAAGAGCGTCCAGCCGAGCAGACCGGTCGTGACAGCCACGAGAAGGCCAAACAACAACCCGGGGACGCGTACTGCCGCTTCGTGCTCACCGAACAGCTTCAGCGAGGCCGCCTGTATCCAGAAGAACAGAATGGGCTTGTCGTAGAACGAACGTCCGAGCAATCTCGGCATCACGAAGCTGTTCTGCTCGACCATCTCCTGCGAGATTGACGCGTGAAGCCCTTCGTCCGGATCCATGAGCGGAACGCCCAGCGACAGCGGATACACGTACAGAAGAAGCGTAATCGCGGCCAGGGTGACGAGCATGAGGCCGTCGACTCGCGCCACGGACCTCAACACTGCCGCGACGGAAGCCGGACAGGGGATGCGTTCGGAGGTCGGGTGGACGTCGTTGCTTCGGATGTATGACATCTCGGGGCGGCTACGATCCCGCACGCATCAGGCACACGTCAGGTCGACGGATCTCTCGGATCGTCACGCAATGCCGATGAACCGTCAATGAACGTGTGGATCTGTCGTTCCTGCTTCGAGTCGCGGGGATCGTACGTTCGACGAGCAAGTGGCGGTCATCGACAGCATCGACACGATGGCCGATAGCCACTTCTTCTGACTCGTCGGTATTGCAGCTCTTCAACCGATCTCAAAGGAAAGGCACGCAGTCAGCATGCGGTTTGCACGCACGATCGCCGAGGTTTTCATGGCCAAGTACGGCAGAGCGGCATCGAGATCGGTCAAGTCGGCGATGCATCGCCGCAAGCGCGGCACGCTGAAGAGCGGCTCCGGACGCAAGGTCAAGAGCCGGAGGCAAGCAATCGCTATCGGCCTGAGCGAAGCGAGAAAGAAGGGTGCGAAGGTCCCGCGGAAATCGTCGCGCAAGCGATCGAGCGGACGCAAGAAGCGCTGATCGCAAGGCTCGCTCCGTGAGCGGGCGTTACTGAACACTTACTCCTGTCGGAGCACGACGAGCGGATCGATGCGAGTGGCACGACGCGCCGGGATGTACGCCGCGAGCAGCGACAGAGCACCGAGTCCCGCGATCACGCCCGTGTAGGTCAACAGGTCGTGTGGCTCGACCTCGAACAGCATGCCTGTCACGAGGCGCGTGGATGCGACCGCCCCAAGCACGCCGGCGCTCAGGCCGATCGCGGTCAGCTTCAATCCGCGTCCGAGCATCATCCACAAGACGCTTCGCGCAGTCGCGCCGAGCGCCATCCGGACGCCGATCTCCTTCGACCGCTGACCGGCCACGTAGGCCATGACGCCGTACACCCCCGCCATCGCGAGGCACAGCGCGACGACGGCGAAGAGGCTTAGAAGCCAGGCACGAAACTTCGGCGTCGCCACGTGTTCCGCGAGGAGCGCATCCAGCGTGCTGACGCGTACGGAAACCTCGGGAGAGCGCTCGCGCGCCAGCCGTTGAATCGTCGGGCCGAGGGACTCTGGATTCGACGCCGCCCTTACCAGCACGCGCAGTGTGGCTCCGTTGTAGAAGTGCTGCTGGAATGGCATGTAGATTTCGGGCTGCGGTTCGCGATCCGGCCCGTACTGCCGCACGTCGCCGACGACGCCGACAATCGTCATCGGGTCCATTGAATCGTAGCCGGCGACGAGCACGCGGCCGATCGGATCGCGCCCGTGGAACGCCGCGCGGGCCAGCGCTTCGTTGACGATCACCACCTGCGGTGCGCCGGTCCGGTCGCTGTCGCGAAAGTCGCGTCCACGGCGAATCGGAATGCCGAGCGCGGCGAATGCGCCCGGCGTAATGACGTTCATCACCGCGGGGCTTGCCTGGCTCAGTGGCGACTCCTTGGGCATCCGATCGATCCAGTACCCGCTCTCGGATCCGACGCGACCGGGTGGTCCCATCATGGCACCGACGGCGAGAACGCCAGGCACGCGCGCGATGTCCGCAAGCAGCCCCTCGAAGAACGCGCGGCTCGGCATCCAGTCGGAGCCGCGCGGAGCCGCCGTGGCCTGCATCATGAGGACGTTTGCCGACTGGAACCCGAGTGGCGCGCGCTGGAGCGCGACGAGGCTCCTCACGAGCAGCGCCCCGGTCGCGACGAGCATGACCGCGAGAGCGATCTCCGCCACGACGAGTGCCTCACGAATCCGGCTGCCGCCGCCACCAGTCATGCGGCTCGCGCCGTGGCGAAGCGGCTCGTTCACGTCGACGCGAGCTGCCTGCAGCGCCGGCGGCAATCCAAACAGGACGCTGACGAGCGCGCAGAGCGCCAGCGTGAACACCAGGACGATGAAATTCACGGCGACTTCGTCGAGGCGCGGCACGTTGGCAGGCGAGAGCGCAACCAGTGCCCGCGTCCCCAACAGTGCGATCGCGACGCCGATGGCGCCTGCCGCCATCGCCTGAACGAGCGCTTCGATCAGCAGTTGCTGGACGATCCTTGCGCGGCCCGCGCCAAGCGCGCCGCGAACGGCGATTTCCGTGGCGCGCGCCGTCGCCTTTGCCAGCAGCAGCGTGGCCATGGTTGCGCACGCAACCATCAGGACGAGGGCAACGGCGCCGAGCAGCAGGTACAGCATCGAGCTGACATCGCCGACCATTTCGCGCTGGAGCGGTGTCAAGACAACGCGGATGCTCCTGTTCGTATCCGGGTACTGCGCTTCGAGCCGCGCCGAGATCGCGGTCATTTCGGTCTGGGCCTGCTCGAGATCGACGTCCGGCTTCAACCGTGCAATCGCACGGAAGTTGTTGCCGCGCCGATGGAGCTGCGAACGGTTGCCGATCGCCGTGAACCACAGGTCGGTGCCGGCAGGAAAATCGAACGTGGCCGGCAGCACGCCGACAATCGGCACGGATCGATTGAAGAATCGCAGGGATTGTCCGAGCGCCCGCGCCGGTTCGCCGAACTGCTGACGGGCGTACCGCTCGCTGATCAAGGCAGCGCCGGTACCACCTTCCTTCGCCTCTTCCGAGGTGAATGCCCGTCCCGTCGAGGGCTGTGCTGAAAGGACGCGGAAGAAGTCTTCGGTCACGGTTGTGACGATGGCGTAGTCCGCGACGGTGCTGGCCATGACGGACGCGCGTCCTCCGCTGTAGTACGCCATCGAATCGAACGATGCGCTGTCTCTCTGCCAATCCAGGAAATCCGGGACAGACACTTGCCGCATGCGCTCGCCCGTACCGATCCCGCCGTTCGAGAGATACGTCAACGTGACGATTCGTTCCGGATTCGGGTACGGCAGGGGATTGAGCAGCACGGCGTGGACGACGCTGAAGACCGCGGTGTTCGCGCCAATCCCGAGCGCCATGACCAGAATCCCGAGCAGCGTGGCAGCACGATTCTTTCGCCACGTCCGCACTGCGTACCGCACGTCCTGCAGCGCCGTTTCGATCAGCGGAAGGCCGCGGCGATCGCGATACGCCTCTTTTACCGCTTCGACGCCATCGAAACGCAACAGCGCCTGGCGCCGCGCCTCGTCGGGCGTCATTCCTGCCCGTACGTTGTCGCGGATCAGCATCTCCAGGTGATTCTGGAGCTCGTCGTCGAACTCTCGATCGCGTGGACCCTTCCCCAACAGACTCCCGAGACGCACGAATCCGGCGCGTATCTGCCGCATCTGGCGACGCTCACGCTGAGGGGCTCGTGGAGTCATGAGGATGCACCTGGCACGAAGAAACGAGCCACGATGTCCGTGGCCTGCTGCCAGTCACGACTGGCTTTCTCGACGTGCTTCCGGCCCGCGCGCGTGAGCCGATAGAATTTCGCCTTCCGGTTATTGTCCGACGTGCCCCACTCGGTCGCGATGTAGCCCTCCTGCTGGAGCTTCAACAACGACGCGTAGAGCGTGCCGTAATGGACGCGCAAGTGATGGCCGCTCGTCTGCTCGATCCGACGCGCGATGCCGTACCCGTGCAAGGGCCCGAGCGTCTCGAGCGTTCTGAGGATCATCAGTGCCAGCGTCCCCTGCCAGACCTCGGTCGTGTCGCTCATATGCGATACGCATATGAGTCTTCCACAGTTCCCTATGCGAAGGCAATGGAGATTAGCTGAACAGTGCGGATTGCAGACTGCGGATTGCAGACTGCGGATTGCAGATTGACGGATTGCAGATTGCGGATTGACGAATTGCGGATTGACGAATTGCGGATTGACGAATTGCGGATTATAGATTGACGATTGCCACGACATTCAGCAATCAGCAATCAGCACTCCGTCAATCCGCAATCTGCAATCCGCAATCCGCAATCGTTAGGGCGGCTACCACCTTGTGCCGAGCGTAACGAAGATGCCGTTGCGATCCGGCAGGTAGGTCTCGAGCGTCTGCTGGAACTCGAGGCCAATCGAAAGCTTGTGCGGATCGGCATCGTAGGTCGTCGCGCCGTACCAAATATTCCACCGCACACCGACTCCGCCCCGCACGTCGCGTTCGATGCGGAGGCTCTTCGCGGCGGTGAACTGGACGTGACCGTACGGCTCCAGCGTCAGCTTGGCCGCAAGCCTGCGGTGATAACTCGTGCGATAGTCGGCAGTCGCCGCGCTGTAGTCCGTCTTCAGATACTGCGCGGCGTCGAGGTACAGATTCGTGGAGATCCAGCCCGCGCGCGCCGGGTGCCAGTCGTCGCCGAAGCGCCCCCCGTTGAAGAAGGATGCGCTGGCCCTGAGCAGTACGTCACTGCGCGTGCGATCCTCGATGCCGGTCAGATTCTCGGCTGCGAAGTAGATGATCTGGCTGCGCCACGGCTTCCAACGCAACCCAAGGCCCAGCATCGAATTCTCCAGCGGGAGCGCCTCCCGCTGCTCGCCGCTGTCGCCGAAGACGCGAGCATACGCGGAGAGCGTCGATCCGTCTCGAATCGCGGGGTTCCCGAGTCGGACATCCGCCTCGAGCTGCGAGTAGCTGCGATAGCGCCGTCCCGCCTGCGGTGCCGTTGTCGCGGTCCCGAACCCGGTTCCGCTGAAGCCATCGAAGTTGATCGTCACCCGCCGACCGAGATCCTCGTGCAGACGCTGAAAACCGAATCGCTGCTCAGCCGACTGCGTGGAATTCTCCGTTGTCGGTCCGGTGCCGCCGGAGGCCATGTCGAGCACGCGCTCGGCATACAACCGCGCTGTTTCGTTCTGCTTCAATCGCTGCGCAACGTACACGAGCTGCTGCGTGAGGACCAGATTCGTTGGATCGGCACGCCACGCGCGCTCGAGCGCACGCTGTGCGAGCGCGGCGTGACCTGCTCGCCAGTAGGCGAAGCCCAACTCGATCTGCACGCTCATGTTGGCTGGATCGATTGCCGCGGCGCGTTCGAGGGCCGCCAGCGCCGACGCCGGGCGCTCCGCATGCATGTACGCATACGCCAGCTGCAACTGAAGCATCGCGTTGTCACGATCGAGATCGACGGCGCGCTCGAGCCATTGCACCTGGCGGTTCGGGGCATAAACGAGCAGCGCCAGGCGAAGATAATCGTCCACGTTTGGTCGCAGTTCGACGGCGTGCTCGAACGCGGCGATGGCCGCTGCGGCGTTCGTATCGCCGTAGCTTTGGCCGAGGAGCGACCAGTATCGGTCTCCGAGCGTTTCACCGCGTTCGCGATACTGCGTCAGCCAGGTCGACGCCTGCGGACTCTCCTCGGCGGCCAACGCCGTCGTGGCTGCAGCGATCAGATCATCGCCAGAGAGATGGTCGTCGGGGACGGTCCGCCACGCGTCGAGTGCCGTACGGTAGTCGCCGTTCGTGTACGCCGAGTACGCAAGCGCCCTCGAGCCACGTGTCCCTGCCTGGAGCGCATGCGCGCGCGCGTACGCCTGCCGTGCCGAGCCCGGATCGTCTCCAGCAGCGCAGTCGCCGAGCCGCATCCAATCGTCGTAGCCGTACTCCGGCGACGCATCGGCCAGGGTCGTCCGAACCGCGGCGCAGTCGTTGCGGCTCGCCCAGAAGGCGGCCTGTCGACTCCGAAGCGCCGGCGTGTCCAGCGGCGTGCGAAGGGGCAGCAATTCGTCATAGCGCAACGTATCTCGCTGCTGATCGATGAGCAGAATCAGTCGCTGAAAGAGCGTGTCTCGGTCCGATCGACCCATCGCGGCGAACGGGTACTCACGGAACAGCAACCGGGTCGCCTCCGCTGTTGCACCACTTTCCACGAGCTTGTACGTGACTTCGTCGAAGAGACCGGCGCTGCCCGGATCGCTCGCGAGCAACGCGTCGGCTTGATGCCCGGCAGCGTCGAAGTCGCGCGCCTGCAACGCGACGTTGAGCGCCGCTCTGAGATCGGGCGGTCGGTTCGGCTGCGCAACTCCGCCCGGCGTCTGCTGACGGATGTGATCGACGCGCACGCGCTGTGACCGCGGCAACGATGCGGGAGTGGTGGACGCAAATCCCGTTTTGTCCGTCTGCGGACTCGGTCGCGCTGCGGCGGTCGCCTCCAGACCACCGCGCGAGGGGGCATCAGAACGCTGGCTGTCGGACAACTTCGGATCCGTGCACGGTGCCCCGGTGCTCTGGCTACAGGAGGTAGCGCTCGACCGGGAGGCCGCTTGGACCGCCGCGTCAAGATCTGCCAGTGCCGTCCGCACTCGCGCATCGTCAGGAGTTCGCATGAGTTGTTCGCGCAGGACAGATTCCGCGAGTGCCGTGTCGCCGAACTTGCGATACGCCGCGGCGAGGTGCAACGCCACCGACGAACTTTCAGGCGCCAGCCGGCGGGCCTGCTCGAGCTCCGCCAGCGCACGCTCGTGCTCACCTCGCTGCATCGACTCCCACCCCTTCTGCAGGTGCGGGTACACGACAAAGCGAAGATAGCCGCTCAGATCGCTTCCAAGGTCGTTGGCTTGCGCCGACGCAAGCGCCGGTGCTGCCAGCACGACGGCCAGCACCGCGGACATGAATCTCATAAAGCGCTCGCCTCCAACCCTTCCGTGAACGACGGTCCGATGATTCCCGCCCGCTCCAGGAGCGCCTCCATCGATCCCTGGAGCGTCTGCTGACGCTCCAGCGCTTCGTCCAGAACTGCCGAATCGATTACGCCTTGCTGGACCAGATACTGGCCCAGGCTCATGGACGTTCCTTCGTGCCGCAGCAACAGGGCCTTGAGTGCGGCGGCGTCGAGATGCCCCAGGGACATCAAGATCTCGGCGAACAGCACTTGCCGCGACACGTACTCCTGCCACAACGCATCGGCCTGAGTTTCCGTGAGCCGGCCTTCGCCAACCGCATCATCCAGCGTCTGACGCGGATCGTCGGTCTGCCGCCGCGCGTGCCACTGACGGAGGCCGACGGTCACTTGTCCTTTCGGGACGATGACGTAAGAGACGGGCCGTTTGAGCTTCCGCCCGAGCGCTGCAAGTGACACCGGATCCAGATCGCCTTCGCTCGCGAGTACGAGCCGCTGTCCTGTCTGACGGATTGGAAGCACCGCGTAGTGCAAAGCCAACTCTGCGGGGACCTGCTCGATCAAACGTGGATCGAGCGCCAGTGTGTCGACGCGTTCCCACGGCACGCCACTCTGTTCGGCGACTGCGATCGCGAGTTGCTCCGCGGTGATCACGCCTTCGTGCACCAGCCAGCTTCCAAGCTTGAGGCCGCGCGTGCGGTGAACCAGCGCCTCGTTGAGCTGCTCCTCGGTCACCGCGCCTTGTTCGAGGAGGATGCTGCCCAGCGGACGCCGTGCGCGCCCTTGTTCGCCGAGGACAGGGAAGTCGTGCGTCGTCTTGTCCCATGCAACGCGGCGAGGATCGCCTTGCTTGACGATCTGCCGAATCGCGCGGCAGTTGGCCCTGAAGTTGATGTAGTTGCCCCAGAACAGACGAGGAACCGACAGCATGCCTTCGAGGAGTCCGTAGTAGGTAGAGACGAAGTAAACGCGCTGCACGATCCGATTGCTGATCAGCACCAGGTTGACGACGAGCAGCGCTGTCAGCCACGGGCCGCCCTCGAAGATCGACAGGAACCGATAACTGTCCGACACGAGCGCCTGGTATATCCAGAGGCCTGCGATCTGCAAGAAGATCAGGCTCGCCAGGAAGCTGACGAAGTTGCTGATTCCTCCCTTCCGATCGCGCCAGAGGAAGTAGTTCAGCGTCAGATCACTGGTCCATCGGTGAGTCTTGAATCCCTGATAGACGATGCCGATGATCCAGCGTGATTTTTGGCGGATCGCTGCGGCCAGTGTGCTCGGAAAGTACTCGCGAACGCAGACGACGTTCGCGTCGCGCGTGCTCTTGCCGAACGAAGCCATGGAAGAGGGCGCGACGCCGGCGTCCTTCAGGACCGGGAAGCGGACGAAGATCTCGGTCATGCCCTTCGCTCTCAGTCTGAATCCGATGTCGTAGTCCTCGGTCAGACTCTGTACGTCGAAGGCGACGCCGTCACCGTCGGCCAGCAGCGCCATCACGGCGCGGCGGCTGAAGCACGTGCCCACGCCTGCGCTCGGCACCTGGCCCGCAATCGCTTCGCGCACCGCAATGTCCTTCCCGTGCAGCTCCGCAAATTCGTCCATGTAGTGCGCGCTGGTGAAGTTCCACCACTTGCGCTCGAACGGATATACCGGAAGCTGAATGAGGTCCTTGCGATCGACGAGATAGTTGAAGAGCCGAAGCTCCATCTCGGAGATGACGTCCTCCGCATCGTGCAGGATGAATCCGGCAAACTGCAGGTTGGCGCGACTTTCGAACTGCAGAATCGCGTCGAGCACGTTATTGAGGCAGTCTGCCTTGCTCGTCGGTCCCGGGCGCGCGCAGACGACCTTGTGCACGTTCGGGAAGCGCGCGCACACCTCATCGACGTCCTTCTGCGTGTCGGGATCGTTGGGATAGGTGCCCACGAAGATGTGGTAGTTCTCGTAGTCCAGAGTGGTCGCGGCGAGCTCGGCCATCTTGCCGATCACGCCGGTCTCGTGCCACGCCGGCACCATGATCGCGAGCGGCTTCTCCGCGGGTGTGAGCAGTGCGCGATAGTCGAGACGCTCGTGCAAGCGGTAGATCGTTGCTGCGCGCCAGCCTCTCCGCAGCCAGTAGACGATATCGATGATCAGGTCATCGATCCCGCTGATCAGGATAAGCACCGCCAGCGTGAGTACCATGAACTTCAGGCCGTACAAGTACGTTGCGAAAACGTCGACCCACCACATGGAGGTGCCCTCAGGCCGCGACGAACGCGCGGGCGTTTTTCGTCGAGAAATGCCGCTCGAGCGTGGTGACGATTCGCTGCGATGCGGTACCGTCGCCGAACGGATTTCCCGCACGCTGCATCTGGCGGTAGGCGTGCGCGTCGTTCCAGAGCCGTTCGACTTCAGTGACGATTCGGTGGCGATCGGTGCCAACCAGCGCCGCGCACCCGGCTTCAACGGCCTCCGGCCGCTCCGTCTCTTCGCGAAGCACGAGCAGCGGTACACCGAACGTCGGCGCCTCTTCCTGGAGCCCCCCGGAATCGGTCATCGCCAGCCACGCGTCGACGAGAGCCTGCTGCATCGCGAGGTAGTCCAGCGGCGCGACGAGTCGCACGTTCGGGCACGCTCCGAGGATCGAGTGGACGGGCGCCTGAATCACGGGATTGAGGTGTACGGGAAAGAGCACGTCCAGGTCGGGGTGCGACGACGCCACCACGACGATCGCGCGGCAGATCTCCTCGACATGGTTGCCCCAGCTCTCGCGTCGGTGCACGGTGACGAGCAGGTGGCCGCGGCCTGGGATTCGGCGGCGCACGGCCTTGTGCTCGCAGCTCCACTGCTGCGCGTCGACGGCCGTGTTGCCCGTGATCCAGATGTCCTTTGCGGGAATGCCTTCGCTCACGAGGGCGGCGTGCGCGCGCGTGGTTGGCGCGAAGTGAAAGCGCGTCAGGCGGCCGATCATCTGCCTGAGGCCTTCTTCAGGAAAAGGCCGCTCGAGATTGTAAGTACGCAGACCCGCTTCGACGTGAGCAACCGGGACGCGATTGTAGAAAGCTGCGAGGGCCCCCTGGAATGCGCTCTCCGTGTCTCCCTGCACCACGACGGTTGACCACCCCTCGCGGGTCATCACCGCATCGAGCTGTTGGCGGCATCCGGCGCTGAACTCCGACAGCGAGCTTCCCACGCGCTGCAGAGAGATGTCCGGGACGATGTCGAAGCAGGAGAGAATCTGCTGCGCCATGTCAGTGTGTTGCCCCGTGTGCAGCCAGACGGCTCGCACCCACGGCGTCATTTTCAGCGCGTGATAAAGCGGCGCCAGCTTGATGATTTCCGGACGCGTTCCCGAAACAAGAAGGATGCTTTCCATAGTCCAGGGGATCGACACCTCGGTCGATTTGGGGGGCGATTCCTCCCAGGGCAAGAACAGCGCCAGCTCTGCCTATCCGAGAAGTTCCGTGGCTGCAAGAACTTGTGAGCTACAGCAGACTTGTAATTGAGGTCGGGTTTCTCGTAATGAGACACGACGAGTATCGTGTTTGACGCTAAGTTACTACTCCAGCGAGATTTATTTGCTACTGCAGAGCTATGGTACTTTGTACTGCCGTGTCACGAGGTGGAACATAGATATAGTTCATTCCCCTCTTCCTTCTTCCGTCCTGAGAACTGAGCTATAAATCGAGAACCCCAACTCAATCTCGAAGCAGTTCGCAAGCGCGCTGCGAGGAGTTCTCATGCGTCGATCCAAACTCCACGTGTCCCCTGGCGATCACGATGGTCGTCCTGATCTCGGCAAGCATGCTGGCCAGCACGTTCATCGAAGACTTTTCAAGTATGCCGGTGGGCACCTGCTACCGCGACGGGTCCGCCGCAGGCGCATGGCAGTTCGTGTACGACGGCTACCGCTGCAACGGTTTTCGTGGCATTCGCTGCGAACACGATGCTGCTCGAGCAGCCCGCGACTCCACGAGCCCGAGCGAAACACACGCTTCGCTGGTGGCCTTCGATCAGCGGCGACTTCACGCTTCAGGTGTCGGCCGCCACGACGCGTCAGCTGCAGGCGAGCGCGGCGCCCAATCCGTGGGAAGTTGCGTGGATCCTGTGGCACTACACTGACGGTTCGCACTTCTATGACTTCATCGCCAAACCGAACGGGTGGAGCTGGGCAAAGAAGATCCTGCGTATCCCGGTGCGCAGCGGTTTCTTGCGAGCGGCACGTCGCCCTCGTTTCCGATTGGTACGTGGTATAGGGTCGACGTCACTCAGTCGGGACAGACCATACGGGTCTTCGTCGGCGACGTGCTCATCACGACGTTCACGGGTCGGGAGCGGCCGTACTCGCGTGTTGGTCTCTACAGCGAGGACGCCGAAGTGTCTTTCGACAACGTGTCGGTCGTGACGACCGCCAAGGGCAAGAAGCGACGTTGAAGGATTTGATGCGGTTCTGCGAGGGTCACTTGAGTCGAACTGGAGGCAGATGAGGTAACGTGTAGCCTGCGGTGCTGGCCATCGCAGAAACCATCCAGCGTGACTGCAGCAGTTTCGGGAGTGTCGGCATCCAGCTCATCGAACAGGCTCCTTGCCCGGTTGCCTCACGACGAATATCAACGGCTGCGGCAGGATCTCGAACCCATCACGGTTCATTCGAAACGCATCCTGTTGAAACCACAAGAGTTGTCGGGGACGGTCTACTTTCTGGAAGGAGGCGTGTGTTCGCTCACCCAGGCAACCGCCGACGGGCAGGTTGCCGGTGTCGGAGTCGTTGGCAACGAGGGCCTCATCGGCATGACCGAGTTCGGGGGTGACCCTGAATCCGGCGTGACCGCGATCGTCGAAATCGCCGACGGGGATGCCCTGGCGATGGACGTCAGGGCATTTCGACGCGAACTCGAGCGTCGAACGAACTTCAGCGATCTCGTTCACCGCTATGCGCGGGCGTTCACGTGCGCGCTCATGCAGTCGATCACCTGCAACGCGCTGCACTCGATAGAGAGACGTTGCGCGAGGTGCCTGCTCGATATCCGCGATCGGGTTGGCCGTAGCGAGCTGCCAGTGACGCACTACACCCTGGCAGAAATGCTGGGCGTCCGTCGTGCATCAATCACGCTTGCCGCCGGTGCGCTGCAGCGCGCGCAACTCATCGATCACAGCCACAAGCGCATCGCCATCACCGATTCGGCGGGACTGGAGGCGATGTCCTGCGAGTGTTACGCGGCAGTCAAACGGCACTACGACCGATTGTTCGTCTGACCACGCGGGTCTTCTTCTCGATCCGGCGTTCCAACCCAGCAGTGAAGGAAGTGCCGTGGTGCCTTTTCATCGGCCACGCGGGACTGTACGCCAAACTCAGCGCAAATTATTGCGCAACCGGTCCTGAGACCCTCGCCTCGTACGGTTTCGTACGGATTCGGTCGACAGCCCGATCAAAAGTGGTCCTCATCAGGTAGAGCGACGCGCTCCGATCCTGAATCAGCCAGTGTGCAACATATTTCGCTGGAGGAGGGTGCCATGGTCCACCTTTCACCCAGACTCACTGCGAACCCGGCAAGCGTTCCTCCGAACCGGGTTCCCGAGGAGATCCTTCGGCGCGTGCAGTGCGAGTTCCTCGAGATGCCGGGCCTGCGATTGACGGAGCCGCAAGCCCGCCGGTTGTGGGATCTGGACGCACCCGCGTGTTCGGCGCTGCTTGCGGCGCTTGTCGACGCGAAATTTCTGTTTCGCACGCGCGACGGCGCATTCATGCGCGTCGAGCACGCCACGCGCGCGAACACGCTACCGTCACCGAAGGGAATCACCGCGGCCTGAAAATTGTTCGATGACCCCGCGCGGTAGACTGACGTCGGAGGTTTACCGCGAATATCGTGCTGATCGGCCCGCCCGGTTCGGGCAAGGGCACCCAGGCCGTACGAATTGCCGAACGGCTCTCCATTCCTCACATCTCGACCGGCGACGTTCTGCGTGCAGCGGTGCGCGCGAAGTCGCCGCTCGGCCGCCGGGTCGCCGACAGGATCGCCGCGGGTGCGCTGGTTAGCGACGCGCTCGTCACCGAGCTGGTGCGCGAGCGGCTGGCCGCCGGCGACGCGACGCGCGGCTTCGTGCTGGACGGCTTTCCACGGACCCGATTGCAGGCCGAAGCGCTCGACACGATGGTGCTCCCTTCGTCGCTGATCGTCGTGCTGATCGAGGTTGCCGACGAGGCGATCGTGCGACGTCTGTCGACCAGGCGCGTGTGCGATGCGTGTGCGATCACGCAGTCAGTCTCCGAGGACGCAAGTGCGGACAAGGAGGCCTGTCCGTATTGCGGCGGCACGCTGATACGACGCGCCGATGACGATCCGGAAACGGTCCGCCGACGTCTCGAGACGTACGCGGAAGAGACCGGGCCCGTCGTCGAGTTCTATCGCGGCCGGCCAAGGTTCGCCTCGATCGACGGGCTGCGACATGTCGATCGGGTAACGGCTGCGCTGCAGGCCTACCTCGAGACCGCACGAGTGCGCTCCTGACGCCGCTTGACACGGAAGACAACGCGCGAATATATTCGCTTGTGGCGAAAAAATTCGCCACGCATCAAATGGGTTCAGTGAGCTCATGCGTAAGACGGCGCACATCCATCTCACCCGCCGCGAAAACCAGATTATGGAGATCCTGTATCGGCGGCGTCGTGCCACTGTAGAGGAGATCCGCTCCGAGCTGCCCGATGCGTCGAGCCCGTCCAGCGTGCGCAAGCTGCTCGACATCATGATCGAACGCGGCCTGCTCGGTCGTGAGTACGATGGACCACGGTACGTGTATTTCCCCGCGGTCAAACCCGAAGCGGCGAGTCGATCCGCGCTGCGGCAGCTGGTGCGCACGTTCTTCGGCAATTCGACGGGGTCGGCGATGGCCACGCTGCTGGACATGTCCACGCCGTTGTCGGCGGCGGAATACCGGCGTCTGCGCAGCCTGCTGAAACGCGCCCGCGATCAGGGAGATGAGCGATGAGTACCTTTCTTCTCGATGCGGCCACCTCGCCGGCGTCGTCGATAGTCGTGAAAGTGTCCCTGCTGATCGCCGTCGCGGGAATCGTGCAAGCGGCGCTGCGCCGCTGGACCTCGGCGGCGACCCGTCACATCGTGTGGACCTTTGCCATCGTCGGCATCCTGCTTCTTCCGGTTCTCTCGTTTTCGTTGCCGCGTTGGGTATTCGGCGTTCAGATCGAAGCAAAAGACGCTGATTCAGCGCCCATCGTGCATCGCGTCGTCGAAACTGCGGGGCACCACGCAGTTGCTTCGCCACCCAACGTGAGGTCAGTGACGCTCGAACCCGTGACATCCGTGGTTGATCGATTCAGTGTTTCGTGGCCGACCGCGGTTGCTGCTCTTTACGCATCGGGCGTCTTCGTCGTGCTGATTGCGCTCGTGCTTCACCAGTGGAGCGCCCGTCGCTGCACCCGCATGGCGACCGACGTTCACGATTCAGAGTGGATCGGGCTCCTCCGAGAGAGCGCGAACTGCATGGGCGTCAGGCACGCTGTGCGGCTGCTTCGCAGTCGCGACCGGACGATGCCGATGGCGGTCGGGACACATCATCCGGCTATCGTGATTCCGTCGATCGCCGAAACATGGGGCGCCGATCGGCGTCGTGCCGTGATCCTGCACGAACTGGCTCACATCGCGCGGCGCGACTGTCTCACGCAGTCCCTCGCGTTTGCCGCGTGCGCGGTGTACTGGTTCCATCCAGCGGTGTGGTGGGTCGCGCGTCGGTTGCGCATCGAGCGCGAGCTGGCCTGTGATGATCGCGTGATTGCGGCCGGCACTCAGCCTCGCGAGTACGCCGGACATCTGCTCGAGATCGCGTACTCCTTTGGCGGCAATCGGATGTCGGCGCTCGCGGTCAGCATGGCTCGTCGGCAACAGCTCGAAACCCGGCTGCTCGCAGCGCTCGATTCTGCGCGCAATCGCGCCATTCCGGCCCGCCGCGCCTTCGTTTCTGGCGCCGCGCTTGCTGCCACCTGCGTAGTCGCACTTGCTGTTGCGACGCCGACGCCGGTTGCGGCTGGCGGCGACGTCGACAGAACGCCCCTGACGCTTCAACCGACGGCGGAGGAATCCAGCGAAGCCGCGCGTCCGATCATGCGCCTTCTGACCGACCTGCGGTCGGCGGCGTGGAGCTTCGCGCGCAGCGTAGCGGACGCCATCGGCGTCCCGCAGGACAATCTGCCCGGCACGTGGGAGATGCGTCCCACGGAAAAGACGGGAGTCGTCCATCTGCGTCTGGCAGAACTGAACTCTTCTTCGGGATCGAACGTTCCGATCGACCAGTTCGAGGGTCTGACCGCCGCGCAACTCACTGGTCCGGGAGGGCCGATTCAGTTCAGGCTCCGGCGCGATGCAGGTACCTTTAGTTTCGAGGGTGTTCTCCGCAATGGCGTCGCCGCCGGCACGTTTTCCTTCACCCCCGATCCAAGTTTCACGGCAGAGCTCGCGAAACGGGGCTTCGCCAGGCCGACGGCACGCGAGCAGTATCAGCTGGCGCGTCACGACATCGGATTCGCGTTCGTGGACGAGTTGAACAAGCAGGGTTATTCGAAACCGGAAACCTCCGGGCTGGTTCGCGCTGGTGAACACGGCGTGCAGGTCACCTATCTCCGCGAAATGGGAATGCTCGGGTACCGTCTCGGCTCGCTCGATTCGTTGATCACCCTGCGCGATCACGGAATTACTCCCGACTACGTTCGTGAGCTCGCTGGCCTCGGGTACACGGGGCTTGCTACCGACGATCTTCGTCGCGCACGCGATCATGGGATCACGCCTGACTACGTCCGAGGCATGCGGGATGCCGGCTACGGCTCGCTCCCCATGGAGGACTTGATCACCACGCGCGATCACGGCATCACGCCCGAGTTCGTCCGCGAATTGGGCGACGCGGGTTACAGGAAAGTGCCTCTGGAGCAGCTCATTCGCGTCCGTGATCACGGCGTCGTCCCTGAATACGTGCGGGCCATGCGTCAGCTCGGCTTCGGCGCGCCGCTCGACGACCTGGTTCGTGTACGCGACCACGGCGTCACTGCGGACTTCGTCCGTGACATGAGTGCGCTCGGCTACACTGGGCTGACGCTGGATACGCTCGTTCGAATCCGGGATCACGGCGTCACGCCGGAGTACGCGCGCGACTTGAAGACTCTTGGGTACGACCGCCTCACCGTGGACGACCTCGTGACGCTGCGCGACCACGGTCTGACGGTGGATCGGATCCGCGCCGCTAACGCACGCGCCGGCATGCGGCTGCCCATCGACATGCTGAAATCACTCGCAGCTGGCGGGATGCGCTGACACACCGGGATCACCAGCCCGACGCGGCGGCCGTCGCGTCGGCCGGGAGCCGTCTCGCGGAGCGCCGATGCGGTAAGCTCTGGCGAGCCGTGCCCGAATCGAAACTCGCGATCGACGAACGTGATGAGGGGGACGTCACCGTCCTGACCCTGACGGGCGAAATCACACTTGACGATGGCGATCTGTCGTTTCGGCGGCACATTCACGATCTGCTCGACCGCGGCCGGACGAAGATCGTGGTGGATCTCGGAAACGTGACCTACATCGACAGCTCCGGCGTCGGGATGATGGCTGCCAAGCTCAAGACGGTGCGAGAAAGGGGCGGAGATCTGCGGTTGGCCCGCATCTCGAGGCGGAGCCAGCGGCTCCTCGGGATGATGAAGCTCCTGATCGCTTTCGAGACGTTCGACGACGAGGCAGCGGCGGTGCGGAGCTTCGCCTGGCGATAGCCCAGCGCAACTGAGAGTGGTCAGCCGGTTGCATGGTCGACGGCCGCTCCCGCACATCTCCTTCCCAGAAACGACCACTCGACGGCGGCAGCCGCGTGAAAACACGTGGAAGCAACGTGCGCGCAACGGGTATCTGCCAGGCGGCTGAAAAAGGCGCGTCGAGGTGGTCCGATGACGAAATCGCCTGGCATTCGGCTATCTCGCGATTGGACTAATGGCGGTACGGTCATTGCTGAACCGAATCGGCCGACAGGAGCAGCGATGGGCATCCTCAAAGAGATTCAGTACTCGGTCCGAACGTTCGCACGAACGCCGTTGCTGGCGGCGGCGATTCTCCTGTCGCTTGCGCTGGGGATCGGTGCCAACACCGCGGTTTTCAGCCTCGTCGATGCGCTGATGTTCCGCGCGTTGCCAGTTCGGGATCCATCGACGCTGTTCCAGGTGCTGCACAGCGGGGACGGCGGATCATTCGACAGCTCCACCTACGGACTCTACGCACATTTGAAACAGCACGCGAAGACAGTCGCTGGTCTGCTCCAGGTCAACGCCACGACGCTGAAGGTGGTGATCGACGGTCACGCAGATGTCGTCCCCGGCCAGCAGGTGACTGGCGATTACTTCAACGTCCTTGGCGTGGAGCCCCTGTTCGGCACCGTGATAGAGCCGACCGACGAGCGCGGCTCGGCTCGGAACCACGTCGCCGTTCTCAGTCACGGATACTGGGTTCGCCGTTTCGGTAGCCGTCCCGATGTACTCGGTCGAACGATCACGATCGATCAGATCCCGCACACGATCGTCGGCGTGACGCGCCCAGAGTTCTTCGGCCTGCAGGCCGGACGGCGTGTCGACGTGACCGTCCCCATCGATGGGACTGACGATCGCGATTTCTGGAAATCGCGGGCGCTGCTGGTCAGAGTTTCGCCTGATGCCTCGCGCCGTGCCGTCGTCGCCGATCTGAATACGCTGTTCGTGCAGTATCTCGCTGCGAGTCAGCGTCTCTCGGATCGAGCGCGCGCACACAGTTTCAAACGGCTGGACCTCGCTGACGTGTCGTCGGGTCTCTCGGAGTTTCGCGATCGATACGGCAAGCCTGTGACAACGCTGCTCGCCATTGTCGCTGTCCTCTTGTTGCTCGCGTGTGCGAATCTCGCAAGTCTGTTCCTGGCGCGGGCGGCGGTCCGGCAGTGGGACCTTGCTGTCTGCCTTGCGCTCGGCGCGGGCCGCGCGCGTGTCGCGCGGCAGCTTCTGTTCGACACGCTTCTCATCTCAATCGTGGGTGGAGCGCTCGGCGTTCTGGTGGCGTGGTGGGGTGTCGACTTGTTAATTGGGTTCCTGCCGGATGTGGCACCGGGCGATCTACGCATCCGTCCGGACACCAACATGCTGATTTTCACGCTCACGGCGTCGACGGTGACCGGTCTCGCGATCGGGATCGCCCCCGTGTGGCTTGCGGGGAAGGTCGACTTTCGTCAGATGATCGCCGGCGGACGCACGGCGGCACTCGGCGCCGGCGCATTCAAGGCGCTGATTGTCGTGCAGGTCGCGCTGTCGACGATACTGGTCGTTGCGGCGACGCTCTTCACGGCCACCCTGAGCAGTCTGAAGTCGCAGCCGCTGGGGTTCGTCGCCGACGGCGTCCTGCTGCTGACGCTCGATGGGAGTGGAACCGGTTTCGAGCACGAGCGGCTCGCCAGGCTTCAGCGGCAGATTCTCGAGAAGCTCCATGGCCTGCCTGGTGTGACGCACGCGACGTTCACCACGATCCCGCCGCTCAGCTCGAACGAGGACGGCAAACCGTTCTCGATCCCTGGTGTCACGTTGCCTTCGCCGGAGGACGGTGTGATGCAGGTGAACACGGTAGGCCCCGAGTTCTTCGAGACGTTTGGTGTGCGCATCCTGAACGGCCGTGGCATAGATGCGTCGGATGGATCGTCGACGCCGCAAGTGGCGGTGGTCAGCGAGAGCGTGGCGCGACACTACTTTCCCGGGGTCAATCCAGTTGGACGCCGCATCGACGTGGGTCGCGGACGAACAGGCGGACAGATTGAGATCGTCGGGGTGGCGGCGGACGCCAGATACAAGGACGTCCGGACGCCGACACCACGCATGATCTACGTTTCTGCGTTTCAGCGATCGCCGGAAGAGCAGGTCGTGTTCGCACTTCGCGCAGCAGGCAATCTGGGCGGTCTCGCGCGTTCCGCTCAGCGCGAACTTCTCAGCCTCGCGCCGGCAATTCCAACGACCGACGTGAAGACGCTCGTCCGCCAGCGCGACGAACGGCTCGTCAACGAGCGGTTGCTGGCGTTCCTGTCTCTCTGTTTCGGTGCGTTTGCGCTCGTGCTTGCGTCAATCGGCGTCTACGGTACCCTGGCGTACTCCGTCACGCTGCGTGCGCCGGAGCTCGGCCTGCGCATCGCGCTCGGTGCGAGTCGCGCACAACTGCTGTTGCTCATAGCGCGCGAAATCCTGACCCTGCTCGTCGTTGCCATCCTGCTCGGCGTGACGGCGGCCTTCGTCACGAGCTCTGTCCTTTCGAGTCTGCTCTTTGCTGTCCGGCCCACCGAGCCATGGGTGTACTCAGCGACGGTCGCAGTCTTGATTTCGGTCGGTGTGCTGGCAGCGTTCGTCCCCACCTTCCGCGCGACCCGCGTCGAGCCGGTCGAGACACTGCGCTGGCAGTGAGCAGACGACAGGAGGTCACCCGACGAACGGCCCACGGCATCTCCCGAATCCGCCGTCGGCGCGTAGCAGAGAACGTCGTTGAATCCTGTTCAGTGTGCGCCGCTCTGGCGGAACTTCGACGGCGTGCAGCCGAACGCGCGCCGGAACGTCGCCGTGAAGTGGCTGTGACTGGAGAACCCGAGATCGAGGGCGAGCATCGTGAGATCGCCCGCATGCGGGAGCTCGACGAGCGCACGGGCGAGGCGCAGCTGCACGAGATAACGATGCAGCGGGACGCCTTCGGTGCGACGAAACACATCGGTGAGATAGGCTGGCGACGCACCAACGGCGAGGGCGACGTCGGCGAGCCGCACGGAGCTCGAGAGGTGCGCCTCGAGGTACTCCTTCGTCTGTCTGATCAATCGCCGCGTAGATCCGCTCCGCCCTGACCCGGCGATCGGCTGGCTCAGATGGTAGCTCTCACCGCCCGAAACGAAGAGCACCTGGTTGGCGTCGCCGACGACTTCATCACCGCCCACGTGCCATACGAAGAGCCCGCGATACGGGAAGCACACCTGGAATTGGGGAGAGAAGTCTTCGGCGGTCCGTCCCTCCGGCAGCGGCCGGGAGCGCAGGTGCTCGACGAGCGCAACTCTCGAATCGAGCAGCCTGGTTCGGCGCGTCCTCGCATTCTCGTGCAAGGAGTTGATACCGGCATCGCGCTCCGAACCCTCGTCGATTTGCAGTGAATGGAATTCGATTGGCTGGCTCACGCGGTATCCTCCATCCCGCGCGTCAATTGTAGACGTTCTCGCCGCAGTCTGAACGCAACAGGGCGCAACAGTTCGTCGGCGCATCACGATCGAAAGATTCTGACAGTCTGCCGATGGCGAAATTTCCTGATAGCGGAGGAGCAAAACACATCGGAGGATGTCGCGGCCATCGACAGTGACACCACGATCGTCATTCATGTGGATGACGTCACGCTTGGAGGCCTTCGCACGGCGATGCAGACATCGAACGCATCCTCCGATCTGGATCTGCTCACACACCTGAATCAGGACTACATCGAAGCGGTCCGAACGTCCGACGTGAGACGCTTTGGTGAAATCCTCGCCGACGACTTTCTCTGCACCCAGCCCGACGGCTCGCTGATCGATCGAGCACAGTTTCTCCAGAGGACCGCGGAAATACCCGCGGTCGGAAACCTGCAGGTCTACGACGTGAACGTCCGGCTCATGGGCGATGTCGCCATCGTGCACGCCCGGACGACGTTCAGGCTGTCGGACGGGACGCCGGGGTCGGGCCGGTACACGGATGTGTGGGCCCGCCGAAACGGGCACTGGCTCGCTGTTGCCGCTCACGTGACCCGCAAGTAATCGCATCGATCGACACGAGCTGTCAGGTCGTGAGTGTCGTCTCCGCATGCACCAACGAAAGATTGTGGTAGCGAGACGCGCCGCTGCATAACGAGAATCCCGCTGCACGGAGAGCGGGAGGTGTTGGTGCGGCGGAAACGGTGGGCGGGAGCAAGGGATCCTCCCTCTCCTCCTCCTCTCGTCCACCTCCGATTCGCCAGCATCTCCCGTCGAAATGGAGGAGGGAACGTGAAACAGTTGGTCGTACGACTCATCGTCCCTGGTGCAACCGCGTTGGGGGTCACGCTCTTCAGCGCCAGCTTCGACGCGTCCGGGAATGACCCGCAGGGCACGTATCACGTCACGCACTTGTCCTCGCTCGGCGGCACGAACAGTAGAGCGAACAGCATCAACAGCGCCGGCCTCGTCGCGGGGTATTCCAACCTCGCTGGGAACCAGGCACGACACGCGAGCGTGTGGATCCGCGGTGTGCAATTCGACCTGGGCACGCTCGGAGGACCGAACAGCAGCATCACCTGGCCCGTCAAGAATACGAGCGGCATTATCGCGGGAATCTCGCAGACGAGCAGACCGGATCCGCTGGGCGAGAAATGGAGCTGCTCGGCGTTCTTCAGTGGGCCCAACAGCGCAGGCTTGACGTGTCTCGGGTTCGTCTGGAGCCAAGGCGTCATGCGGCCGTTGCCCACGCTTGGTGGGAACAACGGCTTCGCAACGGGTGC
>Ga0114129_10002490_pt1 | contig 25564 bp, 23 predicted proteins | sample RhiMetdeltSRZDD1_FD_80071 | JGI IMG/M metagenome (GOLD analysis project Ga0114129, IMG submission 80071) | Populus rhizosphere microbial communities from Tennessee, USA - Rhizosphere MetaG P. deltoides SRZDD1 (version 2) (version 2) | ecosystem: Host-associated > Plants > Roots > Rhizosphere >...
GCGCGCGCCGCCTCCAACACCTTCTGCACGATGCGACGGGCGTGTTGCGGATTCTCCTCGAAGAAGGCCGAGAGCCGCTCGCCCATCAGGCTCTCGACGATGCCCTTCACCTCCGAGTTGCCGAGCTTCCCCTTCGTCTGGCCCTCGAACTGCGGATTCGGCACCTTGACGCTGATGACCGCGCACAAGCCCTCGCGCGTGTCCTCGCCCTGGACCTGCTCCTGGAGGTCCTTGGCGAAGCCCGAGGTGGCGCCGTAGGCGTTCAGGGTGCGGGTGAGGGCGCTCTTGAAACCGACGAGGTGCGTGCCGCCGTCGTGGGTGTTGATGTTGTTGGCGAAGGAGTAGATGTTCTCGGCGTAACCGTCGTTCCATTGCAGCGCCAGCTCGACGTTGACCTCGTCCCGTGTGCCCTCGATGAAGATGGGCGACGGGTGCATCGTCTCCTTGTTGCGGTTCAGGTGCTCGACGAACGACGCGATGCCGCCCTCGTACTGGAACCGGTTCTTCTTCTCGTCGCGCTCGTCCTCGAGGGTGATGATGATGCCGCGATTGAGAAACGAGAGCTCGCGCAGGCGCTGTGACAGCGTGTCGAAGCTGAAGATCAGCGTCTCGAAGATCTGACCGTCGGGCTTGAAAGTGACCTTCGTGCCGCGTTTGTCGGTGACGCCGGTGACCTCGAGGGCTGTCTGCCGCTGCCCGCGCTCGTAGCTCTGGCGATAGACCTTCTTGTCGCGCCAGATTTCGACGTGGAGCGTCTCCGACAGGGCGTTCACGACGGAGATGCCGACGCCGTGCAGGCCGCCGGAGACCTTGTACGCCTTCTTGTCGAACTTGCCGCCGGCGTGGAGCTTCGTGAGCACGACCTCGGCGGTGTCCATGCCGGGGACAGCCGGATGCGGACCGACCGGGATGCCGCGGCCGTTGTCGACGACGGTGACGGAGTTGTCGATATGGATGGTGACGTTGATCTCGCTGCAGTGGCCGGCGAGCGCCTCGTCGACGGAGTTGTCGACCACCTCGTAGACGAGGTGGTGCAGGCCGGCCTCACCCGTGGAGCCGATGTACATCGCCGGCCGCACACGGACAGCCTCCAAGCCCTCGAGGACACGGATGGCTTCAGCGCCGTACTCGTCGGTCACGACGCCGCCCTTCGGCGGGTCGTCTGGCGGTTGAGTGGACATGAAGACGGTGAACGCTCCTATAGACGCATCGGCATGACGATGTATCGATAATCGGTCTCACCCTCGACCGCCGGACGCAGGAGCCCCTGGCTCTCCGCATTCTTCAGCTGCAGGGTGACGCTCTCGGTCCCGGCGGCGGACAGGAAATCGAGAAGGTATTGCGCGTTGAAGGCGATCTCTACCGTCTCGCCGTTGTAGTCCGTGCCGAGGGATTCCTTCGCTTCCCCGATGTCGGGCGAGGAGGCGACGAGGTCGAGCTTGCCGGGAGCGAAGGTGACCTTGATGGCGCGGCTGCGCTCGCTGGACAGCAGGCTCACGCGCTTGATGGCGGTGGCCAGGGCATCGCGGCCGAGGGTGACCGTCTTGTCGCCGGAGAAGGTGATGACTTTTTCGAAGGCGGGGAACTGACCCTCGATCGTCTTCGAGGCGAGGAGCCGATCGCCGACGGAGAAGAGCAGATGGTTCTCGGCCTGGCGGAACACCACCGCCTCGCCGAGCTCGAGTAGACGATCGAGCTCGTGGATGGCCTTGCGCGGAACGAGCAGTCGCTGCGGTCCGTCGACCTTGAGCGGCGTCTTGCGGCGGGCGTAGGAGAGACGATGGCCGTCGGTCGTCACCATGGCCAGCCCGTCGCTCTCGAAGAGAAGCAGCGCACCGGTCAGGTAGTAGCGTGCGTCTTCACCGGTGATGGCGAAGCTGGTGCGGGAGATGAGCTCGCGAAGGACGTTCGCCGGGACCTCGATGCCGCCCTTGCTGGCCACATCCGGCAGGGCCGGGAAGTCGTCCTTCGGCAGGCCCGCCATCTTGAACGTCGTGCGCTCGCACTCGATGGTGGTCCACGAATCGGGCAGCACGCGAATCTGGATGTCGGCCTCGGGAAGGGAGCGCGCGATCTCGTAGAGCTTCTTGGCGGCGAGGGTGATGGCGCCAGCGCTCTTCACCTGGGCGGCGCAACCGCAGCGAACCGACACGTCGAGGTCGGTGGCGGAGATGCGGAGGCGGCCGTCGATGGCGTCGACGAGAACGTTCGAGAGGATCGGGATCGAGTTCTTCCGCTCGACGATGCCCTGAACGAGGTGCAGCTCCTTCACCAGGTCGGCCTTGCGAACGATGATCTCCATCAGTCCTTCACTCCAACTCTAGAGTTCGAAAAAGAAGACTCCTGGTTAAGGATGAGAGAGCATGAGGAAAACAGGGAAACTATCGTAACACAAAGCGAGGTCGGGACTTGCTTTGTGCACAGATTCCCTGTGGTGGGCACCGGAAGGGACCCTGAAATGTGCATGTGCGGGTTGCGAGGGTGGGCCCCGGCGCGATCCACAGGCGTCGATGAGGAAAAGCGGGTCAACATCAACGAAACGCTTGGACGAAGCTGTTGATGAGCCTGTCGAAGTCGGGGTCCCGCTTCCGGAGGCCATCGATCTTGCGGACAGAGTGGATGACTGTCGAATGGTGTTTGCCGCCGAAGCCCTTCCCGATCTCGGGGAGGGAGGCGGCGGTGAGCGTCTTGCTGAGGTACATGGCGATCTGCCGCGGAACGGCCACGGCCTTGGAGTTGTTCTTGGCCTTGAGCTCGGTGAGCTTGACGTTGTAGTGATCAGCGACGAACTTCTGGATCATCTCGATGGTGACCGCTTTCTCCTCCGTGCGGAGGAGATCGCGGAGTACCTCCTGTGCCAGGGATAGATCGATATCACGGCCGGTGAGGCTCGCGTAGGCGATCAAGCGGATGAGGCTGCCCTCGAGCTCGCGGATGTTCGTGCGGACCTTGCTGGCGATGAAGAGGGCGACGTTTTCGGGGATCTCGACGCGCTCGGCTTCGGCTTTCTTGCGGAGGATCGCGACCTTCGTTTCGATGTCGGGCGGTTGGATGTCGGCGATGAGACCCCACTCGAAACGGCTGTGGAGGCGTTCTTCGAGGGTGGGGATCTGGCGCGGCGGGCAATCGCTCGAGATCACGATCTGCTTCTGACTGTCGTGCAGCGCGTTGAAGATGTGGAAGAACTCCTCCTGCGTGCGGTCTTTCCCGGCGATGAACTGGATGTCGTCGACGAGGAGCACGTCGGCGTTGCGGTACTTCTGCCGGAAGGCAGGCAGACGGTCGAAGCGGATGGCGTTGATCATCTCGTTGATGAAACGATCGGACGAGATGTACGTGAGGAGGAGCTGGCGATTGCGCGCCTGGATGTAGTGCCCGATGGCGTGCATGAGGTGCGTTTTTCCCAGGCCGACACCGCCGTAAATGAAGAGCGGGTTGTAGGACTTCGACGGGATCTCCGCCACCGCACGGGCGGCGGCGTGGGCGAACTGATTGGAGGCGCCGACGACGAACGTGTCGAAGGTGTATTTCGGGTTGAGGGATGCGATGGGGAGGGGATCACGATCGGCGCCGAGGGAGGTCTCGGGCGCCGGTGAGGTCTCGGGGTCGCACTCGAACACGACGGCGAGCTGTGCATGCCCGAGCTCGGACAGCGCCTCTTGGATGATGGAGAAGTAATTTTTCGTCAACCAGTCCTTGAACTGCGGGTTGGGCACACGGACGACCAGGGAGGAATCCTGCAGGGTCACGAATCCGGTCGGCCGGAACCAGGTGGCGAAACTGTGACGGTTGACCTTCGCCTCGATTTTTTGAAGAACGTCATCCCAGAGGTTCACGCCCGTTTCCTCGGTTCTGCTCGCGAGCCCGCTACCCGATGCGACCAAAGTAAATAATTGAAACTAATAGACTTGTTCGAGATTGAATCGCGCCCCGCCCGCGGTCGAGAAAATCAGGGGCTTTTTGCACAGAGTTTTCAACACTTGTGGAAATTCGCCACCGCCCGATCAAGGGAATGTGAAGAGGAAGACGTGCTCAACGGCGCGCTAACTTAGCACAGCCCCGCGCGAGGAGACAAGACGGCACGCACACAGGTTTGACAAGGGAGGTCCAGCCTCGCTAAGCTACCGGCTTTCCTAGTGTCTGTAGGGAAGGCTAGAGGGCCTACCCGGCGCAGGGGTCGCCAACATGGCTAAGGGCAAGCGCACATTTCAACCGAACAACCGCAGGCGGAAGCGGACGCATGGCTTTCTCGTACGTATGCGCACCAAGGGTGGCCGGCTCGTCCTGAAGAGCCGCCGCCAAAAGGGACGGAAGCGAGTCGCCGTCTAAGACAAGAGAGAAGCGGCTGCCGGACGCACGGCTGCGGTCAGACGAGCGCGTGCACAGCGCCGCGGAGTTTCGCAGGGTCTTCCGCAAGGGCCTGCGCCTCGACGGAGCGTTGTTCCTGATGCTGGCGGCGGAGAACGGCCGGGATGCCGGCCGCCTCGGGCTCGCGGTGGGACGGCGCGTCGGCGGTGCGGTCCAACGGAACAAGGCGAAGCGGCTCCTCCGAGAAAGCTTCCGGCGGAACAAGATCGAGGTGGTTCGCGGGCTCGACCTCGTGCTCGTGCCGAAGCGCGAGATCGTGGGCCGGACCTTCGCGGAGGTGGAGCGCGAGTATCGCGCTCGCTTGAAGCGGCTGGCGCAGCGCAGGCATGGATCGACTCCTGCTCGCCCTCATTGAGGGCTATCGATTGACGCTCGCGCCGTTCATCGGCGGCTACTGCCGGTTCATTCCGAGTTGCAGCGTGTACGCAGAACAAGCGATCCGTCAGTACGGGGCGGGTCGAGGGCTTTGGATGGCGCTGCGTCGTCTGGCGCGATGCCATCCGTTTCATCCCGGCGGCGTTGACCCGGTGGTTTGAAGAGTGGAAGAGCGTCAGATCCTCCGCGCACTACTGTTGATGTTTCTCGTCTTCGCGGTGTACTACACCGTCTTCCAGCCGCAGCCGCGGCCCAAGGAGATGGGACCCCGCGCCACGCCAACGACCGCGGCAGAAGAGGCGGGCGGCTCGCAGCCCAGGCCAGCGCCGGCGACGGCGCAAGCGCTGGCGACGGTGGTTGCGCCTGTGGCGCGGATCGCCGCCGATGTCGAGTACCGCGTCGAGGTCGAGACGCCGGATGTGACGGTGGCGTTCAAGAACCGCGGCGCGAGGGTCGTCTCGTGGAAGCTCGCCCATTATCGTGACGCGCAGGGCCAGCCGGAGGAGATGGTCCAGACGACGGCCGAAGGTCCACTTCCTTTGGACATTGAGACCGGCGAAGCGGATCTCGATGCGCGGCTGAAGGACGCGCTGTTCAGAGCGTCGACCGAGCATTTGACGCTGACGGCGGCCGAGGAAGGGAGCGTCGTCTTCGAGTACGCCGACGGCGACCTAGTCGCGCGGAAAGAGATTCGTATCCACGGGAAGGGTTATCTCGCCGAGATCGCAGTATCGGTGCAGCGGGGCGGGCGGGAAGTCGCGAAGAAGGTGTTGTGGGGCCCGGGTGTCGGGCACCCCAGCGCGGCTGAACGGAAGGTTCAGGGGTTTGCCGACCCCGGGGGCGTGGCGCTGACGAACGCGGTCGTGCGCGTGCCCGCGATCAAGATCGGCAACGGGGTCACCTACAACGAGGTCCGCTGGATCGGTGTCGAAGGCCGCCACTTTGCGGCGTTGTGGGTGCCGCCGGCACCGACGGCGGGGGGCGAGCTGCGCCACGCCGACGTGCCGACGGATCTTGGAGGACAGAAGCACCCGGCGACGGTGGCGCTCGTTGGCCTGAGGGAAGGAAGCGAGCGCGCACAGCTGTACGTTGGACCCAAGGACTACTACACCATGAAGAAGCTCGATCAGGAGCTCGTCCAGGTGGTCCCGATCGGTGATTGGATCGGCTTCATCGTGGTCTTCATGATGAACGTTCTGCGCTGGCTCTACGGCTTTACCGGGAACTACGGCTGGGCGATCGTGGTGCTTACCGTGATGATCAGCCTGATCATGGCGCCCGTGCGGCACTACGGAATCGTCAACGGCCGGAAGATGGCGAAGATGTCGCCCGAGCTGAAGGTCATTCAGGAGCGCTACCGGAAGTTGGGGCCGCTCGATCCCAAGCGCCAGGACATGCATCAGGAGATGTCGGCCGTGTACGCGCGCCATGACATGAGCATGTCCGGCCAGATGCTGGTGGGATGTCTGCCGCTCCTGATCACGATGCCGTTCCTCTTCGCGGTCTACAGGGTCCTGAACGTGTCGATCGACCTGCGCGGCTCGCAGTTTCTTTGGATCCCGGACCTCAGCCAGGCCGATCCCTACTTCATCACGCCGCTGATGATGGGTGTGTCGATGTTCGTGATGCAGAAGATGACGCCCACGACGATGGATCCGGCTCAGCAGCGCATGATGATGATCATGCCGATCATGTTCCTGGCGTTCGTCTGGGCGGTGCCCGGGGGCTTGAACCTGTACTGGGCGGTATCGAACACGTGCTCCATCATCCAGCAGGGGATTACGCTGCGGATGCTGCGATCTCGGGAGAACGGCGAGAAGGGCGACTCCGGGGGCAAGGGTCAGAAACGGCGATGAAAGACCAGGTTTTTACGGGACGTACGGTGGTTGAAGCCGTGGGGCTGGCCGCCCGGACGCTTGGGCTCGCGCCGGACGCTCTGAGGTACGTGATCCTGGAGCGGGAGACGCCTGGTGTACTCGGCATGGGGGGGACGCCGGCGCGGATCGCGGTGTTGCTCGAAAGCCAGGGGGCCAGTGGAGCGTCGGCGGGCGCGGGCCCGGTCGGGCAGGAGCGCCGCTCGGCTGGGCGTTCAGAGAAGGTGTCGAAGTCGCAAGACCCTCGGGCGGCCATCCGCGCGTTTATCCGGGAGTTGTCGGAGGCCGGGGAGATCGACCTGACCGCCGAAGTCGAGGACACCGAGAGCCGGACGGTGGTGCAGCTTTTTGGGTCCGGACGTGAGGCCCTGCTCGAGCGCGGTGCAGAGGGGCTGGTCGCTCTCGACCACATCCTGCAGCGGGCTTTCGCCCACGAAGTGCAGCCCCGCCGCTTGGTGCTCGAATGCGAGGGGTTTCGGGAGGCGCGGGACGCGGCCCTCGGGGCGCGGGCCAAAGAGCTGGCGGAAGCGGTGCTGGGGGACGGGCGCTCGCGGGAGACGGAGCCGCTCAACTCCTACGAACGGCGCATCGTGCACGTGGCCCTCACGGACGTGCCCGGCGTCCGCACCTTCAGTGTGGGCGAGGGGCCGGATCGGCGCGTGACGGTTGCCCGGCGTTCGCCGGACGATCCCCCGCAGGGGGAGAGCGGTGGCGGGACCGAAGGATGAGCACGCTCCGGCGCTAGCGGCCCTCGGCGTACCGGCCGGCGCCATTCCAGCCCTGTGTCTGTATCTCGAGCAGGTGGCCCGCTGGAACGTGCGGACGAACCTGACGGGCGCCGTGTCTACCCAGGAACGTGTGTCGGTTCTGGTCGCGGACCCGTGGCGGGCCATCCCCCATATCGCCGACGGTCGTCTCATCGATGTCGGGTCGGGCAACGGGTCACCGGGGCTCGTTCTTGCCCTTCTGCGAGCCGACCTGAACGTGGTCTTGCTGGAACCCCGAGCCCGGCGGTGGGCGTTCCTTCGAGAAGTGGTACGGGAGCTCGGGCGGGCGGACATCGAGGTGGAACGCTGCCGGTCGGAGGAATACGGCGGGCCACCCGCGGCGACGATCACTGTACGCGCCGTCGGGATTTCGGTGGGGCGGCTGGCGCCGCTGGTCACCGAGGGTGGGGAAGTTCTCCAGTTCGGCGGTCAACCGGCTGGCATCCCGCCCTTGGTTCCCGTCGGGACGCACCGACTGCAGAGCCTGGATCTCCATGTCTTCCGGCGCCCGGCCCCGAATGTTTCACGTGAAACATGAACCCGTCTGTCGAGCGACCCCGACCCTGTGCTATCCTCCGGAGCTTCCAAAACGATCATGGGACGCGTCATCGCCGTAGCCAATCAAAAGGGCGGGGTCGGCAAGACCACGACCACACTGAACTTGGCGGCCTGCATTGCCGCCGCCGAGCGCCCGGTCCTCGTCGTGGACGCGGATCCGCAGGCCAACCTCACCTCGGGGTTGGGACGGCGGAGCCCGGATCCACGTCCGAGCCTGTACGACGTCCTAATCGGAACCACGCCCCTGGAGTCGATCCTCGTCGACACCGAGCTCCAACACCTTCGTCTGGCGCCCGCGGATCGGAACCTGACGGGCGCGGAGATCGAGCTCGTCACCGCGGAACGGCGGGAGTACCGCCTCGCCGACGCCCTGGCCCCGCTCCGCGACAGGTTCGAGTACATATTCATCGACTCGCCCCCCAGCCTCGGCCTCCTCACCGTCAACGCCCTGACCGCCGCCGACGGCATCCTCATTCCCCTTCAGTGTGAATACTTCGCCCTGGAGGGGGTCTCTGAGCTGATGGCCACCCTCAAGCGGGTCCAGCGCGTCATGAACCCGCGTCTCGATGTGGACGGCGTGCTCTTCACGATGGTGGACGAGCGCGTGAGCCTCACCCAGCAGGTGATGGTCGACATTCGCAACCATTTCCAGGACAAGGTGTTCGGCGCCAACATCCCGCGCAACGTGCGCCTGGCGGAGGCCCCGAGCTTTGGCAAACCAATCATTTGTTACGACATCCGGTCGCGCGGGGCGGTCGCCTACCTCGAGCTGGCCGAAGAGCTGATGCAGCATGAAGCGAAACGCACTGGGCAAGGGGCTGAGCGCCCTGCTGCCCGACCCTGATCCGCAACCACAGGGCACAGCCGTCGCGTCGGATCGTGGAGTGCTCGATGTCCCGATCGAGTCGCTGGAGCCGAATCCCGTCCAGCCACGGACCCACTTCGCCGCCGCTGCCCTCGAGGAGCTGGCGGACTCGATCCGCGAGACGGGCCTTGTCCAGCCCATCCTCGTCCGCCGGACGGCTCCGGGCCGATACCAGATCATCGCTGGCGAGCGCCGTTGGCGCGCGGCGAAGCAGGTCGGCCTCGCCGCCGTCCCGGTCATGGTGCGGGAGGTACCCGACGAGCGCCTCCTCGAGATGGCCCTCGTCGAGAACATCCAGCGCGAGGAGCTCTCGCCGCTCGAGGAGGCCCATGCCTACCAGAAGCTCCTCGACGCGCTTCGGCTGACGCAGGAGGAGCTCGCGAAGAAGCTGGGGAAGGACCGCTCGACCGTCGCGAACAGCGTCCGCCTTCTGCGCCTGCCCTCGGAGATCCAAACGCTCATCAACGAGCGGCGGCTCGACGCCGGTCATGCCCGCCCGCTGCTCGCCCTCGAGCGCGCCGACGCGCAGGTCGCCCTCGCCCGCGAGGCCGTGCAGAAGGGTCTGTCCGCGCGCGAGGTCGAGCGCCGGGTGGCGATGGAGCGCGCCGCGGGAGCGCCGAAGGGTCCGCCGGCAGACCGCAAGGACGCGAACACCAAAGCCGCCGAGGAGCGCCTCCGCGCCAGCCTCGGCACGCGAGTCGAGATCCGCCGCCGGGCCCGGGGGGGTATCCTCGAAATTGCGTTTGCCAACGAGGCCGAGCTCAACCGGCTCTTCGAGTGGCTCGTGAAATCCGGCCGGGGACGGGGCTAGCCGTCCAAGGAGGTACCAAATGGTGAGCATCAAAGGCCTGAGCGGCGAGAGCCTGAACGGCTTCATGGACGCCGGCACCGAGATCACGGGCGAGCTGCGCTTCCGTGACACCTTTCGTCTCGACGGCAAGCTGAAGGGGAAGGTGTTCTCCGAAAAAACCCTCATCATCGGAGAGACCGCCCAGGTCGAGGCCGACATCGACTGCGGCGTCGTCTCCATCAAGGGCACCGTCACCGGCCAGGTCCAGGGCCGCGAGAAGATCGAGCTCCTCGCCGGCGCCAAGGTCTACGGCCGACTGTCCTCGCCGCGCCTGGTGATCGAGGAAGGCGCGTTCTTCCAGGGCGAGTGCGACATGCGCGGCGCCAACAAGGGCTCGGTCGTCCCGCTCACCGGCCCCGTCCGGGCCGCCTCGGAGAACCGCTGAGACCTATGGTTCTTTGTATACACGCCAGGGGACCGGCATTCCCCCGTCGCGTTCTTTGACTCCGGTCAGGGCGTCATGTTAGTCTCCGGGTTCGTTTTTCCTGAAGTTTCTCGTCCCTGAGAAGCCTTGCGCGCACGACCCGTACGATGAGAAAAGCACCCATTTCGATCGCCCGGCGCTACGCCCGGGCCCTGCTCGACCTCGCGCTCGAAAAAGGCAGCGCCGACGCCCTGGAGCCTTCCCTCCGCGCGTCCGCCGAGCTCCTCGAAAGCCACGCCGATCTGCGGCGCGTGCTCTCGCACCCGGCGCTGTCGGCCGAGAAGAAGAAGAAGGTCGCGAGCCTGATCTGGAAGTCCGCTCCGCTTCTCGAGCGGCGGCTCGTGGAGCTGCTCGTCACCCGCGACCGCATGGCACTGCTGCCCGTCATCGCTCAGGTCTATACCGACTTGTGGAACGCGCAGCGCGGCATCGTGGCCGCCCACGCCGTCTCGGCCACACCGCTCGCCGACGCCCAGCGCCAGTCCCTCGCCGCCGCCGCCCAGAAGCTCGCCGGCCGGGAGGTCGCCCTCGAGACCTCCGTGGATCCGGCGCTGCTCGGCGGTGTGCTGCTGCGCATGGACGGCCGCACCTACGACGGAAGCCTGCGCGCGCAGCTGCGCGCGCTCCGGGCGCGCCTCGCTCCCGGGTCCTCCTCATCAAGCCCCCGGATCTGACGGGGGGGAGCCCATATGGACATTCGGTCCGAAGAGATCACCAAGATCATCCGCCAGGAGCTGGCCGACTTCTCGGCCGGCGTCGACGTCTCCGAGGTCGGCACGGTGTTGTCCGTCGGTGACGGCATCGCCCGCATCCACGGCCTCGAGAAATGCATGGCCGGCGAGCTGCTCGAGCTGCCGCACGGCGTCATGGCCATCGCCCTCAACCTCGAGGAAGACTCGGTCGGCGCCGTGCTCATGGGTGAGTTCAGTCAGATCAAGGAAGGCGACGAGGTCAAGCGCACCCGCCGCATCATGTCGGTGCCCGTCGGGGAAGCGATGGTCGGCCGCGTCGTCAACGCCCTCGGCCAGCCGATCGACGGCAAGGGCCCGATCGCGACCAAGGCCTTCCAGCCGATCGAGGTCATCGCCCCGGGCGTCGTCGACCGCCAGCCCGTGCGCGAGCCGCTGCAGACAGGTCTCAAGGCCATCGACGGCATGGTGCCGATCGGCCGTGGCCAGCGGGAGCTGATCATCGGCGACCGGCAGACGGGGAAGACGGCCGTCGGCGTCGACACGATCATCAATCAAAAGGGCCTCGGCGTCATCTGCATCTACGTCGCCATCGGCCAGAAGCGTTCGACAGTCGCGCAGGTCGTCAAGACCCTCGAAGACTTCGGCGCCATGGACCACACGATCGTGGTCTCGGCGACGGCGTCCGAGCCCGCCCCCATGCTCTACCTCGCGCCCTATGCCGGCTGCGCGATGGGCGAGTACTTCCGGGACAACGGCAAACACGCGGTCTGCATCTACGACGACTTGTCGAAGCACGCGGCGTCGTACCGCGAGATCTCGCTGCTGCTGCGCCGGCCGCCGGGCCGCGAGGCGTATCCCGGCGACGTCTTCTACCTCCACAGCCGCCTGCTGGAACGGGCCGCGAAGCTCAACGACAAGAAGGGTGGTGGCAGCCTGACCGCCCTGCCCATCATCGAGACGCAGGCCGGCGACATCTCCGCCTACATCCCGACCAACGTCATCTCGATCACGGACGGGCAGATCTTCCTGGAGTCGGACCTGTTCCACTCCGGCATCCGCCCCGCCATCAACGTCGGCAACTCGGTGTCGCGCGTCGGCGGCTCCGCCCAGATCAAGGCCATGCGCGCCGTCGCCGGCCGCCTGCGCCTGGAGCTCGCGCAGTACCGCGACCTGGCCGCCTTCGCCCAGTTCGGCTCCGACCTCGACAAGGCCACGCAGGCGCAGCTCAACCGCGGCCAGCGCATGGTCGAGATCCTGAAGCAGGATCAGTACAGCCCGCTCCCGGTCGAGAAGCAGGTCTTCATCGTCTTCGCCGCCACCAACGGATACCTCGACCCGATCCCGGTCCCCGAGTGCCGCCGCTACGAAAAGGAGCTGTACTCCTTCCTCGAGGCACGCCACCCGAAGCTCCTGGCCGAGATCGTCGAGAAGAAAGACATCAAGGGCGAGCTCACCGACAAGATCAAGGCCGCCCTCACCGAGTTCGGCTCGCTCTTCCAGACGAAGGTCTAAGGCGACCGATGCCCGCCCTCATCGACATCCGGCGACGGATCCGGAGCGTCAAGAACACGCAGCAGATCACCAAGGCCATGAAGATGGTCTCGGCGGCGAAGCTGCGCCGCGCTCAAGAGGCGATGTTCGCCGCGCGGCCCTATGCGCGGAAGATGATGGAGGTCCTCAACAGCCTCGCCAGCCGCGCCCACCCGGACACGCATCCGCTGCTGCAGGACCGCGGCGACGATCGCATCCTCTTCGTGATCGTCACCGCCGACAAGGGGCTGTGCGGCGGCTTCAACGCCAACATCATCCGCGCGGCCGCCCGGTTTCTCGACGAACGCCAGGGCCGCGACCTTCGTCTCGATCTCGTCGGCCGCAAGGGGCGCGACTTCTTCAAGCGCCGCGCCTACAAGGTGCGCAACGAGCACATCGGGCTCTTCCAGAAGCTCACCTACGTCTCCGCGCAGAAGATCGCCGCCGACCTCATCGACACGTACACGAAGAACGAGGTCGACCAGGTCCACATCATCTACAACGAGTTCAAGTCGGTCATCCAGCAGCGCGTCGTCGTCGAGCGACTCCTGCCCATCCAGAAGATGATGTTCAGCCCGACGGAGCCGCCGCAGGACTACATCTACGAGCCCGGGCCGGAAGGGATCGTAGCGGGGATCTTGCCCAAACACGTCGAGATCCAGGTCTGGCGCGCGCTCCTCGAGTCGGCCGCGGCCGAGCACGGCGCCCGCATGGCCGCCATGGACGCGGCCACGAACAACGCCAGCGACATGATCGATCAGCTCACGCTCTACATGAACAAGGTCCGTCAGGCCGCCATCACCAAGGAGATCATCGAAGTGGTCTCCGGCGCCGGCGTGTCCGCCTGAGGAAAGTCGAAATGGCCACCCAGAACGTCGGTCGCGTCGTACAGATCATCGGTCCCGTCATCGACATCGAGTTCCCCAAGGGCGTGCCCGGCATCTACAACGCCGTGCGGATTCACGACGACGGCTCCGCCGGCGGTGAGAAGGTCGACGTCATCGCCGAAGTCGAGCAACACCTCGGCGAGAACCGCGTCCGCTGCGTCAGCATGCTGCCGACGGACGGCATGGTGCGCGGCATGCAGGCCGTCGACACCGGTGCGCCCATCTCGGTCCCCGTCGGGCCCGGCACCCTGGGTCGCGTCCTGAACGTCATCGGCGCGCCCGTGGACGAGCTGGGCGAGGTCAAGACCACCAAGAAATACCCGATCCACCGGCCCGCACCCTCCTTCGAGGATCAGTCCACACAGCTCGAGATGTTCGAGACCGGTATCAAGGTCATCGACCTCATCGAGCCGTACTTGAAGGGGGGCAAGATCGGCCTCTTCGGTGGCGCCGGTGTCGGCAAGACGGTCATCATCCAGGAGCTCATCAACAACGTCGCCAAGAAACACGGCGGTGTGTCGGTCTTCGCCGGCGTGGGGGAGCGCACCCGCGAGGGCAACGACCTCTGGCTCGAGTTCCAGGAGTCCGGCGTCATCAACCTCAAGGAGCCGGAGAAGTCGAAGGCCGCGCTCGTCTACGGTCAGATGACGGAGCCGCCCGGAGCCCGCCTCCGCGTCGCGCTGACCGGCCTCACGGCTGCTGAGTATTTCCGCGACGAAGAGGGCAAGGACGTGCTCCTCTTCATCGACAACATCTTCCGCTTCACCCAGGCGGGATCCGAAGTCTCTGCGCTGCTCGGCCGCATGCCCTCCGCCGTCGGCTATCAGCCGACACTGCAGACGGAGATGGGCGAGCTGCAGGAGCGCATCACCTCGACGAAGAAGGGCTCGATCACCTCGATCCAGGCCATCTACGTCCCGGCCGACGACTACACCGACCCCGCTCCGGCCACGACCTTCGCCCACCTGGACGCCACCACCAACCTGTCGCGGCAGATCGCCGAGCTCGGCATCTATCCGGCCGTCGATCCCCTCGCCTCCACGTCGCGCATCCTCGACCCGCGCATCCTCGGTGCCGACCACTACAACACCGCCCGCGCGGTGAAGCAGATCCTGCAGCGCTACAAGGAGCTCCAGGACATCATCGCGATCCTCGGCATCGACGAGCTCTCGGAAGACGACAAGGTCTCCGTCGCGCGCGCGCGCAAGATCCAGCGCTTCCTGTCGCAGCCGTTCCACGTGGCCGAGCAGTTCACCGGCATCCCCGGCAAGTACGTGGCCCTCGCCGACACCATTCGCAGCTTCAAGATGATCGTCGGCGGCGAGCTCGACCACATCCCCGAGCAGGCGTTCTACATGGTCGGGCCGATCGAAGAAGTCTTCACGAAGGCGAAGGAGCTCGAGAAGGCGTAATGGCCGAAGGCAAGCTGCCCACGAAGCTGCTCTTGGAGGTCGTCACTCCCGAGGGCCTCCTTCTGCGCGAAGAGGTCGATCACGTCCAGGCCCCGGGCGAGCTCGGGTACTTCGGCGTGAAGCCGGGACACACCCCGTTCCTGTCCACGCTGGGCATCGGCGTGATCACCTACGACAAGGGCCCCGAACAGCGGCGCCTCACGTGCTTCTGGGGCTTCTGCGAGGTCCTCCCCGACCGCGTCAACATCCTCGCCGAGGTCGGCGAGCGCGCCGAGGACATCGACCCGGCCCGCGCGGAGGCCGCCCGGAAGACCGCCGAAGAGAACATGAAGCGGATCAAGGACGAGGCGGGCTTCAAGGAGGCCCACCTCGACTACATGCGCGCCGTGACGCGCCTCGCGGTCGCGCGCCGCGACCGTCCGGCGTAGCGCGACGCCGCGGCCACCGCCCGGCATGTTCCAGCAGGTCGCCACACTCTTTCGTTACCGGCTCCTCATCCAGAGCCTCGTCGGGCGCGAGCTGAAGGCGCGCTACCGCGGCAGCATCCTCGGCTTCTTCTGGAGCTTCATCAATCCGCTGCTCCTCCTCCTCATCTACGCCCTCGTGTTCGAATTCGTCTTCAAGGACGCGAAAGCCAAGGAGCCGTGGTTCCTGTTCCTGTTCTGCGGCATCCTGCCGTGGACCTGGTTCAGTTCCTCCATCGCGGAGAGCGCGGGCGTCCTCATCGCCGGCGGGAACCTCATCAAAAAGGTCCTGTTTCCGGCCGAGGTCCTGCCCGTCGTCAGCGTGCTGACGAACTTCGTCCACTTCCTCCTCGGCCTGCCGATCCTCTTCCTGTTTCTGGCGTTCAAGGGCCATCTCCACGCCTCCGCCCTGCTGCTGCCCCTGCCGATCCTCGTGCAACTCGTCTTCACGATCGGTCTCGCCCTCATCTTCTCGGCCCTGACCGTGCACTTCCGCGACCTGCAGGACATCCTCGGCCACATCCTCCACCTCTGGTTCTGGGGATCGCCCATCCTCTACGACTACGGCATCATCGATGGCGCCTTCCGGATGGTGCTGCGCTTCAACCCGTTGGCTCACGTCCTGGTCTCGTACCAGCAGATGCTGTTCGACGGGGCGTTCGACCACTGGTCCGGCCTCTTCTGCGCCGCGCTTTGCGCGATCCTCATTTTCGCTCTCGGATCCTTCCTGTTCGAAAGGCTCCGCGACACGCTGGCCGAGGAAGTATGACCGCGCCCGCGATCCTGGCCGTCGACATCGCCAAGGTCTATCGGCGCTTCCTCCACAAGAATCAGTTCAAGACCCTGAAGAGCGCGCTCCTCACCGGCAGCCTGCTCTCCGACCTCTCGCCCGATCAGACCTTCACCGCCCTCGACGGCGTCTCCTTCGAGGTCCCGACCGGCTGCACCTTCGGTGTCATCGGCGAGAACGGGTCCGGCAAGTCGACCTTGCTGAAGCTGCTGGCCGGCATCACCAAGCCCACGCGCGGGAGCCTCACCGTGAACGGCCGCATCTCCGCCCTCATCGAGCTGGGGGCGGGCTTCCACCCGGAGATCAGCGGCCGCGAGAACGTCGCCATCAACGGCATCATGCTCGGCCTGACCCGCAAACAGGTCGACGACCGCTTCGATGAGATCGTCGACTTCGCCGAGCTCCGGCCCTTTATCGACGCGCCGGTGAAGACCTACTCCTCCGGGATGTACATGCGCCTGGGCTTCGCGGTGGCCATTCACGTCGACCCCGAGGTCCTCCTCATCGACGAGGTCCTCGCCGTCGGCGACGAGGCGTTCACGCGCAAGTGCCTGGACAAGATCGGCGAGTTCCGCCGTCGCGGAAAGACGATCCTCCTCGTCAGCCACAGCCTCGGCCTGGTCGAGAAGATGTGCGACGAGATCCTGTGGATGCGTCGCGGCAAGAAGGCCGACCAGGGCGATCCCAAGCGCGTGGTCGATGCGTACCTCACGTACGTCGCCGGTGGTGAGGAGGCCCTCCTCGCGCGCGAGCATGGGCACGCCCCCGCGGAGCAGCCCGAGGCCGCGCCCAGTCCCGACGGCCATGGTCCCTACCGCGAAGGTCGCTGGGGCAGCCGCGAGATCGAAATCGCGTCCGTCCAGCTGCTCGACGACCGAGGTCAGGAGCGCCACGTCTTCGTCCCGGGCGAGAGCCTGACCGTACGCCTCCGTACGCGGGCGGAAAAGCCGATCGCCGATTTCGTCTTCGGCATCGGCCTCTTCACCGCCGACGGAGTATCCGTCTACGGCACGAACACGCATCTGGAGGACTTCGTCCCCCGGCGCCTGGAAGGCGACGGCGACGTCGCTTTCGTGATCGACGACATCCAGCTGGTGGAAGGAACCTACCTGCTCGACGTCGCCGCTCACCGCCGCGACGGAACGCCCTATGACTACCATCGCGGCCTGTATTCGTTCCGTGTGAAGAGCCGCCTCAAGGACGTCGGCGTCCATCGGCCCGCGCACCGCTGGACCTTCGGCGGCGGTGTCGACGTCGAGGCACCGGTGCCGCGGCCCGAGCTCGACCTCCACGACGACGGGACGCCTGACGCACAATAGTGGAGATGCCCAGCGATCTCACGGCCCTCCAACGCGAGCGGACCGATCTGCGCGCCCGGGGCACGCGCGTCGTGTTCACCAACGGCTGCTTCGACCTGCTGCACGCGGGCCACGTCCGGCTGCTGGAGAGCGCCCGCTCCGAAGGCGACTTCCTGGTCGTGGGCCTCAACAGCGACGCGTCGGTGCGCCGGAACAAAGGCCCCGATCGCCCCCTCATCCCCGAGCACGAGCGGGCGGAGGCGTTGCTCGCCCTCGAGGCCGTCGACCGTGTGGTGATCTACGACGATCCCACACCCCTGCGCGTGATCGAGGCGCTTCTCCCCGACGTCCTCGTGAAAGGCGCCGATTGGGCGGCGGACGCCATCGTCGGCCGCGAGGAAGTCGAGCGCGCCGGGGGCCGCGTCGTTCGCGTCGAGCTGCTGCCCGGTCGCTCCACCACGGCCCTCGTCGATTCCATCCGCAAACCCTGACGTGACCGCCGCCTGGCTCAAGCCCGTCGCCGAAGACGACAGCCTCGCGCCGCTGCGTGAGGCGCTATCGCGCGCCGAGACGCGGGTCCTCTCGGGCCTCACCGGCCCGGCGCGGTTTCTATATCCCCTGCTCCTCGCCCCCGGCCGCGTCTTGTTCGTCGTACCGACCGAGCGCGAGCTCGAGGCGGCGACCCTCGACCTCCGCACGCTCGCCCTGGAGGCGGGTCTCGACGGCCACATCCTCCCGTTCCCCGCGCCGGGCCCGTCGCCGTTTCGCGGCTTGCCGCGCCACGCCGAGGCCATGCTGCGGCGCGCCACCGTCCTCCACGCCGCGCATCGTGAGCGCCTGCGGGCGGTCGTGGCCTCGCCCGCCGGTCTTCTTCGCCCCACCCTCACGCCCGAGCTGTTCGAGACGCGCTCCTTCACGCTGGCCGTCGGCGACGAGATGACGCCGGAGATCCTGCTCGAGGCCCTCGACGAGGGGGGCTACCGCCGCGAGGACCCGGTGACGAGCCCCGGCCAGATCGCGCGGCGCGGCGGCATCCTCGATGTCTTTCCCCCCGACCGCGACGATCCCGTGCGCATCGAGCTGCTCGGCGACACCATCGAGAGCCTCCGCAGCTTCGACCCGGAGACGCAGCGCAGCCGCGCCGCCCTCGACGAGGTCGAGATCCTGCCGCTCTCCGATCTCTTCCCCACCCGCTCGACACTGGCCGCGCTGCGGGACCGGCTCGTCGAGCGCTTTCCGAAGGCCCGCAGTCTCCCCACCTGGCTGGAGCGCATCGACCGCGGCCTCGTCGACGAGGACATCACGGAGCGCCTGCCCCTCGTGGCGAGCGCCGTCGTTCCGATGTGGCATCACCTGGGCGGCGTCACCGTCGCCGTGATCGAGCCCGAGCAGGTCACGGCGGAGATCGACGCGTACCTGGAGCGTGCGCACGCCGATCGCGAGCGGACCGACGAAGACATGGCCTTGGAGCCGGAGGAAGCGCTGGTGAGCGCCGACCTTCTGCGCGCGCGCGTGGCCACCGGCCCCGCCCTCCACCTCAGCGGCCTCCCACTCGCCGGCACCGACCATGAGATCCCGTCGCGGCCGGCCCGCCGATACTCGGGCGATCTGCGCAGCCTGGTTCATGACCTGCGGGCCTCGACCGGCCGCTCTGTTCTCTTCCTCGGAAACACCGGACGTGCCGATCGCCTGCGCGAGGTGCTGCACGAGGACGGCCTCACGATCGGTGAAGACGCCGGACTCGAGGTCCGGGTGGGGGCCTTGTCCCGCGGCTTCGAGCTCGTCTCTCCCGCCCTCACCGTCCTCGCCGACGGCGACATCTTTCCGGAGGAGGTCCACCTCCACGCACGGTCGAAGAGCCGCGGCCTGCGCAGCTTCCTCTCCGACTTCCGCGACTTGAGGCTCGGCGACCTCGTCGTCCACCAGGATCATGGGATCGGCCGGTTCGAGGGCCTGGAGACGATCGGCATCAGCGGCGCCCGCGTCGAGTTCATGGTGCTCGGCTACCAAGGCGGGGACAAGCTCAAGGTTCCGATCGACGCCTTCGATCGCCTGCAGAAATACTCCACGAGCGAAGGCGCGCGGCCGGCCATGGACCGCCTGGGCAGCGGCCGCTGGGACAAGGTCAAGAAGCGCGTCAAGAAGGCCATGCGCGACATGGCGGCGGAGCTCCTCAAGCTCTACGCCGAGCGCAAGGCCCGGCCCGGACATTCCTTTACGGGGGAGAGCCCGTGGCTCCGCGAGTTCGAGGAGTCGTTCGAGTACGAAGAGACGCCCGACCAGGCGGCGGCCATCGCCGACGTCGCGAGCGACATGGCCCGCGAGGCGGTGATGGACCGGCTCATCTGCGGCGACGTCGGCTACGGCAAGACGGAGGTCGCGATGCGCGCGGCCATGCGCGCCGTCCTCGATCAGAAGCAGGTCGCGGTCCTCACGCCGACCACCATCCTCGCCTTCCAGCACTGGAAGACGTTCCGCAAGCGGTTCGCACCGTTCCCGGTGCGCGTCGAGATGGTGTCGCGCTTCCGGCCGGCGAAGGAGATCAAGACGGTCCTCGCCGACACCGCCGCCGGCAAGGTCGACATCCTGATCGGCACCCATCGCGTCCTGTCCAAGGACGTCGTCTTCCCCGACCTGGGCCTGCTCGTCATCGACGAGGAGCAGCGATTCGGCGTCGCCGCCAAGGAGCGGCTGAAGCATCTCCGCCGCACCATCGACTGCCTGACCCTGTCGGCCACCCCCATTCCGCGCACGTTGCAGATGGGTCTCGCCGGGATCCGCGACATGTCCGTCATCGAGACGCCGCCCAAGGACCGGCTGGCGATCCAGACGTCAGTGGTCAAGTTCTCGACGGAGACGATCGCCACCGCCATCCGCCAGGAGCTCGCGCGGGACGGCCAGGTCTATTTCGTCCACAACCGCGTGGAGTCGATCTACTCCGTCGCCAACATGGTGCAGAAGCTCTGCCCGGAGGCCAGCGTCGCGGTCGCGCATGGGCAGATGCCGGAGGAGGAGCTCGAGAAGTCGATGCTCGCCTTCGTCGAAGGCCGTGCCGAGGTCCTGGTCGCGACCACCATCATCGAGAACGGCCTCGATATCCCCCGCGCCAACACGATGGTCATCAACCGCGCCGACCGCTACGGCCTCGCGCAGCTCTACCAGCTCCGCGGCCGCGTCGGCCGCTCCGACCGCCGCGCCCACGCCTACCTGCTGGTGCCGCCGGATACCGTCCTTTCCGAGGTCGCCCGCAAGCGTCTCGCCGCCATCCGCGACTTCTCCGAGCTGGGCGCGGGCTTCCGCATCGCCGCCCTCGATCTCGAGCTGCGCGGCGCCGGCAACCTCCTCGGCGGCCAGCAGAGCGGCCACATCGAGGCGGTCGGCCTCGATCTCTACGTGAAGCTTCTCGAGCAGACGATCCTCGAGCTCAAGGGTGAAGCGCCGCCGGAGGCCAGCCGCGTGACCCTCAACCTGCGCGTCGACCTGCGTATCCCCGAGGACTACGTGCCCGAAGTCCAGCAGCGGATGCAGCTCTACAAACGCATCAGCCAGGTCCGCAGCGAGGACGAGATCGTCCGCCTGCGCGCCGAGATCGCCGATCGTTACGGCGCGCTCCCGGTGGAGGTGGAAGGCCTGCTGCGCTACGGCCACGCCCGCCTCCGCGCGGAGTCGCTGGCCATCGCCCAGATCGACCGCAGCGCCGAGGCTCTCCACGTCCGGTTCCACCCGAATACGATCCTGCCGCCGCAGGCCCTCGTCCGCGTGGTGCGGGCGCTTCCCGAGGCGACAGTATCCGCCCAGGGGGTCCTGCGCGTGCCCCTGCGCGCCGCCGGTCCCCTCGAAGACCTGGAGGCCTTCTTCGACGTCTTAGGACACGAGGTCTCCGCCCTGGCCGGGAGTTCTCACCTATAATGACGGCCTCGCCCCTTTCGCATGCTTCCGCGACTCCTCATGATCGGCCTGGCGCTTTCCGGGCTCGGCGACTGCGCGTCCGGGGGCGGGGCGGATCCCGTGATCCTGAGCCTCGGCGACCAGCAGGTGAGACGCAGCGAGTTCGAGCAGCACCTCGCCGCCCTCGCCCGCCGGGGCGCGGACCCGACCCTGCGCGAGGAGTTCCTGGGCCCATTCCTCGAAGAGCGGGTGCTGGTACTGGAGGGGCGGGCGCGCGGGATCATCAAGACGGGCGCGGACGCGGAAGAAGAGAAGGTGGGCGTGGAGACGCTCCTCGTTCGCGCGCTTCCCAACGTGGAGGTGCCGCCCGAGGAGATCGCACGCTACTACCAGGAGCACGCCGACCAGTTCCGCCGCAAGGAGCGCATCACCCTGAAGCAGATCCTCGTCCCCACCGAGAACGAGGCGCGCGACGTGCGGCGCCGTCTTCAGCGTGACCCGAAGGCGTTCGAGATCCTGGCCCGGACCCGCTCACGTTCTCCGGAAGCCAGCACCGGCGGGCTCATGGGAACGTTCGAGCCCGGCCAGCTTCCCGCCGAGCTCGATGCCCCTGCGTTCTCCCTCGCCGTCGGTGCTACCAGCGACATCGTCCGCTCGCCTCTCGGGTTTCACGTCTTGCGTGTCGAGGCGCGCGAGCCGGCGCGCGAGGAACCGCTCGACGAAGCCCACATACGCATTCAAACGCTGCTCCGGCGCGACAAGACCGCGCAGGCCGTCCGCGCCTTCGTCCAGCAGCTCCTGTCACGTGCAAAGGTGAATCATGAAGCCGCCCTTTCCAGTCCTGCTCGCTCTTAGCGTCGCCGTCTCCGCCCACGCCGCCATCTTCGAGCGCATCGTCGCCAAGGTGAACGGCGAGATCATCACCCTCTCCGAATTCGAGAACCGCCAGCTCGCCGAGGTCACCGCGGCCAACGTCCCGCACGAGCGGGTACCCGCCTACCTGCGCGAGCACGGCGAACGCATCCTCCAGCAGACGATCGACGAGATGCTCGTCTACCAGAAGGGCGAGGAGATGGGCATCGCCGAGCGCGTCACCAACGAGTACCTCGACAAGGTCGTGCAGGAGATCAAGACGGACAACAAGATCGAGAACGACGAGGTCTTCCGGAGCCAGCTCGCCCGCGAGGGCCTCACCCTCGAGGGGCTCCGGCGCAACATCAAGCGGTCGATCGTCCGCGACCAGGTCGTCCGCATGGAGGTGACGTCGAAGATCCTCGTCACCGACGACGACCTGCGCAAGGAATACCAGCGCCGCCGCGCGGACTACACCAAGCCGGAGACGGTGAAGCTGCAGGAGATCGTGCTGAAGCCCGACACGCCGGAGGCCCGCGCCCGCGCCGCCGAGCTCGTCCGCCGCGCCGGTGCCGGCGAGGATTTCAGTGCTCTGGTGAAGGAATTCTCCGTCGCCGCGACCAAGGCCGCCGACGGCAACCTCGGGGACGTGACCCTCGCCGAGCTGCACCCCGAGCTCCGCAAGGCCATCGCCGGCGCCGCCGTCGGGCACGTGACGGACCCCGTCATCTTGAGCGGCACCATCCGGATCATGAAGGTCAACGAGAGGCACGAAGCGCGCACGGTCCCGTTCGAAGAGGCGCGCACGGAGCTGGCCGAGCGCGTGAAGTCCGAGCGCCGTCCCGCCGAGCTCGCCAGGTTCGTGCAACAGCTCCGGGACGATTCGGAGATCCACCGCATGGTCCGCGAGGCCCCGGTCACGACGGATGTGAACGTGCCCACCGCGCCGAGCCTCCTCCGGGACCCCAGCCTGACCGCGCCGCCTCCAGGAATGCCGGGCGCGGCCGCGCCTTCCGGTTCGACGAACCCGGGCGTGAGCGACGACGAGATGGTGGTGTCGCCCCAGAATCGGCCGACGAAGGTCACGCCGCCGGGGGCGCCCACGCCGACACCTGCCCCGGGGGCGACGAGCCCCAAGTGATCGCGCCGTCCCGCGCGCGCTTCTTCGAGCGCGTGTATGCCCTCGTGCGCAAGATTCCGCGCGGGACGGTGATGACGTACGGGCAGGTGGCGCAGCTCCTCGGCAGTCCGCGCGGCGCACGGGCGGTCGGTTGGGCCCTCCGCGCCCTGGCCGGCCGGCGGGCGTTGCGCGTGCCGTGGCATCGCGTCCTCGGCAACGGCGGCCGCATCTCCCTGCCCGGTGTTTCCGGCGAGCGCCAGCGCCGATGCCTGCGTGCGGAAGGTGTGGCTTTCAGCCGCGGGCGCGTCGACATGGAGCGCCACGCGGCGCTCGGGGCTCAGGCCCGTCCGGGAGGACGGACGAGGGCTTCGACGAAGGGCCGGCAGTAGCTGAGGGACGACGGCGGTGCCCCCGCCGCGAACGCGTCGTCGATGCCGGCCAGCACGGTGTTGAGCGGCAGCCGCGCGTTGTACCACGAGCAGGCGAGCTGGAAGTCCTTCGGCGTGAGCACGTGATCGCGTCCCCTCCGCCGTGCCAGGTGCTGCTCGATGGAAGCGACGTAGGCCTCCAGCTCGGGATCCCTCATGGGCGCTCCCTCACCGCGGCACCACGTCGAACTGCTCCTGGTGCAGGAGCGGATCTCCCTGGACGCGGACCTCCGCTCCCACGAGGACTGTCAGGTCCTTCAGGAACTGCGCCTGCTCGGCGGCCAGCGCCCGCGCCACCTCGAGGTTGACCCGCAGCAGGAGCGGGTGCCCGCGAAGGTCGGGGGCGAGCTTGCGGACCTCGTCGTAGATCTCCGAGCACACCGTGGTCACCGTCTTGATCATGCCGCTGCCTGCGCAGTACGGGCAAGTCTGGCACAGCGTTCGCTCGAGGGATTGCTTGACTCGCTTGCGGGTGATGATCGCCAGCCCGAACTCGTTGATGGACAGCACCTTCGACGGCGAGCGGTCCCGGCGGAGCTCCTGCTCGAGGGCCTGGATGACGGCGCGGCGGCTCTTCCGCTGCTCCATGTCGATGAAGTCCACCACGATGATGCCGCCGAGGTCGCGCAGGCGGATCTGGTGGACGATCTCGGCCACGGCCTCGGTGTTCGTCTTGAAGATCGTGTCCTCGAGATTCTTCTTGCCGACGAACCGGCCGGTGTTGACGTCGATGGCGACGAGCGCCTCCGTCTGGTTGATGACGATGTATCCACCCGACGGCAGCCACACTTTCGAGCGCAGGGCCCGCTCCACCTCCGTGGAGACGCCGTGTTCCTCGAAGATGTTCTGCGGCTTGTCGAAGAGCGCCACGCGATGGGCGAGCTCCGGCTGGAGCTGCGTGACGAGGTCGACGGTGCGCCGGTATTCCTTCTCGCTGTCGAGCTTGACGGAGGCCATGTCGTCGCTCAGCAGATCGCGCAGCAGCCGCTCGACCAGCGTCGGCTCGCGATGGAGCACTGCCGGCGGCCTCTCGCGACCGGCGATCGCCCGCACCTCGTCCCAGGTGCGGGTCAGGTACTTCGCGTCGCGCTCGAAGTCTTCGCGCGTGCGGCCGTTGCCTGCGGTGCGCACGATGAAGCCACCGCCGCCGTGCTCCTGCCGGATCTCCTTCATCATCGTCTTCAGCCGCCGGCGCTCGGTGTCGTCGGTGATCTTGCGCGACACGCCGATGTGCTCGACGGTCGGCATGAACACGAGATAGCGGCCCGGAATCGAGACGTGCGAGGTGACGCGCGCTCCCTTGGTGCCAAGGGGCTCCTTCACCACCTGCACGAGGACGTCCTGCCCCTCGTGGAGCTTCTCCTCGATAGGCGCATCGTGCGCCACGCGCACCGCCTCCGCCTGCTCTTCCGGCGTGAGGAGGTTCTCGTCGAGCTCCTCGAAGACGTCGGCCACGTACAGGAACGCGTCGCGTTCGAGGCCGAGATCGACGAAGGCCGACTGCATCCCGGGCAGCACCCGGGTCACGCGGCCCTTATAGACGCTGCCGACGATGCCGCGGTGCGCCTCGCGCTCGATGAACAGCTCGGACACGAGGCCGTTCTCGAGGAGGGCTACCTTGGTCTCCTGCGGGGTACTGCTGACGATGAGATCCCTGTTCATGGAAGGAGCTTCTCTGCGACGCGAGGCGCCGCGCTACGCGGGGGCCGCACCGGATGTCGGGGCCGGGCGCCGCGTGGTTAGTTGGCAAAACGCCGCATCCGTACATTCAAAACGAGGCCGATGGCGAGCAGCGATGAAAGGACCGACGAGCCGCCGTACGTCATGAAGGGAAGAGGAAGCCCCTTGACGGGAACGAGACCGCCAACCATGGCCACATTGTATATGACCTGAAAGATGAAGCTCCCCATGATGCCGGCCACGAGAAAGGCGCCGATGCGGTCGCGGGCGAGGTGCGCGGTCTCCAGCCCACGCCACAACACGAGCAGATACAGGCCGAGCACTACGACCACGCCGACGAAGCCGGTCTCCTCCGCGAGCACGGAAAAGATGAAGTCGGTGTGCCGCGCCGGCGTGTATCCGAGCTGGCTCTGCGTCCCTTCCTTGAAGCCGCGGCCGGTGA
>Ga0114129_10002491_pt1 | contig 25558 bp, 21 predicted proteins | sample RhiMetdeltSRZDD1_FD_80071 | JGI IMG/M metagenome (GOLD analysis project Ga0114129, IMG submission 80071) | Populus rhizosphere microbial communities from Tennessee, USA - Rhizosphere MetaG P. deltoides SRZDD1 (version 2) (version 2) | ecosystem: Host-associated > Plants > Roots > Rhizosphere >...
AAGAACAGCACCTCCGTGAGGAGGAACACCCACATGCCGAGAGTGGCCGCCTCTTTCTGCTGCCCGAGGCTGTCGAACTGGTGCGCGAGCGCCGGGTGATGCGCGTGCTGCGCGGCTTCAGGCAACATGCCCCTCCACCGGTGCGCCGTAATCGTACGCATCCCACGTGACCACGGGAGTCTCCGCAAAGTTCTCGGTCGGCGGCGGCGAGGTCGTGGTCCATTCGAGGCCGACGGCCCCCCACGGGTTCGAGCCGGCCAGCCGCCCGTACCGCAGCGACCACATCAGGTAGACCATCGGAATCAGATAGCCGACGCCAAGGATCGACGCGCCCGCCGACGACAGCACGTTCAACACCTGAAACTCCGGCGGGTAAGCGTGATAACGGCGCGGCATCCCCAGATACCCGAGGATGAACTGCGGGAAGAACGTCAGGTTGAAGCCGATGAAGATGATGCCCGCGCTGATTCGCGCGAGCGTCTCGTTGTAAAGCCGGCCGCTGATCTTCGGCCACCAGTAATGCAGCCCGCCGAGGTACCCCATGATGGTGCCGCCCACCATGATGTAGTGGAAGTGCGCGATGATGAAATACGTGTCCGTCACGTGCACGTCGAGCCCGACCGCCGCGAGAAACAGTCCCGTCAATCCTCCGATGGTGAACAGGCCGATGAAGCCGATGGCGTACAGCATTGGCGTGTCCCACGAAATCGACCCCTTGTACATCGTCGCGGTCCAATTGAAGACTTTGACGGCGGAGGGAATCGCGACGAGGAAGCTTAGGATCGAGAACACGAGCGCCGCATACACCGACTGGCCAGCCACGAACATGTGATGGCCCCAGACCAGGAAGCCGAGCACCGCGATGCCGAGGCTCGCGAACGCGACGAAGCTGTAGCCGAACACCTGCTTCCGGCAGAACGCGGCCACCAGCTCGCTGACCACGCCCATGGCCGGCAGCACCATGATGTAGACGGCCGGGTGCGAGTAGAACCAGAACAGGTGCTGGAAGAGCACCGGATCGCCGCCGAGCGCAGGGTCGAAGAAGCCGAAATGGAACAGGCGTTCCACCGCGACCAGCAGAATCGTGATGGCCAGCACCGGCGTGCCGAGCACCATGATCAGGCTGGTGGCGTACATGGACCAGAGGAACAGCGGCATCCGGAACCAGGTCATCCCCGGCGCGCGCATGCGGTGGATTGTGACGATGAAGTTGAGGCCGGTGAGGATCGATGAGAAACCGGTGATGAAGATGCCGAGAGCCGTGGGAATCACTTTCGTCGTGGACGCGACCGTGCTGAACGGCGTGTAGAACGTCCACCCGGTATCGACGCCCCCGGTGACAAGTGCATAAAGCGTGAACAGGCCGCCGACGATGTAGATGTACCAGCTGGCCAGATTCAACTTTGGAAAGGCGAGGTCCTTCGCGCCAATCATGATTGGGACGAGGAAATTGCCCAGCACCGCCGGGATGACGGGCACGAGAAAGAAGAACACCATCATCACGCCGTGCATCGTGAAGAGCTTGTTGTACGTCTCGTCGGACACGAGATCGCCGGCAGGTGTCGCCAGCTCGAGCCGGATGAGCACGGCAAAGGCACCACCGACGAAGAAAAAGAAGGTCACCGCCGCCAAGTAGAGCAAGGCGATACGCTTGTGGTCGCGCGTGAACAGCCACGATCTGATGCCGTAGCCGTCGTTCAAGTAATGCCGCGGTGGAAGGATGACAGTGGCCATGGTTATCGTGTCTGCACTTGCGGCAGCGCCTGCAGCGACTTCACGTACTCGATCAATTCGAGCAACTGCTCCTCAGTCACCAGTCCCTGGAACGTCGGCATGATCGGCTGGAACCCTGACGTAATCTTTGCGGCCGGCTGAAGAATCGATTCGCGCACGTACGCCTCGTCCACCGTCATCGTCTCGCCGGTCTGCAGCCTGACGGTCTTGCCGAAGAGTCCTTCGAGCACGGGCCCGCGACCCTGCGCGTCGGGACGATGGCACGTGTTGCACGCAAGGTCTTGAAACAGCTTGGCGCCTGCCGAGGCGAGCGAACCTTCCGGAGCGCCACCGCTGAGCCACGTCTGGTACTCACTCGGCTCCATCACAACGACCTCGCCCACCATGCCCGAGTGCTTCGTCCCGCAGTACTCGGCGCAGAACAGACGGTAGCGACCCGGTGTCGTCGACTGAAACCACAAGTTCGTGTAGCGTCCGGGCACGACATCGGCCTTGACGCGAAATGCGGGGACGAAGACATCGTGAATAACATCTTCGGACGTCATGATCAGCTTCACGGGCCGCCCGACCGGGACGTGCAGCTCGTTGATCTCGCGCTGTCCGTCGAGGTGCTGGAACTTCCACATCCACTGCTTGCCGACGACGTAAATGTTGATCGTCTCGTCCGGTGGACGAGCCATCGCGAAGAAGACACTCGCGCCCCACACGAAGATCACCATCGTGATGAGGAACGGAATGATGGTCCACGTGAGCTCGAGCACTAGCCCGCCGTGGATCTCCGATCCGACGCTGTTGGGATCGCGCCGCCGGTACTTCACGGCGTAGAACACAATCAGGCCGGCGATGAGCAGGGAAAAAAAGACCGAGACGGCAAGAAGAAAAAAGTACAACGAGTCGACACGACTCGCCATCGTCGAGGCCGATTCAGGGAAGAGGGGCGTTCCGGACCACATGAAAGGGTTCTAAGGTTCTAAGGTTCTAGGGTTCTAGGGTTCTAGGGTCCTAAAGTTCAAGGGTTCACCGTTCGACGTTCGTCGTTCACGGCGCAGCATGACGAAAATGAATCCTCCCAGCGCGAGGACCGTCGCCACGCCCGCGATACGCATCGCGCGCATGATCGCGAGGCCGTAGCGGCCGGTCATCGGGTCGTAGTGATAGCAATACAGAAGCAGTGAGTCGACCGGCGAGCCAACTTTCCCGGCGGAAGCCTCGACGATCGCCAGCCGGAGATCGCGCGGTCCGTACTCGATGCCGAACAGATACCGCGCCATTCGGCCGTCAGGTGTCAGGACGATGATGCCGGTCGGATGCGCGAATTGTTTCGTCTCCTGATCCCACGCGTATCGAAACCCGGCGGCCTTGGTCAGACGGTCGATCGACGCCTGATCGCCGGTGAGAAAGTGCCAGCCGCCAGCGGCGCCAGCGCGCCTGTAGCGCTCCAGGTAGCCGGTCTTCTTGGCCGCCGCGGCCGCAGGCGTGTCGCGTGAGTCGATGCTGATGGTGACGATCTCGAAGTCCTCCCCCGGATTCAACGACAGCACGTTCAGCGCACTGGACAGGCCGTTGATTGCCAGCGTGCACAGCATCGGGCAGTCGAAGTACGCGAACACCAGCACGACCGGCCGCTTGCCGAAGTAGTCACCGAGCTGAACGACGCGCCCCTGCTCGTCTCGGAGCGATGTGTCGAGCGTCAGCCGCTCGTCGAGGTGCTGATCGAAACCAATCTCCCGCAGTGCCTGTGGTACCTGCGACGAAGGTGTCCCTGATTCGCGCTTAAAGCCCGCACTCGAGGGCCCTTCGACCATCTGCCCATGCGCGCTGCGCACAAAGGGCACAACGGCAAAGAGCGCAAAGGACACAAAGGAGAGTAACAGTGCCCTTGTCCCTGTCGCAGTCACTGCTTTTGACCCGTTCTCGTGGGGAGCCCGCGCTGGAGCGTCAACCGCATCGCCTCATTAATTGGGATTCGCACGATGCCAGCGTTCCGGTCCACCCATCCATAGTTCGAGAGCAGCTCGTCTTCGCTGGCGCGGAGATCGCGCAGGTCGTCGCGCGGCGCGATCTGCAGTCGGGGTTCAGGCGGCAGCCGCTCGCCCTGCGAGGCCGCCAATGGGTACTCCGGCGGGACGCGCTGCGCCTCGCGCGAGGCAAAGTACCCGAACAGCAGCCACACGATGACATGAATACCGACGGCCACGACGAAGAGGCCGGCGCCGAAGCCGAGAATCGCGCGGATGTCGACGTCGCTCGTCTCGTGGTGAACCTCGGGATTCTCGCTCGTCCCGTGCGACGCGCCGCTATGATGCGGAAGGTGGATTTCCGACATGGCTAATGGGCCCGCCTTCGCTCGGTGACAGGCGATTGAGCTTCGGCGGGGCTGGTCTCCCGTGGCAGCGCACCGCGCTCGATGATGCGGCCGAGTGTTTCGTCGAACTCCGGATCGTGCACTGGCAGAATGGCCCGGCCGCGCAGTTGCCACACGAAGCAGCCGAGCCACGTCGAGCCCAGCGTGAACGGCAGCACCACGTCCAGCCAGCTCACGGAAACGCCCGACCCGTGAAACTCGGGCGCGATGAGCCAGAAGAGGTCGAGCAGCCGCACCGCGAGCACCGCCATCGCGACCTTGACCAGCATCTGCGGATCCCGTTTCACCGCTCGGGACAGCAGCAGGACGAACGGCACCGCGAAGTGAAACAGGATCAGCGACGTACCGACCAGCCGCCAGCCGGTCTGCAGCCGGTGGGTGTACCACGTGATTTCCGAGGGCAGGTTTCCCGACCAGATGATCAGGTACTGGGAGAAGGAGAAGTAGGCCCACAGCATCACGAACGCCAGCATGAGGTTGCCCAGGTCGTGGAAATGCGCCGGGACCACGATGCGGTCGAGCGGCGGCCGCCGACTGAGCCAGACGAGCGCCACGATGAGAAAGGCAAGCGCCGACAGTCCCTGACCTCCCATGATCAGGACGCCGTAGATCGTCGAGAACCAGTGCGGCTCGAGCGACATGAGCCAGTCGAACGATGCGAAGGTGATCGTCAGACCGTAGGCGAGCAGCCCGCCGGCGCTCAGTTTCTGCATCCGGCGCGCGATGCGCGGGTCGGGATTGCGATCCTGCTCGAGCGACCACGCGTTCAGAAAGTACGACAGAGCGTTCCAAACGATGAAGTAGAGCGCCGCCCGCGCGAGGAAGAACGGTGCGTTCAAGTACAGATGCTTGTGCTGCAACGCCTCGTCGTGCGCGATGAGGTCGGCATTGGTCCATGGATAGAGACGCGGCATCCCCAGCGCGATGGGAACAAAGAGCAGCGTCATCACCGGCAGGACGCGCACAGCGGCGCCGATGGGGCGGCGAATGACCACGCCCCACGCGCCTCCGGACAACTGGTGCACCATGCCGAGGGCCAGACAGCCGAGCGTCACGCCCAGGCACAGCATGTATGCCATCAGGTAGGACTGCAGGAACTGGGTGAGATCCAGAAACGCGCCGGCGAGCGATAGCAGCGCTCCGATGGCGCCCGACAGCAACAGCGTGCGCTGATGGCGCGCCAGCTCGGGAATCGCCGCGTCGGCCGTCTGGGTGAGCGGCATCAGCGCATCCTGTCCCGCTCGCTTGCGGGAACGTCCGCCAGCGTGGCGTGCTCGCTGAGCTGCAGCGCGCGGACGTAGGCGACAATCGCCCACCGATCCGCCGGCGCAATCTGCGAGGCGTAGTCCGGCATCGCGCCGAAGCCGTTGGTGATCACGTCGAAGAAGTGTCCGACAGGCGCTTCGCGCAGCCGGTCCTGGTGATACGAGGGCGGACGACGGTAGCCGCGGCGCACGACCATGCCGTCACCCTGGCCCGTGCGGCCGTGGCACGGCGAGCAATAGATGTTGAACCGTTCCTGGCCGCGCGCCATCACCCGCGTGTCGACGGGGAAGGGAAAGACCGCGGCATCGGCGTTGCCCGTTTTCCCGGAATACAACAGCGCGTCGTCGCGGAGGTGCCCGCGTGCGACCGTGCCTTCCACGAGCGGCCGCGCCGAGCGGACATCGCCGAAGAAGGTCGATTCGCGGAGGGGGATGTACTTGGGCTGGTCGTGCATATCCTGGCGGCACGCTGAGGCGCCCAGCGCCAGAAGCGCCAGTACGAACATCTCCACCACTGAGGACACCGAGGTCAAATCCTTCATGTACAAGAAAGGATTCTTCCTCCGCGTCCACTGTGTCCCCCGTGGTGGAGAGGTGGGGCTAATCCGCGACAGTGGACACCTCCCGCGGATTGAGCGACGTCAGGAACTCGCGAGTGCCTTCAAGATCGAACTTCGGATCCGCCGCCTCGATGCAGAGGAAGAACCGGTTCCGGCTCGCGAGCGCGAAACGGGGCACGTTGAACACGGGGTGATACGGCTGCGGCAGACCGTTCAGCGCCAGCATGCCGAGCACGGCAGACAGCGCCGCCACCAGGATCGTGCACTCGAACGTCACGGGGATGAACGCGGGCCAGCTGTGAAGTGGCTTGCCGCCGATGTTGAGCGGATACGCCATCACCGACGACCAGTACTGCAGGCCGTAACCGCCGAGGCAGCCGCAGAGGCCCCCGATGAGCACGATGAGCGGCAGCCTCGTGTGATGCCCACCGAGCGCTTCGTGCAGTTCTTCGATGGGGAAGGGTGAGTACGCGTCCATGCACCGATAGCCGGCGCGATGCGCCCGCGCGGTCGCCTCGACCAGTGAGGTCGGATCGTCGAACTCGGCCATCAGGCCGTGGATGACGCCGGCCTTCATTCGCTCACCTTCGCTTCAGGCAGAATCGTCCGCATCTCGAAGATCGAGATCATGGGGAGGAAGCGCAGGAAGAGGAACAGCAGGGAGACGAACAGACCGATCGTGCCGAGAAACGTGGACCAGTCCCAGAACGTCGGTTGGTACATCCCCCACGACGAGGGCAGGAAGTCGCGGTGCAGGCTCGTGACGATGATGACGAACCGCTCGAGCCACATGCCCACGTTCACGATGAGCGAAATGACGAAGAGCGCGGCGACGTTCGTGCGGATCCGCTTCAGCCACAGCGCCTGCGGAACGACGACATTGCAGAGAATCAGCAGCCAGTAGGTGAACGCGTAGGGACCCGTCAAGCGGTTCAGCGGCACGAACCCTTCGTACCGGTCGGCGCTGTACCAGGCGATGAACGCCTCCGTCATGTAGCCGTAGGCCACGATCAGGCCCGTCACGAGCATCACCTTGGCCATGTTCTGCAGGTGACGCATCGTGATGAAGTCTTCGAGCTTGTAGACCGCACGAATCGGTATCGCGAGCGTCAGCACCATCGCGAAGCCGGAATAGATCGCGCCGGCGACGAAGTACGGCGGGAAGATCGTCGTGTGCCAGCCGGGCAGGATCGAGACGGCGAAATCGAAGCTGACGACCGTGTGCACCGAGACGACGAGCGGCGCCGCCAGTCCCGCGAGCAGCAGGTATGCGGTCTCGTAGCGGTGCCAGTGATGGGCGGAACCGCGCCAGCCCATGGCGAGCATCCCGTAGATCACCCGCCCCACGCGCGACTGTGACCGATCCCGTAACGTGGCCAGATCGGGGATGAGGCCTACGAACCAGAAGAGCAGCGAGACGGTGCCGTATGTCGACACCGCGAAGACGTCCCAGATGAGCGGGCTCCGGAATTGCGGCCAGATGCTCATCGTGTTGGGATACGGAAACAGCCAGTAGGCCAGCCACGGGCGGCCCGTGTGGAACAGCGGGAAGATGCCCGCGCAGGCCACCGCGAACAGCGTCATGGCTTCCGCGAAGCGGTTGATCGACGTGCGCCACGTCTGCTTCAACAGAAGAAGAATCGCCGAGATGAGTGTCCCGGCGTGCCCGATGCCGATCCACCAGACGAAGTTCGTGATGTCGAACGCCCAGCCGACCGGGACGTTGTTGCCCCAGATGCCGATCCCCTTCATCACCAGGTAGCCGAGCGAGACGAGGAGCAGGAGCGTGAACAGGAACGCCACGCCGAAACCCGCGTACCAGCCGAGGGGCGTCCTTCGAGCGAGAACAATCGCGCTGATCTTGTCGGTGACCGAGCCGAAGGTATGGCCCGGCGCGATGACCGGCGGCGTGCCGGTGCCGGCGACGGCGTGCAGCGGATCTTCGATGTCCGACATCGACTCTACGACTCCAGCTCCGGGTTGACGTTCCGGATCGCCGCCAAATATGTCGTGCGCGGACGCGTGTTCAACTCGCCGAGCAGGGAGTAGTTGCGTTCTTCACCCTTCAGCTGTGTGACGCGGCTGCCGGGATCGTTCAGGTTGCCGAAGACGATCGCGTCGGCGGGACACGCCTGCTGGCACGCGGTGACGATTTCGCCGTCGCGGACCGGCCGCTCCTGTTTCTCGGAATCGATCTTGGCCGCGTTGATCCGCTGCACGCAGTACGTGCACTTCTCCATCACGCCGCGGCTGCGTACGCTGACATCCGGGTTGCGCGCAAGCTTGAGGCTTGGCGTGTTCCAGTCCTGATAGAGGAGGAAGTTGAACCGCCGGACTTTGTAGGGACAGTTGTCCGAGCAGTAGCGCGTGCCGACACAGCGGTTGTACACCATGTCGTTGAGCCCTTCGTGGCTGTGCGCCGTGGCGCCGACCGGACACACGACCTCGCACGGCGCGTTCTCACACTGCATGCATGGGACGGGCTGGAAGTAGGTTTCCGGATGCTCCGCTGGACCGCGGTAGTACGTGTCGACGCGGAGCCAGTGCATCTCGCGGCCGCGAAGCACCTGCTCCTTGCCGATGACCGGGATGTTGTTCTCCGCCTGGCAGCCGACGACGCACGCGTTGCAGCCGATGCAGGCGTTGATGTCGATCGCCATGCCCCACTTGTAGCCGTCGTACTTGTAGTCCGGGTACAGCGTCAGCGTCTTCGGGGGCGTTTCGTCTCCTTCGTGAACCACCTTCGGATCGCGGGCGTATTCGTCGCGCGTGACCGCCCGGACCATGCCGCGGCCCTCCATCAGATGGTGGTACTGCGTGCACGCCAGCGCCGCGCGCTCGCCGGTGAGCGCGATCTCCGCTCCGGTCCCGAACGACAGGGCAGCCGAAGTACGAAGGGCGTTGGCGTTGAAGCCGGCCCCGGTGCCGACGCGGCCGGCCCGTGTGCGGCCGTAACCAAGGTGCACGGTCACGCAGTCGTCTGGATGTCCGATCACGGGGAACAACGTCCCGCGCACCGAGCGTCCCTGAAACTTGAGCTCGACGACATCACTGATGATCTGCCCGTGCTCGCCGCCCTGAAACGACGGCGATGCGGCGCTTTTCAGGCGGTCAGCGGTCGCGGGGCTCACGAACACCGCGTTGTCCCAGGTCAGCTTCGTGATCGGCTTGGGCAGCTCCTGCAGCCAGCCGTTGTTCGCGAAGCGTCCGTCGAGCACGCAGGGGTCGTTCTTGAAAGAGATCTCCAGTTGGCCATCCCCCGGCACGGCCGCGCCCGACTCCGCCACACTAGCGCTGACAAGTGCATCCGATCGGACCGACACGTACGCCGTCAGCTCCGGCACCTCGATCACGCCGTCGTGCAGCCAGCGCCTCCAACGACTCTCGAAATCGTCGTGAGGGAAGTTCCAGTGCTCCCGCACGATGTCGTAACCGGTGCGTTCGGGCCGATCGCTCAACGCAGCGAGGAACTCGTGTGCCGACCGGCCGCTGTAGAGCGGCGCGATCAGCGGCTGGACGATTGAGACCGTACCGGGCTCGCCACGCGCATCGCTCCACGCCTCGAGAAAATGCGTTTCAGGGATCTGCCAATGACACAATGCCGACGTTTCATCGTCGTACAGACTCAAATGCGCACGGAGCTGAACCTTTCCCATCGCATCGGCGAAACCCAGATCCACGGGGGCCGTGTAGACGGGATTGCCGCCGACGATCAGCAGCAAGTCGACCTTTCCGCTGCTCATGTCGGCGACCAGATCCCTCAGCGAGTCGAGCTGATTCACTGGTTCATACGCTCGCATCGTGTAGACCACTGTCTTACCGACGTTGCCCAGCGTCTGATTGATCGCATGAGCGAGCACGTGGACCGCCGGAGGCTGGCCATCGCCGGCGATGACGAGGCTGCGTCCGCGATGGGCGAGGAGATCCTTCGCCACGGCGGCTATCCATTTCGTGACGGTAGGTCTCAAGCCCTGCACGGCGTCCGCCGTGCCTGGCCCACGCGCAGCCGTTTCCCCCGGTTTCGCCACAAGTACATCGGCGGGCACGCCGGATCCAATCGCTCGGGCGATTTCGCGAGCGAAGCTGGCGATTTCACTTGGTTTGCGCGGCAGGCGATGGTCGGCCCGCGACCCGGTGGACGTCGGCATGCTCTCCACCGCGTAGAGGCGATTCATGCGGTCGACATGCCGGCGCGAGGCGAATTCTCGCGCGTGACGCAGCGATCCGGGGCCGCAGCCGAGGAAGTCTGCGTCCAGCGACACGATGACGTCCGCTTGATCGATGCGGTACTGCACGTCGACGTATCTGCCGAAGGCGAGCTTCGCGCCGGCGCGCGCGTTCTCGCTGCTCGCGGGATCCCATTGATGCCACTTGGCAGAAGGATAGCGGGCGAGGATCTCCAGAATCTGCGCTCCCAGCGTCGGAGAACTGATCGATTCGGTCAGCAGGCGGATGCCGGCGCCCTTCAGCGGCCGCTGCGCAGTCAGCGCCGCGCGGATCGCGCCGAGGAAGGCCGACCACGGACGGATCTCTCCGAGGTTGGTCAGCGTCTGTGACCGATCGGGATCGTACAGTCCGAGAATCGCAGCCTGCGCGAAGACGTCGGTCGCCCCGCGGCTGCTCGGGTGCAGCGGGTTGCCTTCGATCTTCGTGGGCCGTCCCTCGTGACTCTCGACGAGCAGTCCGATGGCGGCGTCGCCGAGTGGCATCGCCGTGGCGAAGAACAGCGGCTTGCCCGGGATCAGCTCTTCCGGCTGACGCACGTACGGGACGATCTTCTCCGCCGGCTGGCGTGTGCAGGCCGTGACGCCGGCGAGCGCCATCGACGCGCCCATCAGCTTCAGGAACGTGCGCCGCGCGACCGGATCGGTGATCGCTTCGATCTCGGATGGAAACTCGTTGTAAAGGTGTTCCTGAAATGCGGGATCTTCCGCGCGCTCTTCCAACGTGCGCCAGAACTGAGCGCCCGCTGGGGACTGGGGATTGGGGACTGGGGACTGGCCGTTCGGGAATCTCGAGTCCCTAGTCCCTAATCCCCAGTCCCTACGGGTTGCTTGACTCATCGGTGGCATGTCGAACAGCTCGTGAGCTTCTGAATCTGGTAGTCGGCGACGAGTCGCGCGCCGAGCTCGAGCTGGTTGGGGGGCGGGACATAGTCGACGCGGAAGACCGACTCGCGCGGCCGCACGTACCGTTCCGGGTTCCGGTGGCAGTCGAGGCACCATTCCATCTGCAGCGACTGCTCCTGCCACATCAGCGGCATGCGGTCCACCTGCCCGTGGCAGGTCGTGCAGCCGACGCCTTTGTGCACGTGGATGCTGTGGTTGAAGTACACGAAGTCCGGCAGATCGTGAACGCGGGTCCACTGAATCGAGCGGCCAGTGCGGAAGCTGTCGCGGACGGGCTCGAGGAACGGGCTGTTCGCGAAGATCTGCGAGTGGCAGTTCATGCACGTCTTGGTCGGCGGAATTCCTGCGAACGCGGAATCCTCCACGGACGTGTGGCAGTAGCGGCAGTCGATCCCGTTGCCGGCGACGTGGCGCTCGTGACTGAATTGAATCGGCTGTTCGCGCGCCGTCTGCGCCTGGGTCATCCAGGGCGAGCGGTTCACCTCGGCAAAGAGCCCGAGGAGGCCGGCGACGAAGAAGACAGCGCCGAAGATGCTGACCCGAGCAATCGTGTTGGCGCTGCGGTGAAAAATCTGCGACATCGGCAAGGCCGCGATCGACCGAACCGTCTAGGTGAGCTTACCGCGATCGGTTCGGGTCGTCCGCTCCCTATTTTGTGAAATATTTCACGTTATGTCAAAAACAGGCCAAATCTACAGCAGAGTCGGTCGATTTGCCGATTTGCTCGCGGGAGGTCCCGGGTGAGGTCAGGCGCCGCTAGGGCGTCGGCGCTCTCTCGAAAACATACGGACGATGGTTCGCATACTTCTCGAACCACTCGAGCTCGCGGTTGGCTTTGTCGATCACGTGACGGGGGCCGCCCCAATTATGTCCTTCACCAGGCGCGACGTACAGGTGCGTTGGCACGTTGTGGCTCTTGAGCGCGCGATACATCTCCACCGACTGAGGTTGCCCGACGCGTGTATCGACTTCGCCTGAGAAAAACAGCGTCGGCGTCTTCACGTTCGCCACGTCTTTGAGCGGCGATGTGCTCCACAAGAGATCGATCGGCGCGTTCTTCTGCCACGGCGTGCCGCCAAACCACGGGATGCGGTAGGAGCGGATCTCGCTTTGCGCGAACAGCGAGATCCAGTTGGCGATGCCGGCGCCAGAAGAGGCCGCCTTGAAGCGATCGGTCATCGTCACCAGCTTGTTGACCAGCGTGCCGCCGGCGCTCCATCCCATGCAGACCAGACGATCGGGATCCGCAATCCCCCGAGCGATCAGCGCGTCGACGCCGTTCATGACATCGGTCGCCATGTTGCGGAAATAGTTGCCGACCGGGTCGCGATAGAAGGCGTTGCCGTATCCCGTGCTGCCGCGATAATTTGGTCGCAAGACCGCATATCCTTTCGCCGCGAGCACGGGAAAATAGTTCAGCGACTGGCCGGATCCGCCGCCGAAGTGATCGGATTCGAACGGACCGCCGTGCATCTGCACGACGAGGGGATAGCGTGTCCCCGGCTGATATCCCACCGGGTACATCAGCATGCCTTCGATCGTCTGTCCGTCAGCGCCTTTCCATTCGACCTTCTCCTGCCGCGGCAGAATGAAATCGCGCTCGAGCGGATCGTAGGCGTGCGTGATCTGCGTCGGCTTGCCGCCGGCAAGCGGCATCGTCCAGACGTCGCCCCAGCGTGATGGCTGGTCGAGTTGCAGCAGAATCGTTCCCGTGGCCGGGACGATCTGCCACCCACCGGCCTGCGTCGGGATGTAGTGGTCGCCCTCTGTCAGCTGTCGCGCCCGATGCGAGGCGACCTCGATCTGAAACAGCTCGCTGTGCACGCCCAGATTGACGACAGCGATGATCGATTTGCCATCGGGCGCCCAGGCCGCGTCGTCTATCGCGTACCTGAAGTCGGGCAGCAGCGGCTGCGGCGTGCCACCCGCCGCGGGCACGATGAAGATCGCCGTGTTGTAGTAAGGCTCGAACCGTTCGTTGCTGTCGGCGAGGAACAGCACCTGGCTGTTGTCGGGTGACAGCTCCGCCGCCGATTCCGGGATCTCGTTTCGCGTGAGGGCGCGGGCGTTGGCGCCGCTGACGTCCATCACCCACACCTCGCCGCGGAAGCCGTCGCCGACGAGCGGCGTCGGCCCGCGGTGCATCGCGACCTTCGTCCCGTCCCGCGACAGCCGATATTCGAGCACCGACGTGTCGCCATTCGTGATCTGCTGTTCGGCGCCAGTCGACACGATCGCTTTCCAGAGCTGCTGCGGCTTGTAGTTCTCTTCGAACGCATAGACGTCGTCGCGCAGGCGCTCGCGCTCGCGTTCGTCACTCGTCGGCGGATCGCTGGCGAGAAAATAGACGGCGGTGCCATCCGGTGACCACATCGGCGACGCGGTGGCCGGAAGCGGTGGCGCGTGATGCGTGAGCGCGCGCGGCTCGCCGCCGTCGGCAGGGATCAGCTGGATCTGGCCTCCGCGCAGGAACAGGATCGTCCGGCCGTCCGGCGACCACCGAACGCTGCGCGGGGCAGGGATGTCGCCGCCTTCGGAAAACGTGAGCTGTACCGGTGTGCCGTTGACGTCCTGTCGCCAGAGATGCGCAATCGCGCGCCCCGCTTTCCAATCGACTTTCGTCAGCATGTAGGCGAGAGTGCGGCCATCGGGGGAGAGGCGCGGTGCGGCGAGTCGTTGAAGCTCGGCGATGTCAACGAGCGTCATCAGCCGGCGCGTTTGGGCGTGGGCCGACAGGCCGAGCGCGCTGAGCGCGGCGAGGGCCGCTCCGACGGCCATCAGCCAGCTGCGGGGAAGAGTCACCGGTGCGTTCGCCGATCCTAGATGACTATATATGACTTTATAGTCTATTACTACTGAAATCCACCCGTGGTTCTGACATCCTTTCTTTCGTCACCAGTCGGGACTTTCTCCCAGGTGAACGGCCGCTTCGTCGCGTACTTCTCAAACCATTCGATCTCCGCGTTCAGCTTGAACAACTGATGACGAAGCTCGCCCCAGCCATGAGGCTCGCGGGGCGCGATGTACAGATGGGTGTCGACCCCATTGCTCTTGAGCGCGCGATACATCTCGACAGACTGCGGCATGGGGACACGCGGATCGCGCTCGCCAACGAAGAAAACCGTCGGTGTTTTCACGGCGGCCACGTCCTTCAGCGGCGAGTTGTTCCAGTAGGCGTCAATCGGCGCGTTCTTCTGCCACGGCGTGCCGCCGAACCAGGGCGTGCGGAACGCACGCATGTCGGTCTGCGCGTACATCGACACCCACTGCGCCACACCCGCGCCAGACGAGGCGGCCTTGAAGCGGTTCGTGAAGGTGATGATCTTGTTCGTCATGTGCCCGCCGGCGCTCCAGCCCATCTTCACCATGCGGTCGGGGTCGGCGATGCCGCGGCGAATCATCTCGTCGACGCCGGTCATGACGTCGAGGTGCGCGTTCTGGAAGTAGTGGCCGATCATGTCGCGCAGAAAGGCGTCGCCGTACCCGGTGCTGCCGCGGTAGTTCGGCTGCAGACACACGTAGCCCTTTCCGGCCAGTACCTGAAGCTCATAAGACGAGGACCCGAGGCTGTACTTGTCGGCGGCCTGTGGGCCGCCGTGCGTCATGACCGCCAGCGGATACTTCTGGCCTGCCCGGTAATCGACTGGATAGGTCACGAGACCCTCGACGGTCACACCGTCGGCGCCTTTCCATTGGATGGCTTCCTGACGTCCGAGCTTGAAGTCGCGCATGAGTGTCTCGAACACCTGCGTGACTCGCACCGGCGCGGTGTCGCCGATCTTCATCGTCCAGATGTCGGCGCCGGTCGAATTGGCGAGCGTGAAGGCCAGGCGATCGTGTGACCGCGACCAGTTGCCGATGTTGTGCTTGCCGTCGGTCACCTGTCGCGGTTTGCCTCCGGTGGCCGGGACCTGGAAGATTTCCTCGTGGACGCCAAGGTTCGCCAGGAAATAGATCGACTGGCCATCGGGTGACCACATCGCCTGGTCGACGTCGTACGGCTCGGTATCGCCGACGAGCACGCGCGCCGAGCCGCCGGCCGAGGGCACAACGAACAGCCGGCCGTTGTAGTAGGTTTCGAACTTCACGTTCGATCCCGAGATGAACAGCACCTGCGCACCGTCCGGTGAGATCCTCGCCCCGGTCTCGCCGACCGTGTTGTTCGTCAGCCGAACGGCGCTGGATCCGTCGGCGTTCGATGCCCAGACTTCGCCTTCGTCACCCGACCCGAGCAGCGGCGTTGGCGCACGATGGAACGCGATCTTCCGGCCACGTTCGGACAGCTCGTAGCTCGTCACCGAGTAGTCGCCGCTGGTGATCCGCTCTTCAGCCTTCGTCGAGACGGTCACCTTCCACAGGTGCGTCTGTTTGTAGTTCTCCTCAAAGGCGTACACATCGTCTCTCAGCCGCTCGCGTGTCTTGTCGTCCGCCGTCTTCGGTTCAGGTGCCGTGAAATACAGCGACGTCCCGTCCGGCGTCCAGGTGATCTCCGATACCGCGCTGGCGTGCGTCGTCAACTGGCGCGCCTCGCCGCCGTCGACCGCGAGCAGATAGATTTGAGCGAACTCGTTGTCGCCGCGCTTGGCGGTGAATGCAATGGTCCGGCCGTCGGGCGACCATCGCGGGTTGGTCTCGTTTTCCGCTCCGTGCGTCAGCTGCACCGGCTGACCGCCGGCCAGCCGTGCGCGCCAGACGTGCAAGACGCGCCGTCCGCTCTTCCAGTCGGCGTCGCTTCGCGTGAAGACGAGGTCGCGGCCGTCTGGTGAGAGCTGCGGGTCGGCCAGTCGCGGGAGGTTCAGCAGATCCACGATGCCCATCGGGCGCGGCGACTGGGCCCGAAGGCTCGCAACGCTACCGATTGCGAGCGCCAGTAGCAGGACGAAAGATTGCAGCGCTCTAGCCGAGCGACCGGCCAGCCGGCAACGAAAAGCATTCATACAAACCCTCTGAGCGTGCGATATTACCGCCATGAAAGCTCTGTGGATAGCCATTGCCCTGTCGTCGCTCGCCGCCTCCGCGTCCGCCCAGGCCCCCGTTCCCGTTGAGGGCGACTACGTCGCGCGCGATTTCAAGTTCCAGACGGGCGAGACGCTCGCGGCGCTCACCCTTCACTATCGGACGATTGGCACGCCCCGCCGCGACGCATCGGGCGTCGTCCGCAACGCGGTGCTCATTCTTCATGGCACCGGCGGGAGCGGCGCGGGGTTTCTCTCGCGAACCTTCGGCGGCGAGCTGTTCGGCGCCGGCCAGCTGCTCGACGCGTCGCGCTATTTCATCGTCCTGCCGGATGGGATCGGCCACGGCAAATCGACCAAGCCGAGCGACGGCCTTCGCACGCGGTTTCCGAAATACACGTACGACGACATGGTTCGCGCCCAGCACGTGCTGTTGACCGAAGGTCTCAAGGTCAATCACTTGAAGCTCGTGCTGGGAACGTCGATGGGTGCCATGCACTGCTGGGTCTGGGGCGAGATGTACCCGGACTTCGTCGACGGCCTCGTGCCCCTCGCCAGCGCCCCGACGCAGATTGCGGGACGCAATCGCGTGATGCGCAAGATGATCATGGACAGCATCACGCAGGATCCGGGGTGGAACCAGGGCGACTACACGGCGCAGCCGCAGAAGGGGCTCACTGGCGCGATCAACCTGCTGATGATGATGACGAGCAGCCCGCTCCAGTGGCACAAGTCGGGCGCGACCCGCGACGCCGCGGACAAATGGTACGAGGATCAGATCAAGTCGCGCGCGGCGTCGACTGATGCCAACGACATGCTGTACCACTACAATGCCTCGCGCGACTACGATCCGTCGCCGAACCTCGAAAAGATCACCGCCGCTGTGCTGGCCATCAACTCGGCAGACGACGTGGTGAATCCTCCGGAGCTGGGGCTGATGGAGAAGCTGATGCCGCGCGTGAAGCGCGGCCGCTACGTGCTGATTCCGACTAGCGATCAGACCCGCGGGCACGGCACCCACTCACTCCCGACAATCTGGGGCACGTATCTCGCGGAGTTTCTCAAGAACTTAGAACTTGGAACGTAGAACTGAGAACGTAGAACTATTTCAAGCCTTCGACCAGATAGAGATCGGAGAGCGCGCGTCGGAAGTTGTATGCGTACGACGTGCCGTCTGGCGTGATCAGCGCGTGCCCGATTCCGATGACGCCTGCGCGATCGGCTGGTCCAAGTTCCTTCCAGGGCTCCCTCCGGCCTGTTGCTAACTCCACCCGGAACACCCGGGCTGGCAACCCTGTGTGCCGTAATACGTAGAGGGATCGACCGTCGGCGCTCCACCGCGTGGGCAATTCGCCTGGCAAGAGCCAGGGCACGGACCTAGGGGCGCTGCCGTCGACGGGATACAACGTGACCTGACGGTTTGGACTGAGCGCTGCGATGAGCGTTCCGTCAGGCGAGATCGCATGGCTTCCGGTCGGGATCGTTGCCCCCTCGGGCGCGATCGCGCGGCGGCGGTTGCCGTCCGCATCCTCGACGTACAACCGCAATGCGTGACCGGTTTCGGCGCCCGCAACCAGGATCTGCCTGCCGTCGGGGAACCAGTTGCCCCAGGAATAGCCGGCGAATCCAGGGTGCGGAATATCGCGCGCTTCGCCAGGACCGATCGGGAGTATGCCGAGGCGCAGGGGATTCAACGATTGAAACAAGGCTGAACGCCCGTCTGGAGAAACCGCAAACACACCGACGTCGCCCAGTGGCACGGCCGAGGATTCGTCAGCCTTGCGGACGTATGCCCGGAGACCCACCGCTCCATCCTCGGTGATCACGAGCGTGCTTCCATCTGATGAGAGATCCGACAGCCCGGTGCTGTCGAACCAGGAGAGGTCGTGCTCTGTCGTGTCGCCGCGCAAGAGACCCCTTGCCTCGAACCGGACATCGGAACGTCCGAGCAACACTTTGCCGTCATCGAGCGTGTCGTAGATCTCCAGGTTGGCCGGCGCGCGCAGAACGTCGCGCAATCGTCCGGCCGGTGTCACGCCGAAGAGCGCGCTCCCGCCCGATTTCATCGTCGATGCCGCGAACCAGATCTCGTCGCCGCGCGGCGACCAAGCGACGCCGTCAATGCCCCGCCAGCCGTCGGAGATGGTCCGATGCGCGCCGCTCGCATCGACGACGCTGATGGACAGCAGGGGGCCGATGCCGGGAGGAGACTCGGCGAAGGCGATGAGACGGCCATCGCGCGAGAGCGCAATCCCATAAATCGACCCGGCCGTCTCGTACAACACTTTTCCCGGTGGAAACTCGAGGCGCCTCCGGCCGTCCACATTGCGCACGAGGGCCAGCGTCTGGCCGTCGCGCGTCCACACGGCGTGGAGCACGCGCTCGACCGCTTCGCGGGGGGCGCCGCCGGCCAGCGGCGCTCGCGCGAGGTTGCCGTTGGGCAATCGCAACGCCATTTCTCCAGCCGCCGACACGGACAGGACTTCAGCGCCGGGTGTGCCGAGCGAGCGCGCCTCGATGCTGTCGAGCCTCGTCGAGAAGAGCTCCAGCGGACTGCCTTGCCACGCGGCGCTGTACACAATCGTCTGGCCGTCGGGCGCAAACCTCGCCGACTGCACCGTGCCTCGACGGAACGTGAGGCGCTTGAAGACCGGTTGCGGCGAGGCGCGGACCACACGCGCCGCCCAGTAACCGCCGCCGGCCGCTACGGCGACGAGAAGAAGGCCGGCAATCCAGGCGGGGCTGAGCCGCTGGCGCGCGATCGGCGTACCGACCGCGGAGGCGACGCGCTGGCCGGAGTCCGACGAGACCGCTTCAAGGTTGAACGACAGATCCCGAGCCGACTGAAAACGCTGCTCCGGGTTCTTCTCCAGACAGCGTCTGATGATTCGTTCGAGAGCCGGCGGAATGGCGCGGTCGGTCTGCGCCAATTCAGGAGGATCTTCCTTGAGAATGGCGTTCATCGTCTCGATCGCCGACGGGCCCCGGAACGCGCGTCGGCCGGAGATCATCTCGTAGAGAATGACGGCGAACGCGAAGATGTCGGCGCGGTGATCGGCTGCGGCGCCGCGGACCTGCTCCGGAGACATGTAGCCGACGGTGCCGACAATCATGCCCGGCTCTGTGTCGGCAACGGCGGTCAGCAGCTTCGACGCGCTCGCGAGCGTCGGATCAGCCTGCGTCAGCTTCGCCAGGCCGAAGTCGAGGATCTTGACGCGTCCGTCCCTGGTGACGAACAGGTTCTCCGGCTTGAGGTCGCGGTGGACGATGCCCTTGTCGTGCGCGGCCGCCAGTCCGGTCGCGATCTGAACGCCGTAGTCGAGGGCCTTGCGCACGGGCAGGGCGCCGTCGGCAAGCACCTCCCGGAGCGTCGAGCCTTCCAGGAGCTCCGAGACGATATAGGGTGCGGCGTCGTGGACGCCGATGTCGTACACCGCGAGGATGTTGGCGTGGTTGAGGCTTGCCGCCGCGAGCGCCTCCTGCTCGAATCGCCGCAGGCGCGCCGGATCTGCGGCGAGGCCGGGGGGCATGACCTTGATGGCTACCTCGCGGCGCAACCGTGGATCGCTCGCGCGATACACCTCGCCCATACCGCCTGCACCGAGCGGCGCCGTGACCTCGTAGGGACCGAGCTTCGCGCCGGGCGTGAGCGCCATAATCGTCGCCCGGATTATAGCGGGGCCTTCGTTCTTGCCGCGGCCGACCGCATCTGATGTAATCGCACTCTCGTCATGAGCGACGACCGGAAGTACCGGCAGCGCGGCTATCAGGACGACCCGCGCGAGCGTGGCCCGAAGGGACCGAGGCCGCCCAAGCCGCCGCCGGAGCGCGCGCCGGGCCGCGTGCTCCAGGACGAGCGCGGGCCGAAGACCCCGAACCTGATGGCCGCGCACGAAGTCTTCCGGTGCGCGCGCTGCGGCAATCTGCTGCCGCTGACGGTGGGACGGCTCGATTCGTGCCCGAAGTGCCGCGTCGATCTCCACAGTTGCATACAGTGCGTCTCGTTCGACACGAGCGCGCGCTGGGAGTGCTCGCAGAACGCCCAGATTCCGGCGCGTGTCGCGCCCAAGGACGAACGCAACAACTGCGCGATCTTTTCGCCCCGCACGACGGTCGAGCGTCAAACGAGCACAGCCGCCAGCACGAGCCCGTCGGCCCCCACGAACAGCGCGAAGAAGGCGTTTGACGATCTGTTCAAGTAACCCTGATGCCCCTGCTGACCCCGGCCGACCAGGAAACACTTCGCGCGGCGTTCGACGAGATGACATCGCCCGTCCGCGTGCTCTTCTTTACGCAGACGCTCGACTGCGAGAGCTGTCTAGAGACGCGTCAGATCCTGGACGAGCTGCCTCCGCTTTCCAGCCGAATCGCGATCGAGGAAGTGAACTTCATCCTCGAGAAGGACAAGGCCGCGCAGTTCGGCATCGATCGCGTGCCGGCCATTGCGCTCGTGGGAGGAGACAGTGACTCGCGGATCCGATTCCTGGGAGCGCCGTCGGGGTACGAATTCATCTCGCTCGTCCAGGCTGTGCTGCTGGTGGGGGGACGAGCCACAAGTCTGACGCCCGAGAATCTCGTGCGCGTCGCCGGCGTCGACAAGCCGCTGACGATGAAAGTGTTTACGACACCAACGTGACCCCATTGTCCGCGGGCGGTCAGCCTCGCGCACGAAATGGCGTTTGCCAATCCGCTCATCACCGCGTATGCGGTCGAGGCGACAGAGTTTCCCGATCTTGCACGTCACTACCGAGTCAGCGGTGTGCCGAAGACCGTCGTCAACGAGACGATCGAAATCCTGGGTGGCCTGCCGCAGGATCTTTTCGTGGAGCAGGCGCTTCAGCCGAACGGATGACCCACGACAGACGCCGCCGGCTCAGGTCACGTCACCTGATCGCGGGTCGGGCCAGCCAGAACACGAGGCCGAGGGCCGACCAGGCCGCGAAGGCGACCCACTCGGCGCTCGTGAAGCTGCCGGGCACACCGGGCACGACCTTCATCAAGATGATGGCGGCGCTGACCACGCAGCCGGTCCACGCCATTCCGGCTGATTCATGGCCGAATCCCCCAGAACCACCAGCCTCGCGCCGGCGTGCCAGGTAGGCGGCGCAGGCTGAGAGCCAGCCGACGCCGACCGCCAGCGATCCGACTTCGGTGATCGGCACGAGGATCGCGTCGCCGAACATCGCAGCGGCGGCGGTGAGCGCGGCCATCAGACCGATCGCGACTACGGGCGTGCCGTAGGTCTCGTGCACCTGTCCGAGCGACGGATGCACGAAGTTGCGGCGGCCGATGGCGTAGAGCATCCGCGTGGCGGCCACGAAGTTGCCGTTGAAGATCTTCAGCAGCGACAGGAAGGCGCCAAACAGGATGAGCTGCGCGATCGCGTGCGACCCGAACGTGCGCTCGAACGCCACCTCGGTGCGGACGTGGCCCGAGACGATCTCCTGCCACGGATAGACATATGTCACCACCGCGATGATGATCACGTAGAAAAGAAAGCCAGCGACGAGGGCGGCATAGATCGCTTTCGTGAAATTGTGTGGATCGAATCCCGCGCGCGCTTCTTCGGAACCCTTCGTCACCGACTCGAAACCGGTCATGAAATACGGCACGATCTGCAGAACGAGAAAGATCGACAGCCACGCACCCCGGGAACCGGAGTGTGAGAACAGCGGCTGCATGTTCGCGCTCGAGCCTCGCGTGAAGCCGAGGAGCGTGAAGACCGCGAACGTGGCCAGCAATCCGAACGTCATGACGTCCTGGAAGATCCCGCTCGGCTTGATGCCGCGATAGTTGACGGCGGCGATGAGCGCGGTCAACGCCAGGCCGACCGCGAGACGGGGCGCGTAGATCGGGCTGCCGTCGACGACATACATCTGGTAGCTGTTGAGCGAAGGGAAGACGCGCGCCAGCAGATTGCCGGTCGCCACGGCCTCCCACGGACACACGATGGCGTACGACAGCACCATCGTCCATCCGGCCGCGTAGCTGGTGAATGGCGGAAAGACGCCCTCGGTGTACGCGATTTCGGCGCCCGCGTCGCGGATTCGCTGAACGAGGCGGCCATACGTGTGCGCGATCGGGAACAGCAGCAGGCCGCCGATGAGGAAGCCGAGGATGCCGCCGGCCGGACCGCCGCGCGACAGCCAGTCGTCCATCAGGACGAGCCAGCCGACGCCGATCATCGTGCCGAAACCGAACGTGAAGTACTCGACGGTGCTCAACCCGCCGCGCAGCTTGACCATCGGGATTGCACTATAGCCTAGGGATGACCGATTGGTTTCCTTCGTGTTTTCGTGTTTTCGTGGCAGATCGCTCGTAGAATCGCCCCGATGACGCACCAGCCTCGCGCCTCTTTCAAGTCTCCGCGGTTCGCGCAGCCGGCGACGTTCATGCGGCTGCCGCACGTCGAGGATCCGCGTGGACTCGATGTGGCCATCGTCGGTGTGCCGTACGACGGCGGAACCTCGTACCGGCCCGGCGCGCGTCTGGGTCCGCGCGAGATTCGAAGCCAGTCGTCGCTCATTCGCAGCTACAGCTACTTTCAGAAGGTCGCGCCGTTCGACCGGTTGAACGTCGCGGACGTTGGCGACGTCGACGCGCCGCCGGTGAGCATCGACAAATGCTACGAAGCCGTCGAGGCTCGGATTGCCGCGATTGGCGCCGCCGGCGCGCGGCCGCTCGTCGTCGGCGGCGATCATTCGATCTCGTTGCCGGTGCTGCGCGCGCTCGCGAAGACGTACGGTCCGCTCGCGCTCGTGCAGATCGACGCGCACATCGACACGTGGGACGAGTACTTCGGCGGCAAGTATTTTCACGGGACGCCGTTCAGGCGCGCGATCGAGGAAGGCATCATCGAGGGCCAGCGGTTCATTCAGATCGGCATCCGTGGTCCGATGTACGGCGAGGAGGACTTCGAGTTCCACCGCGAGCACGGCATCACCATGATCGACATCGATCAGGTCAAGGACCGCGGCATCCCGTGGGTCATTTCCGAAATCCGGCGTGTGGCGGCCGGGCCGGCCTACATGACCTTCGACATCGACGGCGTCGATCCGGCATTCGCCCCGGGCACCGGCACGCCGGAAGTCGGCGGCCTCACGAGCCACGAGGCCCAGCGGCTGGTGCGGGGGTTGGGCGGGCTCGCGCTCGTCGGCGGCGACATCGTGGAAGTGTCACCCCTCTACGACAGCCCCGGCCAGATTACGGCAGTGCTGGCGGCGAACCTGATGTTCGAGTTCCTGTGCGCGCTGGCCCTCGGCCCGAAGCCCGGCGCGCCAGCGTAACCTTTCCGCGGATTCGGCGTATTGTCCACAGCCCACCTCCGCGCTTGGCGCGATGGCGGGTGAACGTCAATGGTCAGCTTTCACGAGCTCTACGAGCGGCACGGGCGCGATGTCTACCGCTTCGCGCTGTTTCTGAGCGGCAACCCGGCGGACGCCGAGGACCTCGCCAGCGACACGTTTGTCCGCGCCTGGACAGCGCGCGGATCGATTCGCGAGTCGACCGTCCGCGCGTACCTGCTCACCATTACACGCAACTTGTGGCGCGATATGCGGCGTCGCGAGTCGCGGCTCGTGCCACTCGAGGACGCTGACGCGCCCTCAATCGAGGCGAGCGGCGACGCGCTGGTCGATCTCGGGTGGACCGAACGTCAGTTGGACCTCGTCGCCACCGGCGACCGCGCAGCGCTCCTGCTTCACGCGCGCGACGGGCTGTCGTACGAAGAGATCGCGTGCCGGCTCGACATCAGCGTTGGCGCGGTCAAATCACGGGTCTTCCGTGCCCGCCAGACGCTCAACGCCATCCGTGGCCACGCCCATTCCGAAGGAGACACACGATGACCATTACACGCGACGTCATTCTCGATCTGCTGCCGCTGTACTTCGCCGGGCAGGTCAGCGCCGACACGAGGAGGCTCGTCGACGAATTCCTGAAGACCGATCCCGACTTCGCCCGGATGTCGCAGCGGTTCGACGCCGTGCTGAAAGAGCAGGGCGGCGTGCCGGAGGGGGCGGCCACCGAGCTTCGTGCCTTCGAGCGCACGCGGATGCTTCTCCGCTACCGCAATCAGACGATCGGCGTCGCGATCGCTTTCTCGTTGATGCCGTTCGCGTTCCGATTCCACGGCGGCCAGATCGATTGGATTCTGCTGCGGGACCAGCCCGTCATTGCAGTGACGTGGCTGCTCACCGGCATCACGTGCTGGATCGCGGCGTACCTCATCGGCCGTCGCGCCAATCGCCAGCTGGGTTGATGAGGCCGTCGCATTCGCACGAGCACTCGGCACGAGCACTCGGCACGAGCACTCAGCACGCAGCACTTAGCACCCGAGGATGCTAGCATCGCAGCGTGATGAGACGGCTGATCGTCGCTTGTCTAGTTGTCCCGCTCGTGGCCGGAGTCACTCTCGATCGAGCTCACGCGCAGCGTAGCGAGACCGCGATCCGATACCGCCTGTCGTTTCCCGAACCCGAGCATCACTGGATGCAGGTCGAGGCGACGTTTCCGTCGATTGACTCGCCCACGCTCGAGCTCCACATGAGTCGCTCGTCGCCAGGCCGCTACTCGCTGCACGACTTCGCGAAGAACGTGTACGACGTGCACGTGCTCGCGGCCGACGGCCGAGAGCTTCAGACCGAGCGGCCCGACCCCTCGGGTTGGACCGTGAGCCGCCATGGCGGCAGCGCAACGGTGAAGTACAAGGTGTTCGGCGATCGTGTTGATGGGACGTACTTGGCCGTCGACACGACCCACGCCCACATCAACATGCCGGCCGCGATCATGTGGGCGCGCGGCCTCGACGACAGGCCGGTCAGAATCGAGTTCATCCCGCCGGCTGGGAAGGAGTATGACAGCGGCCGCGAGGTCCGTTGGCACGTCATGTCGCAGCTTCTGCAGAGCCCGTCTCCGCGTTCGAACACCATTCTCGAGTATGCCGCGCCAAACCTGCAGTACCTGATGGACAGTCCCGCGGAGTTCGGAGGAAGCCGCGTTCGATCGTTCAACGTGAATCAGAGCGCGTTCAGGTTTTCGCTCCACAGTCCGGCAACCGAGGCGGAGTTCGATTCGCTGATGGCCGATGTCGAAAAGGTCGTGCGTCAGGAGGGCGCAATTTTCGGCGAATACCCGACGTACGAGCCGGGCTTCTACACATTCCTCGCGGACTACCTGCCGTACGCGAACGGCGATGGCATGGAGCACCGCAACAGCACGGTCATGACCGGCGCGGCCTCAGTGGCCGGCGACCGGATGTCGATCCTCGACACCGTCGCTCACGAGTTTTTTCACTGCTGGAACGTGGAGCGCATCCGTCCAAAGAGTCTGGAGCCGTTCGACTTCGATCGCGCGAACATCTCGGGCGAGCTCTGGCTGGCCGAGGGGTTCACGCACTACTACGGGCCGCTGGCCTTGCAGCGCGCCGGCCTGGTGAACATGGCGTCGACCGCTGCGACCCTCAACGGACTGATCGAGGCCGTGTCCGGCCCGGGACACCTCGTCCGATCGGCCGAAGAGATGAGCCGCATGGCGGCCTTCATCGACGGCGGAC
>Ga0114129_10002492_pt1 | contig 25557 bp, 25 predicted proteins | sample RhiMetdeltSRZDD1_FD_80071 | JGI IMG/M metagenome (GOLD analysis project Ga0114129, IMG submission 80071) | Populus rhizosphere microbial communities from Tennessee, USA - Rhizosphere MetaG P. deltoides SRZDD1 (version 2) (version 2) | ecosystem: Host-associated > Plants > Roots > Rhizosphere >...
GCGCGTCGCCTGCACGAACCGGTCGGAAAAGTCGAACGCCCACACATCGAGCTGCGGATAGCGTTGAGCCAGCCAGAATGCGGTCTTGCCATACATGCATGCGATCTCGAGATACCGGGTGTGCGGCCCGAATGTCAAATAGCGATCGAGCTCATTGCACACCCGCATCAGGCGGTCGCGATAGCCTTGCGCCTCCCAGTACTCCAGCGTGCCGCCTGTGTGCTCGGACAGTTTCTGGTGGTAGCCCTCCTCGTAAAACTCCCGTGAGTAGGTGAACCGGTACCGACGACGCTGATACGCGAGCACAAAAGCATTGCGGGTGCGCCGAAGCCAGCCTGCTAACGGAGCGGGGAGCCAGTCCGCGACCGCTCGACCAAGCCGAGATTTCATCGGGCGACTTTCCTGCTGGCGTACGCCGTCATCGTGCTCCCGACCCTTTACGGGACCGTGCGGAGCGGGGCGAGCAGCCGCTCCCAGGCACGCTGGATCAAGCGGTGAGACTCCGGGTCGATTCGCCGGGCCAAAGGCACGAGAACGAGCAGCCCAATTGCGACCGCGAGCGGCAGGCGCCACAGCGAAGCGCTGGGGAGCGGCACGTGGGACCAGGGCCGGAGCAACAGGATGGGGAGCGCCGTCGCCACGACGGCAATCGCTACAAGGCGAATGATCCAGCGAACGATGTCCGCGCCAGCCAGGCGAAGCAGCTCATTGCGAAGAGCGAACCACCCGCCCAATCCGGTGAGAAGCGCGCCACTCACGGTCCCAACGGCGAGCCCCGCCGCGCCCAGCCGCGGCGCGAGCGCCAAGCCGATGGCTACATGGACTACCAGGAATGCGGTCGTGAGAAGCATGGCAAAGCCGGGACGCTTGATGGCGTAGCAGGCGCGGACAAGAAGGTAGAACAGTCCGGTAAACGGTATGCCCACGGAATAGGCTAGCAGGCAGCGAGCAACCTGCTGCAAGTCATGGGGCGACAACCGGCCCCAGCCGTATACTAGGCGCACGACGTCGGGTGCGAAGGCACCCAGCAGGAATGCCACCGGGATCGCGGTAAGCAGGTTCACGTGAGCAGCCTGTCGGAGCACGGCAAGGGCGCCGTCCCGATCCCCTTCGGCCAGTGCGGTGGACATGGTGGGAAAGGTGACCAGGCCGATGCTCGTGGTCACGATCGCTACGCTCCCGGCAAAGAGCTCCGAATAGTTCAAATAGCTGATGCTTCCCGGCACCAGATACGATCCGATCATCTTGTCCGCGAGTGGGTTGCCCTGCGCTACGAGAGACGCAAGGGCCGCCGGGACGAAACCGGGAAGCAGCCGTCGCCACAATGCGAACGACAGGTGCGGATGTGAGAGCTTCACGCCATGACGCCGCAACGGCAAGATCTGAGCTGCGCATTGTGCGAGGGTGCCTGCCAGAAGTGCGGCAACAGCTGCGTAGATGCCGAGCCAGGGGGCAAGGAGGACGATGACCGCGATCTGTACGCCGTTGAGCAGCAGCGACAGCGATGCAGTCGTGCCGAATTCGCCGAACGTATTCAACGCTCCCAGCACAACAGCCAGAAAACCGTTCAACACTACGAGCGCTGCGCACCAGCGGAGTATCGATGCGGCCGCACTCACGCCTTCCGCCGAGAATCCACCTGCCGTCAGGCGGACGATCGGGTCGGCAAAGATGGCAATGGCCAGTGAGAACACGGCCAGCGCCAGCGTGGCCAGGAACGCCAGGTCGGCGACCATCTGGTTGGCAGCCTGGCGCCCGCTCTGCGCTGTTTCGTCGGCGAGCATGGGGACGAACGCCGCCTGGAGACTGCCTCCCGCCACCACGTTCTGAATCAGCAACGGGATGAGTACCGCGACGAAATAGGCGTCCGTTAGGAATCCGGCCCCGAAGTAATGGGCAAAGGTCGCCTCTCGGCCGATCCCGAGCAGGCGACCAACCAATGCGCCCACCATCACCAGGGCGGCGCTCCGCCAGGGCAGCCGTTTCATTTCCCGCGCGCGCCCTGCGACGCGGCAAGCCCAACCATGAGCATGAGCAGGGGCATGGCGTGGTCATCGGTGAGTCCATAGACCGCCAAGCTTCCGACCATGAGAGTAGCGATGGCAGGCCACGCCCATAGCGGGCGCTCGGGCCGCCTACGGAAGAGCGGCACCAGCACGAGTCCGTAGAGGGCCAGCATCGCAGGGATCCCGATTTCGGCAGACAACCCGATGGGGGTGCTCTCCGGCGCGAGATCGAGTATCGCCTGCTGGCCGCCGGCCGCAGTGGCGACTGACGGTGCCAAAAGGCCGGCGCGGCCGAGGCCCACGCCGATGATGCCATGATGCTGCAAGTTCTCCGCGTAGGTGAACCAGGTGAGCAGGCGGGTGAGCAGAGAACCTCGAGCGATGTCGAGGAGACGTTCCTGGATGGCATCCCAAAAAAGAAAGCCGACCACCAGGAGCACTACAGGTGGAATCACCACTGCCCGCACCCGGGTCTTTCGATCGGGCAGGCGGGTCAGCATGAACACGAACGCGCCGGCCAGAATGCCGAGCCAGGCAGTCAGCTTGAACGCCCCAAAGGAGACCAGCAGTGCGAGCAGACCACCTGCGCGCCAGGCAGCCGGTCGACCATTCGGAAACCACCCAGCAGGCACCGTAATGAGAAGCATGCCACCGGTCGCCAGGCATACCGCGAATACGATCGAGTTCAGGAAGAGCCCCGAGGGGAGTGCGAATCCGTAGGCGATCCAGTTGAAATCCTGGGCCAACAACTTCGCCTCGAGCGAGCCCCGGATGATGAAAGCCGGAGTCACAGGCGAGTTGAGCAGGTCGATGGCGAAACCGATACCGCCCAGGAACTGCACCAAGCCGATAGTCGCTTGTAGTACAAGCGCCAGACTAAGCACCGTCAGGCTGGGCGCGATAGTGCGCGGGCTGGTATATACGGCGCGCGCGGCCGGCAGGTAGAGCAGGAACAGGACAAGCCGTACGAGGTAGTAGACGGCCAACAGCGGTTGGTCGGAAACGGCGGCGGAGGCTATTCCCGCAATTATCACGATCCCGGCGAGCAGCCACTCGAGCGCCCCCGGGAGGCTGAGCGGACGTTCTTCGATCACAAAAATGCGGATGAACAGGATCGGAGCGATCACGAGTTGTGCAAGCAAGCCGGCTGTCTCGAAATCCAGATAGACCGGCACGATTGCGAGGCCCCATGCCAGGGCGAGCGCCCTTGGCAAATCGAGGCGGGCGACCAGCAGGGCGAGGAGCCCGGTCAGGCCGAGGCTGAGCGATGTGGCAGGCGGAGCAAAAGTCGCGGCGGCGGTCACGCCGAGCGCGAGGAGCAGCTCAGCCGCGCCGTAGTTCGCGATCAGAGGCCTTGTCGCGGCCATCGTTCGATCAACTGGTTGACCGCGGCGACACTGTTTCGCGCGGTGTCATTGATGTCGTAGTAGCGCTCGGCGATCTGTCGGGCTGCGCTCGCGAGCCTTGCGGTGTCCGCCTCCCGTAGGAGAGCTGCCGTTCGGTCGGCCCAGACATCGACCCGGCTCGAGGCCACGACCCAGTCGGTGCGCTCCCGGAACACGTCGAGGTCGCGGAACGACGGACCCGGCCATCCCAGAACCGGTGATCCGGAAGCCAACGCCTCCATGATGGTGATCGGCAAGCCTTCGGCCCAGTAGGAGGGAAAGAGAAGACAGGTCGACGCGCGATGGATGGCCCGGACGCGGTCCTGGTTGGCGTTGGGAAACAGGTGCACTCGCTTGCCATGCCGCCGGTTCAGATCATCGACCAACGCAAGCGTGCTCGCCCGCGGCTGCGCTACCGCCAGTGCCATCTGGCAGGAGACCCCGCGCGCGCTGAGCACGCTCAGCGTCGCCAGTGCAAGCTGGGCCCGCTTGCTGATCGTGTCGCGACCTACCCAGGTAAGCGTGGGAAGAGTCGGGTCAAGTCCCAGAGCGCGACGGTCGGCGGCGACATCGGGGCTCGGCGAGAAGCGCCGTAGGTCCACACCCAGCCGGACGACTCGAACTTCTGTCGCCGGCCCAGCCCCTTCCACCCGAGCACTGCGGGCGATCGCGTCCGAAAGCGCGATCATGAGATCCACCGATCGGGCCAATCTGCGGGGATGCCGGAGATAGTCGCGGAACGACGCCAGGGCGATTCCGACGGCCCGGGGATGACGGGGCGGAATGCTGCTTCGAATGGTCGCGAGGGTGGTGCCGTGACGAAACATCGCGATTGGCGGCCGGATGCAATCGCGCCGCAGCTCCTCGACGACCCCCCACGCACCTCCGTCCTCGCTGACAATCGCATCCCAGGCGGAAAGCGGCCGGTCGCGAATGAAACGCCTCGTGCCGCTCCACCAGGCTTCGCTGTATCGGCCCGGGCGCGTACCTGGAATCTCGATTGACCGCGCACCTGAGTCCGGTGCCAGCGCGCCCCCGGCCGTCGTTACGAGCGTCACGTCCGCACCGGCGTCGGCAAACCAGCGAAGGGCCCAGGACAGGTGGCGCTGCATCCCCCCTGCTCCGTGAGCCTCCGTCACTTTGGAGAAAAACAGCAATCGGGGGGGCGCCATCGATCCAGCCCGCGGGCTCACTCCCTGGGTGGATCGAGCGAGGCGCGCAAGCCGCGGATGGTCGGCAGCCAGTGGTCGCGCGTCAGGTCCAGGCCAAACACCAGCACGAAAGCGATCAGAGCGAGCAGGGACCGAACTGGCCAGCTCTTCTTGATCGGGGGATAAGGGGTGGATGTGATCGTCATGACCGGCGTGTCACGGACCTCGTCGGCGCGAGCGCGCTCGAGGTCCTGCTGCACCGAGGTGTAAAGCGCCGTGATGATGTCGACCTGCCGGCGCAGTTGGCCCTCGCGCATTTGGAGCATGGGGGCCTCCATCGTCATCCGGTTCTGGCTCAGGAAGTCCGCCAGGCGAGCCTCGGCGGCGCGCAATGAATCGCGCAATGCCCGCTCGCGCCCTTCAACAAAAGTTCGCTCTGCACGCGCCCGCGACGCACGCGCCACGCCAAGGTAATGCTGAACCCGTTCCAGCTCCGCGGCTGTCAACCACGCGGCCAGCCCGGGATCGTTGTCCCACACCGTGATCGACACGAGTCCGCTGCGGTTTCCTACATCGGTCGTGACTCGATCGCGCAGCTTGCGCACCGTGAGCCAGAAGCGTTTGTCCGGCAGCTCGTCGTCAATCTCGTAGTGCTCTTCCAGCGTCCGTACCGCATGATTGCGGGTGAACGCGGAAGCGGGTAACTGAGTCCGCGCGATAGCCGCGAGGACGGTATCGCTGGTAGCGAGCTCGGACACCAGGTACGGGCTGATGGACCCGCCGAGGGGCGCGGTGAGGCCGACCGCGGAAGCGAGCGAGGCGAGGTCGCCGACACTCCCGGGTTGTCGGGTGTCGAGGTAGAACTCTCCGACCGCCTTGTACCGATTTGGAATCAGAAAGCTCAGCCCAACCGCAATGATGGCTGCGCCGAAAGCGAGGCGCGCAGCCGACAGCATCGGCGGCAGCGGGCCGAGAAGGCGCCACCGCCTCCGCGTTGGCTCCATCGCGATGGGTGCCCGGGGCAGGACCTCTGTCATTGCTTGAGCACCACGATCACGGTCGTCAGGCTTGCCAGCACCGATGCCAGAATCCCGAGGGTTTGCGGCAGGTTGCTGGGTTGCTCGGCTTTCTTCTCCGGCACGAACACCACCGCACCGGGCCCCGGTTGGGGAACGTCGTCGGCAAAGAAAAACCGGCGCTTCACCGCGGTTCGCTTCCCGTCCGGCTGCGTCACATATGCCCGCTTTTTGTCGCCGTTCTGAGCGTAGCCGCCTGCGGCGCTTACATACCAGTCGAGGTTGTGCCCCGGCTCATACGCAGTCGGACCGGGGGCGTTCACCGACCCAATGACGGTGACAATGGGATCATACTCGGGGATGTTGATGGAGTCGCCGGCGACCAGAATCAGATTGTCCCGCGAGGCCGAATCCTTGAGCACGCGTGGGAGGTCGAGGCCCACGCGTTCGCCGAACCCTGCAGGCAACGGTTGAATTCCCCGGTTCGGATCGGCGGCTTGTGCCTGAGGCGCAAACCGGTTCGGATTGGCTCGACGGTAGAACTGCACTCCCCCGGGGTAGGCTTCGGTTGTCAGTCCTCCGGCCCGAGCGATCAGATTGGACAGTCGCTCCGTCTTGGTCGTCAGTGCGTAGCGTCCAGGGTGCTGGACCTGTCCGGTGACCGCAACCAGTCGCTGGAGATCCCAACCGGGTCGCCGGAGAATCAAAACGTTGTCGTATGGCTCGAGCCGCTGCTCATTCGCAGGGCCGCGGGCCGGCGGTGGGTCGCCGGTAAGACTCTCCTGAAACAGATAACTCGAATCGAGTGGCACCCTCATCGTCTGTGCCAGAGCCCCCGTGGGCCGGTTCGGTGGCAGTCGGGCAACTTCCGCCTCAGTGAGGTCGGCATCCTCGGTAACGCCATGGGCCAGGAGAACCGCGTCACGCAGCGTCATACCGTCGCGATAGGGAATTCGACCCGACAGCCTGACTGCGCCTACGATCGTGACGTAGGCCTGGGTGCGAAACACGGCGCGAGAGAAGACCCGCACTTCGTCCTGTTCCTGGAGCGCGATGTCGTCGGTGACTCGCCCGGTGCTGTCCGCAAAGGCCGATCGGAGCTGAACCCGGCTGGAGTCTGGCTGCACCCGGGAGATCAGGATCTGGCCGAGGTAGACGTCCGGTTTTGGTCCGCCAGCGAGGCGGATAGCATCGCCCAGCTTCATACCGCTGCTGTAGCCCACGCGGCCCTCGAAGTACACATCCCCTCGCACCATGACGAAGTCGCGGGTGCGAGGTTCTACCTCGAAGATGTGGACTGAATCCCCAGCCACCAGAGGGAAAGCCGGGACCCCTCCCGCCGCGATTTCATCGCCGGACAAGTCGATGACCACGCGCCCGAGCCCGACGGCCGGACGCTCGCTCGGTGGCACGATTCGGCTGATCTGGATCCGTCCGTGCGCCGCATTGGCCTCGAAGCCGCCCGCCGCATTCACCACGTCGCGCAGGGTCTCGGAGGGCTTGACCTCGTAGATCGCCGGCCGAATGACCTGCCCGGCAACCTTGACGAGCGGTCCGCGCACGGGCACAAAGATCACATCGCCCGATTCCAGCCGGCTGTCGCTGCGGTTGATTCCGTGCAGCAAGTAGTCGTAGACGTCGAGCGAGTCGAGAACCTTATCGCCCCGCCGAATCGCCACCGTTCGCAACGTCCCGTTGTCCGTGGGGCCACCGGCAGCATAGAGGGCTGTGAGCGCGGTGCCTGCAGCAGAGACCTGGTAGGCACCGGGCCGCACTACATCGCCGGTCACGTATACCTGGATATTTCTCAGGCGGGCGACCGTGATCGTAAAGCGGGTGCGCGGGTTGGGGCCCTTCCGCACGCCCGAGTAGACCTTTCCCAGCCGGCCGTACAGCTGCTCCTCGACCTGAGCCAAAGTGAGATTTGCAACATAGACCTGGCCGACTTGCGGAATGATGATGAAACCTTCCCGGGTGACCTCCAGCGTCTGCGTGCTTTGGACATCACCGGTCAGAATCAGCACCAGTACGTCACCGGCGCCTATCCGATAATTGGGATCCACAGGCCCTGCCTCGACGGGCTGGAAGCGCGACGTGGCCCGGCGGAATACATCCAGGCCAAACCGCTTGAGCCCCCGCACGGCCGTCGAATCCGCCAGGGAGTCCGCACGCAACGAATCAAGCTTTGCCCGTGCGGCGGCGGATATTGGATTGAGCGAGTCGATCGACCGCAGGGAGTCGAGTGCTTCCCGGGAGAGGAGTCCCAGCGCCTGCGCCGCGCCCAGTGTGCCTGGCTCGGGGCTAACGGCCTGGCTGGTATCGGCCCCAACCATGTAGGGGTCCAGCAGATTTGGGGGATAGCCGGCTGCTTGGAGCCGGGCCCGGATCTGGTCCGGGGTGAGCCCGGACATGGCTATCCGCTGTCTCAGCTGGGCCACCAGGTCCGGCCTAGTCGCCAGCAGCTGCTGGACCTGTTCGGGAGTCAGCTTGACGCCGGGTGGAAGCCCCGGGATCTGAGCCGTTGCCTTGGTGCTGGCGAGAAGCAGAACTCCGGCAAGGACCCACCGGGGGAACAGCGGGCCACGACGCTTCGAAAAGAGAGGCATTTGGGCCCGAAACATCAACGGTAAGTTACTCCGCGTCAAGGGTTTGCGCTTCCGGTCACCATCCGCCAGAAGGCCAGCGTTCGTTGAGCGATCGATTCGTCGGTGTACTCTGCCAGGACTCGGCGGCGAGCTTCCACTCCGAGGGCGGAACGGCGGTCCGGATCACGGGCGAAGCTTCGAAGTACTCCCGCCAGCTCGTCGACGCCTTCTTCCGGGACGACCCGGCCGGCCGTTCCGACCAATTCCGGCAACGCACCGGAGGCACTGACGACGACTGGAAGCCCATTCGCCATCGCATCCAGAACGGCGCGGCCCCGGCTCTCAACCCAGCGCGGGGTTGTGCGAGACGGGAATGCGGCACAGTCGAGCCCAGGCCAGAGAGTGCCGAGAGCCTGACGTGGGAGGGCACCGTGCCAAGTGACCCGGGCTGCGATTCCGAGTCGCTCCGCGAGCGCCTCCAGTTCCTCCTGGGCCGGTCCGGTGCCGGCCACCTGGATCCACCAGGCGTCGCTCAACTGGACGCAGGCACGGAAAAGCAGGTCCAGACCCCGTTCGGGCACCAGTCGGCCTACGAACCCGATGGTGAGGCCCGGCCTCGCTAAGGACCCGGTTAGGAGCGGCGGGGTCACTCCAACTTGGGGAATGACGGCCTTCGGTTTGGCGGAGTGCTTTCGGCTGAGCTGGTCCAGCGCGAGGGTGCTTTCGCCGATCAGGCCCGCCGCCCGGCGAAGGACCCGCTCCCGGCGTAAACGGGCAAGAAGGGGCAAGCGGGGCGGCAGTGCGTCCGGGGAGAAGGCCGTAACCCGGAAATCGAGCCGTTTGGCGGCGCGCATCACGGACGCGGCGATGCGGCTCGAGGGCTCTTCCTCCAGTTGTACCAGCTGAGGACGGAAATCGGCGAGCGCACGGCGAAGCGCTTTCCTGTCCCAGACCAGCTCCTGCTCACTGCCGCGAACGGCCACTGGAAAGATCCGGACACCTGCGTCGTCGCCGAACGTGGTTGCCCGCGGTGGATCTCCGGGGGCAGGCTGCCACGATGCGGGAACCACGGCCCCGATCGTGCAGCCAAGGCCGGCAAGCGCGCGCAGCTTCCCCCGGGTGGCCGCGTCCGCATACAGTCGGGAGACGATTATCGCCCTCACCGGCGAACGCAGCTCACTGGTTGACAGGCATCAGGAGTCCCGGGCAAGTTGGCGGTTCAATAAATATGCGCATCCTTCATCTTGCTAAGTACTACTGGCCGCGCTCCGGAGGAATGGAGCGGGTCGTCCAGGGACTGGCCGACGGCGCGGCGGGGCTGGGGCACGAAGTGGAAGTCGTCGCGGTCGAGACGACGCTGGGCAGTTCCCGGGATTCGGGGCGGCAGCGCTCGTCGGTGCGGCGCGCCTTCTCGTTCGGAGCGCTGGGGTCGCAGGAGATTGCGCCGGGGTATATCGCAGCTGCCTGGAAGCGGGCCGACATCATCCACGTCCACCACCCCCACCCGCTCGCGGATATAGCCTGCCTTCTTCGTGCACGGCGCACGCCCGTCGTTGTCACTCAGCACGCCGATGCCCGCCGTGGGATCTATCGGCCTTCCGCTCGCCTGGTCCTGCGACGCGCCAAAGCTGTGGTCGTTCCCAGCCGGGCGCACGTGGCGCTGTCCACCGAGCTGACCGGGTTCGAGGGCAAGGTCGAGGTCATTCCCTTCGGCATCGACGAGCGACGGTGGATGTTCGTTCCGCCGCCACCGCCCGATGCCCCGGCGCGTGCGATTTTCATCGGCCGACTGGTTCCCTACAAGGGAGTGGACATCCTGCTTCGCGCGCTGGAGCGCGTCCCGGACCTCCGACTCGAGGTAGTCGGTACCGGGCCCGAGCTGCCCCGGCTCCGGACGCTTGCGCAAGCGCTCGCGGTAAGCGACCGGGTTCGGTGGTGGGGGGAGTATCCCGATGATGACCTGCCTCGTCGCATGGCGGATGCAGACTTTCTGGTCCTGCCGTCGGTGACGGTCGAAGAGATGTTCGGCCTCGTGGTCCTCGAAGCGATGGCGGCGGGGCGGCCCGTCATCACGACTGCGCTCCCCAGTGCAGTGCGGGAGGTCAACGTCCCGGGTACCACCGGGCTCGAGGTGCCGCTGCGGGATGTCGGAGCGCTGGCGCAGGCGCTCGGGACGCTGGCTCACGATCCCCAGATGCGGCGACGGCTGGGACAGGCTGGTCAGCGCCGCGTCGCCGAGCAATTCACCCAGGCCGTTATGGCGGAGCGGCATGTTGCGCTCTACCAGCGGATCCTGGACGAAGCCAAGGGAAATTCCACCGCAAGATCCGGGTAGCCGCTCTTCTCTCATCCAAGCAAAGTCCTTCGTCACGGGTCGCCGGGCAGACGACTCAGCGGTCCTGCTTACATTGGAGGCGACGAAGATGGCGACGGCAGTGAGCCCACTGAGCCAGCAGATAGCGACAGAAATGGATGAGACGGATTCCTGGGCGGCGGTGATCGCCCGGGATGCCGGGCGCGATGGAGACTTTGTGTATGCCGTGGCGACCACTGGGGTCTATTGCCGGGCCAGCTGCCCCTCGCGAAGACCTCTCCGCAAGAACGTCACCTTCTATCGTACTCCGGCCGCGGCGGAGGCCGCAGGGTATCGCCCCTGTCTTCGCTGCCATCCGCGTGATCGGAAGAAGCCGATCGATCTCGCGGTCAGCCGGGCTCGGCAATTCCTCGAGAGCCACCTCGACGAGGCGGTCACGCTTCCGACCCTCGCGCGGGAGGTTGGGCTCAGTCCTCATCACCTTCAGCGCGAGTTCAGCCGCATCGTCGGAGTATCTCCCAGAAGGTACGCTGCGGCGTTGAGAGCCGACCGGCTCAAGGCGGCGCTACGCGACGGGGCCACCGTGAGCCGCGCGACCTTCGACGCGGGCTACAGCGCGAGCAGCCGGGTGTACGAAGCTGCGGAGACGCACCTCGGCATGACGCCGGCCGCATACCGCCGCGGAGGCAAGGGAGAGCGAATCCGTTACACGACCCGCTCGACCAGGTTCGGGCAGGTACTGGTGGCGGCGACGGCTCGGGGCGTCTGCGCGGTACAGCTTGGACCGGACGATGCTCTGCTCGAGCGAGGGCTCGCTGGAGAGTATCCCAACGCGGAGCGGGTCCGCTTGGCCGCGAAAGAGGGCGGGGAACAGAACGCCGACTTGCGTCGCTGGGCGGACGACATCGTGGGCCACCTCGAGGGCGCCATCAGCTCGGTCGACGTTCCGACGGACGTAAGCGGGACGCCCTTTGAAGTGAAGGTCTGGCAGGCGCTCCGGGAAATCCCGTACGGGCAGACGCGATCCTACTCTGAGGTTGCCCGTGCCATGGGTCGGCCTCGAGCCGTGCGGGCGGTCGCAGGTGCCTGCGCGAGAAATCGGGTGGCCGTCGTCATCCCCTGTCATCGCGTGGTCCGCCTGGGCGGTGAGATCGGCGGGTATCGCTGGGGACCGGAGCGCAAGCGGCAGCTGCTGGCTTTCGAGCGTGAACACCGGGCCGACGCGCGTGTTTGAAGCAGCACCGACAACGGGAAGGCGTGCCCATCGAGCCCAGCCGCGCGCAGGGTGGGTACCTGGTCCGGATTTCGACTTCGAATGGGCCCGACGCTTCCTTCAAGCCCGCATGGTGCCAGCCGTCGAAATGATCACGCCCGACGGACTCGAGCGGGTAGCCTGGCTGGATTCAATCGGGCGAAGCCCGGCATCAGCTCGACCGGTGCGGTTGACCATCCGGTACGAGTCCCGCGGCAGGGGAAAGGCCGCCGGGACGGGGGCATCCGGCCGGATCTCGATCTCGTCGGTGCCTGCCGTCACCGCAGCAACTCTCCGCGTCGCAGCCATCCGGATGTTCGACCTGGATGCAGACGTGAGCGCATTCTTCACGCTTGCGCGGCGTGACTCGCTCCTCAGACCTGTGGTTGCCGCCAACCCGCGTGGACTCAGACTGGTTCAACTGCTCGATCCGTTCGAGGCATTGCTCCGGGCGATCCTCGGCCAGCAGGTCAGTGTTGCGGCTGCAAGCACGCTGACCGATCGGCTGGTTCGATTGGTGGGTACCGCCGCACCTCGACCGCCGTCAAGCGACGTCGTGCCGATGATGCGACCGCGTTTTGCATTCCCCCGGCCCGGCACGGTTGCGCAGTTGGGTGCGGCAAGGCTCCGCACCATCGGCCTGACCCGCGCCAAGGCTGCGTCGTTGCATGGTGCTGCTGTCGCGGTCGCAAGCGGGCAGCTGAATCTGCCCGCGCTTCGTGGCACCACCCCCGACGAGGCCGATCGTCAACTGTTCGCGTTGCCCGGTGTTGGTCCCTGGACCGCCGCTTACGTCAGGTTGCGGGCGCTGGGTGATCGGGATGCATTTCCCGCCGCCGATCTCGGCGTGATCCGGGCACTGACCGCCTTGGGTGTACCGGCCTCTCGCTTAAGTGCCATTGCCGAACGCTGGCGACCATGGCGGGGCTACGCGACGCTGCATCTATGGCATTCGCTCGGTGCTCACGCGCCGGTGCTTGCGTGACCCGCGGCATCAGCGAGAGAGCAGCGAGCACTGGCGCGAGCGCGGCCGCTGCCCTCCCCACGTCGGACCCGGTTGAAACGCGGCTGGCCGCGCTCGACTGGGATCGGATCGAGGCCGATCTCTGGGCCCGGGGCTACGCGGAAACAGATCCGCTGCTCACTCGGAGCGACTGCGACGAGTTGGTCGCGCTCTATCCGGAAGAGCAGCGCTTTCGGAGCCGAATCGACATGAGCCGTCATCGGTTCGGTGAGGGGGATTACAAGTACTTCGCGTATCCCCTGCCGCAGCTGGTCCAGTCACTCCGGACCCATGCGTATCCACGGTTGGCACCCATCGCAAATCGATGGAACGAGGCGTTGGGAGTCGCTGAACGGTTCCCGGCCACCCATGCGGCATTCCTGGCCCACTGTAAGGCGCGAGGTCAGGCCAAGCCGACCCCCCTCCTCCTTCACTACGAGGTGGGGGGCTACAACTGCCTGCACCAAGACTTGTATGGAGAGGTGGCATTCCCGCTGCAGCTGCTGGGGTTCCTGAGCCGCCCCGGCACCGACTATGAGGGCGGGGAGTTCCTGCTGGTCGAGCAACGACCTCGGGCACAATCGGCGGCGGAGGTGATAGCCGGTGTGCAAGGGAAGCTGGTGTTCTTCACCACCAGGATCCGGCCGGTACGCGGCGGGCGCGGGTACTACCGGGTAAACATCCGTCACGGCGTGAGCCGGGTCCGCCGCGGAACCCGCTACACCCTGGGAGTGATCTTTCACGACGCGAAATGAGCGGCCGGATAGACCGGATCAGTGGCGGCGCTCGCTCATCAACGCCAGGACGTTCCCCTCGCTGTCCCGAAACTCGGCCAGCCAGACATCGCGGTCGGGCAGCCGGGCAACCACATGCGGATCACCGATGAAGCTCACCCCGCGCCCGGCCAGCACTCTATGGGCCGCCTCGATGTCCTCCGCCGCGTAGTACAGGATCGAGTTTCCCTTGGGAGCTTCGGCACCCTCCGGCAGGCTCAACATGAGCCGCACACCACCACAATCGAAGAACGAAAGGCCCGGCGGTGCCCGGAACAGCAGCCTCATGCCGAGGACATCGCGGTAGAACGCAGTGGCGCGCTCGACATCCTGTACCGTGATGGCAATCTGCTGGATCCGTGTGAGACCGAACTCCGAGGCGGTTTGAGAGGCAGGCGACATGGGGCCTCCGGATGCGGGATCGGTTGCGCCGGGGTCGGCGCCCGGCTAGCATTTCTTTAGCACAACTAATTAGCCAAGCTAACTATCTCCACCATACGCCATGCCGACCGATCGCGCAAGTCTCCGGAACGAGCACCTTGCCGACCGCCTCCACTCGGCGGCCATCCACCTGCTGCGCCGGTTGCGACGGGAAGACGACGCCAGCGGCGTCACTGCGCCCCGTCTGTCCGCGCTCTCGGTCATCGTGTTTGGCGGAGGACCGGTGACATTGGGCCAGCTCGCAGCTGCCGAGCAGGTTCGTCCGCCGACCATGACGCGCCTGGTCAATGGGTTGGAGGCCGAGGGACTGGTAGTACGCCAGCCGGACCCGGCCGACGGTCGGGTCACCTACATCAAAGCGACGCCCAAGGGGCAGGCGTTGCTGCGTGCCGGTCGCAGTCGACGGGTCGCGGCTTTGGCGGGCCAGTTAGGCGGCCTGAGCGCCGCCGAGCGGGAGGTGCTCGAGAAAGCCGCCACCGTGATGGAGCGCTTGAGTTCGAGTTGAAGGAGCTGTCTATGAATTGTTGGACGGCAGGTGTCTTGGCGCTCTTTGCTGCACTGACCGCCCCGTATCTCGAGGGTCAATCGTCGGCGCAGTTGTCTGCTGCCTCGCTGCGGGGAGTTAGTGTGGGGCCCGATGGAGCCGTCTGGGCCTCCGGCACCAACGGCACTGTGCTCCGTTCAACGGACGGTGGTCGTTCCTGGTCCTCCCGGCCGGTTCCCGACGCGGCCTCTCTCGACCTCCGCGACGTCGAGGCACTCAGCGCGAGCACTGCCTTCGCCATGGTGGCGGGCACTGACACCGCTCGCATTTACCGCACGACGGACGCAGGAGCCCACTGGGTTCGTCAGTACGATGACACTCGAAAGGGTGTGTTCCTGGACGGCATTGCATTCTGGGACGCACTGCACGGCTTGGCAGTAGGTGACCCCATAGACGGCCATTTCTTGGTGCTGAGGACCGATGACGGAGGCATCCGATGGACTCAGCTTGACGCAGGCTCCTCCCCGGCAGCGATCACCGGCGAGGCTGCTTTTGCGGCCAGTGGAACTGCCGTGACAGTAGGGTCGAACGGGCGAGCCTGGATCGCGACCGGGGGAGTGACCGAGCCCGGTGCGTCAGCACGGGTGTTTCGATCCACCGATTATGGCCGCACCTGGCAGGTCAGCACGACGCCCATTCCTGCGGGCAGCGCGAGTACCGGAATATTCTCGATCGCGTTTCGCGACGCTCGAAATGGCGTAGCGGTGGGCGGCGACTACGCGCATCCGGACAGCCGGCGACCCAACGTTGCGATCACAGCCGACGGCGGGGTTACCTGGCAGCTTGCCGATAGCGCTGGGATAACCGATTACTTGTCGTCGGTGGCATACTCCGGCGGGGACAGACCGGGGCTTGTTGCGGTCGGGACCCGGGGCAGCTTCATGTCCCGGGACGGAGGACGCACCTGGATCCGCCACGATTCTGTCTCCTACAACGCGATCGTTCCACTCCGTTCGGGATTTCTGATTGCCGTGGGCGACAGTGGCCGTACCGCGGTTGTGGCCGGCCCCGGCGCGAAGGCGGTGCCCAAGTCAAGTGGGGCCCCTTAGGGGGATTACCCGTGTCGAGAAAGACTCTATCCCGGGTCGGGCCGGGGAGGGCTTCCGGTTCCGGGTTCTATGATACATCCTTATAGGCCATGCCTCGTATCCTGCTGGTCGAAAGTGATGCTCCCCTTCGCCACGTCGTCGCCCGAATCCTCGTCCAGGAGGGGCACGACGTTCATGAGGCTGCCGACAGTGCCGCCGGGCTCGAGCTGTGGCACAAGCAGGGCGCTGACGTCGTTCTGACCGACCTGCGGAAGGTGGGGACCAGCAGTATCGAAGCGATTCTCGAGCTACGGACGTTTGTCGCGTCGCTTCCGATTATAGTTATGCCCGATGGTGTGAGCGACCTGGAGCGGCTCGCCGAGGCCCAGCTCATTGGAACTGTATCGCTCCTGACGAAGCCGTTTACCTTGACGGATTTACTGGGCGCCATCGCTGCGGCAACACCGTCCGACTCCCGGAGCGACTCGAGCAGAATAGCGTAATCCCCCCTACACCACCGGGTTCTCCTCCCCGGGCCGCCAGGTTCTTACCGCTGAAAGCGGAAGAGGCCTGGCGGCTTGGTGTTGTCGAGGGACTGCACATTCACTGTGATGGTCTGCACGGGTATGCCGTCATGCGTTGCCCGAACCGGTTGAGCGCCTTCGAGTGTTAGCCCGCCCGAGCTCGACAGACTCCATCCAAGTGGCAATGTCTCGACCGTCGATCCAGTGCAGCAGGCACCCGTGTCCGGATCCCGGAGATCCTCGTTAAGTAAGAGCGTTGCGTCGCCTCCATCCGTGGCCGTGGCGACCAGCGAAAGTGATCCCCCGGTGATTCTGCCGATCGAACCTGTGCTTATCGCATTCGGGTAGGGCAGCGGCTGATTAGAGATGGCGACCAGGCGATAGGTCCCCTCTACCAGGGAGACCGAGGGTACGGGCCCGCCTGGGCCGGAAGGTGCGCCACTATCGTCGCCCCCGCACGCGAAAGTCGCGATCCCAAGCAAGACCACTGGTGAACGCAGCATGCTTAGCCTGCCTTCCGTCTGATTTCGGGGCCGCTGTTCCTCACGAACAATAGCTCGAGAGGCCCGTTGCCGGTGATCAGAGGGTATCGTATGATGCGGGACCGTCCTTAGGGGCGTGCTCATGCTGGCATTGCTCCTTATTCCCCTCGCTCGTCCGATTTCCCGTCCGCCTGGCTCTCGAACACGATCTTTCGTCCGTCGGGTGACCAATCGGCGTCGCCATTCTCTCGCCGACGCGATGCAGCTAGATGCACTGGCTCGAAGGCGTCCCGACTCGAGTTCGCTGGGGGGCTCGCCGAAATACGGTCAGCTCGTGACGCGGAGCTATTTTGTAGACGCGGTGCCTCAGAGGTGCGCGGTATATGTACTATTGAGGCTTAGAAGGTGCAGGTAGGGTGCTGGTTGCAGACTTCGAGGGCCCTTAGCTCAGGTGGTTAGAGCAGCGGACTCATAATCCGTCGGTCGGTGGTTCGAATCCACCAGGGCCCATTGTACTTGCGCCCATGAACCGGAGAGCGACGATGTCCCCCAATGCTCACCACGATCTTCAGGGCCTCAGGGCCCTGGTTACCGGAGCGACGTCCGGCCTGGGCCGCGTGATCGCCTTGCGTCTCGCCAGCGACGGCGCCGAGGTCGTGGTGCACGGCCGCGACGCAGCGCGCGGCGCGCAGACGGTGGAGTCAATCCGCACCTCCGGTGGGAAGGGCAGCTTCGTTCAGGCCGACCTCAGCGATCCTGCAAACGCCGCGCGTCTTGCCGAGCAAGTGGGCGAGGTCGACATCCTCGTCAACAACGCCGGCTTCTGGGCAACGGGGCCCACGGTGGGGTTCGACGTTGCTTCGTTCGACGCGATGTTCACCGCGAACGTCCGCGCCACGTTCGTGCTGGTGGCGGCCCTGGCCCCGCGAATGGTTGCGCGGGGGAGCGGGAGCATCATCAACATCGGCAGCATCGCAGGCAGCATTGGTCTGGCGGGCGGCGCGGCGTACGGAGCGACCAAGGCGGCCTTGGCCTCCCTCGGCCAGTCGTGGGCCGCGGAGTACGGGCCCAGCGGTGTTAGGGTGAATACCGTTGCCGCCGGTCCGATCTACACGCGAAGCGACTCACGCGAGATGTTCGACACGCTCGGCGCCACGACGGCGCTGAAGCGCGCCGCCAAACCAGAGGAAATCGCGGAGGTCGTCGCATTTCTGGCCTCGCCTCGGGCGAGTTATGTGACGGGCGCCATCCTGGCGGCGGATGGCGGTCGGACGGCCATTTAGCGCCGCCCGCACGGTCGAAGGGAATCGGCGGCGGCGGTCAGTTCCACGGGAGCACGCCTCGTTCGCTCCAATACTCGCCCGACTCCATCATGAGCGACTGGAGGCACGCATCGGTCTCGGTCTTCCACGGCACTTCCACCGCGCGAAGGTTCGAGCGGAGCTGCTCCGTGGTCGCCGCGCCGCTCAGGACAACGTCCGTCCACGGCCGCGCGAGGGCGGCGGCGAGGGCGAGGGCGTCGATGGTCGTGTCGAGCCGCGCCGCTTCCTCCCCCAACATCGAGAGGCGCGACGCGAACGCCGGGTCGGCGTTGCGTTCGGTGAGCCGCCCGTTCGCGAGCGCCTCCTTCACGATGATCCGCATTCCGGCCCCATGTGCCTCCTCGAGTGCGGAGCCCGCAGCACGCTCCAGGAGGTTCCACGTCGCCTGCACGGCGTCAAACACCCGCTCACCGTCGCGCGTGACCTCAAGGGCTCGCCGGAGCACGTCGGACTGCGACGTACCGGTGAGCGTCAGGCCGACCCGGAGCCCTGTCGCCCTGAGCCGCGCCAGCTCGTCGATTACGGCGTTGTCATCCAGCACGCCGCTCTCGAGCGTCGCCGAGTGGATCTGGTAGAGCGAGAGGTACTCGCCGAGACGCGCCCTCGTCTCGGCGAGCTGCCGCCGGAGTGTTGCCAGCGAGTGGTCCTTCACCTCGTGCCGCTCGGCGGCAACGCGCCACCCCGCGGTGTAGGTGTAGCCCCACTTCGAGGCGACGACCACGGCGCCCGGCACGATTCGCCGATTCGCCAGCCACGACGCGAGGAAGTCCTCCGCCCGGCCGTAGGATCGCGCCGCGTCGAAGTAGCGCACGCCCCCGGCGTAGGCGGCGTCGAGCACCGCGTGGGTACGTTGCTCCATGGCGCCCGGTTCGTAATTCCCCGCCAGGTCGCGCGCGTGCTCGACCGTGATGTACCCGGGGCGTCCCAGGGCCGCGAGCCCGAGCCCGAGGCGACGAACACCGGGCGGTGTCACAACTGGAGCTGTGGGTGCCGGACGCATTGTGGATCGCCTCACATGTCTCAAATGCTGCCTATTTGCCGGCTCTGCGGCAGCGTCCCCCGTGGACCGCTGAGCGGCGCTCGAGCGCCCACCCGCATCCCGACTGGCACACCCGTTACCGAATGGGAGAGCACATGCCCTTGACTGACATGGAGCGCCGCCACCTCGAGCGCCGGCTCCGCGAGGAGCGCGCGCAAGTCGTCCGCATCCTCGACCGCTACAAGGACGAGCAGAGCGCAGCGGAGCGCGACCGCGCCGGGGACGTCTCGACGTTCCCGACCCATCCCGCGGACGAGGGGACCGACACATACGACGCAGACGTCGAGGCGTCGCTCGCTGCGCGGGCTACAGAGGAGCTGCACGAAATCGACGCCGCGCTCGAGCGCCTCTATCGCGACCCCGAACGCTTCGGGGTGTGTGAGCGAACGGGGGACCCGATTCCGTTCGCGCGGCTCGACCTCATCCCGTGGGCGCGAACCTGCGATCAGGAGCGGCGCCACGGCCGATAGTCCTGGAGGACTTGGGCCAAATCGGTCGATTGCCTCGAATAATGCGCGACTCAGCTAGGACGCCTTCTGGGCCGCTTCGCGGTAACGACTCGACACTGTCCATCAAGAGACTGTAGCTGTGATAGTGGTCGTGGAAGCCGCGCCCAAGTCCTTCCCGGTCGGCAGGCTCCTCTGAATGGGTTGTTCACTTCCCGTACGCCTGGGCGATCTGGCCAACGAGCTTGGCCCAAGGCATATCCATCGCCCCGTAGACCTCGCCGGCCTCCGGCCGCGCATTGTCCTTGAGGATTTCAACCATCAGAGTCGCGTAGTCAGAGAGAATTACGCCGGCCTGCTGCATTCGCAGGAGCCCGACCTGGCGCTTGGTCTCGCTGAAAGTTCCCGAGGCATCGACCGCCACATAGGCTTCCAGCCCCTTACCAATGGCAGTGATGGCCGGAAAGGCCGCGCAGACTTCGAGAGAGATACCGGCGAAGATGAGCTTCTTACGGCGGGTCGCCGCGATGGCGTGAGCCACGCGCTCGTCGTCGAAGGCGTTGACCGACGAGCGATCGATGATCTCCACGCCCGGCAGTGCCTCGACGAGCTCGGGGAACGTCGGCCCCCACATGCTGTCGCGGGCAGTCGTCGTGACGATAATAGGCAACTTCAGCGCCTGGGCCGCTTTGGCCAAGGCTACCACGTTGTGCTTCAACTCGCCGGTCGAATAATCACGGACGCCCGTCATCAAGCCGACCTGATGATCGACGAGAACGAGTGCCGCGTTGTCGGAAGTGAGGGGCTCGTAAGGGCGGATTTGCTGGCTCATACCATTCTCCCACATGCTTGGTTGAACTCTTCGATTCAATCGGCGACCAGCCCAGCCGATAAACATTTTCCTTTACGTTCCGTTTTATAATAGCAGGGTGACCCAGGTGTCAATAGACTTTACGATACGTTGTGTTAAACTATTTTCATGAAGAAACCACCCCCTGCTCGCCGCAAAGGCCGCAAAGGCCGGCCGCCCCTGCAAACAGCGGTATCACATGCCGCCATCATGGACGCGGTCTACGCCCTGCTTCAGGAGAAATCGGTCCGCGATTTGACCATCGAGGAGGTCGCGAGGCGAGCCAAGGTCGGCAAACCCACCATTTACAAGTGGTGGTCGACCAAGGCAACGTTGGTGTTAGCCATGCTCTGCGAGCGGATGGCTCCCAACTTGGAGAGGCCCACGGTCCTGACCGCGCAAGAGTCGCTGCGCTTTCGAGTGCGGCGGTTGATCGACGCGTTCAATGGGCCCTTCGGCAAGATCGTTGCCGGGCTAATCGCCGAGGGCCAAAGCGAGCCAGCCATTCTTCACGAGTTCTTTGACCGATGGGTTAGTCCCCGGCGGAATGCTACCATCGCCGATCTGCAGCGAGGCAAGAATGCAGGCGAGTTGCCGTCGGAGACCGAACCTGAACTGCTGAACGACGCGGTCTTTGGCGCGATCTATTACCGGTTGTTATTGCGCTCGGGCCCATTGACCAAACGGTTCGGCGAGGATTTGGTCGAGCACGTCCTTCGGGGGCAGTGCGCCAGGGCGCGTTGAATCAGCTCGGGGAAGCCAATTGAAAACGGCACCTCGGCCGATCCCCCGAGCGGTCGCAGTGTTCGCGCACGGTCTCGCCCACCAGCTCGGCCACCATCGCCTCGACGGCCTTGCATACCCTGGGGTGCTGCCGCACCAGGCCCGATACCGGGCACCCCTCGCTCCGGATCGCCCACCCATCCTCGCCCCGCTCAGCGGCCGCCAGCCCGCCCAGGTCGTTCAGGACTGCGGCAGCCGCGTGGAGTCGGGCCGCCAGGTCGCTTCGTGGCACCGCAACCCTGCGACCCAGTGCCCGTCCGGTCGCTCGCAGCATGGCCGCCTGCTCCCGATCCGGGAGCCGCTCGGCGAGCGTGCTTAGCAAGGCGTCAAGCAAAGGCCGATAGGCCCGGGAGAGCAGGGGCTCGACATCCGGAGTCAGGGCATAGGCAACGGAAGGCTTGCTGGTCCCCTTCCTGATCCCCTCCGGCTGCACGATGCCATCACGCTCCAGCCCGGCCAGCTGGGCGCGCACGGCGTTGTCTGTCAGATCGAGGGCCTGGGCCAGCTGGTCTACCGTCATGGGTGTGCGGCGGAGCAGAGCGACAATGCGGCCCCGGGTCGAGGCAAAGAAGCGCTGGCTCCAAAGGGGCTGCGTCACGCGGCGTCTCCCGGTGCAAGGTGAAACAAAAGAAAGTCAAGTAAAATATTGACTTTCTTCCGAAGATTCGCAACTATCCGGGCCCCTACTCGAGGAGCCGCTCATGCTCACGCTAGCTCTGGCCCACGCAGGCCTTGTGACCCTCCTGGCCACCGGCCCTTCGGTGCCGACGCCGGTCCCCCCGCCTCAGGCTGCGCTCGACGACGCAACCATCGTGGCGATCTTCGATGCCGCAAACACCTACGATATGGAGACGTCCGGGCTCGCCGAGAAGCGCGCGAAACACGATGATGTGCGTGCACTGGCCAAGCAATTCGCCGGCGATCACAAGGCAGTGCGACAACAGGGACGCGACCTGGCGAAGAAGCTCAACGTCACGCCCACGCCGCCCAAGGACGACAAGAGCGCGCGGGATCACGCGGACGCAATGAAAAAGCTCGAGTCAGCCAAAGGTGAGGATTTCGACCGAGCTTACCTGGCCCATGAAGTCGCTTATCACGAGGCCGTTATCAACGCGATCAACCAGACGCTGCTGCCTGCGATCAAGAATCCGGAGCTCAAGGCATTCGTCCAGAAAGTGGGACCAGCCTTTCAAGCCCACCTCGATGCCGCCAAGAAGCTGGCCCAGAAGTACGGCGCAACGTCGTGAAGCACATGTCAGCCCGGGCGCTCTCGGACTACCTCTCTCAGCAGAGCGATAGCGTCACGTAGCTGCCGATCGGAGAGATAGGGGGCCGGGCCGAGCCGGAGGATATTGCCTCGGGCATCGGTCCGGACCCCGCGGGCGTGCAGCTCGCGGGTAAGTCGCGTAGCCGTAAGCGAGCGGAGCGCCAGGAACCCGCCGATCTCGCTCAACGGAGCCGGATCGCGGCTGATGATTGCGGGATCGAGGTCCAGCGCGTCGAACTCCCGGGCAAGCAGGCCGATCTGGTGCTGGCTCACCTCTCGGAGAAGAGGGGGCGTGAGATCGCGATCCTGAAAGAACCGAAAGACGGCCGCTGCTCGATAATGACTGGTGGGATCATAGGTCGCTCCCGCGAACCGGTCGCCGGCCCGGCCATACACGACGCGCTCTTCCCGCTTTCGTTCCTCGAGTGCGGTAAACTCGCTGTACCAGCCAGTCACGACCGGCCGGAGATCGGTGTCCTTGGGGATTCGAAGGAAGCAGTTTCCCTCACCCAGTTGGCAGTACTTGTAGCCACCTCCAACGACGAACGCGTCGTCCAGTCCCAGATCGGCGAGCGAGACCGGCACTACGTTCAGCGCATGGTAGGCATCCACCAGCAGCGCGGCACCGTGGCGGCGACATGCGGCAGCCACGTGGGCTAGCCCTCGCGCGATCCGCCCGGTATCGAAAAACACAAGCGAGACCAGAACCAGCGAGGTCCGTCCATCGACCGCGTCGGCCAGTCGAGCGCCCACCGATTCGAGCGGGCTCTCTGCGACTCTGACGATCTCGAGGCCCTCTTCTGCCAGACGATCCAGCTGCCGTCGGATAGTGTGAAATTCGCCGTCGGTGCTGACCAATCGCGGGCGGCGTCGAAGCGGGAGGGCGGAGATGAGACGTACCACCAGCTCGTGGGTGTTGGGGGCCAGCGCGATGCCGCCCCCGGCATCTCCCAGGAGCCAAGTAAATCCCTCACGCACGCGGTCGGCCTGAGCAAACGCGTGGTCCCATTTGTCGTCCACGAACTCCGCCGCATCGTTCCAGGCCGCTGCTTGGGCATCGAAACCCACATCCGGCCACGCCTGGTGCGAATGCCCCGTCAGGAGGAGCCGCTCGCCTACCCGGAAGCGGGAATAATCGGGTGCCAGCGCATTGGGCGAGCTGTAGAGGGAGCCAGCGTCCATTGAGCCCGGCGGGAAAGGGTGACTAGAGCTCCGTGCGAATGGTCCAGAGATCCGGGAACAGCGGCTGGTTGAGCGTGCTGACGAGGTACTCGGCGCCCGCACTCCCGCCCGTCCCGCGCCGCGTGCCGATGGTGCGCTGGACCATCTTCACGTGTCGATAGCGCCACTCCATCAGCCCCTCATCCAGGTCGACCATGCGTTCGCACAATTCCGCGAGATCAGGCCGCTCCCGGTAGACCTTGACGAGCACATCGCGCAATGCCGCGGAGGGAACGACCTTCTGGGTCACGTCGCGCTCGAGGTCAGTCCGGGGGACAGGAACGCTATTGGCCGCGAGATGGCGCAGAAATGCATCCCATAGCGTGCTCGCGGCAAGGCGCTTCTCCAGCCGACGCCGACCCTCGGTGCCGGTGGCATAACGCTCCAGCGCCGTATGATCCTTCCAACCCAGGGCGAACTCGAGCTCGCGAAACTGGTGCGACTGGAAGCCGCTGCCGGATTCGAGGCGATCACGGAAGGAAAGAAACTCGAGTGGTGTCATGGTCTCGAGAATATCCAGCTGTGCCACCATGACTTTGAGCACGGTGAGGATCCGTTTGAGCGTGTGGCGTGCGCGCGCGCCATCATTCCGCACCAGCAGCCCGTTGAGATAATCGAGCTCGTGGAGGATTTCCTTGAACCAGAGCTCATACACCTGATGAATCACGATGAACAGCATCTCGTCGTGCTCAGGCCCCTTCGACAAGGGCCGTTGCAGGGCGAGGAGTTCGTCGAGCTTCAGATAGTCGCCGTACGAGGGCATGGGATCTCGGGGCCGGTGGAGCTTCGGCGTCGCCGAGGAGCGTAGCTGTCCCGAGGCGCTGACGGAAGGGTCAGGTCACGCTCTTTCCCGGCCGCCAGTCTGATTGTAGCGCGCTCACTGCTACTGCAGCCTCGGTCGTTAGTGGAAAGCGCAGCTCGCGCCGCTGGTCGCGCTCACTATGGCCCCGGGAGCCGCCGACTTTTTGCGGGTTCCTCTCGCGGCTGCCTGACCGCTTCTGCTCACCGACAATACAAAAGCAGAACGCCCCTCTTACGAGGGGCGTCCGCTTCGTTCGGTGTTCCCCGGGGTTTTACTTCTCTTCCTGAATCCGCCGGCGGTGCCGTCGGAGCTGGAAGCCACCCATCCCGGCCAGGCCAGAAGCCAGCAGTGCCATGGATGCGGGTTCCGGCGTAACGGTGGAAGGATCTCCGCCCGCCGAGCCGGTGCCGCCAGTCGATCCACCGCCCCCGGTGGACGGGACCAGGCCATCGCCACCGCCCGTGTTACCGTTGCCCCCGCCAGTGGGGTTGTCAACCGAGCCCGGAGAATGGGGAGTCGTGGAGAGGTCCGACGACCCACCACTGCTCACCGCGGCGATGAACACGCCGATGCCGACAGCCGCGCCACCACCGACGATCAGCGCCGTGGTGCTGATGCCACCCTTGTTGTCATCGGTGTCATCCGAGCTGTTCCCATCACGCTTGGAGACGTGGGCCACGCCGTCGGAGTATCCGGAAACGGCAGAGCGGAACAGGGAGTTGCTGGTCCCCAACGGCCCCAGCCGACCAATGGTGGTTTCATTCCATCCGCCCGTCGGGCGGGCTTCGGCGGCGGCAGAGCCCGCGAATACGCCGACGGCTGCGATTGCCGCGATTACACCAGACCAGCTTCTCATAAGGTCACTCGGGGTAAGAGGACACACAGAACGCGGCGACTGTTTTTGCAACTCATAGGCCATGTGACCGATTCAGCCATGCCGTATCTGTTAACCTCTGAGACAGTAATATTTTAGGCAGTTCGTCCCCACCGAGTCGGTCCCCAGAATGGAGCTAAATCACTGTGGGACTTTGGCCTCCGCGCATCGGTTTTGTGTGGAGGCACTCCCACAATCTCCCTCCTCAAAGAGCTCTGTCAATTATCCCGGTCACACAGTCTATCCTGCGCCCTTGTCGTGGCTTGGACCGCTCGTTACTATGCCGCGCTCTTCGCGGGCGATTAGCTCAGCTGGTTAGAGCGCGCGCCTCACATGCGCGAGGTCGGGGGTTCGAGCCCCTCATCGCCCATCTCAGTCCTCACGGCCCCGCACCAGAGTGCGGGGATTTTGTTGGGCGCGGCTCACTTCTTTACAGACTTCGCCCCCAA
>Ga0114129_10002493_pt1 | contig 25548 bp, 25 predicted proteins | sample RhiMetdeltSRZDD1_FD_80071 | JGI IMG/M metagenome (GOLD analysis project Ga0114129, IMG submission 80071) | Populus rhizosphere microbial communities from Tennessee, USA - Rhizosphere MetaG P. deltoides SRZDD1 (version 2) (version 2) | ecosystem: Host-associated > Plants > Roots > Rhizosphere >...
AGATCAGGCGCTCAATGGAGTTGTTCGCGCGCGAGGTGATGCCGCACTTTCGCGACCGATGAGGCAGCGTCGTCGCCAAGCCGGCTCACGACGGCGCACCGGGCGAGGATCGGAGCGAACGGCCGTGGAGCGGCTGCGCGCGATCTGTCTCGCCCTGCCCGACACCACTGAAAAGCTCGCGTGGGGCGAGCCCACGTGGCGCGTGCGCGGCAAGCTGTTCGCGCAGCTCGACGACCATCATCACGGCGCCGACCATCTGGCGGTGTGGCTGCCGGCGCCCCTCGGCGAGCAGGAGGCGATGATTTTTACCGATCCCGCGCGGTTCTTCCGGCCGCCGTACGTCGGCGGTCGCGGCTGGGTCGGCGTCCGCATCGATCGGCGCCCGAACTGGACCGTGATCGCGAAGCTCGTCAGTCAGGCATACGGCCTGGTTGCGTCGCGGCGCCGGCGGCCGACGCGCTAAAACTCGCGCGGACGCCGGGCCACGCCGCTGACGGCGCTACTCAGCCAGCCACACCGTGTCGAGCTGCTGATTCAAGAAGTGCGACGGCGTGATCGTCCAGCCGCGCACCTTGTTGCTGTGCGGGACGATGCGATGGTTCTGCAGCGTCCAGAAGTAGTGCACCTCCTCGTCGAGCAGGCGCTTCTCGAAGGCGCGCAGATAGCGCTTGCGCTCTTCCGGATCGATCGCGCGTGACTGCTTGACGAAGAGATCGTCCAGCACGGGATCCTTGTAACGGCCGAAGTTGCGGTCGGAGATCCCCACCGACTGGAACTTGTCGATGTCCATGTCGGGCTCGATCACGAAGCCGCACTGGAAGTCCATCGCGACGTCGAAGTCGCCGCGCTGAAGCATTGGATGGTACGCGGACGCCTCGATCGTCTCCTGCCGCGCGTTGAGACCGATCTGCCGCCACTGGTCGATGAGCCAGATGCCGAGGGGCTCGTAGGGCTGCGGGATGCCGCGGTTCCTGAACACGAACGAATAGCCCTCGGCAATGCCGGCCTCGCGGAGCAGCCGCCGGGCTTCGGCGCGGCTGGCCTTGATGTCGCGCCCGTAGCCCGCCAGCTTTTCCAGGTCCGCGGGCGGCGTCGCCCACGGCGTGCCGGGCACCTGAATCCCGGCGACGTCCTTGACGACGGCGATGCGTGAAAGATTCTTCGCGCCCTCGTAGCGATCGAGCGCCAGCGTGAGCGCCCGGCGCACGCGCTTGTCGTCCCACGGTTTGCGCTCGTGGTTCATCGCGACGAGCATCGAGCAGTCCCAGGGGCTCTCTTGCACCGTGATCTTCGAGCCGAGCGCGGCCACCAGCGTGTCGCGCTCGGCCGGGCTGAAGCTCCGGAACTGAATGTGCGCGCGCTCGCCGCGAATGGCCGCGACCTGCGCGGACGACGAGCTGATGAAGAGCGCGCGGAACCCGTCGAGATACGGTTTGCCCTTGTCCCAGTAGTTCGGATTCTTCTTACCGACCCAGTGCGAGCCCTTGACGTGCTCGACGAACGTGAACGGGCCGGTGCCCATCACGTTCTTCTCGTACCAGCGAATGTCCTTGGCCAGGATGTCCGCCTTGTAGATCCAGCTGTACGGCGAGGCCAGCGTCATGAGGAATGACGCTTCGGGCCACTTCAGACGGAAGCGGATCGTCGACGCGTCGGGCGCCTCGATGGCCTCGACGACGCGGTACTGCCCTTTGCGATACGACGACGTCTCGGCCGGCGGGAAGACGATCTTGTCGTAGCTGGCCTTGGCGTCGCGCGACGTCAGGACGCTGCCGTCGTGGAAGCGCACGCCGGAGCGGAGCTTCAGCGTGTACGTGAGCCCATCGGGCGAGACGGTCCACGACTCGGCCAGGTCGCCGATGACCTTGCTGCCCGTGCGGTCGGTTGGATCGACGCGCAGCAGCGTGTTGTAGTGCGGCGCCAGCGGGTGCACGACGCCGAAGGTCCCCTCCTTGTGAGCGTCATAGGACGGCGGCTCCGAGGGAACGAGATAGATCAGCTCGCCACCGGGGCGGGGCTTGTCCTGTGCGAGCGCGGCAGACGAAAGACCACACGTGACAAAGAAGGCGGCCATCAGGGCCGCCACGACTCTCATGTTCATGGCTCTCTCTTTCTCAGTGTGACTACTCCGCCAGCCAGACCGTATCGAGCTGCTGGTTCAAGAAGTGCGACGGCGTGACGGTCCAGCCTCGGAGCTTGGCATTGTGCACGACGATGCGATGCCACTGCAGCGTGTTGAGGTAGCGGACCTCCTCGTCGAGGAGGCGCTTCTCGAACGCGCGCAGGTACCGCTTGCGCTCGTCGGGATCGACGGCGCGCGACTGCTTGGTATAGAGGTCGTCGAGCACGGGGTCCTTGTAGCGGCTGTAGTTGTTGTCCGAGATGCCCGCGGACTGAAACTTCTGGATGTCGAAATCGGGGTCGATGACGAAGCTGCACTGCGCGTCGCTGGCGACTTCGAAGTCGCCGCGGCGAAGATGCGACACGTGCGCGGAGGCCTCGATCGTCTCCATCCGCACGTTGAGGCCGATCTGCTTCCACTGGTCGATCAGCCAGATGGCGATCGGCTCGTACGGCTGCGGGATGCCGCGGTTCTTGAACGTGAACGAAAAGCCTTCGGCAACGCCGGCCTCGCGCAGCAGCCGTCGCGCCTCGGCACGCGCGGCCTTGATGTCGCGCCCGTAGCCCGCGAGCTTCTCCAGCTCCGCGGGCGGCGTCGCCCACGGCGTGCCCGGCACCTGGATCCCGCCGACTTCCTTCACGACGGCGATGCGCGAGAGATTCTTCGACGCCTCCCAGCGGTCGAGCGCCAGCGTCAGGGCGCGTCGCACGCGCCGGTCGTCGAACGGCTTGCGTTCGTGGTTGATCGTCACGAGCTGGCCGCAGTTCCACGCGCTCTCCTGCACGGCCACCTTCGACCCGAGCGACGCCACGAGCGCGTCGCGGTCGGCGGGGCTGACGCTGCGGAACTGGATGTGCGCGCGCTCACCCCGCACCGCCGCCACCTGCGCGGACGACGACGAGATGAACAGCGCACGGTAGCCGTCCAGGTACGGACGGCCCTTGTCCCAGTAGTCGGGGTTTTTCTTGCCGACCCAGTGCGAGCCCTTGACGTGCTCGACGAACTTGAACGGGCCGGTCCCCATCACGTTGGTCTCGTACCAGCGGGTGTCCTTGGCGAGGATGTCGGCCTTGAAGATCCAGTTATACGGCGAAGCAAGATTGGTGAGGAACGAAGCCTGGGGCCATTTGAGCCGGAACACGACCGTGTGCGGGTCAGGTGCCTCGATCACTTCGATCGCGGTGTAGGAGCCCTTGCGCATCGAGACCGCGTTCGCCGCCGGGAACACGATCTTGTCGTAGGAGGCCTTGACGTCGCGCGAGGTCATCGGACTGCCGTCGTGGAAGCGCACGCCCTGCCGCAATCGCAGCGTGTACACGAGCCCGTCCGGCGAGATCGTCCACGACTCCGCGAGGTCTGGGATGGGCCGCGTGCCCGTCTTGTCGGTCGGATCGATACGCAGCAGCGTGTTGTAGTGCGGCGCCAGCGGATGGATGACGCCGAACGTCCCCTCCTTGTGGCCGTCGTAGGACGGCGGCTCCGACGGCACCAGGAAGACGAGCTCGCCACCGGCGCGCGGGCGCTCCTGGGCGCCCGCCGGTGACACGAGCGCGAGCACGACCAGCGCAAGGCAGATCAAGATGCGCATGCTCTCACTCCGCCAGCCAGATCATGTCGAGCTGGCCGTTGAGGAAGTGGCTCGGCGTGATCGTGAAGCCCCGCACGCGCGCATGATACGGGACGATCCGATGCCACCAGAGCGTCGGGATCACGTGCGCCTGCTCGTCGAGCAGCCGCTTCTCGAACTCGCGCACGAATCGCCGGCGCTCGTCGACGTCGCGCGCGCGGGCCTGGCGGTCGTAGAGCGCGTCGAGCGCGCGGTCCGTATAGCGGCCGTAGGAGGCGTCGGTGCGATCGGCGGACAGGAACTTGTAGAGATCGAGATCGGGCTCGACGATGTAGCCGCACTGCCCGTCTATGCTCACTTCGAAATCCCCGGTGCGCAGCGCGTTGAACCACGCCGCCGTCTCCATCACGCGTACCGTCGCATTGAGCCCGACCTTCTTCCATTGATCCACGAGCCAGATGGCAAGCGGCTCGAAGGGCTCCGGCAGATTGCGATTGTTGAGCACGAACGCGAATCCCTCCGGCACATTGGCTTCGCGCAACAGCCGGCGCGCTTCCGCGCGCGATGCCTCGGCGTCGCGCCAGAACCCGGCGAGCCGGACCAGCTCGGTCTCGGCGGCGGCGTAGGTCGTGCCGGGCACCTGCACCCCGCCGACCTCCTTGAGGATCGTGATCCGGGACAGCGCCTTGCTGCCACTCCACCGGTCGACAGCGAGGGTCAGCGCGCGGCGCACGCGCGGATCGTCCCACGGCTTCTTCTCGTGGTGCGGTACCACCCACAGCGCGCAGTCCCAGGGGCTTTCCTTCACGGTGATCTTGGAGCCGAGCGCGGCGACGAGCACGTCGCGCGCCGACGGATTGAACGCGCGGAACTCGATCAGCGCCCGCTCGCCGCGCACCGCCGCGATGCGAGCCGCGGTGTTCGGGATGAAGATCGCGCGGTAACCGTCGAGGTACGGCCGTCCGCGGTCCCAATAGTCGGCGAACCGCCGGCCCACCCAGTGGGAGCCCTTGACGTGCTCGACGAAGGTGAACGGCCCCGAGCCGAGAATGTTCCTTTCGTACCAGTGCGGGTCCTTCGTCAGGATGTCGGCCTTGTAGATCCAGTTCCACGGCGAGGCCAACCCGGAGAGCAAGCCGGCCGACGGGTGCTTGAGACGGAAGATGATCGTCTCGCCGTCGGGCGCCTCGAGCGCCTCCACGACGGCGTACTGCCCCTTGCGCGGGCTCGTCAGGCCCGGCGGTGGCGAGAGGATCTTGTCATAGGAGGCTTTGACGTCGCGCGAGGTCAGCGCCGAGCCGTCGTGGAACTTCACGCCACGCCGGATCTTGAACGTGTACGTGAGCCCGTCCTTTGACACGGCCCAGCTTTCAGCGAGGTCGCCGATGATCTTCGTGCCAGTGGTGTCGTTCGGATCGACGCGTAAGAGCGTGCTGTAGTGCGGCGCCGCCGGATGGAGCAGCCCGAAGGTCTCCTCCCGATGCGCGTCGTAGGACGGGCTCTCGGAGCCCACGACGAACACGAGCTCACCGCCCGGACGCGGCACCTGCTGTGCGTACACGGACTCGCCGAGGGCCAGAGTGAGCGCGATGGTCAGGACGAGGCGTGGACGCATCGTCGAGTCCTCCTGATCGGAGACTGGGGCCTGAGTCTAGCCCAGGCGCCCGTCCTGTGCTCATCTATGGCGCATGACACCGACCATCGTGCAAGGTCCGATTCCGCCAACGGCCGCCAACGCCACCTGGCCGAACGTGTTGCACACCCGCATCGCCGACGTCATCGCTCAAATGAAGGCGCCGCCGTGGTCCAAGCGGATCATCGCCGACGATCGGCAGCTGGTGACGCTCATCGCGAGCCCGCCCGGCGGCGGCAACCGTCCGCACTGGCACGCCGACTTCGACGAGTGGTGGGTGGTGCTGGCCGGCGTGCTGGAGTGGGAGCTCACCGGCGGCACGATCGTTCGCGCGAGCAAGGACGACATCGTGTGGGTACCGCGCGGCACCGTCCATCACATCAAGAACGTCGGCACCGAGCTGTCGCTGCGCCTGGCCGTGGCGATGCCGCCCGCCATGCACTACTTCCATCCGTGCGAGCAGTGCGGGTTCACCGACGAGGGCCCGCGCCAGTGGACGGCGTGAGCGCGCGATGAACGTCGAGCTGCCGTACGGTGCCGGCGCGCTGACGGCGACGCTACCGTCCGGCACGCGGCGGTTATCGAGCGAGCCCGCCGGCGAGCTCCCGCCGCTGGCCGATCTCGACGCCGCCGTGCGCGAGGCGCTGGCCACGCCGCTCGGGCTGCCGCGCATTCGCGATCTCGTCAAGCCGGATGCGCGCGTGACGATCGCCTTCGACGATCACACCACGGGCTCGTTCGGTCGGATCCGTCCGGTGGCGATTCGGGCGGTGCTCAACGAGCTCGCGGCATCCGGCGTGTCACGCTCGCAGGTGCGGCTGGTGTGCGCCAACGCACTGCACCGCATGTGCCGGCCGGCGGAGCTCGAGCGCCTGCTCGACCCCGCACTGGTCGCCGAGTTCGGAACACAGCTGTCGTGCCACGACGCCGAAGACCCCGAGCAGATCGTCGATCTCGGCGTCACGCCGGAGCACGGCTATCCCGTTGAGGTCAGCCGGCGCGTCACCGACGCCGATCTCACGGTCTACGTCAACACCAACTACATCCGCGGCTTCACCGGCGGGTGGAAATCGGTGTGCATCGGGCTCTCGACGTGGCGCTCGATCCGCGTCACGCACGACCCGGACGGCATGTCGATGTCGCTGCAGCGCAACCGCATGCACGCGGTGCTCGACGAGATGGGCCATCACCTCGAGGCGCGCCTGGGGCGGCGCATCTTCAAGATCGACACGCTGCTGGCCGATCCGTTTCACGCCGCGCGCGTGTTCGCGGGCGCCGTGGACGACACACGGCGCGCGGCACTCGACGTCCTGACCGCCCTCTTTCCGCCGCGGCGCGCCGTCGCCACCGAGCCCGTCGACATCCTGGTCTATGGGGTGCCCGACTCGAGCCCGTACGCCATCTGGGCGTCGCTCAATCCAATTCTCACGCTCATCTCGATGGGGCTTGGCTATCTCGGCGGGATGATCGATGCGGCGGGCAAGCCCGGCTGTACGGTGATCATGGCGGCCGCGGTGACCGATGCCTGGGACCGCGTGCATCACCCCTCGTATCCGGACGTGTGGGAGCGCGTACTGCCCAAGACGCGCGACCCGTACGAGATCAACGCGCGCTTCGAGGACGAATTCGCGCGCCACGCGGCGCACATCGACGCGTACCGCCATCGCTTCGCGTTCCACCCGATCCACGGCATTCTCGCGACGCATCCGCTCAAGCGCCTCAAGCGTGTCGGCCGCGTCATCGTCGCCGGGGCACGCGACGCCCACGTGCCGCGCCACCTGGGCTGGGACACAGCGCCGACCGTCGAGGACGCAATCGCGCAGGCGCTGGCGATCCACGGGCGCGGCGCGACGATCGGCGTCGTCGAGCAGCCCGGCATGCCGGCGAACCCGGACCGCTCGACGCAGGAGGGCTCATGCTGACCGGCAAGACCGCAATCGTGACGGGCGGCGCGCGTGGCATCGGCGCCGGGATCGCGCGCGTCCTGGCCTCGCACGGCGCACGCGTCGCCGTGCTGGATCTCGACGGCGCCGAGGCCGAGAAGACGGCGGCCGCGCTGCCCGTGCCGGGGATCGGTCTGACGTGTGACGTCGCCGTCGAGGCCGACGTGCTCAAAGCGGTGCACGCGGTGGTCGAGCGCTTCGGCGGCCTCGATATCGTCGTGAACAACGCCGGCGCCGGACGCGGCACCGGCGATCCGAACGTCCCGCGACCGAGCATCGGCCTCGAGACGATGCCGGAAACGCTCTGGGACGCATACCTGTCGCAGAACCTCAAGACCACGTTCCTGACTGCGCGTGCGGCGCTGGCGCATCTCAAAGCGCGCGGCGGCGGCGCCATTGTCAACATCGCGTCGATCGCCGCGCTCGTCGCGTCGCCACGGCTGCCGGCGTATGCGGCCGCCAAGGCCGGTGTCGTCTCGCTGACGAAGAGCCTCGCGCTCGAATACGCGCCGCATGACATCCGCGTCAACGCCATCTGTCCCGGCTTTCTGTGGACGCGCGCGTGGGACGGCCTGGCTCAGGCCATCAAGCTGCAGAACCCCGATTACGCGGCGCTCGACACGCGCGGCGTCTTTCTCGAAGTCGTCAAGCGCGGGGTGCCGCTCGGCCGGGAGCAGACGCCGGAGGACATCGGTCACCTCACCGCATTTCTCGCGAGCGATGCGGCGCGAAACATCACCGGCCAGTGGATTGCCGTCGACGGCGGCATCACGCTCCGGCAGGGCGCGATCTAGACGCCGAGGTAGTACTTCTTCACCAGCTCGTTCTCGCGCAGCTCCTGAGTGGTGCGGCCCTCGAACTCGATCTTGCCGTGCACGATGATGTAGCCGCGGTCGGCGATCTTCGTCGCCTGGTTGAAGTTCTGCTCGGCCATGAGCACGGTCAGCTGCCGTCGCTCTTTCAGCTCGCGAATCTTGGCGATGACGCGGCTGACGAGGATCGGCGCCAGCCCGACCGACGGCTCGTCGACGAGCAAGATTCGCGGCGACGACATGAGGGCGCGCGCGATGGCCAGCATCTGCTGCTCGCCGCCGCTCATGCTGCCGGCGAGCTGCGCCCGGCGGCCTCGCAGCACCGGGAAGGCTTCGTAGGCAAACTCCAGATTGCGCTCGATGTCGGCGCGCGCCGCCTTGCGGTAGGCGCCGAGCAGGAGGTTCTCCTCGACGGTGAGCTTGGGAAAGAGGCGCCGGCCCTCCGGCACCAGCGCGATACCGAGGCTGACGATCTCTTCCGTCGATCGCCGCGTGAGATCCACGCGCGTGCCGTCCGTCTCGAGAAACACCTCGCCGGCTGTCGGCGCCACCATGCCCATGATGCACTTGATCAGCGTGCTCTTGCCGTTGCCGTTGGTGCCCAGCAGCGCGACCGTCTCGCCCTCGCGCACCTCGATCGACACGCCGTGCAGCACGCGCACGGCGCCGTAGCCGGCGTCGATGTTGCGGACGACGATCCTATTCGCCAAGGTAGGCCTTCTCCACGGCCGGGTTGCGCACGATCTCGTCGGGCGTGCCTTCGGCGATGCGCTCACCCGCGTCGAGGACGACGATGCGCTCGGAGAAGCGCATCACCGCACGCATGATGTGCTCGATCATGATGATCGTGATGCCCTGCGCGTTGAGCCGAAACAGGATGGTCAGGATGTCGTCCACTTCGGCGTGCGACAGGCCCGCCATCGCCTCGTCGGAGATCAAGAGCTTCGGCCGCGCCGCCATCGCGCGCGCGAGCTCGAGCTTGCGCATCTCGATCTGCGTCAGCCCCGCAGGCCGCAGATCGGCCTTGGTGGCGAGCCCGATGCTCTCGAGGATCTGCATGGCCTCCGCGCCGTCGTCGGCGCGGCCGTGCGCGGTGTTTTCGAGGGGGATCCCGAGGTTCTCGAGCACCGTCATGCTGGTGAACGGCTTGGGGATCTGAAAGCTCCGCACGATGCCGAGCCGCGTGCGCCGGTGCGCCGGCAGCGCGGTGATGTCGCGCCCATCGAATACGATGCGGCCGCCGTCGACGGGCAGCGCGCCGGACACACAGTTGATCAGCGTGGTCTTGCCCGAGCCGTTGGGGCCGATGAGGCCGAAGCGCTCGCCGGGCTTGACCGCGATGCTGACCCCGTTGAGGGCCGTGAAGCCGCCGAAGCGCTTGGTCAGGCCGTCGACGTGGAGCAGCGCGCCGGGCGTCGTCACGGCGCTCGCAGCCGGCGCACGAGACCGAGGATGCCTTCGGGGGCCAGGACGACGAACGCGACGAGCACGACGCCGACGATCAAGAGATTCAAGTCCGAGGAGATCGTCACCGTGGCCAGCTGCTGCGCGGTACCGACGAGGACGGCGCCGATGACGGGCCCCATCCAGCTCGTGGTGCCGCCGATCATCGGCATGGCCAGCGCGTTCACCGCGTAGTCGAGCGCGAACGCCGAGTCGGGCACGACGAACGTGACGTAATACGGAAACGGCGCGCCGGCCACGCCGAGCAGAAAGCCGCTGATCGTGGTGGCGAACAGCTTCAGCCGCAGCGTCGGCACGCCCATGCACTCGGCCGCCTCCTCGTTGTCGCGCAGGGCCGCGAGCCCGCGGCCAATCCACGACCGCTCGATGAAGCGCGCCACGAGCACGGCGCCCACGGCCAAAGCGAGCATGACCGTGAAGAGGAACACGACGTAGTTGCCAAACGGCGGTCCGCTGGGCCGGATCACACTGATCCCCCGCGAGCCGCCGACGTACTCCCAGTTGATGATCATCGTCTGCAGCACGACCGACAGCGCCAGCGTCGCGATCGAGAAGAACGTCCCGCGCAGGCGGAGCGTGAGGTAGCCGATACCGAGGCCGAGCAGCGCGGAGACGAGTCCGCCCGCGACGATCAGGACCGGCAGCGGCGCCTTCATCAACTGGATGAGGACGACCGCGGTATACGCGCCCAGGGCGAAGAACGCGGGTGTGCCGAAGTTCACGTAGCCGCCGTAGCCGCCGAGGATGTTCCAGGCGGTGGCGATGACGACGTATTGAAGAATGACGTAGCCGGCGAAATAGACGTACGGGTTCACGCGCAGCGAGGCGAGCGCGACGCCGGCGGCCACGACGACGAGGCCGATCAGCACGCTGACCCAGGCGCGGCGCATCACCGGCCGAACAGTCCCGACGGGCGCACGGCGAGCGCCGCCAGCAAGATGCCGAACGACACCGCCAGCGACCACGACGGCCCGAAGAACGTCGCCATGATGCTCTCGACCACGCCGAGGATGACGGCGGCCACCAGGGTGCCGCCGATGCTGCCCATGCCTCCGAGCACGGTGATGGCGAACATGCGGCCGATGTAGTCACGGTCGGTCGACGGGATCACCGGCGCGATCATGATGAGCAGCGCGCCCGCGAGACTGGCCGCCGCGATGCCGATGCCGAAGGCGATCGTCTTGATCCGGATCGGATCGGCGCCCATCAGCCGCAATGCGGCCTGGTCCTGCGAGACCGCCATGATGGCGCGGCCGTAGAACGTGCGCGCGAGGAACAGGTAGAGCGCGAGCGTCATGGCCACGCCGACGAGGCAGGGCACGAGGTAGCGAAACGAGATCCCGATGCCGCCGAGGTCGATGGATTTGCCGATGTAGCCCGCCTGGACCAGCCGGTAATCGACACCGAACTTGCGGCTGAGGCTCACCTCGATGATGAACAGAATCCCGAAGAAGAAGACGAGACCGCGCAGGGACTCCTGGCCGCGGCGCTCGAAGCTGCCGTAGTACACGCGGTAGACGACGGCGCCGAGCAGGTAGAACACCGGCGTGAAGGCGATGCCCGCCAGGATCGGATCGAGCCCGTACGCGGAATTCATGACGTACGCCGCGTAGGCGCCCAGGATCAGGAACGCCGGCTGGGCGATGTTGGCGATGTCGAGCAGGCCGAAGATCAGGCCGATGCCGAGGCTGACGGCGGCGTAGAAGCCGCCGAGCAGCACGCCGGCGACCACCGCGTTCGCCAGCAGGTCCCAGGAGAACACGGGCCGCGCGCTACTTCAGCGCGGCCGCGTACGGATAGATGATGTTCCCCGACTTGAACTCGTCGGGATAGAGCACGACCTTCTTGCCCGGCCCGCGGAACTGATCGATGCTGTTGCCCGAGATCTTCTGGTACTGCACCATCAGCGTCCGGCCTTTCGCCCACTCGCCGTTCTTGCCGAACTTCACTTTGCCGACGATCGTGTTGAACTCGTTGGCGCGGATGTAGTCGGCGATCTTCTGCTGGTCGAGCCCCTTCGTCGCCTCGACGGCCTGACCGAGGACCTGCACCAGCGCGTACGAGTACGGCGGCAGGTAGTAACCGAGCGGATCGACGCCCGCCTTCTCCGCGCGCGCCTGGTATTCCTTCAGGAAGTCCTTGACGCCGGCGATGGCGAGGAACGGCGGCTCCGGCGCCCAGAAGTCATAGTTCACGACACCGTTGAGCAGCGAGCCCATGCTGGTCATCACCGTCGTGAACATCAATCCGACCATGCCACCGCCGAAGATCTTCGGCTGCAGGCCGACCTCGTGGGCGGCGCGCAGCATGCCGACCGAGTCGGGTGGATATGACGCGACGAAGACGATGTCGGGGTTGGTCGCCTTGATGGCGCGCACGATCGGCGTGTAGTCGACGGTGCTGGGCGGATAGGTCTTGTCGTACACGGTCTTGAAGCCGTAGCGCTTGATCAGCTCGCGCGCGCCGACGAGCGCGTTCTGCGGATACTCCGCGTCGGCGCCGACGATGGCCACGGTCTGCGGCTTGGGATTCTGCTTGGCGGCCAGCTCGAAGAAGCCGATGGCGGTGCTCGTCTGCGGATCGGGTCCGGCCGGCTGGATCTGGAAGTAGTTCGGATATTGATACTTCTCGTTGTTCGCGAGGCCGAACATCCCCATGAGCGTCAGCTTTCGCTCCATGGCGATCGGCATGAGCGGCGCGATCAGGTTGGTGCCGTAGCCGGAGATGATGAGATCGACCTTGTCGACGTCGAGCAGCTTCGTGTAGATGCCGGGCACGGTGGAGGGATTCGTCTGGTCGTCGTAGTACACGAGCTGCACGGGCCGGCCGAGCAGGCCGCCCTTCTTGTTCACGTCGTCCTTCCAGATCTCCACCGCCAGCAGCGCGGGCTTGCCGTTGGCCGACAGGCCGCCGGTGAGCGCCATGCCGAAGCCGAGCTTGATGGGATCGGCGGCGCGCGCGACGGGAACGAGCGCGGCGGCGGCGATGACGACGAGCGTCGCGACGGCGACTGCGATCAGCACACGAGTGCGGGTCATGATGGCCTCCGTGGCGACGTATATTACACGCCATTCCCCGACGAGAGGCAGCGATGGCACAGACGCGCGGCATCAAGCCAGTCGGTTACTTCGATTGCCCGGGTGGCGGGCAGGTCGTCGTCAGCGGCAGCATCGCCTACATCGCCCACATGAAGGCGCCGCACGGAACGACGATCGTTGACGTCAGCGATCCGGCGAACCCGCGCAAGCTGGCCGAGGTCACCGTGACCGCCGACACGCACTCGCACAAGGTCCGCGTCGTCAATGACGTGATGCTCGTGAACCGCGAGGCCGCGCCACGCACGACGCCCGGCGCCGGCTTCCGAGGCGGTCTCGGGATCTACGACGTCTCACGCCCCGACACGCCGCGCGAGATCGCGTTCTGGCCGTGCAAAGGCGTGCATCGGTTCACGTTCGACGGCCGTTACGCCTACCTCTCGCCCGACCTCGAGGGCTATCGCGGCAACATCGTCGGCATCCTCGACCTGGCGGATCCCGCGCGCCCGCAAGAAGTCGGCCGTTGGTGGATGCCGGGACAGTGGATCGCGGGGGGCGAGACGCCGACGTGGGAGGGCCGCGCGCATCGCTGCCATCACCCGATCCGTCTCGCCAACCGGCTCTACGTTTCCTACTGGCACGGCGGCTTCGTCATCCTGGACATCGAAGACATGGCCAAGCCGCGCTTGGTCGCCGGCCTCGACTGGAGTCCGCCGTTCAGCACGCCAACCCACACCGCGCTGCCGATTCCCTTCGCGCTGCAAGGCCGCCGCGTGCTGCTCGTCGCCGACGAAGACGTCATGCGCATCCCGCCGGGCACGCCGGCCTTTCTCTGGCTCGTCGACATCTCCGAGGAGACGCGGCCCACGCCGTTCGCCTCGTTCCAGGTCGATGGCATCGACGGCTCGCCGCAGCCGGAGTTCACCGGCTGCCATCAACCATGCGAAGAGGTTCGTGGGACGGAAATCCCGGTCGCGTGGTTCGCGTACGGCCTGCGGATCGTGGACATCGCGAAGCCGCACGCGCCGCGCGAGGTCGCCTCGTTCGTCCCCGACGCCACCGACGGCGGACGCGTCTGCAGCAACGACGTGTGCTACGACGCGCGCGGCCTCATGTACCTCATCGATCGCGACCGCGGTTTGCACATCGTGGAGCGGGCGTGAGGTCAGGCACGTCAAAGAATGAAACGACTCCCGTCTCGAGCGAGTACTCCGCCCCAACAACCAGCAGCCCATCGTTTCGGACGAGCTGCTCGATCAGCGCGGATCCATGCCTCAAGTGATCAACGGCTGCGCGAACGTTGGCCCGAACGGCGTCCTGCATGACCGTGCTCGGATCCGTCCCATTGCGCCGAGAAACGACCGTCTCCACCGCAGGCCGGATCCAGTCCACGATAAACCGCACGTTGTCCGAGTGTGTCGATGCTCGTCCGAGAACGTCGTCCATCGTCGCGAGAATCGCGCCGCACTGCGAATGGCCCATCACGACGACGAGCCGCGTCCCAAAGCGCGAAGCGGCAAACTCCACGCTGCCGATCTGCGACGGTGCGACGATGTTGCCGGCCACGCGGATCACGAAGAGATCCCCGAACCCTTGATCGAATACCAGTTCGGCGGGAACCCGAGAGTCAGAGCAGCCCAGCACGATGGCGAACGGCGCCTGCCCCGCGACAAGCGCCGCGCGGTGTGCGGGACTCGGAACCACCGATGCGGTTGCCTGGCTCGCGACGAATCGGCGATTGCCGTCACGAAGGTGATCAAGCGCGTCCCTCGCCGCCATCACGATTGGGAGGTTGCCCCTCATCGCGGAGTCGGACCGCCGGCAATTTGAGGTCGGCGGCGATCTCCTTGAATGTCCGTAAGAGCGTCGAATGTGTCCCTGATCGGAGCCCCTAGTCGTTGCAGGCCGAGTTCCTTCCGTCCCACTGTGTCCTCCCCAACCAACGTACTCGGCCTTCCGCTGCGGGGCCAAACTCTGCGTCCGATCGTGGCTCAATCCTTGCCCAGCAGCAGATCGACAACCCAGCAGCCGCGAGCGTGCTCTCCATCCGACCGGCAATGTTCGATCACGTCGGCGTTCGTGCAGCCCGAGGCGTCGAGGGCGTCGGCCAGAAGAGGCATGCGGTCGAAAGCGCGCTCCGCATAGATGCCATGGGCGAGGGCTCTCACCTCGTCCGTCAGCCAGGCGGCGCACACCGGTCGCGCGCGGAACGGGTTTCCGAACAAGCAGTGGACGAGGGCAGTCTGCTGCCGATGCTCGGCGATCGTGGCGGCGGCATCAAGGACGTGCCTGTCGCCCTGTATATCCGCCGCAGCCCGTGCCGCGTGCCTCGCGGTGACGAGAGCGGGGGCGAGAGGATCGCCCTTGTCGAACTCGTCTTCCCACCAAGGATCGTCGAGCGCGTCGGCGACCCGCTGCAGGAGGGACTTCGCAGGGCTGGGAAAGCCGGAGGCCGTTAGCGCCGCCCCGGGGCCGTTGTCCTTGCCGTGCAGTGTGGCGAAGATCGCGCGAGCCTTGTCATGTGCCTGGAGCATCTCAGCCCGATCGGCGAGACCGTCCGCGAACGACTCGGCTTTCCGCACGGCCTCGCGAAAATCCTCGTGCGCGAGACTCGACCAGACTCGCCGACAGCACGCCACCGCGAAGAGCCTCACCTTGCGATCGCTCGCCTTGCGCCGAAGGAACTCGAGCATCGGCTGCGGATTGGTACAAGCCATCCAGTCGGCTTCGGTCATGGGCGCTCCGCGTGCCACAACTTATCCCACACCGGTGTCCGGACGTGTATAGCACGATGCACTGAAGAAGACCTTGGCGGCAGTCGCATGCGTTGCGCGACGACCCGACGCGGCGGCACACCCGGCAGCGAACCGTGATATAAGGTCGCCCCATGAAAATCGCAATTCTCGCGCTGAGCCTCGTTCTCGCACTGTCCGTGGCGGCCCCGGCCGCCGCCGAGTATCCCGAGCGCGCGCTGACCATCATCGTCGCCTATCCCGCCGGCGGCATGGTCGACATCGTCGCTCGGCCGATGGCGGAATCGATGAAGAAGAAGTTTCCCAAGGGCGTCGCCGTGCTGAACCGGCCGGGCGGCGGCGGCTCCGTCGGCATGGCCGAGGCGGCGCAAGCCAAGCCCGACGGCTACACGGTGATCCTGGCGCCGGTCTCGACGCTGGTGATCCACCCGCAGCTCAACGACCTCCCGTACAGGACGCCCGACGACTACGAGCCGATCATGAATACGATCGCGTTCAGCGCGATGCTCGTGGTTCGCGAGGATGCGCCATGGAAGACGGCGCAGGAGTTCGTCAACGCCGCGCGCGCCAACCCGGGCAAGCTGCGCGTGGGCTCGCCGGGCGAGGGCACCTCGAGTCATCTCAATCTCGAGCAGCTCGCGCATCGCGCCAACGTGAAAGTGACGCACGTGCCGTTCTCTGGCTGGGGCGAGACGAGCCCTGCGATCCTCGGCGGCCACATCGACGCGGTGGTGGCGCAACCGGGCGAGATCAAACCACTCGTCGACGCCAAGAAGCTGCGTCCGCTCATCGCCTTCCAGCAAAAGCGGCAGCGCGTCTACCCCGACACCCCGACGGCGGCGGAGCTTGGCTGGCCCACGGCGCTCGGCACGTGGTTCGTCCTCACCGCACCCAAGGGCACGCCTCCCGCTACGCTCAAGTACCTGCACGATGCCGCGAAGGCCGCCATCGAAGAGCCGTCGTTCGTGACGCTGATGAACAACCGGGGCGTCGACATCGAGTACAAGACGGGCGAGAAGTGCCGCGAGGATCTCTGGAAGGAGTACCGCGAGCACACCGAGATCCTCAAGCGCCTCGGGATGCTGAAGAAGTAGATGACCGCCGAGCGCGTGCTCGCGCTGGCCACGCTGCTCGGTGGCGCGCTGTTTCTCATCCAGGCACTGGCGTTGCCCTACGGCAGCGCCGCGAGGCCGGGCGCCGGCTTCTTCCCTACTCTTGTCGCGGTCTTCGCCTGCGCCATCGGGTTCGTCGCCACCGTGCGGGCATTTCTGGTAGCGCCCCGCACCGCGTCGCAGCGCGCGATGCCGCTGCCGCCCGAGCCGCGCTCCCGCGTGATCGTCGCCGTCGTCCTGCTCCTCGCCTTCTGCGCGTTCCTGCCGTGGATCGGCTATCCGCTGGCGGCCGCGGGCTTCGTGGCTCTGCTGCTGCGACGGCTGGGCGCGTCGTCGCAGGCGGCTGCGCTCACGGCCGTGCTGAGTGCCGCCGGCTCGTACTATCTCTTCGCCTTCCTTCTCGACGTGCCGCTGCCACGCGGGCCCTGGTGAGCTGATGGGCCCGCTGGAGGGCCTCGCCTACGGTTTCGCCGTCGCGCTCACGCCGACCAACTTGCTGGCGTGCTTCGTCGGCGTCCTCGTCGGCACTGTGGTCGGCGTGCTCCCGGGCATTGGTCCCGTCGGCGCGATGGCGTTGCTGCTGCCGTCCACGTTCGCGCTGCATCCCGCGACGGCGCTGATCATGCTGGCCGGCATCTACTACGGCGCGATGTACGGCGGCTCGACGACATCCATCCTGGTCAACGTCCCCGGCGAGGCCGGCTCGGTCGTCACGCTGCTCGACGGATATCAGATGACGCGCAAGGGCCGCGCGGGCGCGGCGCTGGCCGTCGCGGCCGTCGGCTCGTTCGTCGCCGGTACCGTCGGCGTGATCGGCATCATGTTCGCGGCGAGCTGGCTGGCCGACGTGGCGGTGCGCTTCGGGCCGCCCGAATACTTCGCGATCACGCTCGGCGGCATGCTGCTGCTCTCGCGGCTATCCAGCACGTCGCTGACGCACGCGTTCGTGCTCGTGGCCGTCGGCCTCGCCGTCGGCACCGTCGGCATGGACCCCGTCTCTGCGCTGCGGCGCTTCACGTTCGGCTCGGTCCAGCTCGCGCAGGGCGTGGAGCTCGTTCCCGTCATCATGGGTCTCTACGGCGTGGCCGAGGTGCTAATCCTGGCCGAGGAAGGCGCCGTGCGCGCGCACGTCGCGTCCGTGCGACTGCGCGAGCTGCTGCCCACGCGCGCGGAGTGGCAGCGCTCGGCGGCGCCGATCGCGCGCGGCTCGGTCGTGGGCTTCCTCACGGGGCTCATTCCCGGCCCCGCGGCCGTGCTGTCGACGTTCATCGCCTACGCGCTGGAGAAACGCGTGTCGAAGACGCCCGAGAAATTCGGCACGGGTATGATCGAGGGCGTCGCCGCCCCCGAATCGGCCAACAACGGCGCGACGGCCGGCGCCATGGTGCCGCTGCTGTCGCTCGGCATCCCGTTCTCGCCGGCCACGGCGATCTTGCTCGGCGCCCTCGTGATCCACGGGCTGCAGCCGGGCCCATTGATGATCAGTCAGCGGCCGGAGATCTTCTGGGGCTTCGTGGCCAGCATGTACATCGGCAACTTCCTGCTGCTGATTTTGAACCTGCCGCTGGTGGGAGTGTTCGTCAGCGTGCTGCGCCTGCCTCAGCACGTGCTCGCCACGCTCGTGCTGCTCTTGTGCCTGGTCGGCGCCTACAGCCTCAACAACTCGCTGCTCGACCTCTGGATCCTGGTGATCTTCGGCGTGTTCGGCTACGCGCTGCGCAAGCTGCGCGTGGATCCCTCGCCGCTCGTCGTCGCGCTCGTGCTCGGGCCGATGATGGAGAAGACGCTGCGCCAGTCGCTGTTCATCACCCGTGGCAGCATCGTGGATCTGCTCTCACGGCCTCTGACCGCGGTGATTCTGGCCGTACCGGTGGCCGTGCTTATCGGGCCGCCGCTGCTGCGGCTGCTGCGCCGGCGGGGCCGGCCGGCGGAGGTCGGTGCGGCGTAAGTCTGCTGCCGCTACGGCAAGCGCGGCCGGCGATCCTTCCAGGGCTGCGCGGCTTCGAGCTGTGACGCCAGCCTGAAGAGCGTCGCCTCGTCGCCGAAGCGCCCCACGAACTGCACACCGAGCGGCAGCCCATTCTTCGACATCGCCAGCGGCACCGACATCGCCGGATGGCCCGACGAGTTGAAGAGCGCGGTGAAGCCGACCGACGCGGTGCGCGCGGCGAGAAACGCCGCCGAGTCGGGATTGGACAGGCTCAGCACGCCGAGCGGGTGCGGGGGCTTGGCCATCGTCGGCGTGATCAGCGCGTCGTAACGCTCGAGGAAGCGCGCAACGGCGCGGCCCGTGCGGTGCACGGTGTGAACGGCGCGCGCGTAGTCGGCCGCGGAGAACGCGCGCGCTTCCTGCACGCGCTCCCACGTGATGCGCTCCACGTCGTCCTGGCTCAGCGGCCGCCGCAGCGCGGCCGCGCGCATCTCGAGCGTAAAGGCCACGCTGGCGACGACGATCGTGCGGCTCGCCTGCCCCCAGGCCGCCTCGTCGATCTGCGGACGCCCCTCTTCGATGTCGTGACCCAGGCTCGCGCAGAGCCTGGCGGCCGCCTGCGCCGCCTCGGCGCACTCCGGGTCCACCGGGCCGTCGATCCACGGCTTGGTCGTGAGCGCGATGCGCAGCCGCCCGGGATCCCGACCCACCTCCTGCAGAAACGGCCGCGCCGGCGGCGGCGCCCAGTAGGGATCGCCGACGTCGGGACCGGCGGTCGCGTCCAGCAGCGCGGCGCTGTCGCGCACGCTCCACGTCACCGCGTGCCCGATGGAGGCGCCGCTCCAGCCCTCGCCCGCGTCCGGCCCCATCGGGTTGCGCGCGCGCGTCGGCTTGAGGCCGAACAGACCGCACGCGGAGGCCGGGATGCGGATGGAGCCACCGCCGTCGGTGGCGTGCGCGATGGGCAGCATGCCCGCGGCCACCGCCGCGGCCGCGCCGCCGCTGGAGCCGCCCGCGCTGTACCCGAGATTCCACGGGTTGCGCGTGGGACCGTGCACACGTGGCTCGGTCGAGGGTGCGATCCCCATCTCCGGTGTATTGGACTTGCCGACGATCACGAGCCCGGCGCGCTTCATGCGCGTCACGATCTCGCTGTCGTGATCGGGCACGAAATCCGAGTAGAGCTTGCTGCCAAAGCTCGTGACGACGCCGGTGTAGAGGGCGCCGAGATCCTTCAGCAGATACGGCACGCCCTTGAACGGTCCGTCAGGCAGCCCGGCGCGGAGCGCCGCGCGCGCGTGATCGTCCATGCGCGTGACCACGGCGTTGATCGCGGGGTTGCGCGCGTCGATACGCTCCAGCGTCGCGGCGAGCACGTCTTCCGGCGTGACTTCCTTGGTGCGGATCAGCTCGGCGAGGCCGAGCCCGTCGTAGTTCTCGAACTGCTCGGCGAGGCGACTCACGCCGAGACCTTCGCACCCCCGAACACCGGGTTGTCGGTCGTGTCGATCAGCGCCTCCGCGCCCTCGGTCGGGAGCTGCTGCGAGAAATTCTGCGCCCCGTCGATGTCGTTGCCCCACACCTCGCGTGGCAGCTCGTAGAGCACCTCGATGCCGTAGCCGTCGGGATCCTGGATGTAGACGCTGTGGGTCATGCCGTGGTTCACACGGCGCAGGAACTTGACGCCCTTGTTCTGGAGGAATTCGAGCTGCTTGAGCCACGACTCCCGATCCGGCCACGCAATGGCCACGTGGTTGAAGCCGACACGACGAGGCTGCATCGTCCACGAGTCCGGCGCGTCGGTCTGCGGCGGCGCCTCCGCGAGGGCCAGATCGTGGTGCGTAACGTCGCCGTCCTCCGACACGCCGCTGTAGAACCGCATCTTGAAGGGGCGACCCTTGAGCTCGGCCACCTGGCGGAAGCCGATGATCTCCGTCCAGAACTTGTGTGAGACCTCGAGGTCGCGCACGTTGAGGACGATGTGGTTGATTCCGCGCGGCGTGACGGCCCGGTCACTCATGGGTTTCTCCTCGCTTGACGGTCTGCGCCCGATGGTCGCGCGCACCGCCCGTCACGTCAAGCGCGGCCGGGGCGCTGGCGGCCTTCCGTTATACTCCGCCACGAGGAGACGACGATGCCGACCATGACCCGCCTCGACGTGCAGCCTATCGCCGGCGCCCTCGGCGCCGAGATCTCCGGCGTCGATCTGGGCGCCGACCTTGACGACGCCGCGATCGGCGAGATCCGCCGCGCGCTGCTCGAGCACTGCGTGATCTTCTTCCGCGACCAGGAATTCGACGCCGAGCAGCACAAGCGCCTCGCGCGACGGTTCGGCGAGATCTTCGTGCACCCCAACTATGCCGGGATGCAGGCCGATCCGGAGATCGTGATGATCCGCCGGGAGCCCGGCGACACGCGCGTGGTCGGCGAGGACTGGCACACCGACACCACGATGATGGCCATGCCGCCGATGGGCGCGATCCTCTACGCGATCGAGGTCCCGCCGTACGGTGGCGACACGCTCTTCGCCAACCAGTACCTCGCCTACGAGACGCTGTCGGAGGGCATGAAGCGGCTGATCGGCGGCCTGCGCGCGGTCCACAGCGATCGGTTGGTGGCCGGGCCGCAGTCCAAAGCCAGCGTGGGCCGCACCACGAAGGCGCGCCACGACGACACGTGGCGCGAGACGATCAACACGCATCCGATCGCGAAGATCCATCCCGAGACCGGCCGCCCCGTCCTCTTCGTCAACGTGTCCTACACGGTCGGCATCGAGGGATTGAGCGAGGAGGAGAGCCGGCCGCTGCTGGAGTTTTTGATGGAGCACGGCAACCGGCCGGAATTGACCTGCCGCTTCCGCTGGACCAAGGGCGCCGTCGCGTTCTGGGACAACCGCTGCGTGAAGCATCTCGCCGTGAACGACGCGGGGCCGTACCGCCGCGTGATGCGGAGAGTGCAGATCGCGTGAGCGCGGCCGCGCCGCCCCGTCGCTTGTCGATGATCCGCGGGTTCCACCTCGCGGACTTCCTGACCCTCGGCAACGCCGGCTGCGGCGTGCTGGCGATCTTCGCCGTGCTGGCCTACGTGGAAACGCACGAGTTGTGGCGGCTGCTCGTCGCCACCGCCTTCATTCCGGTCGCGCTCGTGTTCGACGTGTTCGACGGCCGCGTCGCGCGCGCCCGCCGCGTGCACTCTGCGATGGGGCGCGAGCTCGACTCGCTGGCCGACGTGATCTCGTTCGGCGTGGCCCCGGCCGCGATCGCGTACGGCGCTGGGATGAACGGCCTCTGGGACGTCCTGATCCTGGTCTACTTCGTGTGCTGCGGGGTCAGCCGCCTCGCGCGCTTCAACGTCACGGCCGAGACGCTCGCGGGCGGCGGCGACAAGGTCGAGTACTTCGAGGGCACGCCGATCCCCACCAGCGTCCTGCTCGTCGGGTTGGTCGCGATCGCCGCCTGGCTCGGGCGCGTCGGCGAGACGTTGCCCGTCGGCGTCATGCGGCTCGGTCCGTGGCGGCTGCATCCACTGACGCTGCTGTGGGCGGTCTCCGGCTCGCTGATGATCAGCAAGACGCTGCGGATTCCCAAGCTCTGAGCGCGCCAGTGAGGAGCGCCGGGGCGGGTCAGAAGCGGTACGAAATACCGAGGTTGAAGTGATGCGTATTGAACGTGGTGCTGGCGCGCGCGTCGCCGCCGAAGACGTCCACGTTGAAGGACGGGTTGATGTGGGTGAAGCGGTACTCGAAGAAGCCCGCCCAGTTGCTTTCGAACAGGTACGACACGCCCAGGCGTGTGTCGAGTCCCATGTCGCGGCTGGTGTCGTCGCCCTCCTGAGAGCCGATGATGCCGCTCAGGTGCGACACGAACATGCCGCCGCCGACGCCGCCGTAGAGCTGCAACCGTCCGTGCGGAAAGTCCTGGTCCTTCAGCAGTCCGTAGCGTCCCATCACGAGGAGCGTGAAGGGAATCGTCCACACGTCGACGGCGGGGCGGAAGTAGGAGATCTCGGCGGCGAGGCCGAGCCACGGCAGGTTGAAGTCTTCGAGCCAGCGCCCGAAGCGCAGACCGAAGGCCGGCGAGCTGCGGCCGCCGACGTCCTGCTTTTGCTCCTCGTCGAAGAGGGTGAACGTCAGGGTGCTGCTCGGGGTGATGGCGGCACCGATGTAGCCGTCCAGGAACCATTCGGCCGAGGCGGCCGGGGCCAGCACGAGGATCGCAAGCACCACCGCCAGCGGCACGCTCAGACGGCGCATGGACGCCTTATACCACATGACTGACGCGCAGACGATCTCTCCCGCGCGCCGCTGGGCCGTGACGCTCTCGGTCATGATGGTGACGATCATGCAGGTGCTGGACACCAGCGTGACGAACGTCGCGCTGCCACACATGCAGGGCTCGATGTCCGCCGGCATCGAGGAGATGTCCTGGGTCGTCACCTCCTATCTCGCGGCCAACGCCGTCGCCATCCCGGCCACCGGCTGGCTCTCCGCTCGCTTCGGGCGCCGGCGCTTCTTCCTGATCTGCACCGTGCTCTTCACCGCCAGCTCCTTCCTGTCCGGTATCGCGCCAAATCTCGAGTTTCTCGTCGCGATGCGTGTGTTCCAGGGACTGGGCGGCGGGCCGGTCATCCCGATGGCGCAGGCGATCATGTGGGAGATCTTCCCGCTGCGGCAGCGCGGCACGGCGATGGCGGTGTGGGGCACCGGCATCATGCTCGCGCCGATTCTCGGACCGACCGTCGGCGGCTGGATCGCCGACAACTGGTCGTGGCGCTGGATCTTCTACATCAACCTGCCGATCGGCGTGCTCGGCTTCCTGATGGTCAGCGCGTTCCTGTTCGATTCGCCGTTCGTGAGCAAGCCGCGCAAGATCGACGCGCTCGGGCTCGTGCTGATGGTGTTCGGCTTCGGCTTTCTGCAGCTCGGGCTGGACCTCGGCGAGAAGGAAGACTGGTTCGACTCGCGGCTGATCGTCGCCTTGTTCGTGCTCGCCGCGTGCACGCTGGTCGGCTTCATCGTGCGCGAGCTGATGGCGACGGAGCCCATCCTCGACCTGAGCGTGTTCAACGACCGGAACTTCGCCGTCGGCACCATCTGCATCGCGCTGGTCGGGCTCGCCTTCAACTCGAGCATGCTCCTGCTCGCCGTGTATACGCAGAAAATGCTCGGCTACGACGCCTGGAACGCCGGGCTCGTCCTCGCGCCCGGCGGACTCGGCACGATGATCTCGCTCATGATCTCCGGCCGCCTCGTCGCGCGGATGGATCAGCGGCTGATGCTGGTGGGCGGCTGTGTGCTCAACGCCTTCGCGGCGCTGTCGATGACCGACCTCACGCTCGGCATGGATTACTGGAGCCTCGCCTGGCCGCGCTTTCTGCAGGGGTTCGCCATGGGCTTCATCTTCCCGCCGCTGCAAACGCTCACCCTCGCGACGATCCGCCTCGAGCGCCTGGGCAACGCCACCGCCGCCTACAACGTGGTGCGCAACGTGGGCGGCAGCATCGGCGTGGCGCTCGCGACAACGCTGCTCGTGCGGCGCAGCCAGGAGCACCAGACGACGCTCGTCGCGCACGTCGACGTGTGGAGCGTTGAGACCGCGCGGCGGCTGAAAGAGTGGACCGCGCACTTCATGAGCCAGGGCGCCGACTCGTTCACGGCCGCGCGCCAGGCGATGGCCATGCTGTACCGGCGCACGACCGAGCAGGCCCAGGTGCTGGCATACGCGGATGACTTCTGGCTGATCTCGATCGTGTTCCTGGCGATCCTGCCGCTGATTCCGCTCATGAAGCGCGTGCACGCCGAGCAGAACGAGCGCGCGCGGGAGACTTCGGGACGCGGCGAGCGCGTGGAAGCGCTGCCGATCCCGGAGGAATGAGGAGGCCCAGCATGGCCAAGATCGAGAAGTACGGAGCGCCCGGAGTGTACGATCCGCCGGGCTACAGCCAGGGGATGAAAGTCACCGGCGCGCAGACGCTCCTGTTCACCGCCGGCCAGGTGCCGTACGATGCGACGGGCGGCGTGAAGCACCGCGGTGATTTCATGGCACAGGCGCGGGCGGTCTTCGGGGCCGTCAAGGCGCTCGTCGAGGCCGGCGGCGGCACGCTGCAGAGCGTGGTCAAGATCACGACGTACGTGACCGACGTGCGATATCGGCAGGATTTTCGGACCGTGCGCGGACGACGACGATGGTCGAGGTCAGCTCGCTGTCACACCCCGACTACCTGATCGAAGTCGAGGCGATTGCGGTCATCTGAAAGGGCACGCATGAGCGACGAGGCGACGCTGCGCACGCTGGCGCTGAAGGTCCGCACCTGGGGTCGCTGGGGCCCGGACGACGAGATCGGCACGCTGAACTACATCACGCCCGAGACCATCGCCGCCGCCGGGCGGCTCGTGACCACGGGCAAGGTCTTCGCCCTCGGCATTCCCCTCGACCGCAACGGGCCGCAAAGCGGCACACGCCAGCGCTTCAATCCGATCCACACGATGTTTCGCGACGGCGGCGACGCCCCCCGCACGCCGGCGCAGGTGGCGGAGATGCAGGGCTACGGCGGCTCCGACGACTGGATCGTCATGCCGCTGCAGTGCGCGACGCAGTGGGACAGCCTCGCGCACATCTTCTACGAGGGGAAGATGTACAACGACCGCGACGCGGCGCTCGTCACCAGCAGCGGCGCGGCCAAGAACAGCATCGACAAGACGCGCGACAAGATCGTCGGGCGTGGCGTGCTGCTCGACGTCGCGCGTCACAAGGGTGTGCGCGCGCTCGAGCCCGGCTACGCGATCACCGTCGACGATCTGGAAGCGACGGCCGCCGCCGCGCGCGTCAGCGTGCAGCGCGGCGACCTGCTGCTGATCCGGACCGGTCACATGTCGCGCTACCTCGAACGGAACGACTGGCGGCACTTCGATCTCGATCCGTTCCCCGGCGTCTCGGTGCACACCACCCTGTGGATGCACGACAAGCAGATCGCGGCGGTGGCCAGCGACAACTACGCGGTGGAGGTGCGTCCGTCCGAGCTGCCCGCCTTCCGCAACCCGTTCCACGTGGTCGCCATCGCGAACATGGGGCTGACGCTCGGCGAGATCTTCTTCCTCGAAGAGCTTGCCGCCGATTGCGCCGCCGATGGTCGCTATGCCTTCATGCTCGTCGCGCCGCCGCTGCCCGTCGTGCGCGCG
>Ga0114129_10002496_pt1 | contig 25530 bp, 23 predicted proteins | sample RhiMetdeltSRZDD1_FD_80071 | JGI IMG/M metagenome (GOLD analysis project Ga0114129, IMG submission 80071) | Populus rhizosphere microbial communities from Tennessee, USA - Rhizosphere MetaG P. deltoides SRZDD1 (version 2) (version 2) | ecosystem: Host-associated > Plants > Roots > Rhizosphere >...
GACGTCCATGGCCTTGAGCTCGCCGCGGGTGACCTTCTCCGCGATCTCGGCGGCACCGAGGTCGTAGAGCGCGCTCATAGGATCTTCGGCACGCGGAAGAGGCCGTCGGCCGCGTCGGGCGCGGCCGCCACCGCGGCGTCGCGCGGCAGGCTCTGATGCGGCACGTCGGGCCGGAAGATCTCCGACGTCCGCGCGTGGCTCATGGGCTCGACGTCGTCGGTGGGCAGGGCCTGGATGGATTCGGCGTAGGTGAGGATCTCGTCGAGCTGCCGCGCGAACGTTTCCTTCTCTTCGCTCGTGAGCGAGAGCGAGGCGAGCTTCGCGACGTGCTCGACCGTTTCGACTGTCACTCGTGCCATGGCAGCCGCCTACTATAACATTCACGCTAGTGAGCGCGACCTTGAGGATCGAGCCGCGGAGCAGCCGATGGGCGGTGCTGCCGATCGTGGCCGGGATGCTGGGATCCGCGGGCCTCGTCGTGCACTGGCTGCATCTCGACCGCCTGCCCGTCGTGTTCTGCTTCTTCAAGGCGACGACCGGCATCCCGTGCATGACGTGCGGCTCGACGCGGGCGCTGGCGCGGCTGGCCAGCCTCGATCTGGCGGGGGCGCTGCAGGTGAACCCGCTGGCGACGGTGGCGCTCTCGTCCGTGCTCGTGTTCGGCGTCGTGGAGCTCGCCCTCTGGACCCAGGGCCGCACGCTTTCGGTGTCGCTCTCTCCGCGGCAGATCCGCTGGGGCTGGGTCCTGGCCGGGCTGCTCCTGGTGGTGAACTGGGCCTACCTGATCCGGGCCGGCGTCTAACGGCGGCGGACGGGCAGCGGCTATACTCGACCCTTCATGAACGTGAAGCCCGTCCTTTCCGTCGTGATTCCGCTCTACAACGAGGCGGAGAACGTCGAGGACTTGCACCGCCAGCTGACCGCCGCCCTCGAGCCGATGGGGCAGCCGTACGAGCTGATCCTCGTCGACGACGGGTCGCGGGACGGCACCCTCAAGAACCTGCTCGCGATCGAGGCCGCGGATTCCCGCGTGCGTGTCTTACGGCTGCGGCGGAACTTCGGCCAGACGGCGGCGTTCTCCGCGGGCTTCGATCATGCCCGCGGCCGGATCGTCGTCACCTCGGACGGCGACTTGCAGAACGACCCCGCCGACATCCCGAAGATGGTGGCCAAGCTCGACGAAGGCTACGACATGGTCTGCGGCCGCCGGCGCGCCCGCAAGGATCCGTGGTCGAAGAAGATCCCGTCCTGGTTTGCGAACCGCATCATCGCCTTCTCGACCGGGGTGTATATCCACGACTACGGCTGCTCGCTGAAGGTGATCCGCGCCGAGGTCGTCAAGAACCTGCGCCTCTACGGCGAGATGCACCGCTTCATTCCGGCGGTGGCGTCGTGGATGGGCGTGAGCGTGGCGGAGATGGACGTGAACCATCGTGCGCGCACGCGCGGCACGAGCAAGTACGGCATCGGCCGCACGGTGCGCGTGCTACTCGACCTGTTCACCGTGAAGTTCTTCCTCGCCTACGGCGGGAGACCCGCGCATTTCTTCGGACCCGTCGGCCTGGCCATGTGCGCGACAGGCGTCGGGCTGCTCGGCCATCTCACCTACGTGAAGCTCGTTCTCGGCGAGGCCATTGGTGGCCGGCCCCTGCTGCTCCTCGGCGCCGTCTTCTTCCTGGCCGGTCTCATGTCCCTCGGCTTCGGTCTCATCGCCGAGCTGCTCGTGCGCATCTACCACGAGAGCCAGGGCAAACCCACCTACGTCGTGAAGGAGCTGCGGCCCGAGGACGAGGACGAACGCGAGCCGGAGCACGCCATCCGGCGTTGACGCTCTCCCTCCTCTTCCTGACGGAGTCGTTCCATCCGGTGCTGGGCGGCGGCGAGGTCCACATCCGCCAGCTCGGCCGCGCCCTCGTCGAAGGCGGCCTGCGGGCCACCGTCGTGACGCGGCGCATCGATGCCGCCTGGCCGGCGGAAGACGATGTCGACGGCATCCGCGTCGTGCGCGTCGGACCGCCGGGGGTCGGACGCGGCGGGAAGTACGTGATGGTGCCGGCGGCGTTGTCCGCGGTGCGCCGGCTGCGCGCGACCACCGACGTGCTCGTGGTGCGCGGCACGCGTGTGCTGGGGATGCCGGCCCTGGCCCTGGCACGCCCTCTCCGACTGCCGGTGGTGCTGCAGCCCGAGATCAACGGCGAGCTCTCGGGCGAGGTCTACTCCTGGGGCAAGGGCTGGGGGGCGGTGGCGCGCCACGGGGTCCGTCTCGGCACCGCCGTGCGCAACCGATGGATGAAGCGGGCCGACGCCTTCGTGGCGATGTCTAGAGCCATCGAAGACGAGATGCGCGTGGCCGGCATCGATCCCGCGCGGATCCATCGCATCCCGCACGGGGTGGACCTCGCGCGCTTTCGGCCGGCCTCGGTCGAAGAGCGCGCGGCCTTGCGGGCGCGACTCGGCGTGCCCGCGGCGGACACCGTCCTGACGTTCACCGGCCGTCTCCTGCGCGGCAAAGGCCTGGAGACGCTGCTGGCCGTGTTCACGGAGCTGGCGGCGCGACACGCCGGGCTTCATCTGATGATCGTCGGCTCGGGGGCGGGCCAGACGCTGTCCATCGAGGACGTCCTGCGGGCGCAGGTCCAGTCGGCGGGCCTGTCGGCGCGGGTGACGTTCACCGGCCGCGTCGACAACGTCGACGACTGGCTGCGCGCGTCCGATGTCTTCGCGTTCCCGTCGGAGTTCGAGGCCCTCGGCATCTCGCTGGTCGAGGCCGCGGCGTGCGGCCTGCCGTGCGTCGCAAGCCGGACGGGCGGCATCGTGGACGTCGTCGATCACGACGTCACCGGCCTGCTGCACGAGCCCGGCGACAAGGCCGGCTTGACCGCCGGCATCGAGCGGCTGCTGGCGGATCGGCCGTTGCGCGACCGGCTGGCCAGGGCCGCGCGCGACCGGGCCGAGCGCGAATACGACTGGACACGCAGCGTCGAGCGCTATCGGCAGCTCTTCGGCGGCCTGAAGAGGCCGGCGTGAAGGTCGCCCTCACCGGCGCCACCGGCTACACCGGCAGCCGCGTCCTCGAGGCGCTGAAGTCGAGAGGCGACGACGTCGTCGTCCTCGCGCGCGGGGACGGCGCGCGCCGCCTCGCCGCCGCCGGCGTTCGGGTCGTCGAAGGGGACCTGTCGAGTGCGGACGTGCTGGGCCGGCTCGTCGCGGGCGTCGCGGGTGTCGTCCACGTCGCCGCCGTCTATCGCACCGCCGGCCATCCGGACTCGTACTACCGTGAGGTCAACGTGGAAGGCACGCGCCGATTGGCGGAGGCCGCGGCCGCCGCCGGCGTGAAGCGTTTCGTCCACACGTCGACGGTGGGCGTGCACGGCCACGTGAAGAACCCGCCCGCGGACGAAGACTCCCCGATGGCGCCGTCGGACATCTACCAAGAGACCAAGGCCGAAGGCGAGCGCGCCGCCCGCGCACTGCACGGACGCAACGGGATGGCGGTCGCCGTCGTGCGGCCGGGGGCGATCTACGGGCCGGGAGAGACGCGCCTGCTGAAGCTGTTCAAGGCCATCGCTCGCGGGCGCTACGCGGTGGTCGGCTCCGGCCGCGCGTTCTACCACCCGGTGTACATCGACGACCTCGTGCAGGGCTACCTTCTGGCCCTCGATCGGCCGCAGGCGGCGGGGGAGGCGTTCATCATCGCCGGCGCCCGCTACGTCTCGCAGGACGATCTGGCCGCCCTGATCGCCCGGCACACGGGCGGGCGCGTGCTCCCGTTCCATGTGCCGGCATGGCCGCTGCAACTCGCGGGCATGGCGTGCGAGGCGGTGTGCGTGCCGCTCGGGATCGACCCGCCGATCTACCGCCGGCGCGTCGACTTCTGGGTGAAGACCCGCGCGTTCCGCATCGACAAGGCGCGGACGCTCCTGGGCTACGAGCCGAAGGTGGATCTCGACGAAGGTATCGCGCGCACGGTGGCCGCCTATCGCCAGGCGGGTTGGCTGTGACGATCAGCGCGTCTTTCCCAGCATCTTCGTGAGGGCCACCGCCGCGTCTCGCCGCACGCTGTCGTTCTCGTCGTTCAAGGCTTGTAAAAGCGCACGGATTCCGGAGGCGCGCGGCTCCGCCCCCGCCGCCTCCTCGCGGTCGAGGGAGTCGAGAAGGGCCGCGATGGCGAGCCGCGTCTTCGTGTCGAGCCGCGGCGGGCCTTCCTTCGGCGTCCAACGGACGGTCTGATCCGTCGGGTTCAGGGCCGAGAGCAGGGCGGGCAGCGAACGCGCGACGGTGGGCGCGGTGGGGGAGACTCCCACGGCTTCGCCCGCGCGCCGCGCCAGCTCTTCGGGCGGCGTCACCGAGCGCGCCAGTCGGAGTGCCTCGGCCAGGCTCTTCACCGTCTTGTATCGCTCGTCGCGGTTCTTGGCCAGCGTGCGGCGCAGCACCGGCACCAGCGCCCGCGGCAGCGGCGGCGCGTCGGGCCCCTCGAGCGGCACGGGGGCGTGGAGGTGCAGGCGCACGGTCTCGACGGACGTCGACGCGCGGAAGGGGACGCGCCCGGTGAACAGCTCGAAGATGACGACGCCCAGCGAGTAGATGTCCGAGCGGAAGTCGACGGGCTCGCCGCAGGCCTGCTCGGGGCTCGCGTACTCGGGGGTGCCGAAGCCCGCCTCGTGCGCGACGTCCTGGCCGTCCGCGCAGTGCTTGGCGATGTCGAAGTCCATGATGCGGACCTGGCCGTCCGCGCCGCGCATGACGTTCTTCGGCTTGATGTCGCGGTGCAGGATGCCGGCGGCGTGCAGGGCCTGGACGCCTCGGGCGAGCTGGATGGCGAGCTCGAAGGCGATCTCGGTGGTGAAGGCGCCGCTTCGGAGCAGCGTCTGGCCGAGATCGTCTCCCGCCACGTGCTCCATCGCGATGTAGCGCAGGCCGTCCTCGATGCCCCAGTCGTAGATATGGCAGACGTTGGCCTGGCGGATGCGGGCGGCGGCGGGGATCTCCGACGCGAAACGGCGCTCCATCTCCGGAAGCAGGCTGAGGTCGGGAGACAGGACCTTCAGCGCGACGAGCTCCTCGCGCTCGTTGTCGTGGGCCTCGAAGACGGTGCTCATCCCGCCGCGGCCGAGGACGCGGCGTACCTCGAAGCGCGAGGCGAAGAGCGTGCCGGGCGAGAGGTCGACCGTCGACATCGTGTTATTCGGCCATCGTCACGGACGTCACGCGGATCCTCTCCGGCGCCACGAACCGCGCGCAGTGCGCGCGCAGTCCCTCGATGGAATGGCCGCGCGCTTTCAGGGCGGCGTTGATGTGGAACTCGCCGGAAAGGTGCTCGACGCGGCCGAGGACGGACGCCGCCTGGAGGATCTCGTGCTCGGAGCCCTCGCAGTCGATCTTGAGGAGCTTGCAGCGGGTGATGCCGTGGGTCTCGAAGAGCTGATCCAGGGTGACGGACTCCGCCGTGTACTGGACGTGTCCGGGACCGGCCACGCGGGCGCCATCGTAGTGCGCCGACGCCCCGCCCAGGAAGTCGCGCCGCGCGGCCAGCGTGAGCGGCCGGCCGTCGGCAGTCACGGCTTTGGCGATCACAGTGACGTTGGTGGCGCCGTTCGCTTCGATGTTTCGCCGGCAGAGGTCCAGGCTCTCCGGCACGGGCTCGTACAAGAAGATGCGGACGCCGGGGTGCTTCTTCGCGATGTAGACGGAGACGATCCCCTGGTTGCCGCCCACGTCGACCACGACGTCACCGGGTGCGAAACCGATGCCCTCGATGCCGTAGACGTCGTGGATCAGCTCGCCCACGACGACGTCGCGCGTGGGATAGCCGCGGACGTCGTGGAGCACGAGGCGCGTGCCGAGCACGTCGTACTCCGTGGCCTCGAGATCCTCGCGGGCGGCGCGGGCCTTCTGCAGGAACTCCTCGGACGTCACGAGGTCCTGCACCAGCGACCGGCGGGCGTAGCCGCCGCCGAGCTTGGCCACGCAGTTCGTGAGCGCCTCCGGGTCGGCGGCCCGGCCGAGGACGACGCGGTACGCCATCTCGACGAAGAGGGCGTCGGATTTTCGCGACAGTCGATCGTAGAGGGCGAGCAGCGCGGTCCTCATTCTTCGCTCTCGGGGGCGGCCAAGGCGCCGTCTTCGTAGCCGTGGAGCTCCTCGAGCTCGACGCGCCGCGACAGTTTGTGGAACACGGCGGGCAGGCTCTCCGTGCGCTCGTACGAAACACCGAGTGCCGTGAGCCGTCGGGACAGCCCGACGGCGAGGTCTCCGCGTGCGGCGAAGAAGGCATCGGCTCCCTCGCGGCCCACGCGCTCGGCGTGGGGCAGGTACACCCAGTCGACCTCGGGACCGAGGTCGCCGGCGATGGTCACCCGGCCGCCGGAGAGGAACGTGTAGCGCGTGGCGAGGGTGAAGCCGGCGTGACCTCGATGCACGTCGATGGCGTCGAGCTGTCTCAAGAACGCGTCGTCCGCCTGTTGCACGATCGGGCGGCCGAGGAGCCAGGGCACGGTGCCCGCCGCATTCCAGGCGACCACGAGAGAACCGGCGGCCAAGGCCGCCCCGCGCGACCTTCGCGAGAGCTCGGCGAGGCCCCAGCCGGCGGCGACGGCGACCGGAGTGTACAGCGGCAGCAGATAGCGGGGCCGCTGGATGCCGCGCCGGCTGAACTTCGAGACCACGAACACCGACAGTGTCACCACGCCGAGGACGGCGACGAGGAAGGCTGCGCTCGTACCGCGGCGCTCGCGGATCTCGGGCCAGCGCGACCATGCGAAGGCGATGACGAGGCACGGCAGCGCGAGGGCAAGAACGGCCGCGAGGACGCCGCCGAGGCCGAGATCGGTCACGCCGAACATCTTCGGCAGGCTGACCGTCACCACTCGACCGAGCTGGCCCGGCGCTTCCGCGAGGCGATCGAAGGGGCCGCCCTTGGCGCCGCGCCGGAAGAAGTCGAAGGTGGCCCAGTCGTTCGCGACGTTCCAGATCCAGATCGGATACGTCGCGGCGGCGAAGCCGAGGAGGCCTTCGGCGAGCCCACGCGGCGCGCGCAGCGCCGGCGTCAGCACGATGGCGACGGCCATCGTCAGCACGAAGTAGACGGCCACGAGCTGCTGCCACACGGCGAGGCCCACGGCGAAGCCGGCGAAGAGAAGGCCCTGGCCGCCGGCCAGCAGCGCCAGCGCGAGTGCGCCCAGCGCGTTGAGCTCCTGATACTGCCCGACATTGTTCAGCGAGAACGCCATCAGGAACCGGGGCGCTAGCGCCATGAAGAGGCCGGCCCCCGTCGCGGCCGTCGGTCCCGCGGTGCGGTCGGCGAGGCGCATGGCGGAGGCCATCCACACCAGGTAGAACGCGTGACCGGCCCAAACGTAGACCGCGGGCGTGCCCGCGAAGGGGAGCAGGCGCCCGGCGGCGGCAGTGAGGTTGACCTTCAGCGTGCCTTCGTACGGATAGCCGGGCGGGTAGACCGGTGGTGCGATGCGCCCCGCGCGCAGCTCATCGGCGACGATGCCGTTGACCGCGCTGTCGCCGGTGATCACGCCCGACGGGTTGAGGAGCGCGGGCAGCCGGACGAGCGTCGCCAGCAGCAACAATGCGCCGGCGGTGGCGGCGAAACGTCGATCGAGGGCGAGGACTTCCTTCCGGCGGAGGAGCGCCCCGACGATGACAGCCACGAGCAGGACGCCGATGACGGCGGCGATCCCCTGACCGCCGCGGTCGCGGAAGATCGGGCCGCGGAACCACGCGTCGGCCAGCAGCGTCCAGAGCACGAGCGCGGCATACGGGAGAGCGGCCATGGGCGCGGGCGATGTTAGCACCGGCTCACGCGGGCCGGCGAACGAGGCGACCCAGCATGTCGCGCATCAGCCGGCGCTCGCGGGCGTCCCAGGCACCGAACGCGAACGTGGCGGCGGCGAAGGCGACGCAGGCGAGGAGCGAACCTCCGAGCACCCCCGCCGCGCCGCGTGCGAACCAGAGCACCGCGGTGAAGGCCAGGGCCGCCAGCGCCGGCCGCCGGAGCAGCGCGAGCCAGGAGACGCGATGGCCGAAGCGGTGCAGGGCGAAGGCGCCCATCACGAAGTACGCCGCCTCGGTGGCGAACGTGGCCCGCGCCGCGCCGACGTAGCCGGATTCCGGGATCCAGAGCAGGTTGAGGACGACGTTGAAGACGAGGGCGGCGGTGGAGACGATGACGATCGTGTTCCAGCGGCCCACGCAGGCCAGCGTGGTCTCGCCGAAGTTGGACAGGAACATGAAGCCGGCGGCGGGCAGCAGCCAACGGGCGGCCACGACGCTCGCCTCGTAGTCGCCGCCGAAGAGGAACGGGATGAAGCGGTCGGAGGCGATCACGCCGAAGGCCGCGATCGGCAGCGCGGCCAGCACCAGGTACTTGGATCCGCGCGCGTACAGCTCCGTCACGCGCTCGGGGGCGCTGGTGTGCAGCGCCGCCATCGTCGGGATCAGGGCATAACCGAGGATGCGCGGGATCAGGGTGAGGCCCTCAAGCACACGGACGGGCGCGCTGTACCAGCCGACCTCGAGGGAGCCGCGCATCTTTTCGAGGAGGACGGCGTCCACCTGGAAGAAGAGCGTGATCATGAGGCCGGCGTAGGCGAAAGGCAGGCCCTTGCGCAGCAGCTCGCTCCAGACGGCGGTCTCACGGCGCGGCACGAGACGAACGAAACGCCGGTGGACCCAGACGAGCAGGCCGGCGGTATCGACCAGGCGCACCGCGACGAAGACGATCACGAACGCGGCCACCCCGCCGTCGAGACGGAGCGCGGCCGTCCCCAGCGCCAGCAGCGCCATGCGTTCGATCAGGAGCGACGTCGCCTCGGTGCCGAAGGCTTCGAGGGCCTTGAGCAGCCAGCGCAGCGTGCTCTTGATCGACTTCAGGACGAGGTCGACGGAGAGCACGGCCACCGCCGTCCACGTGTCGCCTTCGAAGAGCGCGCGGCCGAGGCCGAGACACAGGACGAGGGTGACGATGGAGAGCAGGGCCTGGAAGCCGAGGAGGTTTCCGGCGAGGCGGCCGGCGAGGGAGCGGTCGCGGCTGATGTCGAGCGTCGACGCGTACGACATCCCGAAGTCGGGCAGGATGCGGAAGAGGCCGACGTAGGCGAAGGCCGCGCTGTAGGCCCCGAATCCCACCGGCCCCAGCCACCGCGCGGCGAGGAAGCCGAGAAGGAAGAGAAGGAGGTTCGAGCCCTCGCCCACGGCGGAATACAGGGTGTTGAGGGCGAGACGGTGCGAGGTCGTCAACCGGGGCCTAAGCCTGCTCTTTGCGGAGCAGGGCGTCGAGGCCCCGGCTGATCTTGATGCAGCGCTCGCGCGCGTTCGCCTCGAGGAGCTTCTGGCGGGCGGTGGTCGTGATCGGGAGGTGCTGACAAGCCAGGTTCACCCACGCCATCGGCTCCTTCGAGCGCCGCTGGCCGTCCAAGAACCGGCGCTGGTCGGCGTGGGCGTGCATGTAGCGCGCGAGGGCCTCGACGGCGGGACCCCATTCGTCGCCGGGGTCGTCCTCCCGGATCGGCTCCACTTCGGCGATCAGGGTGTCGATGCCGACGAGGCTCACCACACGCGCGCGCTGCACGCCGTCGAGCTCCACCTGGTGGTTGCCGTCGGGGAACGAGCGGTCGTCGACGATGTCGGCGAGGGTGCCGATCTCCTGCAGGTCGCGCGGGTTCGGGCTCGTGATGCTGGGGTCGCGATGGCAGATGGCGAGCACGCGCCGCCCGGCGCGGGCGGCGATCTCGAGGGCCTGGAGGGCCGCGGGCCGGCTGACGATGGCGGCGAGCGAGGCCTCGGGGAACAGGCAGATCTCACGCAGCGGCAGCACCGGGTACAGCAGGTTGCTGTAGCTTTCCAGCTCCTCGACCGGACTCGCCACTCTCACCCCTTGTGGAGGCGCCGGCTCCACTTCTTTCGCAGGACCCTCGTCAGCCCTTGGCGTCCTTTGCCCGGCAGCCGCTCGACGTAGTCCTCACCCAGGCGCGCGATCTGACGCAGGTCGCCGCCCACGCGCGTGATCGGGACCCCGGGAACCTTGCCGCAGAAGGCCGTTTTATACCCCACCTCGGCGGCGAGCCGCCGGGCGGTGGGGCCCGCGGCGTGCCAAGGGTAGCAGAGGTGGACGACGGGCCGACCGGTGCGCTCCTCGATCTGCTTCTTCGATTCCTCGAGCTCGCGCCGGATGGCCAGCTCGCGCTCGAGCGGGGACTCGAGCCGGCCGCTGATGCGCGCGCGCGAGGCGGCCTTGCGCAGCCTGCGCTCCCAGTCGGGCTGCGTGAAGAAGCTCTCACCGCCGCCGGCGCGGACCTCCTCGACGCAGGCCTCGCGCAGCGCCGGGTCTTCGTAGAACCGCAGGGCCTCGGACGTGCGGGGACTCCACTCGAGGAACGGCGTGCCGAGAGCGACGCCGTCGGGGAACCAATCGGTGCCGCTGCTGCGGATGAGGGGCACGTCCATCGCGCGATAGCCGTGGCGCAGGTCGGGGGTGACGAAGCCGGCGACGCGCGGCTTGGTGTGGACGCGGGCGTGGTTCAGGCTGTGGCTCTGGATGTCGAAGAGGCCGGACTGCACGAGCTCGCCGATCTGGTCCCAGTTCATGAAGCCTTCCGAGGATCCGCCGGGGATCCCGACCCGCGCCGGCACCATGAACAGGACGGCCTTCATCCCGTAGCGCTTCAGGAGGGGCAGGCCGTGCGTGTGCACGCTCAGCCGCCCGTCGTCGAAGGTGAGGACGACGGCGCGGTCGGGTGCCGTCTTCTTCCCGGTGAGCACGTCGACGTACTCATCGGCGGAGAGCCCGACGTAGCCGTTCTCCGACAGGTGTCGTAGCTTGCCCTCGAAGGCTTCGGGCTCGACGCTGTGGAACACGAACACGGGCACGTCGCCGCGCGGCAGGCTGCCGCCCGTCACGAACGCGGGATAACGCCGCATGAGGAGGTCGCGGGGCACCTCCCACACGGCGCCGGCCTCGGCGGCCCAGCGCCGCAGGCTCATGCGTGAAGCTGTCTCCGGTTGTCCATCTCCGCGATCACCTCGTCGTACAGCGCCTCGATGCGCCGCACGCATTCCTTCGCATCGTAGCGCGTGGACGCCGCGCGCGCCGAATCGGCGAGGGCTTTCGCGAGGACGGAGTGATCCAGCACACGGACGAGCGCGTCGGCCAGGGCGCCGGGATCGCGGGGCGGAACGAGGAGCCCGGTGGCGCCGTCTTCGAGCACCTCGCGGCAGCCGTCGACGGCGGTGGACACGATCGTCTTGCCCGCGGCCATCGCCTCGAAGAGCGACAGCGGCGTGCCTTCGTACGTAGACGAGATGCAGAAGACGTCGATGGCGCCCAGCAGGTCGCGGACGTCGGTGCGATGGCCGGTGAAGATCACGCGGTCCGCGATACCGAGGGCGGCGGCCTGAGCGCGCAGCGGAGCGGCCAGATCGCCGTCCCCGACGATGAGGAACCGCGCGTCGGCGCGACGGGCGAGCACCAACGCCGCCGCTTCGACGAGGTACCGGTGGCCCTTCTGCTCGTTGAGGCGAGCGATGCTACCGATGACGGGCGCGCCGGGGGCGATGCCGAGGGCCGCCCGGACTGTCGCTGCGCGCCCCGGATCGAGGGGCGCGAACTCGTCGAGGGGGGCGCCGTTCCAGATGAGCCGCACCTTGGACGCGGGCAGGTGGCGCTCCCGCACGAGGAAGTCCGCCGTCGACTGGCTGACGGCAATGGCACGATCGGTGAGGCCGGCGAGCAGGCGATCGGCGAGCCCCTGGTACGCGGGCATGCGAGGATCGGCGAAGTGCTCGTGCAGCACCAGGCCGGCGCCCAGCCGGCGCGCGGCGAGTCGGCCGAAATCGGCGGCCGCGTAGCCGTGAACGTGGAGGATGCGCACGTTCCGCACCCTCCCGAGGGCGACGAGGTCCGTGAGGATGCGCGGGTCGAACTTGCCGCGGCCCAGATGCACGACCGGCACGCCCTGATCGATCAGGAGTTGTGAGGCGGGCTCGAGCCCCTTGAGGCCACACAGCGACACCTCGAACCGCTTGTCGAACCGCGGGAACCACCACGAGAACAGCCGGGAGACCCCGTGGATGCTGGACCCGGCGACTCCGAACTTATCGCAGACGTGCAATACCGACGTCGGCATCGGCCTCACCGCCATTCACCACAAAGACACAAAGATCACAAAGGGCCACAAAGGACGAATGTCATGCACGCCACTCATTTTCTTCCGTTCTTTGTGCGTTCTTTGTGCCCTTTGTGTCTTTGTGGTTATTGCGGCGAGGGCGTCGCCGCGGCCTCTTCGCGCCGACCGCGCGAGGCCCACACGACCGCGCCCGAGAGCGACAGCAGCACGATGAGGGTGGCCCCCACGAGACTGAACGCCAGTCCGCTGTCGCGGGACAGGCCCACCTGCGTGAAGTACAGCGTGAAGACGCTCTCGCGGATGCCCCAGCCGTTGAACGACACGGGCACCATCTGGATGAGGGTGCACAGCGGCACCATCAGGAAGCAGGCGTTCAGCGGCAGCGGGATCCGCAGGGCGTGGGCGATCGCGTAGTAGTACCAGACGACCATCGTCTGGAGGGCGACGCTGGCGATGAAGGCGATCCACACGACGCCGACGCGCTCGCGATAGACGCGCACCGCGGTCTGCACCGTCTCGAACTGCTCGCGGATCCAGTCGAACGAGGCGAGCCCGGAGGCGGTCATGAAGCGACCGGAGGTGCCGGGCTTGAAGAACAGGTAGGCCATGCCTCCGAACACGAACCCGAGGCCGAGCAGGATCGCCCGCGAGCCGGCGAGATGGCGGACGGTCGGCCCGCCCAACGCGTAGGCTCCCACGGCGAGGGAGTAGAGCGCCCCCAGGCCGACGATGCGATCGATGGCCACCACCGCGAGCGAGGTCGTGGTCGAGCCGGTCAGCTTCGAGCTGTCGCGCACGCGGACGATGTCGCCGCCGATGTTCGACGGAAGAAAGTTGTTGAAGAAGCTCGCCACCAGGTACGACGACGACAGGTAGCGCAAGCTGGCGGGGAAGCCCTGGGCGTGGAGCAGAAGCCGCCAGCGCCACGTGGACATCCCGAGCATGCCCAGATACAGGACGATGGCGCTGGCCAGGAACAGCGTGTCACCGCCGCGGACGCGGGCAGCAAGGGCGGCGAGGTCGGTCGTGCTGAGGAGGTACACGAGCAGCGCCGCGCTGACCGCAACCTTGAGGGCGAGCAGGAGTCCTTTTTTCACGATGATGTAAAGGGCGATGCTACAGTACGTGCTCGCGGTGGGCAACGTAGCGCAGACGGACGAGAACGCAGGCGCCGCCGGACCTCGTGCCGCCGGCATCCAGGACGCGATGCGCGCGCCCGGGGCCTCGGCCCTCGACCGATACCAGGACCTCGTCATCGGCAGCCGCGATTTCGGCAAGCTGTTCCTGTACGAGATCGTGGTGACGCTCACGTCGTGGGTGCCCGGTGCCCTGGGTCTCGTCCTGCGGCGTATCGCCTATCCGTTCATCCTGGGCGCCTGCGGACGCAACGTCACGTTCGGGCACGGCGTCGTGTTGCGCCACCCGTGGAAGATCCGCCTGGGCGACAACGTCACCATCGACGATCTCGTCGTCCTCGACGCGAAGGGCACGACCAATACCGGCATCACCGTCGGCCACGGCGTGTTCGTCGGACGCGCCACCATCCTCTCGTGCAAGAACGGCGACATCGTCCTCGGCGACGATGTGAACATCGGCTTCCATTCGGAAATATTCTCCGGCTCGAAGGTCGAGGTCGGCCGCTACGGCTTGTTCGCCGCCTACACGTACCTGGTCGGCGGCGGGCACGCGTTCGACGACAAGATCGTCCCCGTGATCCATCAGCCGCGCACGTCCGTGGGCATCACCCTCGGCGAAAACGTGTGGCTCGGCACCGGCGCCAAGGTCATGGACGGCGTCCGCATCGGCCGCGACGTGGTGATCGGCGCCGGTGCTGTCGTCGCCGAAGACATCCCCGAAGGTGTGATCGCGGTGGGCATTCCCGCGAAGGTCGTCCGGCAGAGGTGAAGCGCGTCCTGGTCGTGACCTCCGGCGCCCTCTTCGTGCGCGGCGGGCACATGGTGATCGCCGAGGAGACGGCGGCGGCGCTGCGTCGGGCCGGCTACCTCGCGGACCTCCTCGTGACCCCGCAGAACCGCTTCGGCCGCCAGGCATCGGCATATCTGGCCACCTGGCTCACGGACGTCGGCGAGACCGCGGACGGCAACCCCGTCGATCACGTCATCTCGTTCCGCTTCCCGTCGTACGCCGTGCGCCATCCGAGCCACGTCTGCTGGCTCAACCATCGCATGCGCGAGTACTACGACTTGTGGGATCGCTTCGTGCGGGGCCTCGGCCGCAAGGGGCGGCTCAAGGAATCGGTTCGGCGCCGCTTCTATCACGCCCTGGACCGCCGCCTCCTCACGCGCAACGTCACGCGGCTCGTGGCCCAGTCGAAGACGATCCAGGCGCGCCTGCAGCGCTTCGGCGCCATCCCCAGCGAGGTGTTGTACCCGCCCGCGCCGGAGCGGCCCTACTGGACACACGGGTACGGCGACTACATCTTCGCCGTCTCCCGGCTGCATCCCTTGAAACGCCTCGACCTCCTCGTGGAGGCGGCGGCCCTCACGAAGGACACGTCGCTCCACATCAAGATCGCGGGCACGGGCGAAGGCGAGCCCGGCCTGCGCGCACGGATCCAGGAGCTGAAGCTCGAGGGCCGCGTCGAGCTGCTGGGGGCGGTGAGCGACGCCGACCTGCTCGACCACTACGCGCGGTGCCGCGCCGTCTTCTTCGCGCCGTGGAACGAGGACTACGGCTTCGTGACCCTGGAGGCGTTCCGCTCCGGCAAGGCCGTGATCACCGCCCACGACAGCGGCGGCCCTGCCGAGCTCGTCCTGCACGACAAGACGGGTTTCGTCACCGGGCCCACGCCGGAGGCGGTGGCGGCCGCGATCGATCGTCTTTCCACCGACCGCGGCCTGGCCGAACGCATGGGGGAGGCGGCGCGGCAGGTGTCGGCGGCCCACACCTGGAAACAGGCGATCGACCACCTGGTCCGTGACTAGCGCTAAAATCAAGGCGGAATGAGCAAGACCGAGCTGCCGCCACCCGCGACCGACGCCAGGCCGGAGACGCGCTTCACCACGATCTCGGGGCGTCCCATCGAGCGGCTCTACGGACCGTCGAGCCTGCCCGGGTTCGATCCGCAGCGGGATCTCGGCGAGCCGGGCAAGTACCCCTTCACCCGCGGCGTCCACGAGACGATGTACCGCGGCAAGGTCTGGTCGATGCGCCAGTTCGCCGGCTTCGGCAGCGCGGCGCAGACCAACGAGCGCTTCAAGTACCTGCTCGAGCACGGCGTGCACGGCCTGTCCGTGGCCTTCGACCTGCCCACGCTGATGGGCCGCGATCCCGACCATCCCCTGTCGCTCGGCGAAGTGGGCAAGTGCGGTGTCGCCATCAGCTCGCTCAAGGACATGGAGACGCTGTTCGACGGCATCCCCCTGGACGACGTCAGCACGTCCATGACGATCAACTCCCCGGCGGCGATGCTGCTCGCCTTCTACATCGCGGTGGGCGAGGAGCAGGGTGTACCGCAGTCCGCGCTCTCGGGCACAGTGCAGGCCGACATCCTCAAGGAATACATCGCCCAGAAGGAGTACATCTACCCGCCGCGGCCGAGCATGCGCCTCATCGTCGACATGATCCGGTACTCCACGGACCACATGCCGAAGTGGAACTCGATCTCGATCTCCGGTTACCACATCCGCGAGGCGGGGGCGACGGCGGCGCAGGAGCTGGCCTTCACGCTGCGTGACGGCATCGAGTACGTGAAGTGGTGCGTCGACGCCGGCATGGACGTGGACAGCTTCGCGCCCCGGCTGTCGTTCTTCTTCAACTCGCACAGCGATTTCTTCGAGGAGATCGCGAAGTTCCGCGCCGCGCGCCGCATCTGGGCCCGGGTGATGCGCGAGCGGTTCGGGGCCAAGAACCCGCGCTCGTGGATGTGCCGGTTCCACACCCAGACGGCCGGGGTGAGCCTCACCGCCCAGCAGCCGTACAACAACGTGGTGCGCACGACGCTGCAGGCGCTGGCGGGCGTCCTCGGCGGCACGCAATCGCTCCACACGAACTCCCTGGACGAGGCGCTGGCCCTGCCGTCGGAGGAGGCGGTGACGATCGCGATGCGCACGCAGCAGGTCATCGCCCACGAATCGGGTGTCGCGAACACTGTCGATCCCCTGGGCGGCTCCTACTTCGTGGAGAAGCTGACGAACGACATCGAGGCCGAGGCGCTCGCCTATTTCGAGCGCATCGACGCCATGGGGGGCATGGTGAGCGCGGTGGAGAAGGGGTTCCCGCAGCGCGAGATCCAGGACTCGGCCTTCAAGTTCCAGCAGGCGGTGGAGGCGAAGGAAAAGGTCATCGTCGGCGTGAACGAGTACGCGATGGAGGAGAAGCCGGTACCGATCCTCTACATCGACGAGACGGTGGCCCGCGAGCAGATCGCGCGCGTGGAGGCGTTGAAGGCCTCGCGCGACAACGCGAAGGTCGCGAAGACGCTCGAGGCCTTGAAGGCCGCCGCCCGCACCACCGACGAGAACCTCATGTACCCGATCCTGGACGCCACCCGCGCGTACGCCACCCTCGGCGAGATGTGCGACGCGCTGCGCGAGGTGTGGGGCGAGTACGAAGAGGCGGCCACGTTCTGATGGCCACCCCCGCCGCCGATCCCGGCAAGAGCACGACCCCGACGCGCCGCACGCGCGTGCTCATCGCGAAGCCCGGCCTCGACGGCCACGACCGCGGCGCGAAGGTCATTGCGCGGGCGCTGCGCGACGCGGGCATGGAGGTCATCTACACGGGCCTCCGCCAGACGCCGGAACAGATCGCGGCCGCCGCATTGCAGGAGGACGTGCAGGTCATCGGCCTTTCGATCTTGTCGGGGGCGCACCTGCCGATCTGCCAGAAGCTCATCGAGCTGCTCCGGGCGAAAGGCGCGTCGGACGTGCCCGTTTTCGTGGGCGGGATCATCCCGACGCAGGACATTCCCGAGCTGAAGAAGATGGGGGTAGCCGAGGTCTTCCTGCCGGGCACGACCCTGCAGCAGGTCATCGAAGCCGTCCGCCGGGTCGCCGTGGCGCGCTAGCCCGCAAGTTGTTGACAGACGGGCAGGATAGGGTCTAAATTGACGAGCCGTCAGTTTTTCAGTTAACGCCTTCTCCGTGAGGAGGGTCTTGAGGCGATGGGCAAGAAGATTCTGCTGGCCGACGACAGCATCACCATCCAGAAAGTCATCGAGCTGACGTTCTCCGACGAGGACTTCGAGGTGGTGACGGTCGGGAACGGCCGTCTCGCGATCGAGCGTGTGCAGGACGTCCGCCCCGACATCGTCCTCTGCGACATCATCATGCCGGAGAAGGACGGCTACGAGGTCTGCGACTACATCAAGAAGAATCCCAGCCTCGCGAACGTACCCGTGCTGCTGCTGACAGGCGCGTTCGAGCCGTTCGATCAGGAGCGCGCGGCGCGCGTGGGCTCCGACGGTTTCCTGGCGAAGCCGTTCGAGCCGCAGACGCTGATCGCCAAGGTGAAGGACCTGCTCAGTCAGGCGGCGTCGCGGCGTGCGGCGGCGGCTCCGGCCGCGCCGGCTCCGTCGGCCGCGCGACCGGCATCGATGCCTCCGACGCCGTCGCCGTTTGGCGCGCCGACTCCGCCTCCAATGGCGGCGCCGCCGGCGTACGCGCCGCCACCGCCGCCCGCCTACGTGCCGCCGCCGGCCCCGGCGGCGCCCGCGTGGAACGCGCCGCCGCCGCCGCCGCCATCGCCCGAGCCGCCTTCGTGGGCGCCTCAGCCGGCGCCGGCGTGGACTGTCGCCGGCCGCGCACCGGTGCCGGCCCCGACGCCCGCGTCGGCACCGCCCGCCCCTCCCGCCTGGGGACAGCCCGGCACGGCCGAGGTGAACTTCATCTCCGACGAGCCGTACGCCGAGGCGGCCGCGGCCGCCCCGGTCGAGGAGGCGCCGTCGGCCACGCTCGACGACGACCTGTACGTGCCCGAGAGCACGGGGCCGGTGATGGAAGACCTCATGGAGGTCGCGCCTGAAGAGGCGGCCACACTGCAGACAGCGCCGCTCCTGACCGAAGAGCCGGCGCCCGCGCCGGAGCCCGAGGTGCCGTGGACGCAGCCGACGATGGAGGTCTCGCTCGAGGACCGTGCACAGGCGGGCGTCGCCGCGCACGGCCACGAGGGTGAGCGGGTGTTCGAGGAAGTCTTCGAGGAGGACCGCTCGGCCGCCCCCGCTCCGCCACCACCGCCGGCGCCGGCACCGCCGCCTCCGACGATGGCGTCGCGCGAGTTCGAGCCGGAGTTCTCCGCTGACGACTTCCCGTCGGGAGCGCCGGCACCCAATCCGGCATTCGAGCCGGAGTTCGAGGACGCCACGCGCACCGTGATGTTCAACGCTTCGGAAATTCCGGTGCCCGCGCCGCCGCCGCCGGCCCCCGCGCCGCCACCGCCTCCTCCGCCGCCGGTGCAGACATACGTGCCGCCGCCGCCTCCACCGCGCTTCGAGGAGCCGGTGGCGCCTCCTCCTCCTCCGCTGCGGTTCGAGGCTCCGGTACCGCCGCCGCCGCCGGAGCCGGACATGGAGCCCGACGCCGACCTGCCCGAAGCGGACCTCGAGCCGGCGAGCGAAGATATGTCGTTTTCGGATGTCGCCGCGCCCGTCGCGATGGCGGCGCCGGCGCCTCCGCCACCGCCGTCGATCGCCGCCGACGTCCCGGTGCCGGTGGACATGGTGTCGCAGATCGCCCAGCGGGTGATCGCGCAGATCTCGGACAAGGTCGTTCGCGAGATCGCGTGGGAAGTCGTTCCCGACCTCGCCGAGGCCCTCATCCGGAAAGAAATCGAGCGCCTGAAGTCAGAGCTCCAGAAGATCTAGCAGTAGTGAGTCGTGAGTTTTGAGTCGTGAGTGAGTCCTCGCCGGACGCGCGAATCCCGCCCGGCCGGGCCGAGCCGATGACTCACTCATAACTCACGACTCATAACTCATAACTCATAACTCCCATAGTCCCTATGCCTGAGCCTCTCGCCAAAGCGTACGAGCCGAAGACGGTCGAGCCGCGCTGGTACCGCGTCTGGGAGGAAGCCGGCTATTTCAAGGCCGATCCCGCCCGGCGCGAGCCGGCGTTCGCCATCGTCATCCCGCCGCCCAACGTCACCGGTTCGCTGCACATCGGCCACGCCTTCACGCTGACGCTGCAAGACGTGATCGTGCGCTGGAAGCGCATGCAGGGCTTCGACACCCTCTGGCTGCCCGGGCTGGACCACGCCGGCATCGCCACGCAGATGGTCGTCGAGAAGGAGCTGCGCGCCACCGAGAAGAAGGGCAAGGAGGATCTCGGCCGCGAGGCGTTCGAGAAGCGCATCTGGGAGTGGAAGGCGCGCAGCGGCGGGCAGATCCTGAATCAGCTCCGCCTGATGGGTTTCTCCGTCGACTGGTCGCGCGAGCGCTTCACCCTCGATCCGATGTTGTCGCGGGCGGTGCGGGAGGTCTTCGTCTCGCTGTACGAGAAAGACCTCATCTATCGCGGCGACTACATCGTCAACTGGTGCCCGAGCTGCCGCACCGCCCTCTCCGATCTCGAGGTGGAATCCGAGCCGGAGCCCGGCAGTCTCTGGCATATCCGCTACCCGCAGGCGGACGGCGGCCCCGGGATCGTGGTGGCCACCACGCGGCCGGAGACGCTGCTGGGGGACACCGGCGTGGCCGTGCACCCCGAGGACGAGCGTCATCGTGACCTCATCGGCAAGACGCTGCGGCTGCCGGTCCTCGGGCGCGAGATTCCGGTGGTGGCGGACAGCTTCGTCGACCGCGAGTTCGGTACGGGGGCGGTGAAGCTCACGCCCGCCCACGACCCGAACGATTTCGCGGCCGGTCAGCGGCTGGGTCTGCCGTCCATCAACATCATGGACGAAGGCGGCATCCTGAATTCGAACGCGGGGCCGTACGCGGGCGTGGAGCGCTTCGAGGCGCGGAAGCGCATTGTCCAGCAGCTCGAAGCGGAAGGCCTGCTCCTCAAGACAGTGGCCCACCAGGTTCCGCTGGGACGCTGCCAGCGTTGCCGCACGCCGGTGGAGCCGCGCCTGTCGACGCAATGGTTCGTGCGCATCAAGCCGCTGGCCGATCCCGCCATCGCCGCCGTCGAGGACGGGCGCATCCGGTTCGTGCCCGACAACTGGAGCAAGACGTACTTCGAGTGGATGCGCAACATCCGGGACTGGTGCATCAGCCGGCAGCTCTGGTGGGGGCACCGCATTCCGGCCTGGACCTGCGGCACCTGCCAGCAGCTCAGCGTCTCCCGCGAGGACCTCACGGCCTGTCCGAAGTGCGGCGGCAAGACGCTGCGTCAGGAGACGGACGTCCTCGACACGTGGTTCTCCTCCGGCCTCTTCCCGTTCTCGACCCTCGGCTGGCCGGACCAGACGCCGGACCTCAAGAAGTACTACCCGAACGACGTGATGATGACCGGCTTCGACATCATCTTCTTCTGGGTGGCGCGCATGATCATGTTCGGCATGCACTTCGCGGGCGACGTGCCGTTCCGCAAGGTCTTCATCAACGGCCTCGTGCGCGACAAGCACGGCAAGAAGATGTCGAAGACGACGGGGAACACGATCGATCCCCTCGAGCTCGTCGACAAGTACGGCGCGGACTCGCTGCGATTCACGCTGTCCGCGCTCGCCGCGCCCGGCGTCGATCCCAAGCTGGACCTCGAGCGTCTCGAGGGCTACGGGAAGTTCGTCAACAAGCTCTGGAACGCCTCCCGGTTCGTCCTCATGAACCTCGAGGGCGAGATCGCGCCGTCCTACGACTTCGCCAAGCTGCCCCTGGCCAGCCGTTGGATCCTGGGTCGCGCTCAGGCGGCGGCGGAATCGATGCAGGTGGCCCTCGAGGAGTTCCGTTTCGACCAGGCCGCGAACGAGATCTACCACTTCGTCTGGCACGACTACTGCGACTGGTACATCGAGCTCTCCAAGACCCACCTCGCGAATCCCGCGGAGGGGCCGGTGGCCCGCCGCGTGCTGCTCGAGGTGCTCGACACGATCCTGCGCCTTCTCCACCCGATGATGCCGTTCGTGACGGAGGAGATCTGGCAGCGCGTGCCGCACGAAGGGCCCTCCCTCATGGTGGCGATGTTCCCGAAGGCGGATCCCGGCAAACGCGACCCGGCGGCGCTGGCGGAGATGGAGCGGCTGCAGCAGCTCGTGACGGAGATCCGCACCATCCGCGCGGGGTACGAGGTGGAGCCGCGCCGGCGCATCGACGTCACCGTGGCCGCCGCCGTGGCCGCCGACCGGGCGTTCGTCGAGCGGCACGCGACCCTCATCCGGCAGCTGGCCGGCATCGAAAAACTGACGGTGGTGTCCACGGCCGCCGAGGTGCCCGGAACGATCAAACTCGTAGCCGGCCCCTTCGACCTCCGCATCCCGATGGAGGGCCTGTACGACATCGCGGCGGAGAAGACGCGCCTGTCGAAGGAGCGGCTCAAGATCGATGCCGAGCTCGACGGTCTGAAGAAGAAGCTCGACAACCCGCAGTTCGTCGAGCGGGCGAAGCCGGAGGTCGTCGCGCAGAACCGCGAGCGGGTGTCCGAGCTCGAGGCGCGGCGGGCGAAGGTCGACGCCTTGCTGCGAGACCTCGGCAGTGAGTCTTGATCCGGCGCTGATCGCGTCCGTCGTGCGCGCCGCCCTCGACGAGGACGTGGGCGCTCGCGACGCCACCACCGAGGCCACCGTGCCCGCCTCCGTAAAGGCGCGGGCCGTGTTCCTCGCCAAGCAGGACTTCGTCCTCGCCGGCCTCGACGTGGCCGTCGCCGCCTTCAAGATGGTGGATCCCGCCATCACCTGGGACGCCCGCGTGCGTGACGGAATGCCGATCGCTTTCGGTACCGTGCTGGGCTCGCTGCGCGGGGGCGCCCGTGGCCTCCTCACCGCCGAGCGCGTCGCCCTCAACTTCCTGCAGCGGATGTCCGGCGTCGCCACCGTCACGCGGCGCTTCGTGATGGCGGTGTCGGGCACGCGCGCCCGCATCCGCGACACGCGCAAGACGACGCCGCTGCTGCGCGCGTTCGAGAAGTACGCGGTGGAGGTCGGCGGCGGCACGTGCCACCGCGACGGTCTCGACTCCGGCATCCTCGTGAAGGACAACCATGCGCGCCTGGCCGGGTCGGTGGGCGAGGCGGCGCGACGAGCGGTGGCGGCGGCGGCCAAGAGCAAACTCCCGGTGGAGGTCGAGATCGAGCGCCTCGACCAGCTCGACGAGGTGCTGGCCGCGGGCGTGCAGATGATCCTGCTCGACAACTTCAGGCCGGATCAGGTCCGCGAGGCCGTGCGCCGCACCGGCGGCCGCGTGCCCCTCGAAGTCTCCGGTGGCGTCAAGCTCGAGACGGTCCGCGCCTACGCCGAAGCGGGGCCGGACTACATCGCTATCGGCGCCCTCACCCACTCCGCGCCCGCCGTCGACATCTCGCTCGAGATCGAGCCGGCGTAGGCGGCGTGCGCGATCGCCTGGATGCGCGCACGCGGGACTGGGTGCGCGAGATCCGCGTGTTCGAGTCGGCCTTGTCCACCAACGACATCTTGAAGGAAGCCGCGCGGCAGGGGGCGCCGGAAGGTGTGGTAGCCATCGCGAGCGTGCAGACGGCGGGCCGCGGCCGACACGGACGGAGCTGGGTCTCGCCGCCGGGCAATCTCTTCCTCTCGATCCTGCTCCGGCCCGAGGACCCCGCGATCCTCTCGCTGCTGCCGCTCGCCGCCGGCGTGGCCGTGGCCGAGGCCCTCGGGGTCGAGGGCGTCGACCCGCGTCTCAAGTGGCCGAATGACGTGCTCGTGTCGGGCCGGAAGCTCGCGGGCATCCTCGCCGAAGCGAGCACGGGCGCTTCGGGCGTCGAGTCCGTGGTCGTGGGCATCGGCGCGAACGTGAACCTGCAGCGCACCGACGCGCCGGAAGACCTGCGCGAGGCCGTGACCTCGCTGCGCGAGGAGACGGGGCGTACGCACGACGTCGACGCCGTCGCCGCCGCGGTCCTCGTCCGATGGACGGCTTGGTATGATGCCCTGCGCGTCGATCGGCGGCGCGTGCGCTCGGCATGGCGGGAGCGCTCGGTAGACTGGTGGGGCCGGCCGGTCGAGATGGAGACGGGCGGAAGGCGGCTCGTCGGCGTTCCGCGCGACATCGACGATGCCGGCGCCCTCATCGTGGAGATGGCCGACGGCTCTCGCCTCGCGGTGGTGTCCGGCGAGGCGCGCGAGATCCGGCCCACGTCGAGCTAGATCATGTCCCTGCTCCTCACCATCGACGCCGGCAACACGAACACGGTCCTCGGCGTGTTCGACGGCACCGCCTTGCGCGCGCACTGGCGGCTCACCACGCGGCGCGAGCAGACGTCCGACGAATACGGAATCCTGGTGCGGAGTCTGTTTTCTTCGTCGGGCCTCGATCCCGCGCAGGTGGACGGCGTCGTCCTGGCCAGCGTCGTCCCGCCGTTGACATCGGTGCTCGTCAATCTCGCCCGGCAGTTCCTGGGGCGCGAGCCGGTGGTGGTCGAGCCCGGGGTGAAGACGGGGATGCCTGTCCTCTACGAGCCCCCCGGAGACGTCGGCGCCGATCGCATCGTGAACGGCATCGCCGCCTTCGAGACGTACGGCGGCCCGGTGGTCGTCGTCGACTTCGGCACGGCGACGACGTTCGACGTGGTGACGCGCAAGGGGGAATACGTCGGCGGGGTGATCTGCCCTGGCATCGGCATCAGCGCCGATGCGCTCTTCCAGCGGGCGGCGCGGTTGCCGCGGGTGGAGCTGCGGCATCCGGGCCGTGTGATCGGCCGCTCGACGGTGGCGTCGATTCAATCGGGCCTCTACTTCGGCTACGCGACGATGGTGGAGGGCATGATCGCGCGCATCCGCGCGGAGCTGGCGGAGCCGACGCACGTGGTCGCGACGGGCGGCCTGGCCGAGGTCCTGGCCGGCGACATGCCGTCGATCGAGGCCGTCGATCCCGTCCTCACCCTGACCGGGCTGCGCATCATCTGGGACCGCAACCGCCCCGCGCCGAAGCCGTGAGCGCAGCCACCGGGCCGTCCGCGGCCCCCGCGCACGATCCCGACGCCGACTACTTCCAGTCCATCGAGGAGCATTTCGTCGGGCGCCGCGGCGACCCGCTGTTCCTCTCGAACGCCGACTGGGTGATGATCCGCGGCTGGCGGGAGGCAGGGCTGCCGCTGCGGGTGGTGCTGCGGGGCATCTCCGATGCCATGGACTCGCACGAGGCCTCCTGGTCGCGTCGTCGCAAGGTCGGCAGCCTCCGCTACTGCGGGCCGGAGGTCGAGGCGGCGGCGGAGCGCTGGCGCAAGGCCCTGGCCGGCGGCCACGAAGAGACACAGCTCGCGGGCGTGCTGCAGCGGCTGGCCGGCGCCCTCGCTTCCTCCATGACGCTGGGCGCTCATGCGCGTCCGGTCGCGGATCGACTGGGGCGCGAGCTCGAGGAGCGCGCGGCAACGGCCACCGCCGGCGAGTCCCTCGAAGCCTGGCTGCGGGCGGGGGAGGTGGAGCTGCTGCACGCCATCGCCGCCGACGCGCCGGTGGCCGACGGCCGTGCCCTCGAGGACGAGGTCGATCGCGACCTGGCCGCCTATCGCGAGCGGCTGCCGCCGAAGGTGCTGGCGCAGGTCCGTGAGGAATCGATTGCGCGGCGCCGCCTGGAGGCGCACGGCCTCATGCGGATGAGCCTGTGGGCGCTCTGAAGAAGAAGGCCGGCCTGCGGCCGGGAGACGTCGTCGAGGTCGCGGTCGAGAAGGGCGTCTATCGCGGCCTCGGTCTCGCGCGGCATCAGGGCCAGGTGGTCTTCGTGCCCCACACGATGGCCGGGGAGACGGCCCGCGTGCGGGTGGAGCGCGTGGGCCGCGGCTATGCGAACGCGCGTCTCGTCGATCTCACCGCGGCGTCGCCCGAACGGCGCGCGTCGCCGTGTCCCTACGCGCCACGCTGCGGCGGCTGCGCGCACCAGGAGATGGACTATGCCGCGCAGCTCCGGCTGAAGGAGGCGGTGCTGCGCGATTCGCTCGCGCGCGCCGGCGTGGCGTGGGAGGCGCCGATTCCCGTGGCGGCGTCGCCGGAGACGGGCTGGCGGATGCGGGCGAGCCTGCACCTGACTCTGACGCCGGCGGGGCTGAAGCTGGGGCTCTACGAGGAGGCCAGCCATCGCGTCGTGGACGTGGACGCGTGCCTGCAGCTCTCCGAGGCGCTGAACCGTACGGCGCGCGCCATCGCCTCGGCGCTGGCCACGCGGCCGGCCTGGGCGGCGCGCGTGCGAAGCCTGGAGCTGGCGGAATCGATCGACGGCGCGCGTCGCGTGGCGTGCCTCCACGTGGAGGGAGAGCTCGGGGAGTCGGCGCCGGTCGCCGCGCTGGCCGGCGAGATCCCCTGGCTCACCGGCCTGGGTGTGGCCGACGTC
>Ga0114129_10002497_pt1 | contig 25516 bp, 17 predicted proteins | sample RhiMetdeltSRZDD1_FD_80071 | JGI IMG/M metagenome (GOLD analysis project Ga0114129, IMG submission 80071) | Populus rhizosphere microbial communities from Tennessee, USA - Rhizosphere MetaG P. deltoides SRZDD1 (version 2) (version 2) | ecosystem: Host-associated > Plants > Roots > Rhizosphere >...
GAATATAAACAATCCAAACCAGTATCAGGTACTGTTTGGTTTTCTGATGATAAAGCATGGAACGACCGCATAAGACACCAGCTCACCCTAAAACACCTGCTCACTATGCAGCCAGGGTTTGACTGGAACGATTATGGGCAATTGGTATTCGCCTTCATCAATTCTTCAGATCCGGTAAGATTTACGCTTGAACTTGGTTTCGCTGATACGCCAGGAACAAAGTTTGTTTATTGCTCTGCAGCTACTTCTGTTTTTTCAGCAGCATTGGCTAAAGCCGTTCGAACCGACCTGAAATTATTTGCAAAAACAAACTTATTCGATCCGGCAGGCATTACATTGCAACGCTGGGATGTTGACCCGGTGGGTCGTTATGTTGGGTGCTCTGAAATGTTTATGACTCCACGTGATTTATTACGGTTTGGATTAATTTATTTGCATGAAGGAAAGGTTGGCAATAAGCAGGTACTAACGAAAGAGTGGGTAAAAGAATCTACTGAAAAACAGGCTACATTAGACTATTGGGATGTAATACCCAATGCCAATGGTTATGGATACTACTGGTGGAGAAGAATAACAAACGGACATCAGGCTTACATTGCCAGCGGGGCAGGCGGTCAATTGATTGCTGTAATCCCCGACCTGGATATGGTTGTTGTGGCTACCTGCTTTTTTAATGATAAAAACCGGGGAAGAGAGGAAATCAAACGCCTTCAATTATTTCTTGACAAAGTCACGAATGCGTCAAAGCCGTAAAACACCATGAATTATACATCAGGTTCCACCATCCATCAATTGCCTTTAAATTAGTTTTTCTGTTATTTTGACAACGTAAATAGTTATGGAAACGCAAACAAAACAAACAACCTGGGCCATTGATCCTGTTCATACAAAGATCAGGTTCGATGCAAAATACCTGCTGATCACCGCCGTTTCGGGTTGGTTCAGGGAGTTTGAAGGCATTGTGGTGAGTGAACACAACGATTTCAGTAACTGTAGCATACAACTTACCATATATACCCAATCATTATACACGGGTAACGAAGAGCGCGATAACCATTTACGGTCGGCCGACTTCTTCGATACCAAACAATATCCCACCATACAATTTACCTCAACCAGCGTATCGGTACAAAACGGCGATCTCCATATTAAAGGATTTCTATCTGTAAAAGATGTTGTACGGGAATATGCTTTTACCGCCCGGCTCCTGGGCACCTGCAGTGACCCTTTGGGCAATACCAAAGCCGGTTTTGAAATGGATACTGTATTGAATCGCAAAGATTTTCATATCAACTGGAACCAATGGTTCGATACCAACGGATTACTCCTCGCCGATGAAGTAAAAATACACGCCGATCTGCAACTGTTAAAGCTTTCCTAACAAGTAATAAGTAGTAAGTTATAAGTTTTTAGTACGTAGCGGCAATGTCCTGCCGGCTATTGGCTACCGCCTTCTTTTCTTATAACTTATTACTTACCACTTACAACTCCCCTGCTTACCATAAAATATACAACAGATTCCATTATATCACTATTCTCCGGCACCCGTTTTCGCAGGAAATTTGTGGAGTAAAAATTAATAACAAACACAAACAAAAAAACAAATTAAAATGTCAACTACTAAATGGACGCTTGATCCTGTACACAGCGAAATAACTTTTAAAGTAAAACACCTTATGATTAGCACCGTTACCGGACAATTCAGGAACTTTAATGTGGTAGCCGAAACCGAAGGCAGTGATTTTAGCAAACCCGGTAATATTAATGTTGAAATAGATGTAAATTCAATCGACACCAATAACGAGCAAAGGAATGGTCACCTGAAATCGCCTGATTTTTTTGATGCCGCCAAATACAGCCAGGTATTGTTTAAAAGCACAAAGTACGAAGCCAATGGCGAAGGCGCTAAATTGCATGGCGACCTTACCATTCAGGACCAAACGAAAAGCATTGTATTGAATGTTGAACCGGGTGGAATTGTGGTAGATCCTTATGGTCAAACCAAAGCAGGATTTACCGTGAGTGGTAAAATAAGCAGAAAGGAATTCGGTTTAACATGGGATGCAGTAACCGAGGCAGGTAATATAGTAGTAAGCGATGAAATTAAATTTCATGGTGAAATACAATTGGTGAAACAGGCATAAACAAAACAACTATCATTATGGAAGATAAAATTTTGGGCATACATCACATCACCGCTATTGCCGGTGAAGCCCAGCGCAACTATGATTTTTATACAAAAGTGCTTGGTTTGCGGCTCGTGAAAAAAACAGTGAATTTCGATGACCCCGGCACTTACCATTTTTATTATGGCAATGAAAACGGCACACCGGGCACCATATTGACCTTTTTTCCGTGGACGCATGTAAAACCCGGACGGGTAGGCACCGGTATGGCCACCAACATCGGCTACTCGGTACCCGAAGGCAGTCTTGATTTCTGGAAAGATCGTTTTACTGAATATGGCGTGTCGCAAGGAAAGGTGATTGAAGAATTTGGCGAAGCGGTACTTCCTTTCGAAGATCCCGACGGATTGAATTTACAACTGATAGCAACAACCGGTGATAACCGGCCCGCCTGGGAAACCGGCGATGTAAAATCGAATGTGGCTGCAAAAGGCTTTCACAGCATTGCACTTATTGAAAGAGATGTTCAGCCAACGGCCACCATCCTTACCGATATATTTGGTTATAAACTGTTGAAACAGGAAGGTAACCGGTACCGGTTTGTTACAGACAGTATTGAAAATGCCGGTATTGTTGACCTGGTAGAATCGCCCACTGAAAAACCGGGGCTTGTTGCGGGAGGTACCAATCACCACGTGGCATTCAGGGTAAAAAATGAAGAAGTGCAGCAAACGTTCAGGGAAAAGATATTGAGCCGCGGGTATAATATAACGCCTAAAATAGACCGCAATTATTTTTTCTCGCTCTATTTTCGTGAACCCGGCGGTGTATTGTTTGAGATCGCTACCGATAACCCGGGATTTGCCATCGACGAAAACGTGAACGAGTTAGGTACACATTTAAAGCTGCCGCATCAATATGAACCCGAGCGTTCGACCATTGAAAAAGTGTTACCCAAACTGGTTCAATAATATAACAATAACACATGCATAAAAAACAAATTATATACGCAGGAAAAGACCTGGAACAAGCGACCAAAGCGCTGATCATGGTACATGGCCGTGGCGGCAGTGCCGAAGATATTCTGGGTCTTTCTGCTTATTTACCGGTTGATGATTTTGCGCTACTGGCGCCACAGGCCACCAATAACACCTGGTACCCCTATTCATTTATGACGCCTGTGAAAGAAAACGAGCCCTGGCTGTCTTCGGCGCTGGCGTTGTTGAAAGAAGTAGTAGCCGATGTAAAAGCCAAAGGCATTGCCGAAGAAAATATTTATTTGCTGGGCTTTTCGCAAGGAGCGTGTTTAACACTGGAGTTCGCTACCCGCCATGCAACAAAGTATGGTGGTGTGGTAGCCTTTACCGGCGGTTTGATCGGCGATAAAATATACAACGAGAATTACAAAGGCGATTTTTCGGCAACACCTGTATTCATTGGCACCAGCGATCCCGATCCGCATGTACCGGTTGAAAGAGTAAATGCCACCGAAGATATTTTAATAAAAATGAATGCAACCGTAACAAAGAAGATCTATAAAAACATGGGGCATACCATCAGCCAGGATGAAATTAACCAGGTGAATGAATTTATCTTTGCTTTAAAGAAATAATATGGATGATGTTACCTTAAAGCTGGATGAAAACGGGAAGGGTGGTTTTTATATTATGAACGAAGAAGAACAACTGGGCGAAATGGTTATCAGCGTAGCGCACAACCACCTGACCGTTTATCATACCGAAGTGGCGGCCAAAGCCGAAGGAAAAGGTTTGGCTAAAAAATTGCTCGAAACAATGGTAGCATATGCGCGCGAAAACGAACTGAAAGTAATTCCTTTATGTCCGTATGTGCTGGCGCAATTCAAACGGCATCCCGAACAATATGCCGATTTATGGCAACCGAATTAATACATTCAACAAAACTACACTACCATGTATGCCTACGATACCATAACCGAAGCCATTGCTGATCTGAAAAATCGGGGATATAAATACGACTTCAATATTCGCAACAACCAGCTGGCCTGCGAAGGTTCGAATGAACAATTCAAACACGAAGATTTTGAAATAAAAGAAATGTACCGCTTTGAAGGCCCTTCCGATCCTGCCGATGAGGCAGTGGTATATGGCATTGAAGCCCCCAATGGCCGGTTAGGCATTCTGGTAAGCGGCTACGGTGCCAATGCTGATGACGACAACATAGAATTTCTGCAGCATTTGAAAGAAAAAATAAAGCTGTGAACCATTCACGTAACCGCCCATTGCAGCCGGTGCAGCAAGCCCGCTTTTTTAAAGGCGCTTTCAATCTCGGGGATGGATTCTGTAAAATGTTCCCATCCTTCAAAATGAAGGGGCACAATCTGCGCATGGCTGAAATATTGCGCTGCTTTTACACCTTCCTCAACGGTCATGGTTAAATGATCAGAGCCTACCGCGGGCACAACGGCTGCGCCTAAAAACAGCACAACAGTGCCTATATTAAAACGGTGGCCAACGGCTTCTACCCCTTCATACCAAACGGTGTCGCCGGTAATGTACACAGCTCCGGCATTTTCATCTTTCCATTGTAATACAAATCCCGTAACCGGACCACGGTCTCCATTAACCGGTCCGTGCCGGCAGGGCGTACCTGTTATTGTTAATATGCGTCCGTCTTTGGCCGCTATTTCAATAGTTTGCCAGTTCGCCAACCCCACTGCATTACCTCCTAACCGTTCAGTACCGGCAATGGTAGTGTATACTGTATCTGCCTTTGCCAGTAACTGCCTGCCCTCATTATCGAGGTTATCGAAGTGGTGATCGTGACTGAGCAATACAAAGTCGATATTTCCAATATGACTGGTATCGATAGCAGGATCAGCTAACTTACGCAGCGTATATATGCTTGTTTTGTATTCAGATCCTTTGGCATCAAAAGTAGGATCGGTTAAAAAGCGTAATCCGCCCACTTCAAACAACGCGGTAGGCCCGCCAATGTATTTTATTTTGATTTCGTTACTTAACATGTACTCTTATTTATTCGCTTCTTTTATTACTATCGATGATCCATTCCTCACTTCTTCGCTCGCCTGTTTAATTATATAATCGCCTGCCGACAAATCGCCGTACACTTCAAGTTTGCCATCGGTTTCACGTCCTTTTTTTACATCTACCCATTCGGCCTTGCCATTTACCACCCTCACCACAAACACTCTTTCCTGTGTACTTACTACGGCGGTTTTGGGAACGATCCAGGTGCTGTCTTTCGTTGATAAAGGGATCTGCACATTGGCTACCATGCCGGGTAACAGTTTTTTGTTCTCATTCGCCACATCCATTTCTATCCGTTGCGAACGAAGCCGGTTATCCAGCGCGCCGGCCAATCTTTTTACCTGTGCGGCAAATTGTTGGTTCGGAAATGCATTCACATTAAAGTTTACTTTATCCTGCTGATTCAGATAACCGGTATAAGCCTCCGGAACAAAAATCACCAAACGCAGCTTCTTTTGTTCCTGCAAAGTGAACAACGGAAATTCAGAGCCCTTACCCGAAGGTCCTACGTAGGCGCCGAGATTGGCATTACGCGTGGTGATAACGCCATTGAACGGAGCCCTTATTTCAAGGTAATTTTTTCTATCGATGATCTCGTTGTAAGTCGCCTTTGCCGCATCCCATTGTGCATAATCAGAATTCTTTTTCGCCAATGCCTGGTCAAGATCGTTTTGCGAAATGGTGCCGGGCGTTTTGCTTGTTTCGAGCAAACGATCGTAATTTGATTTGCTCGCTATATAAAGAGCCTCCTGCGATTTTAACCGCGACCGGGCCGCTGTAACCTGCGAGTTCAACTCGGGCGCTTCCATGCTGGCGAGTAATTGTGAGGCTTTTACTTCAGAACCAACATCAACATATAATTTTTTTACAAAACTGTTCTCTTTGGCATACAGGTCAACCTGCTGAAATGCGATCAGTTCGCCGGGGATCTGTAATGAAGACGACAACATACCTTTTTGCAGGGTAACTACATCTGTTGTTGCTGTTACAACTGAAGCAGCAATTTTATTGCCGGTAGTTTCGCCATTCGATGAGCTGCAGCTTTGCAACGTGGCAGTAAGTGCTGCTACGGCTATCAGGAACCGGTTATTTATAATGCGGCCCATTGTTTTATAAATTAAATTTCTCAATTGCATATAGGACGTTTTCTGTGATTCTATACAAAATTAGTTATTGCTTAGTTCTTCATGCCAGGGTTTTGCTTTTCCCACGCAACAGCTTCCGCATCCCGGTTTCCATTTGCCGATTGACTTTCTACGGTAGCCGGTCCCTGATAAAATTTACTTTCCTTATCCTCAGGGTCAAGCGAAACCGATTGGGTAGAAGCCTTACCCTGCATCCAGGTAAATACCATCGGTAAAATGAACAGGGCCGCAAAGGTAGAAGCGATTAGTCCGCCGATCACTGCACGGCCTAACGGCGATGCCTGATCTCCTCCTTCGCCAAAACCCGAAGCCATCGGTATCATACCGGCCACCATGGCAATGGTGGTCATCAAAATCGGACGTAACCGCAAAGCGGCCGCTTCCTTTGCCGACTCCCAGGCATTGCCATTATGCATGCGCAGGTGCTCGGCATTGGTGATCAGTAAAACCGAGTTGGCGATAGATACCCCAACCGACATGATAATGCCCATATACGATTGCAGGTTAAGCGTTGAACCGGTGATCAGCAACATCAACAGCGAACCCAATACCACTGCTGGTATAGTAGCCAATATCACCCCCGACACTTTGAACGACTGGAAGTTGGCGGCCAGCATTAAGAATATCACTACAATGGCAACCAGTAACCCGCCCTGCAAGCTATCAAGTGTATCAATCAATACTTCACTCAAACCTTTCGACTCGATGTTTAAGCCGCGCGGCAATTCGCCGATCGACTGAAGCGCAGTTTGTATATCGCGGGTGGCCGTACCCAGATCGGTTTTATGCAAGTTGGCAGTAACCGTAAGCATAGGCAGCGCACCCACGTGGTCGTTTTCACCATAGGTGGTATCGGGTTGTATGGTGGCCACATCACTTAACACAGGACGTGGCGAATTGCTCAATACCGGTATTTCACCGATATTAGCAACACTCGTCATTTTATTTTCAGGCACCACTACCTGTACACTATACGCGAGGTTTGCTTTTTCATCAACCCAGATATTTTTTTCGGTGTAGCGCGATGATGAAGTAGAAGTAATGAGCGAACGCGATATATCTGAAACATCAACACCCAGCTGTGCCGCTCTGGTTCTGTCGATATTTATATTGATCGCCGGATATTTGGTCGACTGCCCCAGCTGCACATCACGCAGGTAAGGAATTTGCTTCAGCCTGTCTATTACCTTCCCGGCATATTCTTCATTCAGTTTTTTGTTTCTGCCCGACACCCGAATTTCAATGGGTGTGGGCGCACCCTGACTTAAAATTTTATCTGTTAACTGAATGGGCTCAAACGACAGCTTTACATCGGGCATAATGGTTTTGATCTTCTGCCTGATCTTTTCTTTCAGGTCGTCAATATCTGTTTTATAATCTTCAGCCAGCTGTACCTGTAATATGGCTTCCTGCGGACCGCTCATGAACAAATAAATAGGACTGGTACTAAACAAACCCGGGTGCGAGCCAACAAAAGCCGACGTAACAGCAATATTCTTTTTACCCACCAGTTCATCGAGAGCATCGAGCGTTTTGATCATCATGCCTTCAGTACGTTCAATACGGGTGCCCTCGGGTGCGCGTAACCGCACCTGAAACTGTCCTGAATTGGTGCGCGGCAATACATCGCGACCGATACCCGATAACAATAAAACAGCGGCGCCGCTCACCAGTACGATATAGGCGATCACCACCGGTTTGCGATAAGGCATTATTCTGTCTAAAAACCGCAGGAACCTTGAACGCAGCTTTTCAAAACCGGTTTTATTATTGTCGGGGTTTTGCAGCAGCATTTTCTTTTGGTCCCAGGTATCCTGTTCGGGGCCGGTTGCAGCGCCGGCATTTTTTACGCCATCATTTTTTTTGTGATGCGCTTTCATGATCCAGTTAGCCAATACCGGTACAAATGTTTGCGCCAGCAGGTATGAAATGATCATTGAAAAAGCGATGGCCAGCGCCAGGGGTAAAAACAGCGAGCCCGGTATTCCCTTCATGGTAAAGGCAGGCGCAAAAACCGCCAGTATGCAAAGCAGAATGAGCAATTTGGGAAAAGCTATTTCCTTACACGCGTCCCATACAGCCAGGGCTTTGGGTTTACCCATGGCAAAATGCTGGTGTATATTTTCAATGGTTACCGTACTTTCATCGACAAGAATACCAATGGCGAGCGACAAACCGCTTAACGTCATGATGTTGATGGTTTGATGAAACAACGACAGGAACAATACACCTGAAATAATTGAAGTGGGAATGGTAAGAATTACAATCAACGCCCCTCTTGGATCGCGTAAAAATAATAACACCATTAACCCGGTAAGAATAGCGCCGATAACGCCTTCGCTTATTAAACTTTTAACCGAATTAATAACATATACACTCTGATCAAATTCATACGACAGCTTTACATCATCGGGCAACTGGGCCTGAAAACGAGGTAATGCCTTTTTCAGGTTCTGCACTACTTCCCAGGTACTGGCATCGGCACTTTTGGTGATGGGCATGTACACCGATCTTTTACCATTTACCAAGGCATAACTGGTTGTAACATCGGCGCCATCTTCTACCGTAGCCACATCGCGCATATACAGGTTTTGCACGCCGCCTTTGAACAGGGGAATATTTTCAAAATCTTTTATTGTTTTAATAGTGGTGTTGGTAGGCGTAATATAATTTTTGTCATCGATGCGCACATTACCCGATGGCGAGGTTTGATTGTTTATGCGAATAGCCTGCACCAGCTGATCGGGTGTAAGGTTATGCGCACGCATTAATTCGGGATCGGCTTTTATAACAACGGTACGCACGTTACCGCCAAAGGGAGCCGGCGACACCAGACCCGGAATAGCCGTAAAAGACGATCGCACATACACGTTGGCAAGGTCGAGCAGTTCGTTGTTGGATCGTGTGGGGCTGGTCAACACCAGCTGCCCTACCGGTAAGGTACTGGCATCGAACCGCATAATGAATGGCGGTTGCGAACCTGGTGGAAAAATGGCCTGTGCCCTGTTACAATAGGCGCTTACTTCTGCCGCGGCCTGCGCCATATTGGTGCCGGGATAAAAGCTAAGCTTCATTAACGTTAGTCCCTGTATATTTTTTGTTTCGATGCTTTTTACGCCGGATACATACAGTAACAGGTTCACGTATGCTTTGCCAAAGAACGCTTCCATTTGGGTAGGCGTATAACCGCCAAACGGATGTGAAATATAAATAACCGGCAGATCGAGCGAAGGGAATATATCTATTTTGATAGTACGCACGGCATTTACGCCAAAAAAGAACAATCCCGCTACCAGTACCAGTATCGTTATCGGTTTTCGTAAAGCTAATCTGATAAGATTCATACAAAATCATGTTTAAAATAATTCGCGCAAAGGCTTACTTCACCTGTTTCACAAACAAATCAAAATCTCCTGACGCAGCGGCTTTCAATAAAAGGGCCTGCCATACATTGATAAAGGCAACGCTCCTGTCGGTTTCGGCCCTGTTCAATGCATACAGCGCCTGCTGCAGGTCTACTATATTGGTCAACCCGTTTTTATACAATACACTTTTTTGCACCCAGGCATCGGCGGCCGCTTTGTATTGTTGTGGCACTTCGCGCACACTTTGTAAACTGTTGTCGATACGCTGATCGGCCAAAAGCAACTGGTCCTGCAACTGCGTGGTTACCTGGTCGTATTCATTTCGCAACCCTTCGGTCACCAGTTGCTGTGCTTTTACCTGTTGTTTTATTTTAGCAATGCTCATAATGTTCCAGGCAATGGCAACACCAGCGAGGTAATTACTGCGGGTTGGTTTTATACCGTCTAAATAATCTCTTGAATACTTACCATCCGTAACGGGTGAATAATTATAATCAAAGCCCGAACCGCGGGTTTGAAAAATGCCGAACAAATTCAATCCGGGTAAAATGCTTTTCTTAAGATATGCTGTAGCTACATCACTTTGATTGATGCGTGTTTGATAAAACTTCACCTGCGGGTTTTGGGCAACGGCAACAGTGGTATTCACCTGTGATGGAATGTTGCTGAAGAAAGTAGTGTCTAAACTAAATGCCACCGGCGTTACATTCAGCAACTGCGCCAGTTGGTTGCGTATCTGCAGCTCCGCATTGCGGGCATCGATCAAAGCCAGCCTGGCGCGGCTCACTTCGGCATTGGCGATTGAAGAGTCAACGCCTGCATTTAAACCGCTGCGGGTACGTGCTGCCACTACCTGTTGTACCGACATGGTCCTGTCGAGATTGGCCTGTGCATTCTGCACCAGCTTTTGGGCCGTAAGCAGGGTCAGGTAAGCGCCGGAAATTTTTACACTATGCACAAACTGTTCCTGTAACAGATCGGCTGAATCTTTTTGCACCTGTGCATTGGCCAGGGTAATTTTTGAATGCAGGCGCCCGAACGTGAAAAATTCCCAGTTGGTATTCACCACATACAAGGAACCGAATGCAGCATTCCAGTTTTGCGAACTGCTTACGGGCCCCGATGAGGCAACGCCAATTCCGCCAAAACCGCTAAGCGGTCCGTACTGGCCGTTGATAGTGCCATAATCCTGTTGTACCGATGCAATTACATTAGGCAAATATTCATTACGGGTATTTTGAACAAGCGCCGAAGACGCATTGAGGTAATGGCGTTTTGCCTGAATGCTCTGGTATTTACCAAGTCCTGTAGTGATAGCTTCTGAAAGTAGTAGCCGGCGCGGTTCCTGGGCTATGGCCGGCACACGGCACATAAACAATATCAATACTATGATAGTGATAATAGATGATGCCGTTCTGTAACTTGTAGTTCTGTAAGTAACAGCTGTTGATTCTTTTTCCTGTTCGAATAAGAGCATGGTTCCCTTGTTAATTGAGCGTTAACAATGAAGCAGTCCTTCCCTTTTCAGGGCAGACCCTGCTTATCTTTTTAATCTTATTTTAATGGCAGCATTTCGTTTGCAGAAATAATCATGTAGCCTGATCCTGTTGAGCTGGTCCTTATCGCTCAGGCTTTACTTTGATGCATATGTTCACGTTAGGAATGTAAAGTTGCAGGTTGATACCGAATATTCCCTTGTACAATTTTGGGATTATTCTGTACAATTACAAGTACCGGCGTTATTACTTCGCAAACCCCCAAATAAAATATTCTGAACCTGTTCCTCAATGCTTCACTGCAAAGGTAGGCTGCTTCATAACTGCGGCATTATAAAATTCAAACAAACATTTATAAAAAACAAAGAATGGCGCCGGGGCTTTTTGATTTAATTGATTTTTAATTGCCAAACGTTTGCCATGATGGTCAACTACCCATTTTGTTTGTACTATTGCAGGTTTATTCAGTATTTTTACAGGTATGAATACCGAGAACCTGCATCAGCCTTTTGAAATAGTGTATAAGGAAACAGATGAATGCCTTAAACCAGCTCACAGGCATAACTTCTTTGAGCTGGTGTATATTATAGATGGTACCGGTACGCACTGCATCAATAAAAACAAGTTCGAATACAAAAAGGAAAATCTGTTCTTACTCACACCGCAGGATTCTCATAAGCTAACAGTTAAATCCACTACCAAATTTTTTGTGATCCGGTTCAACGATATTTATTTCAGATCACAGAATGAACAACACGGCAACGGTCAAAACGAATGGATAAAAAAACTGGAGTTTATATTTCATAATACCACGCATTCGCCCGGTTGTATTTTAAAAGACATCAGCGACCGGGTGCTGGTAAAAGCATTGATAGAAGGAATTATAAAAGAACACATCAATAAAGAACCTTATCACCAGGAGATCGTGCACCAGATCGTTAACACCCTTATTTCAATTGTTGCCCGCAACATATACATCAACCTTCCGAACAGCATGAACGTTGATGCCAATAACGATGATACCACGTTAAAGATCATTCATTATGTGCAGGCCAATATTTATAAGCCCGAGCTGTTAAAAGCCGAACAAATTGCAGCCACTTTTCAGATATCTATAAACTATCTTAGCGAATATTTTAAAAAGCATACCGGCGAATCGTTGCAGCAATACATTACCAGCTACAAACTAAAACTGGTTGAAACAAGATTGCTGCACAGCGATATGCGCATTAACGAAATTGCCTTTGAATTAAACTTCACCGACGAAAGCCATTTAAACCGCATCTTTAAAAAATACAAAGGCATGAGCCCCACCGGTTATCGTAAGCAGGTTATGTACAACCGTAAAACGATAATTGCAGCTACAGCCTGAGTATTTTATTACACTCATAAATAATAATCAGCGATCATAAATTATGGATAGTGCCTCGCCCCTTAAAGCCCGTATAGCTACTGCTGTGTTCTTTTTTGTTTCAGGATTCGGATTTTCATCGTGGGCATCACGCATTCCTACCATTCAGCAAAATCTTCATTTAAACGAAGCACAGTTGGGCGCCGTATTATTTGCCATGCCGGCCGGACTGATGTGCACCTTACCCGTTACCGGTTTTTTATTAAGGCGCTTCAGCAGTCGCTATATTATGATGACGGGGGCCGTGCTGTTTAATATTATGTTGTGCCTGGTAGGGTTTACCCAACATACCTGGCAGTTGGTAGTACTGTTATTTCTTTTCGGATCATCACGTAATTTGTTTAATATTTCGCTCAATGCACAGTCAATCGGCGTACAGGGATTATACGACCGTTCTATCATTGCTACTTTCCACGGCATATGGAGCGTGGCTGGCTTTGCAGCCGCTGCTGTTGGGTCAGTGGCCGTTTCGCTTAATACGCCGCCTTCCTGGCATTTTTTAGTGGCGGGCTTTTTTCTCACCACCCTCTGCGCGTTTTTCTTTAAAAACACTGTGCACCAACGGCCAAAACCACACGAACGCGTTCAAAAGAAAGCATTCCGTTTGCCCGACAAAGCGCTGTTGAAATTAGGCTTCATTTGTTTTGCTGCGATGGCCTGCGAAGGCACCATGTACGACTGGAGCGCCATCTATCTGAAAAAAGCTGTACATGCGTCGAAAGAACTGGCTGCTATTGGTTTTGCCCTGTACATGGTATCAATGACGTTGGGCCGGTTTACCGGCGACAGGCTGGCAAACAGCATCGGCATTAAAGCCATGCTGAAGTACAGCGGTTTGTTTATATGCAGCGGTTTATTATTAGCTTCCCTCCTGCCCTATACCATTACCGCCGGCCTGGGTTTTATGATGACCGGCTTTGGTGTATCGTGCGTAGTGCCCATGGTGTTCAGCATGGCAGGTAAAGTAAAACATATGAGTGGCGGCCCCGCCATTGCCGGTGTATCAACCATCGGTTATTTTGGTTTTCTGATCGTTCCTCCTATGGTTGGTTTTATAGCAGAACAATTTAACCTGCGCTGGTCATTTGCCATCATTGCATTGTTTGGTGCATTGATCACGTGGCTGGTTAAGGCACAGGAAGAAAACAAGGCACAAGGCACAACGGTTACCTGATAAGCATCATAATGCCTTTCCGGGATACGGTTCCACAAACGGTTGTTGCTTTTATCTGGTAAATATATCCGCCGGGTGGTTGCTGAATTCCTTTAAAGGTACCATCCCAGCATTGAGTGGCATCGCTGGCTGAAAACACCCGCTGCCCCCATCTGTTAAAAATGTCGAATTGCAAACTTCTGGTACCGCCCCAGTTTTTCAAACCGAAGCAATCATTTTTTCCATCGTTATTAGGTGTAAACGCAGAAGGTACAGGATATGTACCAATTGCTTTGGTTACATCTACCGCAACAGTAACTGAATCTTTAACCGTACAGCCGTTACTTCCGGCAACCTTAACATAATAAGTGGTAGTTTTAAAAGGACTAACAACAGGATCAGGGGAAGTATAATCAGTAATGCCCGCAACAGCATCCCATGTATAACCGGCGCCGCCGCTTACATGAAGAACCGCCTGGTTGTGTGAACAATCAATATCATTGGTTTTTGTAATAGCAGGTTCAGGAAATTCATTCACAGTAACCGGCACAGTCAATGTCGAACTCATCTGACAGGTATTATCTTCAATCAGTACACGATAATCCTGCGTTGAATCGGGTTGCACGGTTACAGAAGCTACGTTACCCACAACGCTATTGTCATTTGCATACCAGGTATAGTCATCACCGCCGGATGCACTTAACAATACCGATTGCTTTCCGCAAACCGGCTGTACTGTATTAACAGCAAATACAGGCGAGGGTTGAACCAATACATTTACACTATCCTTATTAAAGCATCCATTGTTTCCTTCTACCAATACTACATATTTGGTGTCGGCTACCGGAGCAGCCGTTGGATTACCGATGGCTGAATTATCAAGACCGGTTTGTGGCGACCAGTTATATGAAACAGCTCCGGGAGCAGTTGCAGTCAGCTGCGTGTTATTTCCGGAACATATAGTTACATCATTCGTTATGCTGATGACCGGCAATGGATTCACAGTAACCGGCACAGTCAATGTCGAGCTCATCTGGCAGATATTATCTTTGATCACTGCGCGATAATCCTGCGTTACGCCGGGTTGCACGGTTACAGAAGCGGTGTTACCCACAACACTATTGTCACTTGCCAGCCAGGTATAGTCGTCTCCGCCTGATGCACTCAACAGTACCGGTTGCTTTTCGCAAACCGGCTGCACCGCATTAACAGCAAATACGGGAGTAGGATGAACCAATACATTTACACTATCCTTGTTAAAGCATCCATTGCTTCCTTCAACCAATACTACATATTTAGTGTCGGCTACAGGGGAAGCGGTTGGATTATAGATAGCTGAATTATCAAGGCCCGTTTGTGGCGCCCAGTTATACGAAACGGCCCCGGGAGCAGTTGCAGTCAGCTGCGTATTTTTTCCTGAGCATATGGTTACATCATTCGTAGTGCTGATGACCGGTAAAGGCAGCATAGAAACAGTTACTGTATCCTTTGCTTCACATGCCTGTGGTGTAGACCCTGTAATGATGTATTTTGTTGTAACCGCCGGTGTAGCGACCGGACTGGCAATGTTGCCATTATCGAGATAGCTACTGGTATTCCAGTTGTATTGTATAACGCCGGTGCCGGTTGTAGTTAATTGTACCGACCTTCCCGCGCAAATTGATGTGTCGGCAATAGTTGCAACCGTTATAGGAGCACATAATACAGCAGAAGCAACAAAATAATCTTCTACCTCTCCATCAGGTGCATTGCCGGCGGCTCTTTGAGCGCTTACCTGGTCAGATGACAACCTGAACCTGAATGCGTAACCGGTTGTTGTTCCCACCGGCAACCAGGCAGGCAGGCCGGTCCACATTAAGGTGGCAGTCGTTGCGTTATTCGAAACTATGGCGGTTGCATTTTCACCAATATCAAATACTCCGTTTCTGTTGTAATCGAACCATCCTGATAAATAAGCGTTGCTTCCGGTTGTATTCACCAGCGGCATCTGTAAACTATATGTACCTGAACCATTAGTATATGCGGGAAAGCTACTTATACACTCTTCATCAACACCCGAGGCATTATCATTTGTTGTCTGGTATCCGTCTGCATCGCCCGGCACGGCGCCCAGGTAAAGCGATTGCACAGGGCTAACCGAAGGTAGCGGCGCCAAATAGTTACAACCATTATTTATATTGAAAGCAAGCAGGTGTTGGGCTGTTCCGTACGATGTTGGCAGGTCGCCGCGATCGATGGGGGCCATAATACCAAATGCCACCGCCATGCCGCCAAATACGGTGTGCTTCATTTCAACATCAACCACCATAGATCCGCTACCTGAGCTGCTGCAAACGATCGGGTTTTGCCCCGATTGCGAAGCGTTTCCATAAGTATCGTAGATGGATACCGTTTGTGTGTTGCAACCTATTAAAGGATTGGACGTTTGGAAAGAATTCCGGAACAATGTAATGGCCTGCCAGTTACTCCCATTGGTTTTCAGCGTGGTCACTTCATCAATGCTGCTGGCTTCGGCGTCGGCCGTAATGAACGAAAAAGGAACCTGCACACCTGCACGATATGCACTTATGTTCATCGTAAAATTAACTGTATTGGAAGTGCCGGCACTTAACAAAGCCGGTTTAACAGCCGGATCGGTGAAATTGTATAACAAATGCAGAATAGCGCCGCTCCAGGTATTCATCACCTCAGGTACCGGAACCGTTGATGATACATTCGAAAAAGAAATGGTTACTGTTAATCCATCGGTTGTGTTAAATGTTCTGGAAGCTCCGTTTGAAACGGTAAACCCTGCCCAGTCGAACCACCATATTTCATTTCTGAGTGTACCGCTCCCTGTTGTTGCATATTGTGCAGAAGAATACAAAAAATAAAAAGAAAACAGGGACAGGAGCAGTATTTGTTTTTTCATGACTGGTTAGGGGTGTTGCCGGTAGCTTTCAGTATCGAATCGGGCAACAAAATAATAATAAATATCCGGAGAGGCAAACAGGTACTTTGTTTTAACATTTCTGGCCTGTTAAACATCAATTTTCGTTGCAGGTGGCATGGCGGTTATCAGCTGGTTTTAATCCGTATGCCAATAATTGTTTACCTTTTATTATCAAAAACTACGTTTATGAGAGCTTTTACACCCCTCATATGCCTGTTCATTTTATTGGCAGGTTGCGATCAGGTACAGGTAAAATCAACTGCTGTTTCAACCGATGGCAATATGCCTGTATCAAAGTATTTTGATTATGGCGATACCGCCGGCGTTCAATCGGCCGGCATTAAAATGATACCTGTTAAAACACCTGCCGGTGAATTCAAAGTATGGACCAAACGTTTTGGAAACAACCCGCAGATCAAAATCCTTTTACTGCATGGCGGTCCGGCTGCCGGACATGAATACATGGAATGCTTCGAGAGCTTTTTCCCCAAAGAAGGTTTTGAATTTTATGAGTACGATCAGTTGGGCGCTCCCTATAGTGAACAGCCGAAAGACAGTAGCTTATGGACCATTGAAAGATATGTTGATGAAGTGGAACAGGTAAGAAAGGCCATTGGCGCCGATTCAACCAATTTCTATATCCTCGGCAATTCATGGGGAGGCATTCTGGCTATGGAATACGCATTGAAATACCAGGTTAATTGTAAAGGTATGATCGTGGCCAATATGATGGCAAGCTGCCCTGCTTATGGAAAATATGCGAATGATGTATTGGCCAAACAAATTGATCCCAAAGTACTGGCTGAAATAAGAAGCATCGAGGCTAATAAAGATTTCAAAAATCCTCGCTATGATGAATTATTAATGCCTGCATTTTATCAGCAGCATATCTGCCGGTTACCCGAATGGCCCGATCCGGTTGTTCGCTGCTTTACCCACTTAAATACAACCGAAAGATCGAAGGAAATTTATGTAATGATGCAGGGCCCTTCAGAGTTTGGAATTGCCGGAAGATTAGCGAACTGGGACATCACGAACCGGTTGAAAGAAATTAAAATTCCCACACTGATGGTAGGCGCCAGATACGACACCATGGACCCGAATGCCATGGAAGAGCAAAGTAAAGGGGTGCAAAAAGGGCGTTATTTATATTGCCCCAATGGCAGTCATTTTAGCATGTGGGACGACCAGAAAATTTTTATGACCGGCGTTATACAATTCATTAAAGATGTTAACAACGGCAGCTTCAAATAAAAAACCTCACCCCTCGCCCCTCCCGACAAGTCGGGAGGGGTTACGGGGTGAGGTTGTCCATCTTCACATGATCCTGTGGTTAAAGTTTAACCAACCGGGTAGTACTCACATTTCCTGTTTTCCGGTTTGTAATATATACGATCCAGATGCCTTTCGACAGGCCGGCTGTTTCGATCGATATAGTGTTTACACCGGTAGCGGTTGCTACATATTCTTTACGTATCGCTGCTAATCCTTTCACACTTTGTACCACTACGCTTAAGCGGTCGCCGGCTTCGGCATATTTCAATACCTGGGCCTGGTTGCCGTTTACGGGATTGGGCACAACAGCTGCACCACCAACTGTAGAGGCCATGTTGGTTGCCACAGTGGCCATGGTAGTGGCACTGCAGGCGCCTAATGGATTCCACCACCAGTCGGCTGTTCCGGGCGTTACATTATACAACGCATCCGACAAACTTTCGTACAAATAGCCGTTGTATGTTACTTTATCGCCTTTGTTGTAGATCTTCGGATATGGCTGGTATTCAGCAACGCCTGCGCAATTGCCGGTTCCACCGCCGGATGTGGTTACCGAAATGGTTACCGCCGAAGAAGTAGTAACTGCACCGCTGTTATCGGTAGCCTTTGCAGTAAGGGTATAAGAACCCGCTGCTACACTGCTCCAGCTATAGCTGTAAGGAGCACTTGTTATTGTTGTTAAAAGCGTGCTGCCATTATACAATTCAACTTTTGCAACAGTACCATCGGCATCACTGGCAGTGGCCTGAATGGTAACGGTAGCAGGTGCTGTAAAGGTTGCATTCGCAGCCGGTGAAGTAAGCGTTACAACAGGGCTTTGGTTGGTACCACCGCCACCGCTGCAATCACTGATGTACTTCCACACCTGTCCATCGCCGGTATGTGTATCGGGTTGTTCATTCTGTGTCCACCATTTGGCTTCGTATACCTTATTGTTATACACTACCTGCATTCCGCTGGTGTAAATGGCTGTAGCGCTCCATGCTGCAATACCATTGCAACCGGTGCCGCCACCATTTCCAACAACAATAGTTACCACAGAAGAAGTTGTAACAGCATTACCGTTATCGGTTGCTTTGGCAGTGAGTGAATAAGTGCCTGCTGCTACATTGCTCCAGGTAAAGGTATAGGGTGAAGAGGTTACTGTACCTAAACTGGTGCCGCCATTAAAGAACTCTACTTTGCTAATGGTACCATCGGCATCACTGGCAGTGGCCGTAATGGTAACCGAAGCAGGAGCTGTAAAGGTTGCGTTATTGGCCGGCGAAGTAATATTTACAACCGGTGATGTATTACCAGGATTGGTGCCGCCAAAGAAATAATCATAATAGTTATTCGCAAACTCATCACCGTTTGTTTTATCCCAGTTGATCGACCAGGTCATAATACCACGCAAACCGGGGTAACCGCCTGCTTTCCGTAATGTATAAGAACCGCCAAACGATGTTCCTTTGGTGATATAGTTCAATGCCTGTTTTACACCTGCAGGCGCCAGGTAACCACCCGAAGGAGCTGCAGAAGGAACAGCAGGTAAGCCAAATGCCACCTGGTCTTCGCGCAATGCGGGGAAGGTTTGACTGGTGCCCATTACAGGGAATCCGGCCAGCAGCATTTCAGTCATAGCCACAATGAAATCGGGTGTTGCCTGTGAATATACTTTGTTATCCATACCCATTACCGAACCGGTATTGTAATACTGGGGATGAATAAAAGTAAGTTCATTGCGCAAGCCATAGATCAAAGGAAGATAAGCTCCCACCAATGGCGAATACGTAGCGCCGTAAGCTGTTTGCACATAGTATGTTTCGGGCGCCATGGTCAGCCAGCAGTCTTTACCTTTTCCTTTGCGATAAGTGATGATCTCTTTTATCGCAGCGATCAGGTTCACTACTTTGGCAGTAGTGGGGCTCATAAAATTATTATCGCCATTATCTAACTGCAAAGACAAACCACCTTCCAGGTCAATATCAAAACCATCGAAATTATATTGGTCTATTATTGCCTTCATTGAGTTCACAAACGCCGTCTTTTTCGTTGCATCCGACAAAACAACAGTACCGTTTTGTCCGCCGAGCGACAGCAGCACTTTGCGTCCCTGCGATTGCAGCGTTTGAATATCGGCAATGAAATCTGCCTGTGTGGTGCCTTCTGGTGCAAAGCTGATCGTTGCATAATCAGAACCACTTACCCCAAAAGCTACCTGTATTACATTGTATTTTGAATTTACATCGCGTAAACGGATGTAAGGTGGCACCGCTGTGGTTGAACCCCAGTTATGCCAATAACCTACAATAACTTTACCGCCTGTATTGCCGCCGGTATTACCGGTTACGGTAAGCGCAACAGCAGCAGATGTTTTTGTAGCGCCTCCGTTATCGGTTGCTACAGCGGTAATGGTATAGGAACCGGCAGGTACATTGCTCCAGTTATAAGTATACGGTGCTGTGGTAACCGAACCCAAACTGGTGCTGCCATTGAAAAACTCAACTTTGCTAATGGTGCCATCGGCATCTGTTGCAGTTGCCGTTAGGGCAATAGCAGCGGGCGCCGTGAATGAAGCATTGTTAGCGGGCGAGGTAATAGATACATTAGGAGCAGTATTGCCTGTGCTTCCGCTGGCAAACACTTCATTGATCTTATTTACCAGTTTTTCTTTGGTATTGGGACAAAAAATGAGCTTGCCTTTTGCCACGGTGCTGCTGGTCATATCGGTCATGTCGCCGAACACCTGCCACACTATAACACCAGCCAGGCCATTATCTTTTATGAACTGAGCTTTTTCACCGATCGATCTTTCATTATCGTAGCTTAAAAAATAATTGCCTTTTACTTTATAAGGCACTTTGGCATTATCATCCCAGTACTCCGTCCAGCCCGAACCGCTGCCGGTATTTTGTAAAATATAACTGTACGCCGGTGTACCATCCCACAGGTCTTTTGCCCAGTTGGTATAATCGGCACAGGTTTGTATCGGGCCATCTGGCTGAACTGTTTCTGCGCGTTTTACAGTAGTTGCATTTACTGTAGCGGTACCACTTGTTACTACACCTCTGCCATAAAACGGAGCGCCCAATGTAACTTTGCTAAGATTAACGCCTATGGTGCGAAGCCCCTGTACGGTCCCATTCAAAGAAAATCCCGTATACTCCATACCGGGGTAATCATACAATGGTGCATTGTGCCCGGCCTTGTTGCTCCAGCCGCCATTGTAATCATAGGTCATCATGTTATAATAGTTGAACGTGCTGTTCAGGCGCGTCCAGTTAAAGCCCTGCAGTTTTGAAGGTACTGCCGAAAAAGCTGCTGAAATCAGTTTACTGCTTCCTATAGCTGTGCGCACTTCTTCTGCCAGCAAGGCAAAATTGTTATAATCAGCAGTACTGTAATGCTCGATATTCATACCGGGATCGTTGGGATATTCCCAGTCAAAATCAATTCCGTCGAATCCCATTGCAATAAGTTCCTTGCAACCGGCAATAAACTTTGCTCTTTTGGTAGCATCGGCCGCCATTTCAGGATAGTGTTTACACATGCTCCATCCGCCAATTGATGCCATTACCTTTACGCCTTTTGAATGCGCGAGTTCAATAAGGCCGGGCGCCCCGCCCTGCTTGTGAACAGATAAAGGAAATGAACCGGTTTTACCGGTGTTTACATTCTTCCATCCGCCGCCTTCGTTGCGATACCCGAGCGAGTATGCATAGCTGCCATCGGATACATAATACAGGCTTTCGAGCTCGCCATATAATAAATACATATCCCAGCTGCTGTAAATGTCTTCATTTACCAAAGCGGCAGGCTCCTGTACGGCCCCAACCTGGTATATGTTTTTATTACGATAATCGCCACTGTGCAACGAACCATCTTTAGCAACGCCAAAGAACGAAAAGTTCAGAATGGTGTATTGCGAGTAGTCGACATTTAAATGGTTAAAACCGCCTTTGGGAACAACGCCTGAAACTTCTTTCCAGGCATCCCACTGGGTTATATAACCGATTACCTGTTTGCTGTGCTGTGCGGTGGTGGCAGGAACCGAGGGGCTCACCTGCGCATTGGCGCCTGAAAAGAACAACAAACCAATGATAAAGTTGATGCATTGCAGCAATTGCCATCGGCGCCTGCTGAAAAGAGTAGATAACGCTTTCATACCGTTTTTTTTCATGAAGAATAAATGGTGTTTTAAAAGAAATCAGAAACCCATCCTTTAATCCAGGGCAAATAACTTCCTCAGCTAAAGATGCGCCTGCGCACATACTTTACCCAACAAGCATTCGCATAAATTTTAAAGGACAGGTTTAGTGTTATTAAATAAAATGGCAATCCGGCAGCGACCGGCTGATGTAGGAAATACAATAACAGCCCGAAGCCGGTTTTGCATTTCAGGGATAACAAATGAACATGGATGAAATAATTGCTAACAGCCTGTAAGCGCCCGCAGGCAATACAGAAAAAGGTTGCTGCTACAACTGAAGAAGGTTAATTAAATGCAGTAATAATAATTTGAAGAAGCTGATACAAAAGTATAAACTCTTATTTTATCCTGATCACAAAATCGATTTTATTTTTTCCACATAATCGTTTATACGTAATTGTCGTAGAAGTATCTTAAATAAAAAACTTATTTGAAGTTGAACGTATAATATATTAATACCTGTCGTTTAGCTTAGCCAAACTCAGATATTTGCACCACATAGCCACATAGGACACATAGAAAACCACATAGAAGAGTCCTATGTGATCCCGATAGCTATCGGGACTATGTGCCTATATGGTGAGAAATGTTTTAGCTAAACGACATTGAATATATAATATGCCAATCAACCTGCAGTATGGGCATATACCTTATTCATTTACAACAACACAGCTCCGGCGTTTGGGTAAAATTACCCTTTAATTATTTTCATCATATAACTTCGTGTACCCATTATAGCTACTTATAATATATTAAGCAGTATAATTCCTGCACTACCGCTTTCAAATTATCGAGTATTTTTACTCTTTTCCATTATTCCAATGATTAATAGCTTTGATGTTAATAACGATTTAGCGAATCGTGTTTAATTGGAGTGATTTTTGCCTTCACCTTCTTCGCAAAATCACTTATACATGCAGTAATATAAGTTGAAGCAGCATCCCTGGTACATGGCGGGCCTTTACCTTCTTCCCTGGTAACTGCGCCTACCGGTTTCATTGTTTTTTCCCCTTACAATTTCTATTACCAGCCCAACAACTGGTGCATGGTAATGTAATGCCCTTTCACAATTATTCCCCTTGCAGATTAAGAACACAGGAGGCGTATCCTTCTATGCGCTTAACCATTGAAGTTCTTTTTAAAGAGTATCATTTTAAACACCAAACTATTTTCTATGAAAAGGCTTTTACCTAATTGTTTTTTGCTATGGTTGCTTACCATTTCAGTCAACGATGCCCGTTCACAAAACTGGCAACTCGTTTGGCAGGATGAATTTACCAGTGGCATTAGTTCCGACTGGGTTTTTGAAACCGGCAACGGCAGCGGCGGCTGGGGTAATAATGAATTGCAATATTACCGTGCTGAAAATGCCAGCGTACAAAACGGACAACTGGTGATCACCGCCAAAAACGAATCGTTCGGCGGATATAATTATACCTCTGTTCGTATGAAAACACAGGGAAAGAAATCGTGGAAATTCGGAAAGATCGAAGCACGTATAAAAATGCCTGCTTTTCAGGGCATATGGCCTGCGTTCTGGATGCTCGGCGATAATATTTCTACTGTTGGCTGGCCTGCCTGTGGTGAAATAGACATCATGGAGCATATCAACGCCGAAAACATTTCCTACGGAACGCCACACTGGTCAGATAATAACGGTAATCATGCTTCTTATGGTGGTAGTACTGCTACTACTGTTACAGATTATCATATTTACAGCATCGAATGGGATACAGATTACATCCGCTGGTTTATAGATGGTAACAAATTCCATGAAATATATATCGGTGGCGGCATCAACGGCACCGGCGAATTCCAGAATAACTTCTTCATTCTGTTGAATATGGCTGTTGGCGGCAACTGGCCGGGCTTTAATATCAACAACGCCGGTTTCCCCGCTACTATGTATGTTGATTACGTACGTGTATACCAGGATGCAGGTGGCACATCCACAGGTCCTGTAACTTTTTACAAAGATTGTTCCTACGGAAGCACCGCTGTATCGCTTCCCGCAGGCAGTTACACGATGGCTCAGTTAGTGGCCAAAGGAATTAATAATGATGAGATATCTTCTTTGAAAGTACAAAGCGGTTACAAAGCAACGTTGTACTGGGATGATAATTTCACCGGCACCACGCTGGTTAAAACAGCCGATGATGATTGCCTGGTAGATGATGGCTGGAACGACAAAGCTACTTCACTGGTGATTGGCACCAATACCTCTACCTCAGGTACTTTGATACAGGCCGAAAGCTATAGCAACATGTCGGGCATTCAAACCGAAACCACTACCGATGAGGGCGGAGGACAAAATGTGGGTTATATAGATGCAGGCGACTGGCTGGCTTATAGCCCGATCGTTTTCCCCACCACTGGTCAATACAAAATCGAATACCGTGTTGCCAGCTTAAGCGGCGGCGGCAAATTATCTGTTGACCTGAATGCCGGCGCTATTGTATTAGGACAGCTGGATATTCCTTCAACCGGCGGCTGGCAAAACTGGACCACCATTTCGCATACGGTGAATGTTACGGCAGGTACGTACACACCTGGTATATATGCAGTAGCCGGCGGCTGGAACCTGAACTGGATTCGTATTACGCCACTGTCCTCAGCAAAGGCTGCAACCACCGACATGGTAAATACGCTCATCGATAACTCAATACAAAGCGGCAAACCATTTACTATTTACCCCAATCCTGTACGGGAACAACTGAATATAGTAAGCGGCGAATCGTTGGCCGGCGGTCTCATACGCATATACGATCTCAGCGGTAAACAGGTGATCAGCGCCCGCGCTGCCTCTAACCGCATCGACGTATCATCACTGGCGCCAGGCGTATACACACTGGTATTTACAAAGAACCAAACAAGAATTGTAAAAGAATTTATTAAATAAGCAATCAACAAAACCTGTCAGGTCTGAAATATTTGACCTGACAGATTTTATCAAACCAATTATCATGAAAAAAATTTTATCGGGAAAAATTTTCCTGCTGTTATTATCATTTGCAACTATACAACATGCATCTGCCCAGTTTAAAGTAATAGGCTACATGCCTTCCTGGACCGGCGATGTTAACACAGTACAATACTCCAAGCTCACCCATATTAACTATGCCTTTTTATTACCCACTGCTACCGGTGGGTTACAGTCAATCGAAAATCCATCGAAACTGCAAAGCCTTGTTTCAAATGCACATGCCAACAACGTAAAAGTGATGATTTCAGTTGGCGGCTGGAACAATGGCGACGACAGTCAATTTGAAAGTCTGGCAGGCAACACTACTTACCGCAACACTTTCGTGAGCAACATGATCAACTTCGTTGCTCAATACGGGCTCGATGGTGTTGATATCGACTGGGAGTATCCTAACGACGGCACCTCAGCA
>Ga0114129_10002498_pt1 | contig 25515 bp, 18 predicted proteins | sample RhiMetdeltSRZDD1_FD_80071 | JGI IMG/M metagenome (GOLD analysis project Ga0114129, IMG submission 80071) | Populus rhizosphere microbial communities from Tennessee, USA - Rhizosphere MetaG P. deltoides SRZDD1 (version 2) (version 2) | ecosystem: Host-associated > Plants > Roots > Rhizosphere >...
AGAATCGCGTGACGCACTCGCTCGGGCAGCGACGCCCATGGCGAATCGAGCTGGAATCCCAACGCCACCGAGAGGCTGTACATCAGGCGTCCGTCCCATGTGTCGGAGTTGTACTTGAACGCCTCGCGGACGAAGCAGCCGCCCAGAATGCTGCGTTGCGGATCGGGGATCAGCAGGTCCGGATGCGTGAGCTTGTCGACGCCGAGGCCGCCGCACGTCCGGCACGCGCTCTCCGGGTCATTGAAGACGAAGTACTCCGGGCCGATGTCGCCGTACACCAAGTGGTGCGTCGCGCTGCACAACGACGCGTAGAATCGCTCCGCCTGCGCCTTGCTCGCCCCCTTGACGATGTGCGCCTGAAGGAGGCCGTCGCCGACCAGCAGCGTCGCCGCAATGCCTGCCTTGATCGCCTTCTCGTGTTTCCGGTTGACGACGAACCGGTCCACTACCGCGTCCATGTTCTGGACCTGCGATTCGTCGAGCTCGACCTGCTCCGAGATGTCGATGTCCTTTCCGTCGACAATGAGGCGGCGGCAGCCCTTTTTCCGGATTTCGGTGAAGACGAAGTCCAGCTCCTCACCGTACACCTTGAACACGGGCGCACGAAGCTCGACCTCCGCGCCCTCGGGCAGCGAGAGGATCGCTTCGAGGATCTGGCTCGACGACCGACTCGGCGTCGGCTCACCGGTCCTCGGACAATGTGGCTGGCCGATGGTCGCGTAAAGCAGGTTCAGATAGCTCGCGATGTCCGTCATCGTCCCGACGGTCGATCGCGGATTGCTCGTGAGCGTTTTCTGTTCGATCGAGATCACCGGCGAGAGGCCGAATACGAAGTCGACATCCGGCTTCGCAACCTGAGCGACGAACCGTTTCGCGTAGCTCGAGAGCGATTCCATGTAACGCCGCTGCCCTTCGGCGTAAATCGTGTCGAACGCCAGGCTCGACTTGCCGGATCCGGAGAGTCCGGTGATGACGATCAAGCGGTCGCGGGGGATTTCGAGCGAGATGTTCTTGAGGTTGTGCACGCGCGCGCCCTGCACGGCGATCGTCGTGCGGGCGGCGGTCGTCGGTCCTCGATTCTTCATCGCAGTGGAGAAGTCTAACAGGAGGATGAAGAACGCCGGCTTGTTCCGGCTTTCGGTTCAGGGCTCTGGGCTTGGGGCGTGTCTTTCAGGACGTCACGGTCGGTGGCGTCTTCCGTCCGAACTTGTTCTGGTACATCCGCGCGTCAGCAATCTCTACCAGTTCCTCGGCCGTCGCCGCATCATCGGGATAGACCGCGGTACCGACGCTGACCGCGAGCGGAACGCAGAGGCTCGTTCGAACTCGCAGATCGGCAGCGGCAACGCTCCACTGGATGAACCGGCTCTTTCGTTCGGCCTCGACCGCGTCACACTCGGTGAGCACGATCAGGAACTCGTCACCTGCGTATCGCGCGCACATGTCGTGCGCGCGGATGGACTGCCGAAGGCACTTCGCGATGTGTCTCAGGGCGTTGTCGCCCACGCGGTGACCGTAGGTGTCGTTGACCGACTTGAACCTGTCGACGTCGACGAGAAGGACTGCGACACGCGATCCGGTGCGTCGCGCTCTCGCAATCTCGCGAGTGATGTGTGGAAGCATCACTCGCTGATTCGGGAGCCCGGTCAGCCAGTCGGTGACTGCCTCATCGAGTAGGTTGAGGTACGAGCGTAGATTGTGGAACGTCGATGCCAGCGGGATTGCGAGGAACACGACGAGCCAGTACCCGCCTGTGCCGATCGCAAGAGACGCCGCGGCGGCCATGCCTGCACCCAGAAGATAGCCGGGCCAGCTCCACGTGAACGTCTCGAACCAGAGGCGTGCAGGCACCTGTCCGGTCGAGAATCCAATCGCCCCTGCGACCAGGAGCGAGTTCACGGCAAAGAGCGCCGTCGTTGCCGCGGCGTACGGGAGCATCCCGCTGGAGGGTTCCCACGCAGCGACGTGCCCGCCGAGACGGCTGAAAAGCATGCCCGCCACCTGCATCGCGATGGCGACAGATGCGATGCTGAACGCGGTCTGGTGGACGGGATTGCGCTGCTTGTTGCGAAACGTGCACTGTCCCCACGCTCCTGCCGCGGCAACGAGGACGGCCGCCTCGGTACCGAGGAGGAGCAGCGTCACCTGATCGATCACGTGGCACAGGGTGAGCGTCGAGACGCTTCCGTGAAGGCTCGCCTTCACCATCGACGCGGGCAGCGACATTGCCATCATCGTCAGGATGATCAGCCGATGCGGTCCGGCGATTACCGGCGTGGACCATAAGATGACGCACGCGCCGATCGCGCAGGTGATCGCGACGTAGAAACGGGCAACCTTCGACAACTGCTGCCATGCCGACCCGGGCGGACAGACGGACATCGCCGCCGGCCTGCCGCAGTCGTTCGCGCGCATGAACGCCGCCGCGCTTGCCGGCCCAAAACGCCGTAACGACGAACGCATGCGTGTATCGATCTGCCTTCTCCGTTCCGTCAGTGCTTCGTCAGGGCGTTGACGAGCAGTGTCATCAGCCACGGACGCAGCGAGGAGCGGCGTACAGACTTCAAGGTGGAGCAATCTGGTAGCCAGCTCGGCCTTTGCGACTTATCTGGTTCAAACGAAGCTACTTGATGCTGGCGGTGGTGAGGATCAGTTCGTCCGTGTCATGTGCCAAGACGGAGCAACGTGGCTGGACACTTTGAAGCTAAACGCTGTCACAGCAAACGTTTGTGCCCGATGTTTCAGCACGGCACATCGCGGGAAGATTCCGGACACGAACGTGCGCTGGTCATGTCGGTCGATCCGCTTCCGTGGCTGGCCCCAGGTAGAAAAATGCGAGCTCCTGCACGGCGACGTTGCTCTTCTTTGTAAGACGGACTGGCGTGGACGCCTTGCCAATGAGGCCGCGATCGGCGAGGTACTCGCAGGCGGTCGTCACGTGACCGACGTCGAAGTTGCGCTTGAAGTAGTGCTCGATCTCGGTGCACGACCGCACCTCGTCGACCTCGCGGAGGTGATCGATCACCGCCCCGAAGAGCGACGGGGCGCGTGCGGCCACGTAGGCGTCGATCGCATCGAGCGCGGCTTTCACGCTCTTTTCGGTTTTCTTCGCATTGAGCAGGTCGGAGTAGATCGTCTTGAAGAACGACGGATTCAACGTCATCGCCTGCGGAATCACCTCGCGGTCGGCGAGCAGGCCGGCGCCGATCACCTCGACCTGCGCGAGCGGCGTTGCCGCGTAGAGAATCCACAAGGCGGTGTAGTCCAGGTCGCGGCGCGTCACGAACCATTTGTACGCCTTGTCAATCGACGGAAGCGCGCTCGATGCCGCGCGCAGGAGCTGGATGTCCCGATCGCGAGCGCCGATGTGCGCCAGCGTGGCGCAGAGATCGGCAATCGTCGGATCGTGCGTATAGAGCAGACGCCCCTTCGTCAGGAACGAGTGGGCGAACGAATTCCGAATCGCCCCTTCGACCGTCTCACGGAACTTCGTTCGTGGCATGAGGATGGCGTGGACGTTCATGCCGTCGGCATAGAGCGCCACACCGCCGTCCCTGGTTGGATCCGGTTGTCTCTCGTCGATCGTCACGAGCACGAGATCGATGTCGGACTTCGCCCAGACGCGATCGTGGGAGAGACTGCCGCAGAGAATGGCAGCGAGCACGGATCGATCCGCTTTGACCTGCTCGACGAGCGAGTCGAGCGCGGCCGTGAACTGCTGCTGGATGGATTCGTCGAATGTCTGCCGCATTCGCTCGCCTCTCGTGACGCCGAGCTGCAATCGCCCCACCTGTGTCACAGGAGGTCACGAGATCAGGAACGTTGCTCTTGGAAACCCAAGAAACCTTCTGAGCTCCTGACCTCTTGTTGAAGGTAACCGGAAGCGGTCCCCTCGCAGCTCAAAGTCTACTCGATGGCATTTGTCCGGTTGTCGCGGCCGAGAAGAACTCCTTCGCCTCCCGATACTGAAAACCCAGGCGGCGCGCGAACCCCGGATCCTGCGGACCGTCGCCGATATAGATGCACTGCGACGGATCGAGCCGATGCCGCTCGATCAGGAGGACGCCGAGTCCTGGCAGTGGCTTGCGGCACCAGCAGACGGGCGGGCCGGCGCCGTGCGGGCAGTGCAGCACGTCGATCGACACCCCGAGCCGCTCTCGCATGCGCGCAAACGTCGCCTCGACCTGCAGGTGCGTCATGGTCTCTTCAGCGATTTCCGGCTGCCACGAGAGACCGAACAGCAACCAGCCTTCGTTGGCGAATCGACGCAACACCTCGCCTCGGTGCGGCAACACCTCGACATCGTCCTCGGAGGACGGCGAGCGCCGACCCGAACGGCTTCGTCGGAGAACGCCGTCGCACCAGAGGACCACCGCCCGATTCGTGAACGAGGGATCGCGCCTGCGCTCGAACGGCATCGTCTCGATTCGCGCGAATCCTTCCGAGGGGTCCGGCGGCTCGAGCTCGCGCTGGTACCGGAACTGCACACCCGGACCGAACGCGCTGACGTCACGTTTGATCGTCTCTCGAATCTCGCCGGGCTCGAGGAGCCGGCCGAACTTCGAGACCATCCTCGACACTGCGTTGACCTGCGCGTCCTCGAGACTCGTCGACAGAAACACACAGCGAACGGGGACGCCCTGTCTCGCAGCCGTCTGAATGACGGCGCCGCGTGATTCCCGCGACACGTACGTGTTGTCGAGAACGAGCCGCGACGTCCCTGACGCAATCAGCCGATTGAGCGCCGGCAGCAAGCCCCGCAACGATCCGCCACCTTCGTCACGGTTCAACCGGTGGTATCCCTGCTCGACGAACGCACGCGCCGCGGTACTCTTCCCTGCTGCCGGCAGCCCCATGATCAGGACGATCTCGCCCGAACCGCGCTGGCGCACACCCGCGAGCCGTGGAGCGGTCGCCTCCGGGCGCAACAGCCGTCCGGCCGGAAAGCGTTCGTCCAGCCGCTCGCGATCTTCGCCGGTCAAGCGGATCTCGCGCGCTCGAACAATCGAGCGCGCCGTCTCGACACGGGTCGGACCCGGAATCGGCAGGATCACCTCTGAGAGATCCCGGAGCCATGCGAGTGCAATCTCGAACGTGGTGACCTGATGACGCGCCGCCAGATCAGCAAGCACCGGATCCGTGAGCGTCTTTCGCCGACGCGGTGTGCCGCCGAGAGGACGATATGCGACGAGACGAATCCGGTGGGTCACGCAATACCTGACGACACCGTTCAGCAGGTTGCCGTCGTTCCACGGGCTCAGCTCGACCTGGACGGCATCGATCTCCGTGATGCTCCTCGCCTCCTCGATCTGTCCCACGTTCACGTTGCACAGGCCGATCGCGTCGACCAGTCGGTCGCGTTTCAAGGATGCGAGCGCGCGAACGCTCGTCGACAGTGGTGTCCGCGGATCGGGCGCATGGAGCTGATAGAGCGGGATGCGATCGAGGCCGAGCGCCTGGCGGCTTGCTTCGCACGCGGAAACGAGGTGCCGCGCGCGCCCGTCGGCAATCCAGTTGCCCTGAGGGCGCCGCAGCCCACCCTTCGTCGCCACGATGATCCGGGCCCGGTCGCCGCTCCACGTCGCGAGGGCGCGCGCGATCAATCGCTCGTTGTGGCCGGCGTCCCGGTCGTCGAGCGCGTAGGCGTCAGCGGTGTCGAGAAAGTTGACGCCGGCATCGAACGCGGCGTGGAGGACGTCGATTGCGCGACGCTCGTCGCGGTCGCGGTCGGTGGAGAGGCGCATGCAGCCCATTCCGAGAGGCAGCACGCCGCCTGTTGGCCACATCCCTGGAGTCTACCTGGAGAGCCCCTGACGTTGTCTCGCGCTCTCCGAACTCGCCAGGGCGACGCGCGGCTCACTTCCCGGGCAGCCAGCGTCTCGCGCGAGCGGTCACGCCGCGGCGGAGGACGCGGAGCTCGAGCTCTCGTAGATCTGCCTTCCTTCCGACGGGCGGATCGGGCACCTCGATGACGTAGTAGCTCGCCGTCTCCTGCATGATGCGATCCACGGCGCCACTGACATTGTTCGTGTTCAGGAACGCAAATCCGCCGGTCTCTCGCGCGAAGCCGCTCGACCCACTGCCGGCAAAAAACGAGCTTCCCACACCGCCGGGGTCGATCACGTACAGCGTTGCGTTCGCAAAGGCGATCGCGCGCATCGCGTCGACCCATTCGGGCCGAAGGTCGCGCCCGATGGTCGGTGGCGCGATAGGTGTATCGAACAGCCACCCGGAACCAATGCAGACGATCGTCTTTCGCCCCGGGCTCTCGGCGAGCTGGCGCGACAGCGCCGCGACGGTCGTCAGCACGTGCTCACCGAGCCTGTCGAATGGCATCACCCCTACCTGGAATCCGCTGTACGCGTCGATGCTCTTGAGCAGCTGCGCGCGATCGTCGGTACTCTTCATGAAGTCGCCGTCGAGCGCGACGATCGACATCTCGTCTCCCGGGCCCATCCGCCTCACGAACTGGCTGGCGACTTCTCTCACTCGCGGCGCCAGCGTGGGAGCCGTCGTGATGTTGTCGAGAACGAGTACGGTCAACCGGCCGTTGCGCTCCATGTCACGCGTGGCCATCGTGATGCTCTCGATGGGCACGCGGTAATGGTTGATCCAGACTTCCAGGTCGTCCCGTCGCAAGTCGTCGACCGGACTCCCGTCGCGATTCGATGCGATCGCGTCGATTCTCAGGCGGGGTGCGGACGAACGCGTCCGTGGCGCGTCCTGGATGCGTTCGGGGCCAAAACCGTTGGCAGCGAGAACGCTCACGGTAAGCAGAAACGGTTTCATGTGACCTCGACTTGTCCATCTTCGACCACTCGAGTCGGGTCCTCGAGCGGCCGGTGCACCGCGGAATCGCGGAGGTTGTCGGGACCCAGCCCGGCCGGTCGCAGTGTACCAGCCGAGAGTTCGAATCCAAACCGAGTTCGCAGGAATGACACCGTCCCACCAGATATAGACAATCTATATTGAGTCGCTGTATAAGACCGGCCATCGACAGGTTGCCCGCCAATGTCGCTCAATCCCAGTGACGCGAGAACCCGTGCGCTGCGGGTCAAGAAGAATCTGCGTCAGGGCCTCGCCCTTGCGTGGGCCGCGTCGCCCCGGTCGCTGATCCGCTACTCGCTCCTGGGCGTCGTCAACGCGGCCATGCCTCCCATTACGGTCTATCTGGGCGCAACTCTCGTCAATCGCATCGCGGGCGCGCGCCTCCACGCGATTGGAATCAGCGATGTGCTCCCGGTCGTGATTGGGCTGTGGGTGGCCACCGGCGTACAACGAGCCGTCGGCGCCTACATGGGCTACGGCAGAAACCTGTTCGTGCGTCGCGTGCAGCTCGAGGCGGAACGACGCCTGCTCGCGCAAGCGTCGAAAGTCGACATCGGTCATTTCGACAACTCCGACTGGCACGATCGTCTCGCGCGCGCCAAGCGCGACGTCTCCTGGAGACCGGGCGATCTCACGTGGTCGGTTCTCGGACTTTCGGGCAACATCGTCACCATCGTGCTGATGGCGTCGCTGCTCGCGAGCCTGCACTACGTCCTCGTCATCCTCGCGCTCGTCGCGGCGCTCCTGTCGCTGGCGCTCGAACGGCGCGTGACCGCGCGTCTCTACGAGTTCTTCTACAAGGAGACGCCTGAGGAGCGCGAACGGGAGTACCTGGGCGACCTTCTCGTGCAGCCGCGCACGACCAAGGAAATCCGCGCGTACGTGCTCGCCGACTACCTACTCGGCCGGCACAACACGCTCACCGAAGATCTGTTCGAGCAACGCGTGCTCATGTACCGCTCCGGCACTCGCATCTCGATTCTGACGGGGCTCGTCACCGGGACGGCGCTCGCGCTCGCGTACGTCTTCGTCGCCATACAGGGCGTCGCCGGCACGATCGATCCGGGGGGCGTCGTCCTGGTCATCGGGGCGTTCACCTCCGTCGCCGGAACGCTCGGCCAGATCTCGAGCACGTTCGTCGCGGTCGATCAGCACACGACGTTTCTCGACGATTACTTCTCGTTCCTTGCAATCGAACCGCTGGTGCACGTCCCGGCAAGACCTCGACTCGTGCCAAGCGGGGCGATCGACGGCGTCGAGTTCGATGACGTCACGTTCGCGTATCCAGGCGGAACGGAGCCCGCAGTCGCAGGCTTGACGTTGCACGTCCGCGCTGGCGAGCTCATCGCGCTCGTCGGCGAGAACGGTGCGGGCAAGAGTACGCTCGTCAAGCTGCTGCTGCGCTTCTACGATCCGGATCGGGGAGCGGTCCGCGTCGGCGGCGTGGACCTGCGCGAGCTCGATCCCGAAGCGCTGCGTAATCGGATCGGCGTGTTGTTCCAGGACTACGCGAGCTACGAGCTCTCGGTCCGAGAGAACGTCGTGATGGGACGTCCGAACGAGACGGTCGACGAGCAGCGGGTCATGCAGGCGCTGCGCGACGCGCGCAGCGAATGGCTGGTGAAGCGGATGCCCAAGGGCCTCGATTCAAGAGTGGGGCGGCTCTTCGAGGGCGGTCACGAGCTGTCAGGCGGCGAGTGGCAGCGCCTCGCCCTGGCCCGCATCATGTACCGCGACGCGGACATCTGGATCCTCGACGAGCCGACGTCATCGCTGGATCCCGAAGCTGAGGCGGCTATCTTCGCGGAGCTCAAAGAGAACCTGAGAGGCCGGATCGGGATCGTGATCTCGCACCGGTTCTCGACCGTCCGCATCGCGGACCGCATCGCCGTCGTCGCGGACGGCCGGATCAAGGAGCTGGGAACGCACGAGGAACTGCTGGTGACGGGCGGGCGGTACGCGGAGCTGTTCGAGCTGCAAGCCGCAGGCTATCGATAATCGTGCAGACGGCCGACATCGGCAACCTGAGGGTTCCATTCGGGACCCCTTTTCACCTTGCGGGGTTCCAGCGGGGTTCCACCCACAATGCGATTCCAACTTGATGCTGAGGGCCATCGTCGTGAACGACTCATCGGGCGCTAGCCCGAGCAGCCGCGACAGCGCAGCGCACACCGCGCGCACAAGGCGTGATGCTGATTGGTATCGAAGGCCGCATCAGTCATGTTTTCCATCGAGCACATCAACGACATCCACGGCCGGCTCGGTAGCGCGAGCACGCTCCCGGAGTATCTACGGGCGCTTAAGGCGCTCGGCGTCGAACGGTACGATTCCTACCTGGCCGACGGCCATTCGGAGTACTTCGGGCAGGGCGGCCACAGGGTCGTCTCCCCACCGGTGCACGAGGTGCTTCCCGTCGCTGACACCGGTCAACGCGAGACGTTCGTTCAGCACCTGCGCCGGCACGAGCGGGGCCAGACGACTTACTTAGAGATGTCCAGGGGCCTGGCGCAGAGCGGGATAGAAAAGTGGACCGTGGACACGGGTAGGATGACGATGACGTTCTACGATAAGGCCGGCAGAGAGATGCTGGTCGAGCAGATCAGCTAATTCACCGGTCACCACGGGCTGCAGCAGCGCCCGCCTCCCCGGCAGGAGCACAGTCGCACTTTCAGGCCCTCATGAACGCCAGCAGATTCGCGTTGATCTGGTCCTTGTTCACGGTACAGATTCCGCGGGAAGTGGCGATCGCCGCTTTGTTGAAAATCGTGGACGACAGCGATGTTGCTGTGGTTCAACGAGGCGAGGAGCTCGGCCTCACGTTCGAATCTGGAGACGCGTTCCGGGTCTCGCGCCAAGGCTTCGGGAAGAATCTTGATGGCGACATCACGTTTCAATTTCGAGTCGTACGCGCGATAGACTTCGCCCATTCCCCCAGCGCCAATCGGGGTGAGAATCTCGAAGGCATTGAGCCGCACGCCGGCCGCCAGGGACATCGCGCGCATTATCCATCAGCAGTCGACCGGCGCAACGGTTCGAGAAGCTTATAGGTCCCCGAGCCACCGGAGGGAAGCGAGATGTCGATCGTGCGCCCGGGTAATCGTCGGGATTTCGGCGCGAACGATTTCCGGAGACGCCCAAAGCCGAAAGCCATAAACCCAAAGCCTGTGTTGGCACTGAGCGTGTCACGATCGCTACACATAACGCATCCAGGCCTGCGGACGTCGTGTCTTGATCTCGGCGTACCAACGGCACAGCAGGTAGAGGATCGCGACATCGACAACGAATACCAGATACAAGAGCGGAAGGTTCCATCGCTGCGCCGCCGGGATGGAGACGTACGGTGCCGTCGTAAAGCGCGCGGAATTGACGGCTCCGTCACGAATCAGCCAGACGACGAGAGCGGTCGCGTGAATCAACGGAATGTGGAGCAGGTAGTAGAACATCGGTACGCGGCCGAGGGTCTGTAGAACCCGACCAAGGTAACGGGTCGCGCGATCCGCGGGTGGCACCAGCGCAATGGTCGGGCCAAGGGTCATCAACAGAAAGAGCTGCGACGCCGGGTACTTCTGCTGATTCAGTAAGCGGAAGAGCGCAGGCGGCGCGCCATCCTGCGCGCCCTGCAGATACACGACGAGAATCCCCACGACCAGGAACAGCGCAGTCGCAGGCACGCCAATCCTCAGCGAGAGTCGACGGCGTTCGGGCGCCTCGCGGACGACGATCGCACCGAACGCATACCCGACAGCCATTACGCCAATCCACGGCACGATGGAATAGAGAACGGTGATCGTCAGACTCTCACCAATCTTCACCTGTCCGCCGAGATAGACGAACTGCCAGATCCAGCGCAACTGCGACGGCGTGGCATTCGCGAGAAAGTACAGAATGTTCTGCCCGAAGATCGTGATCAGACCGAACGTCGTGATCGCCCGGGTCGGGAGTTGGATCAGGGCGGCCATCAGAATCATGCACCATCCGAGCATCCAGATCACACCGGCGAGCAGCTGCGTGAAGTCGAACGTGAACGTCCACATCACGTGAATCAACGTCAGCTCGAGAACGACAAGGAGGACGCCACGCGTGGCGAGATATTTCGCGAGAGCAGCCCGGCCGACCTTGGAGCCATGCAGGTACGCGGCCGTGCCAGCGAGGAAGACGAACGCAGGCGCACAAAAATGGGTGACCCATCGTGTGAGGAAGACGCCCGCGGTTGGTCCACCTGCTGGAACGCCGGAATACACGCGCACGTGATCGATCGCCATGAGGACCATGACGGCGCCGCGGATCACGTCGAGAGATGCGAGCCGTTGGGCAGGCGCCGTTGCCGACACGGGAAGCTGTTGTGAGCGGGTCGCCGTCGCGGTGACACTCATTGGATCCTCCGCTTCCGTCCCGGTCCCCGGCCCCCGGTCCCCGGCCGCCTACTCCGTACGCAATGCGTCCATCGGACTGACCGTCGTCGCGCGATACGCCGGGATCCAGCAGGCGACTACCGCTCCCGCAACGATGAGCGCGACGGCGATCGAGTAGCTGATGGGATCGCTCGGGTCGACGCTATAGAGCTGACTTTGAAGCAATCCGGACCCAAACGCCGCCACGGCGAGCCCTGCGACGCATCCAGCGAGCGCAAGCCCCAGGCCTTCACGCAAGACCTCGCGTATGACTTGGCCGGTATCCGCGCCAAGCGCCCTCCGCACGCCGAACTCGTGACGACGATGAGCCACGGCGTAGGCGAGGACGCCGTAGATGCCGACGCACGTCAGTACGAGCGCGGTGAGCGCGAATGCCGCCGCGAGCAGCATGGTGAATCGCCGGGTCGATCGCGCGGCCTCCACGTAATCGGTGAGCGGTCGCAGTTCGTAGATGGGAACGCGAGGGTCGATTGCGGTCACCGCGGTGCGAACGGGCGCGGCCAGCGAAGACGGGTCCGCAACGCTGGTCGCAAGGATGACCGCAAACGGGTTCCGCTGGACGAGCGCCCAGGGGACGAAGATCTGCGGCGATAAATCGTCAACGAGGCTGCGGAGTCTCAGGTGACGAACGACACCGACGACGGTCACCTTCTCTCCTCCGGCGCGCACGTACAGCTGACGTCCGAGAGCGCTCTGATTCGGCCAGAGCCGCCCTGCGAGCAGGTCGTCAATGATCGCAATCGGATTTCCGGGATTCCGATCGTCCTCGCTGAACACCCTGCCGTCCACGAGTCGAGCACCAAGCGTCTCGAAGAGTCCCGGCGAGATTGCGCGGCTGTCCGCCATCGAGGCGTCGGGCGGGATCGGGGCCGTGACGCTGTACGGCAGCCCCCAGTTGGGCACGTCGTCGTAGGGGATGTGACTGAAAAGGCCAACACGAGTGACGCCGGGGATTGCCGCCAGCCGTTGCCGGAGCCCGTCGGCGAAGCTGTTGAAAGCCTCTCGCGATTCGTAACGTTCGGGAATCGCGATCCGGAAGGTGAGGTGACGACTCTCGACACGAAAGCCTGGATCGACGCGAAGCACCTCGACGAATGCGCGCACGAGGAGTCCCGCAGTCACGAGCAGCACGGTGCTCAGCGCTATCTGCGCGAGGATGAGGCCAACACGCACCCGATATCGGAGCGGTGTTGCGGTCGATCGACCGCTTCCGCTGCCGAGCACGCTCCGCAGACCGCGGCTCGCCGCACCGACGCGTCGAAAGCGTGAAGTCCATCCCGACGGGTCGTGCGATTGAAGCCTGAACAGCTCCGTCAACGGCGCGAGCGAGAACAACAGACCCCAAAGCACCGACACTCCAATCGTGAACGCGAACACTCTGCTGTCGATGTGAGACGACTCGAGGCGACTGAGCGAGGCCGGCGTCAGGGCCAGCAGGACGCGCAAGAGCGCGTACCCCGCGGCAACGCCGGTGGCGGCGCCGAACACCGTCAGCAACAGGCCTTCCACCAGCGCCTGGCGCAGCAGGCGGCTGCGGCTCGCGCCGAGCGCAAGGCGCACAGCCGTCTCGCGGGCGCGCGAGGCCGCGCGAGCGATCAGCAGGCTGGCGACGTTCACGCACGCGATCGCGAGCAGAATGCCCACCGATGCAAACAACGCCATCAGCGCCCCGCGAATCTCGCGTAGGCCGTCGTCTTGCAGGCCCACGACCGTAAACGCGCGGATGGTCCCAATCTCGCGGCTGACCTTTTCCGCCATCGTGTCGACGTCGGCGCGCGCTTCGGCAACCGTGACGCCCTGACGCATGCGGGCGATCACGCGCATGAAGAGGTTGCGTCTCGGTCCGTTTTCGAGATCGGGCCAGAACGGAGTCCACACCTGAAGGCGATCGGGGACACTCGAGTCCTGAGGCAGGAGGAGCCTGAAGTGTTTGGGCATGACGCCGATGACCCTGGCCGTGCCGTCGTTGACGCCAATCTTCCTCCCGACGACCATCGGATCTCCGCCGAAGCGCCGCTGGAAGACATCCCACCCGAGCAGCACCGTCGGCTCCGCTCCGGGAGCACTGTCTTCGGATCGGAACGTCCGTCCCAGGGCGCTTTCGGCGCCGAGCACCTGGAAGAAGTTCGTCGTGACGAATGCGGAGCGCAGCTGCTCCGGCTCGCCATCACCGGTCAGCGTGATGGACCCAGTGGCCCAAATCCCCGCAACGCCCGTGAACGAGCGCGTTCGCTCACGCAGGTCGCGCAGGTCGGGACCCGACATCGGTCCGCGCGGATACCCGAGCTGATTTCGGTCGAGCCAGATGAAGAGCAGGCAATTGGCGTCACGGTACGGCAGCGGCTGCAGCAGCATCGCGTTCACGACGCTGAAAATCGCCGTGTTCGCCCCGATGCCGAGCGCGAGCGTGCTGACGATGACGAACGTGAAGCCCGGCGTCCTCCACAGCCCGCGCCACGCGTATCGAAGGTCGAGCAGAAACGCGTCGAGTCCTGCGCCGATGCGTGCCTCGCGGACCTCGTCCCTGACGCCGGCGATTCCCCCTGGACCGCCGAGAGCAGCGGACGCCTTACGGAGGGCGGCCTCGCGACTCATTCCGTTGAAAACGTAGCGATCAGCCAGCGTCTCAACCGCTGCGCGGAGCTCATCGTCGAGCTCGCGATCGAGCCGTTCCTTGTGGAGGAGCGTGTTCCACAGGCTCGCCAGATGGCCGAGGATCCGCATGAGCGTCAGTCAGCTTCGAGGATCTGTCCGACGGCGACCACGATTCGTGTCCAGTTCTTCCGCTCGGCGGCAAGCTGACGCTGGCCGGCGGTCGTGATGCGGTAGTACTTGGCCCGCCGCCCTTCCGGCGTCACGGTCCACTCGCCCTTGATGAAGCCCTCCTGCTCGAGACGATGCAGCGACGGAAACAACGATCCAGGCTTGACCTGGAACGTGCCGCGCGTGATCTGCTGGATGCGATCGGCAACCCCGACCCCGTGCCGGGGCTCGAGCGCCAGGGTCTTCAGCACCAGCAGGTCGAGCGTTCCTTTCATGAGCTCCGTCTGACGTTTGGCCATTCCACCCTCGTTGCTCGATATCGAACTCCGATATCGAAGCCCGGATAATAGCCGCGTCGAAGCGAACGCGTCAAGAGACGTCGCCGGGTGGTAGCTCGGTAGCTCGGTGGCTCGATAGCTCGGTGGCTCGATAGCTCGGTGGCTCGGTAGCTCGCTTAGGTAGGGATTCAGAATACAGGATTAGGTATGTGGGATTGGAGCTTTACTCCTGCCTCAACGCGGCGATCGGCTCAACGCGCAACGCGCGGCGGGCTGGTGCCCAGCACGCACCGAGGCCGATGACTGCAACGACGGCGATGCCGGCGGCGAGCGTCAGCGGATCGTGCGGCGAGGTGTTCCACAGTTGGTTGGTGAGCAGCCGATTTGTCGCGAAGCTCACGGCGACGCCGACTGCGAGCCCCCCTCCCACGAGCCTGGATCCCATCCGAAGCACCAGATTGAGCACGTGGTGCCGCTCGCCGCCGAGTGCCACCCGGATCGCGATCTCCTTCGCCTGCTGGGAGACCGTGTACGCGAGCACGCCGTAAACGCCCAATGCCACCAGCAGCAGGCCGGTGCCGGCGAACATAACGAGGATGATCAGGCTGAACTTTGGCTGCGCGTAGAACCCACGCTGCACGAGGCTCTCCGCCGACGCGGGCTGCACGAGCGCGACGCCGCGGTCGATCTCTAGAATGGCCTCGCGCACCGGATTGAGGAACCGCATCGGATCGGCCGACGTCCGGATCGCCAGCACCACCGGAACAACGCCTCCGACACTGTATGGCACGTAGACCTGCGGCGACGCGCGCTCCCTCACGCCCTGATTGGCGATGTCGCGAAGGACGCCGACGATCTCGAAGGTTGGATCTGAAACCGCCGTGGGTGGAGCGCTCAGTCGCGCCAGCCGAACAGTCCTGCCAATCGGATTCTGGGAGGCGAAATACTGTTTCACGAGCGCCTCGTTGACCATCGCTACTTTGCGCGAACGTTTCACGTCGATCGCATCAATCTGACGGCCGCTCACGAGACGCAGCGCAAATGTCGGCACGCATCCTTCGCTGCAGAACTGCACCTGCGCCGTCCGTTCCTCTTTGGATGGAAGGCCGGTCACCTCGAGCGGACTTCGCATTCCTCCCAGCAACCCGCTCGACACGGCGGCGGACAACACACCTGGAACCGTGGCGAGTCGATCCAGCGCCTGGCGAGTAAATACCTGACGCTCGGCGGCGGACTCCGACCTGCCGGGCGGAAACGCGAGGCCTGTGACGAGCAGGTTCCGCGGATCGAAGCCGAGGTCGACCGACACGAGCTTGAGGAAGCTCTTCATCAACAGCCCGGCGCCGAGCAGCAGGACGACGGAGAGCGCAACTTCGGCGATGACAAGCGCACCGCGCATCCGGTTCTGTCCCCGACCCGCCGTACCGCTTCGGCCTCCGCTGGCGGCGCCAGCAACGAGCTCCCGCCGCGCGCTGTGCATGGCGGGGAAGAGACCGAAGGCAAGCGTGGCGACGGCGCCAACGCAAACCGCGAACAGCAGCACGGGCTGATCCACGCGCAGCTGGGTCTCCCAAGGAACTCCCTGTCGAGGCATCACACGCGCGAGCAGTCTGACTCCGCCATACGCCAGCAGACAGCCTCCGGCAACGCCACCGAGCGCGAGAATGAGGCTTTCCATCAGGAGCTGCCGGACGATGCGACCACGGCTTGCTCCGAGCGCCGCACGAATGGTGATCTCCCGCTCGCGGGCGGTCGCGCGGGCGAGCAGCATGTTCGCGACATTGCAGCACGCGATCACGAGGAGCAGTCCCACGGCTGCGAACAACGTGTAGAGCACGCTTCGGAACTGCCCGACAACCCAGTCAATCACGGTGATCACCTGAACGCGGAATTTCTCGGGGTACTCCTTCGGATGGTCCAGCGCCCGCCGAGCGGCGATCACATTCAACTGCACTTCGGCTTCTTTGACCGTTACGCCCGGGCGCAAGAGCGCTTGAAACCAACGGAAGGTCCGGCCGGCGTTCGGATCGCTGCGCGTGAGCGGCGCCGGGATCCACAGGTCCGCGACGTTCCACTCGAAGCGGGGCGGCATGATGCCGACGATCGTTCGCGGCTCGCCGTTGAGCGTGATCGTTCGCCCCACCATTGCCGGATCGCCGCCGAACATCGTCATCCACGTCCGGTGGTTGAGAACCGCTACCGGAGGTGCGCCCGCGATCGCGTCCGCCGGTCCGAACACGCGGCCCACCAGTGCGCCGACGCCGAGAAAACTGGCCATGTTCGGCGTGACGAAGCCGACAGCCAGACGCTCCGCGCCAGAGTCAGAGACGTAGTGCATCGATTCGACCTGCGTACCGAGCACGTCTTCGAAGACTTGGGCCTGCTCCTGGTAGTCGAGGAACTCAGGCGCGGGCAGCGCACCGCGAACGATGCGGCCTGAGCTATCTCGGATGACGACGTCGACCATCCGATCCGAATCCCGATAGGGGAACGGATCGAGCAGCACGTTCCGAACAACGCTGTAGATGACGGTGACGGCACCGATTCCGAGCGCGAGGGTCAGAATGGAGATGGCCGTGAAGCCAGGGGTCCCTCGCAGCGTTCGCGCGGCATATCCGATGTCCCTGCCCGCGTCGGTCAACCAAAGGCGGATTCCAGACATGGTCGATGCCCTCTCCATCCCGGAGTAGACACCGTTCACCAGGAGAGATCAACCGCGAATTGCTGATTGATGGTTGCTCAACGCCGCAGCTTGCGCCATCAACTCCATCACGATTTGCCCCGCCGTCATGATGCTTTTGATCTCGCACACCCCGTCGCCGGCCGGCATGCACATTTCCTCGAAGTCGCCAGTCGTGTCTGACGTCGGCAGCATGGCGCTGAACTTCGGCATGTCGTATGGCACACCGCCTGGGACGGTGTGCGGCATCAGTCTCGTTTGACCGATCACCGGGGGCGCTGGTGGAGGCGTCGGAATCTCGTCTTCGCGACCTGCCCATTCGTCAGCGATGCGATTCCTCAACACGTGGATTCGCTGATTGGGCCACTCGTGGCCGAACATCGTCGTATGGACGGTTCGCTTCTTGTCCGTCGCGACCAGGCGCCGCTTGTATTCCTCGTGGGCGTTCGCTTCCACTGACGCCAGGAACCGCGTTCCTATCCAGACACCGTCCGCGCCGTGTGCAAGCGCCTCTGCAACACCCCGCCCGTCGACGATGCCTCCCGCAGCGAGAACGAGTAGCGACCCAGGCACGGTCAAACGGATCTGCTTCAGTGTGGGAATGGTGCCCGTAGCCGCCCTCACGTGGCCACCGGCATCGCTACCCTGCGCGATAATCCCGTCCACGCCCCGACACACCGCTTCGAGTACCTGATCGACCAGACCGCTCTGAAACCAGATCCGTGCCCCTGCGTCGTGCAGCGCATCGACCCATCGTTTCGCAGGTGGATTCCAATGGAACGTCACGAGTGTCACGCCTGCGGCGACACATACGCCGATGTGATCGTCCGTGGTCATCGGACCAAAGCTCGTGTCGTCGACGATGAAGTTGACGCCGAACATTTGATTCGTGAGCGCTTGCGTCGCACGAATCATGTTCAGCACGCCGGGCGGTTGCTCGGGGGCGGCCCCAAGCATGCCAATCCCGCCGGCATTTGCGACCGCCGCCGCGAGCGTGTGTGTACCAACGAACGCCATGCCGGCGCAGACAATCGGATGTCGAACACCGTACTGCTGAGTCAGTCGCGTTTCGAGAATAAGCCTGCCGTTGGCGCTGGTCATGTTCACTCCCTACACTCTCGGAGAGGTCAGACCAGCCCGCTGCACCCGAGCAACCCGAGCGCGTGCCGTCTGCTCATCCGCTGCGCCGACCCTCGTGTGTTCATGAAATCCCGCCGATCGTGAGCGTAGCGAGACTGCTCGAGTGGGTCATAAAAAGCAGGTATAAGTTCGGTTAAATTGAATACGCGAGATTAGGCGGGAAGTGCTCCTTCGACCGGGCAGTTCCGTGAATCAGTTCCTGTTCGCGCCGTTTCGCCTCGACCTCTCTAATCAACAGCTCCACCGCGGTGGCGCGGTCATCCCGCTCAGGCCGAAGTCGTTCGCAGTGCTCAAATACCTGCTCGAACATGCCGGCCGCCTCGTGACCAAACAGGAACTGCTCGATGTGGTGTGGCCGGAAACGTCGATCACGGACAGCGTCCTGAAGATCAGCGTTCGCGAAATCCGCGAGGCGTTGGAAGACGACGCCAGAACGCCTCGATTCATCCAGACCGTTCATGGTTCCGGGTATCGCTTCATCGCGAACGTGACCACCGACAGCTTGCCGTCCGAGCTGACGACGTTCGTCGGACGCGACAGTGCACTGGTGACGGTCACCGGGCTGATGCAGGACGCGAGGCTCCTTACGCTGACGGGGCCCGGCGGCGTCGGGAAGACGCGATTGGCGCTGCGGCTTGCGCGGCGGGTGATGAGCCGCTACGAAGATGGCGTCCTCTGGGCTGACCTCGCGGCTCTCTCGAATGCTCGCTTTGTCCCGCAGACGGTCGCGACTCTCCTGGGCATCCGAAAGCAACCCGAGTGCTCGATTGAATCCTCTCTCCAGAGACACCTGCGTCCCAAGCACCTGCTGCTGGTGCTCGACAACTGTGAGCACGTCCTCGAAGCCTGCGCGACGCTCGTCGTCGGACTGCTGAGCGCGTGCCCGGGCGTGCGAATCATCACCACGAGCCGTGAGCCACTCGGAACGACCGGAGAACAGGTGTGGACCGTGCCACCGCTCACCTCACCGAGTCGAGAGGCCATTCCTTCGATGGAGGGCATGGCTGGCTACGAGTCGGTGCGTCTGTTTCTCGAGCGTGCGTCGCTCGCGGAACCAGAGTTCACGCTGACGCCGGACAACGCGCCGACATTGGCACAGATCTGCTGCCGCCTCGACGGCATTCCGCTGGCAATCGAGCTCGCCGCTTCTCGCGTGAGAGCGCTGACGGTCGAGCAGATTGCCAGACGACTCGACGATGCATTTCTGCTTTTGGCGCATGGAAACCGATCGGAGACTGCGAGGCACCAGACGCTGCGAGCGACGATGGACTGGAGCTACGGTCTGCTCACCGGGCGGGAGCAGCACGTCTTCGCGTCTCTGGCTGTGTTCGCCGGCGGATGGAGGCTCGAAGCCGCGGAAGCTGTGTGCCCGTCGCTCCCGCCAGCACCCGGCGAGCCGCAGACCGGTGAAGTACTCGATCTCGTCGTGCGCTTGGTCGACAAATCACTCGTCGTCGCCGGCAGGCGTTCGGAAGGCGAGATGCGATACGGCTTTCTCGAGACGGTTCGACAGTACGCGCGAACGAAACTTCTCGAGAGCACGGCGTTCGCCACCGTACAGTCGCGTCACGCCCGGTACTATCTCGAATTCGCAGAGACGATCGAGCCCAGGATCAATACGGCCAGCCGGGCGACCTGGCTGTCGCAAATGGACGCCGATCACGACAATCTTCGGGCCGCGCTTCGGTGGGCGATCCACGAGGATCCAGAATGTGCGCTCCGGCTTTCCGGAGCGCTGCGCTGGTTCTGGTTTCACCGGGGCTACTGGACCGAAGGACGCGGATGGCTGCACGAGGCATTGACGATCGGTGCCAGTGCCGATCGCGGATCCCTGCGCGCGAAGGCGCTGCTCGGCTCGGGCGTGCTCGCGTGGACGCAGGGAGACCGCGCAGTCGCGCGATGCGCACTCGAGCAGAGCGTGGCGATCTCACGAACGTTGAGCGACGATCGGCTCCTTTCCGAAGGGATGCACTTCCTGGGCAACGAGATGCTCGCGCAGGGCGACGCGCGCGAATGCCGCTTGGCGGCCGAGCAAAGCATTGCACTCTATCGCCGAAACCCGGGAGAGAAATTCGGTCTCGCCGTCACTCTCGCGACTCTCGGCATCGCCGCCATGGCGCAGGCCGACTATGGCGATGCACGACGAGCGCTGGAGGAAAGCGCCGATATCTGTCGTGAGACCGGCGACCAGTGGGCGCTTTCGCTGCCGCTGAGAAAACCTCGGGATCGTCGCGTTTCGGCAGGGAGACTACGCTGAAGCCACGACGTTATTACGCGAAAGCCTGATCATCCTTCGAGACCTGAAGGAGAAGTGGTTCATTTCGCGCTGTCTCGAAACGATGGCGGCAATCGCCGCGCTGGAGGGTAACCCCGATCGCGCCGCGCGCTTGTTCGGTGCAGGAGAAAGCTTGCGCGAAGCCGTCGGAGCATCGGTGCTGCCAGCATATCGCGCAGACTACGAATCCGGCATGGCCGCCGTGCGGCGCACGCTCAGCAGCGAATCCCTTCGTCTCGCCTGGACCGCCGGCCGAGCGATGCCAATGGACGACGCGATTCGACTTGCGCTGGAGGGGTGCGATTAACGGCCGGCCCTGGTCCGCCTGAACCCAGGATTCACTTGAGTTGACATGAGGGGCGTGGTCTGAAGACCCCGCCCCACATCAACCGAGGTGAACCGCGGGCTTAAAGGCGGACACCACAGGAATCAGCGCAGGCTCGTCGCTCGACTCTTGATCGTGGATGCAAGCGCTCGTAAGCGAGTGGCATCGAGAGGCGCTGCCGCCCCCGCATCGCGTTCGAGATCCGTCGCGAGAGCATCGAGCTGACTCGCGATGTCGGCCGCGCCTTTGTCGCGCCCGGACCGGAGTCGATCGGCGCGATCGAGCGCCTCTGTCACGGCTTGCGCCCGCTCGGGGTGGATTCCCTTGCTGCGTGTCAGCTGATCGACGTACGCGCGCGCCACGACCGGGCTCGAGGGCCACGCGACTCGCATCTGATCCTGCACGTTGAACTCCGTCGATCGCACGAGCATCGCGGCATCGATTTCGTTCTGCGACAGCTGATCGCCCGGCATCAGGCGAAACAGGTCGATTCCCCGCGCGATCTCCGCGCCGTAGATGTGCCCGTTGTACCAGTACGCCGACCAGTAGCCTCCCGTGATCAATTGCTTGTCGTCGATCGGTCCCCGGTCGAAGAACGCAATCTCCACCGGATGCGTCGAGTCGGTGAAATCGAAAACCGACACGCCTCCCTGGTACCACGCCTGGACCATGATGTCGCGTCCGGGCACGGGGACCAGCGAGCCGTTGTGCGCGACGCAGTTCTCCTGCTCCGTCTGCGGCGCGGGCATCTTGAAGTAGCCGCCCAGCCGCAGCTTGCGATCGACGATGTCGAAGACGGCGTCGGCTCCCCAGTTCGGAAGATCCGTCGCGCGACACCGCGGCCGTGTGCCGCCGCCCCACTCGTCGGTGAAGATGACCTTCGTGCCATCGTTGTTGAACGTCGCCGAGTGCCAGTAGGCGAAGTTGGGATCGGTCACGGCGTCCAGGCGGACGGGTTTCACCGGATCGGAGATGTCGAGCAGGATGCCGTTGCCCGCGCACGCGCCGGCCGCAAGTCCGACCTCCGGAAAGACCGTGATGTCGTGGCACTGCGTTGTCTGACGTGAAGTCTGCGAGCCCGGTCCGTGCGTGCCGCCGGGCCACAGACCAGCGATCGCGCCGGTTTTTGGATCCGCGAAGATGCGGGGACGATTGACGATGTGTGCTCTCTGAGGTGCACCGAGCGGCACCTCGATGATGTCGATGCTGAAGAGCGCCGTGTTCGGGTCGTCCTTGGGATCTTTCCCCGAGCAGCCGGCGAGCTCGTCGCCAGATCGGACCGTGCTCGTGCCGGAACCGTAGACATACAGATTCTCGGCATCGTTCGGGTTGGTCACGATCGTGTGCGTGTGCGACCCCCGGCACGTCTGGACCGCGGCCACCTGCTTTGGCTTACGGACGTCGCTGATGTCGAAGATCCGCACGCCGCGGAACCGCTCGTTGCTCACCGGCGCGTCGATGCCTTGGGTGCCGCAGTCGATCCGGCCCCGCGTCTGCTCGACGGACATGACGAGCAGATTGCGATACACCGATACGTCGCCCTGACCGCCCGGGCACACGACCGACGCAAGCAGCTTCGGCTTCTTCGCGTTCTCGATGTCGTACACGTTGAACCCGTTGAAATTACCCATGAAGAGATGGTTACCCTGGAATGCGAGATCCGAGTTCGCAAAGGCAAGGAAGCTTGCCATCCGCCGCTGCTGCTGAGGGGTCTCCTCCGGCTCACGTGACTCGTTCCTCGCGGGGGGCTGGTCGCTTCGACCGTCGGACTCACGCTCGGGCGGAGTGGGCTCGCCAGCCGGCGCCTTCGGATCGAAAAAGCCCGGAGGCTTTGGGAGGCTCGCAAGCAGCTCCATGTTGCGCGCCGCCTGCCCGGCGTCTTTCAACCCGGCCTTCAGGCCGACGCGCGGATCGCCGGACGCTCCCGCCGCGCGTTCCTCTCCGGCCTTCTGCGGCGGACGCTCCTGCGCGAACCCGCCGAGCATAGTGACGACCGACATCGCGAACACACACACAACCCCGGTTGCGGCTTTCATTTATCGAGCTCCTTGAGCATCGCGGCCATGCGATCAATCTCCATGCGCTGATCGGCGTCGACGTCGGACGCGAACGCGAATATCTCCGACTCCTGCCCCGCGCCCGGCAGGGAAAACAGCTGCTGCACCATCGTCAGGGCGCCGCTGTGATGTTTGACCATGTCCTGGAGAAACAGACGATCGAACTCGGCGCCCTGCGCGTCCGCGAGATGTTCCATCTCCTCCGGCGTGAGCATCCCGGGCATCAGCGGCGCAGCGGGTACGTGGTGCGCGTGTTCGCCCGGGACTTCCTGGCCGCGAGCCTCGAGCCACCGCTGCATCATCTTGATCTCGTCGGCCTGGGACACCTCGATTCGCATCGCGAGCTTTCGCAGGTTTTCACTGGCGGTGCGTGAGGGAACCAGCGCGGTCATGTCCAGCGCCTGGGCATGATGATGGATCATGCCCTGCATGAACTTCACATCCGCCGCCGTGTACTGAACACGTGAGAGATCGGCGGCTTGTTCGGCGGTAATAACCCGCGTCGGCTGACCGGGAGCGCCCGGCTGCACGATCTGGGGCGCGGACGGTGCACCGGTCGTGCGACACGACGCTCCAGCCGCGATCGCAAGCAGCACGGCAATTGACCGGAACGCAAAACCCTTCAATACTTCAAAGGATACCTGAGAACCGGGGACCGGGGACCGGGGACCGGGAGCCGGGAACCAGGAACCGAGAACCGGGAACCGAGAACCGCGAACCTGACAATCGATGTCCGACCCAGCGTATCCCGCCGCCCGAGTCGTCGCGCCCACGCTGTATGGCCATTTCCGCGGCCGGCTCGAAGCGGCCGGCCAGGACGCGATGGAGCTCCTTCCTGATCCAGAGGCCATCGAGAACGTCATCGACGCGGCGTTCTGGGCCAGCCTGCGACGCGAGGAAGGATACGTGCCCAAGATCTCGCTCGCGCTCCTGAAGCCGGAGCACACAATCTCGCCGCTCATCTTCGAGCGGCCGCTGCCCCTCGGTGCCGCAGCGCTCTCGCGACTCGCGCCCGCGGTCGAGCGTCCCGGCATTCATCTCGGAGTTGCGCGTAACGGACGCGACCTCGCCGTCTGGGGAACGACGCGGACGATCCCGGCGTTTTGTCTCGTACTCGAAGTCGTCGATCCGGGGCTGCTGGTCGTCAAGCATCGCGTGAGCGAGTCGGGCAAGTTCGTGAACGTGCTGGTGCTCGAAGGCGATCAAATCAAGATCGTCGACGAGCGCGCCTCGAGCCTTCCGGATTGCCCGCCGCTCCTGACGTCGCTCCTCGGCTTCGAAGCGCCGAGCTCGTGGCACGATTCGGTGAACGTGCTCGTGGAGCTCGCGGTTTCCATGCGCGCCCACGGCCGCGGCGGATCCTTACTGGTCGTGCCTGCAACCAGTGAAACGTGGCGGGAGTCAATCGTTCAGCCGATTGCGTATCCGGTGCTGCCGCCGTTCACCGAGCTTGCGGATCTGATGCGAGAAGATCCAATCGAGAGGCATCAGCGCCGCTGGCAGGACGCGCTGGACCGGTCCGTCGAGGCGATCGCCGGCCTCACAGCCGTAGATGGCGCGACCATCGTCACGGATCAATACGACCTGCGGGCCTTTGGCGCGAAGATCGGTCGACGCGAAGGCGGGACGCGCGTCCAGGAGGTCGTCGTGACCGAGCCGATCGAAGGCAGCGCGCCCGCCACCGTTCATCCGGCCGAACTCGGCGGCACGAGACACCTCTCGGCAGCGCAGTTCGCGCAGGATCAGCGCGACGCCGTCGCGCTCGTCGCTTCACAGGACGGCCGCTTCACCATCTTCGCGTGGTCGCCGTGCGAAGAGATCGTGCACGCGCACCGCGTCGAGTCGCTCCTCCTCTAGCAGGATGCTGAAGGGCGCATCCTGCGCCGGGTTCCAGGTTTACGGGTTCCATGTTCCAGGCTTTGGTTCCGAGTGCGGTCGAGCGCTGGCATTCTGGAACTCAGAATCGCCCGGGAACCTGGAACCTGGAACCTGCGAACCCGGAACCCGGGAGCGAACCTCACCGGAATGCGCCAGCATCCCCGTACCGCGTAAGCTGCTCGGTCTGCGCGACTGGCCCGTCGTTCACACGATCGCCACTTGCGCCGCTGGGAAGTGGGACGCTCAACGGCCAGGGTTCGGGCAGCGCGGCCGCCAAACACGCGCCTCCCAGCAGCGCCAGATTCTTCATGAAATTCACGAAGTCATTCATGCGCTGCGTCTCGTCCTTCTCTTCCCAGAAGTTGTGCATGGCCGGCGTGACCCCGAGCAGAAATGCCGTGATGAGCGAGGCGCCCGTCTTCGGACGCACACCCGCAATCAGGCTGAGGCCGCCAAGCGTGATGAGCGCGCCGGAGCCGACGACCGCAACCTCCGGAAGCGGAATCTGTTTCGAACGCGCGTACTCAGCGAGCATCTTCGCGTTCCGGAAATGGTTCATCCCGTTGTAGAGGAAATAACCGCCGAAAAGCGCGCGCCCCAGCTCGAGCAGGGGTGCATTTCCCGGCCACCTCGATCGTGCCGCTCGGTGCCGCCGTTCCTCGGGGTGCGCCAGCTCTCCCTGACCGCGCACCACGGCGTCGGCCGGCGCGGCTGGTCCGGAAGCGGGATAAATACCTGAGCGGCCAACGTGGTCCGTCGTCATCTGCTGTGCCATCGTCCGTCCTCCACTCTTCATCCCGACGTGCGTAGACCATTGCTATCGTGCAAAGCAGGATCCAGAGCGCCAGGTTTCATGAGTACGGATGAGATCGGCAGCGG
>Ga0114129_10002500_pt1 | contig 25507 bp, 22 predicted proteins | sample RhiMetdeltSRZDD1_FD_80071 | JGI IMG/M metagenome (GOLD analysis project Ga0114129, IMG submission 80071) | Populus rhizosphere microbial communities from Tennessee, USA - Rhizosphere MetaG P. deltoides SRZDD1 (version 2) (version 2) | ecosystem: Host-associated > Plants > Roots > Rhizosphere >...
CCCTCGAAGACGAGGGCGTCGTCGGATCGGTCGCCCGTGAGGTCGGTCGTCGACATGTCGATCTGCTGGATCCCGGCGTCGGCGTCGTGTCGCTCGACGAGACCCGCGCGCCAATGCGGGGCGGCGTCGTGCCGGACCCAGAGCGCGAAGCCGCCCGGGAGGCGCGAGAAGTCGGAGCCGGGCTCCACCCAGGCGACGAGCACGACCGCTCCCAGATCCGTGAAGCCGAACCATTGGCCCGTGACGTCGGCGCCCTCGGGGACGAGCTTGTCGACGGGGAGCTCGACCGGCTCGAGATCCGCCTCGAACGTCCTCGGCATCTCACCCGGCTCGGGCTCGGGGCTGGGGGACGGCTCCGGAGACGGGGACGGCGAGGGCTCCGGGGAGGGCGAGAAGGTCGGCACGGCCGTGGGCGAGGACGGGCTCGGCGGGGCCGGCGGCGCACCGCCGCACGCGCCCGCGAGGAGGACGACGACCACGATCCCTCTCCACGTCCGCATGTCCTCGATGGTATCGGCGCACCGACGGCCCTCCGGGAGCGCGCGTAGGATGCGCGCGTGTCCGACCGAGGTCCACGGAGCGTCTCCCACTCGAAGGTGACGCTGACGCAGATGATGGAGGTCACGGACGCGAACGTCGCCGGCAACGTCCACGGGGGCGTGATCATGCGCCTCGTCGACACGGCGGCCGCGCTCGCCGCGATCAAGCACTCCGGCGGTGTCGCCCTCACCGTCGGGATCGACGAGATGACCTTCCTCGAGCCCGTGCAGATCGGCGAGGTCGTCGTCCTGCGAGCGTGTGTGAACGACGTCGGGCGGACCTCCATGGAATGCGGCGTTCGGGTGGAAGCGGAGGATCCTCTGACGGGCGTGATCCGCCACGTGAACAGTGCGTACCTCGTGTTCGTGGCGGTCGACGGCGAGGGGAGACCTCGGCCCGTGCCCCCGCTCGTCGCTGAGTCGGAGGACGAACGCCGGCGGCAGCGTGAGGCCAAGCTCCGGCGGGAGCGCCGGATCGATCACAAGGAAGCGATCGACCGGGCGCGTTCGGCGAAGGCCGCGAAGCCGGCCGATCGCTGAGCCGTGCCCTCGGTCCGGGTCTCTCCCGGCACGTGGGAACATGGAGGTACGCCCCGGATGAAGCCGAAGCCGAGGGTCACGACCAGGGATCGAAGGAAGGATCGTTCGGATGACGTCGGAACTCATCGGTGCCCGCATCCCGCTGGAGACGGCGGACGGGAGCCTCGACCGGTATTCGCTTCCCTGGCTCGACGAGGCGGGGATCGCCGACGTGAGCCGCCTGCCCCACACCGTCAAGATCCTGCTCGAGAACCTCCTGCGACGCGCCGGCAGCAGGGACGTCACGGACGAGGACGTGCGGGCGCTCGCTCGGTGGCCCGAGCCGGCGGCCGACGTCGCCTTCATGCCGGGCCGGGTCCTGATGCAGGACTTCACCGGCGTCCCCGCGGTCGTCGACCTCGCGGCGATGCGGAGCGCCGTCGCTCGTGCCGGCGGGGATCCGGCCACCGTGAACCCCTTGGTACCGGTGGACCTGATCATCGACCACTCGGTCCAGGTGGATCTCTTCCGGACGCCGGAGGCCTATGAGGCCAACATCGAGTGGGAGTACCGCCGGAACGGGGAGCGATACGCGCTCCTGCGATGGGCGCAGCAGGCCTTCGACGGGCTCCGGGTCGTCCCGCCCGGAGCCGGCATCTGCCATCAGGTGAACCTGGAGCACCTCGGACAGGTCGTGAGCGTCCGCGACGGGGTGGCCTTCCCCGACACGTTGATGGGGACCGATTCGCACACCACGATGATCAACGGCCTCGGCGTGCTCGGGTGGGGCGTCGGCGGCATCGAAGCCGAAGCGGCCATGCTGGGACAGCCGACCTTCCTTCCCCAACCGGATGTCGTCGGCGTGCAGGTGACGGGCGCGTTGCCGCCCGGCACGACCGCGACCGACCTCGTCCTCACGCTGACCCAGATGCTCCGTGCCCACGGGGTCGTCGGGCGCTTCGTCGAGTTCTACGGGAAGGGTCTTTCCTCGCTCACGATCGCGGATCGAGCGACCCTGTCGAACATGTGTCCCGAATACGGGGCCACCTCGGCGTTCTTCCCCGTCGACGAGCGCACGCTCGAGTACCTGCGATTCACCGGTCGAGGCGCGCTGGTCGACCGGGTCGAGCGCTACACGAAGGCGCAGGGGTTGTTCCGGACCGACGGCGATCCGGCTCCGACCTTCACCGAGACCCTCGACCTCGATCTCGATCGGATCGAACCGTCGATGGCGGGCCCACGGAGGCCGCAAGACCGCGTCGCCCTCCCCAAGGTCTGGGAGTCCTTCGTCGACGCCTTCGCGCGACACGCCGAGCCCGACCCCAAGCCGACGGAGGTGGGTCGATTCCTGAACGAGGGGGGCAATCCGGATACGACCGCCGAGGAGACGGAATGGGCGGAAGACGTGACGCCGAACGGACGCGACGTGGGACACGGCTCCGTCGTGATCGCCGCGATCACCTCGTGCACCAACACGTCGAACCCGTCGGTGATGGTGGCCGCCGGGCTGCTCGCGAAGCGCGCCGTCGAGGCGGGCATCGGGTCGCAGCCGTGGGTCAAGACATCGCTCGCGCCGGGGTCTCGGGTCGTGACGGACTACCTCGATCGAGCGGGTCTGACGCCGTACCTGGAGAAGCTCGGATTCAACCTCGTGGGATACGGCTGCACGACGTGCATCGGGAACTCGGGCCCGCTTCCGGACGAGGTGGCGAAGTTGATCGACGACGAGAAGCTGAACGTGGTCGCCGTCCTGTCCGGCAACCGCAACTTCGAAGGGCGCATCCACCCGCAGGTGCGCGCGAGCTACCTGGCGTCACCGCCGCTCGTCGTGGCGTACGCGCTGGCCGGGAGGATCAACTTCGATCCGACGACCGAGCCGCTCGGCGAGGGCGCGGAGGGGCCCGTCTTCCTCCGTGATCTCTGGCCGAGCCCGCAGGAGGTCGCCGAGGTGATCGCGACGGCGATCACCGAGGATCAGTTCATCGAGCAGTACGGGCGGATCTGGGAGGGCGACGATCGGTGGCGAGGGCTTCCCACGCCGACCGGGCCGGCGTACGAGTGGGATCCGGACTCGACGTACGTCCGGGAACCGCCCTTCTTCTCCGACGGGGCCGCCGGCCCGGTCGGCGACGCCGAGGTGGAGGGCGCCCGAGTCGACGGAGCCCGGATCCTCGAGAAGGTGGGCGACTCGATCACCACAGATCACATCTCGCCGGCGGGCGCGATCCGACCCGATTCTCCGGCCGGCGCCTACCTCATCGACCGAGGCGTGCCGCAGCGCGATTTCAACTCCTACGGAGCCAGGCGTGGGAACCACGAGGTGATGATGCGCGGCACGTTCGCCAACGTCCGTCTGCAGAACGAGCTCGCCCCGGGGACGGAGGGATGGTGGACGACGCATCTCCCGAGCGGCGAGGTCACGAGCGTGTACGAGGCCGCGATGCGCTACCGAGAGGAAGGAACGCCCCTCGGCGTGCTCGCCGGCAAGGAGTACGGGAGCGGTTCGTCGCGGGACTGGGCGGCGAAGGGCCCGGCCCTGCTGGGCGTGCGGTTCGTGCTCGCGGAGTCCTTCGAGAGGATCCACCGCCAGAACCTCGTGGGGATGGGGATCCTGCCGCTGCAGTTCAAGCCGGGGGAGTCGGCGGCGAGCCACGACCTGACGGGACGCGAGACGTTCTCGGTTCGGGGCCTGGAGATCGGGATCGTGCCGGGGCAGGACGCCTCGCTCGAGGTGCAGCGCGACGACGGTTCCTCGGACTCGTTCCCGGTCACCGTCCGGATCGATCAGGCGGCCGAGGTCGCGATCTTCGGCCACGGCGGCATCCTTCCGATGGTGCTCCGGGAAGCGCTCGCCGGCGGATAGGCGCCGGCCCGGATCCGACAGCGTGGCCGATCCGTCGCGCGACGGTTAGGTGAGCTCGGCGGTGAAGATGGGGTCGGTGGTCGGCGCCGAAGGGCAGTCGGTGGACTCGACGGTCACGGCCATCAGGTCGGCGGACGAGAGATCGGCATCCAGGTAGGCCGCGACGGCGCCGTCGGTCGGCGCGAGGCACGCACCGCGAACGGGGTTGTCTCCCTCGATCATCCACAGCTCGTAGGTCTTGCCGCCGCCGGGGTCGGGCAGGCCGGCACCCCAGACGAGGGCGCCGCGCTCGCCCGGCGTGTACGCCATCGCGAGCTCGCCTCGCTCGCCCTGGAACGCCACGATGGTGCCGGGCACCTCCACACCCCCGGGACGCGTGGCCAGGACGAACGCGAGGATGAGCGCGATCGCCGCGGCGACCCCGAAGGCCGCCTGCCACCGACCGAGTCGAGCATCCCGTCGGCTCGAGAGCTCATCCACCGACGATGCGATGACGATCCGCTCCGGCCCCTGTTCCTCGCGCGGCGCCCGTCGCTGTTCCTGCGCGACGATCCGATCCACCATCCCCTCGTCCACCGGTCGGGGATCGAGCGAGAGCGCCAGCATCCCGGCGACCTCGTTGTGCTCGGCTTCGAGCCGGCGGCACTCGTCGCAGTCACCGTGCTCGGCGAGCTCGCGCTCGAGTCGCGCGGCATCGTCCCCGTCCAGGCCGCCGAGCGCCCGGATCGCCAACAGCTCGTCGATCGATGCGTGATCGCGGATCATGGCGCCACCTCTCCCAGATGGGTCCGCAGCCGTCGCATGGCCAGGAGCGTCCGTGATTTCACCGTGCCGAGCGGCAGCCCGGTCCGCTCGGCGATCTGGGACTGCGACATCCCGTCGAAGTACATCCGCTGGATCACGTCACGCTGCTCCTCGGGCAGGCCCGCCAACGCTTTCTGGACGAGCCGGCGCTCTCGGGGCAGATCGAGGGAGGCGACGACGTCGTCGGTCGGGTCCTCCGCGACCCTGGACGCCACCGCCGCCGCCTGGTCCGCGCGGCGACGCTGCGCCTGCTCCCGCCGGACGGCGTCGACCGCCCGGTGATGGACGGTGCCCATCAACCACGAGCGGACCGACCCTCGAGCGGGGTCGTAGCGATCCGGCATCCGCCACACGGCGAGGAAGGCTTCCTGCACGATCTCCTCCGCGACCTGCGCCTGGCGGACCAGTCGGAACGCCAGGGCGTGGGACACGGCGGCGTACCGGGCGAACAGCTCCCGGAACGCGCCGTCGTCCCCGGCACCGACGCGCTCGAGAAGGGTCTCGTCCGGGGTCCCGGCCGGATCAGCGGAGCGCATCGGTTCGTGCCCCGTCCTTCCCAGCGTCATCACCGCGCTCGTGGGTCCCGCCTTCCTGGAGATCCGATGGTTGCGGGAGGTATTCGCAGGTCATCGGGTCTCGGATGCGTGGGGTCGCATCTCGGCCTCGGCGGTGCGGAGGAGACCTTCCAGCGAGATCGGGTTCGTTGGATCGTAGATCGCGCTGCCGACCGACAGGGCGAGCGGTTTCGGGTCGTCCTTGTTCGCGTCGTGCAGGGCGATCGCCTCCACGAGCCTCGAGAGCACGGCCACCTCGGAGCCCTTGGCGTCGCCGGACAGGAGCACACAGAAGGTGTCGTCCGCGATGCGTGCGGGGAGGTCCGAGTCGCGGATCGCGCTGATGAGCACCTCGGCCGCCTCGGCGGCGAGCCGGTCCGCGATGCCCGGATCTCCTCCCGCGATCGCCGTCCGATGATCGTCGAACCGGAGGAACAGCAGGACGACCGAGGTGCCGGCCCGGTCGGCCATACGCAGCTGGTGTTCCGCGATCGCGACGAAACCGCGGAGGTTGGGCAGGCGTGTCGTCTCGTCGACCGTCGCGAGCTCACGGCGCAGCCGCCGCCGCTCGACGGCGTAGCGGACGGCCCGCGGCAGCAGGCCGTCCGCGATCGAGCCGCGGACGAGATGATCCTCCGCGCCGGCGTGCATCGCGACGGCTCCGTCCGCCTCGCGTTTCGCGGACGTGAGGACGAGAACGGCGGCGGACGGGGTCTTGAGCCGGAGCGTCTCGAGCGCTTCGAGCGGTCCGGGATCGTCGAGGGCGACGATCACGGCGTCCTGCTCGGATCCCGGACCGAGCGACGCGAGGTCCGGGATCCGGGCGACCTCGAAGCCTTCGGCTTCGAGCTCGCCCCCGAACTCGTCGCCGGTTCCCACCAGCAGCACGCGGATCGGGTCGCCTTCCACGATCTCCCCTCGGTCGGAACGGGCATCCTATCCCGCGCGCGGTCGCGATCCGGAGCCGGCGAGGTCTTCGAGCAACGAGTCGAACCGGGGGAGCGCGCTTCGATCGGAGTACGTCTCCTCGAAGGCCCGCCGCGCGTTCTTCGACAGGGCGGCGGCCAGATCCGGGTGCGAACGGAGGCGGCGGATCGCGTCCACGAGGCCGGTCACGTCGCCCTGGCGGAGCGAGAACCCGCAGGCGTACTCGGTGATCGCGTCGTCAACGTTGCTGCCCGTCGGGCCCGCGTACACGACCGGGACGCCCATCGCCAGGCTGCCGTTCATCTTGCAGGGGCTCATGATGCCGATCGACCGGTCGTCCAGGGAGATGAGCGCGCAGTCGGCGCCCGCCAGGACGGCGGGCGTCTGTTCTTTCGGGACGTACCCACGGAAACGAACGTTGTCGATGTGTCGGCGCGCGGCCGCTTCGGCGAGCTCCGGGTAGCGTTCGCCGCCGCCCACGAACAGGAACGTCACGCCTTCGTCGGCGAGCGCGGCGGCCGCGTCCGCGATCGTGTCCGTGCGGTGGCCGAACCCGAGGTTCCCGAGGTGCAGGATGATGAACCGTCCGGCGAGATCGGGGTCCTCGTACGCCGCCCACCGCGCCGGGCGATCGCCGTCCGGGAAGAGCGCGTACGGCTCCCAGGTGGGGATCACCGATCCCTCGGGCTTGCCGTTCTCCGCATAGCCGGACAGCACGCGGGAGAGCATCGCCGGGTCGACGGCGACGACGTGATCCACCCGGCGGAGCAGCCACCGCTTGGTCGCGCGGAGCGCCCGGGACAGCATCCCGCCCGGTCGGATCGTCCCGAACGCCTCGGCCGCGTCGGGGTACACGTCGTGCGACCACAAGATGACCCGGGTCCGCGGATGTACGAGACGATGTGCAACCGCGGCCGCGAGGATGTACGGCGGGCTGGTGAGCGCGATCACGACGTCCTGTCTCCGCAGGAAGAGGAGTCGGACGACGGCGCCCACGAGGAAGCTGACGTAGTCGCCGAGCCGGCGCGCGGTGGTCGCCTTCCCGAGCGCCGGGGTCCACACGCGGTTCACCTTCGGTCCATAGGTCGCGCCGCGCCGATCGCGAGCGTCGCCCGCGTCCCGCTCGGAGCCACCGAGATAGGAACCGGTGCCGCACACCACGGTCACCTCGTCACCCAGCGCCGCTCGATGATCGGCGAGCGATGCAGCGAGATGCGCGGAGGGTGCGAGGTCGGGGAGATAGAAGAGATTGACGATCGTGACGCGCACGTGGGCCCTCCGGGCCGGACGAGAAGGGATCCGATGAAGCCGGAGCCCGGGTCTGGCTAGAGTACCAGCCGTGTTCCGAGCCCCCGCACGCCATGCGTCGTCCGCCGCAGGTCATCCGGCATGCGCGTCGCGGTAACGGTTGAACAGTCATGGCACGTCGTCCCGGGCGGGATCGCGACCTCTACGGTGGAGCTCCTGCGCGCTCTCGTCGGTCGAGGTGACCTGGACCTCGTCGGCGTAGCCGCCCGGCATCGGGACCCGCCATCCGACGCGTTCCGCCCCCCGGTCCCCGTGCGACAGCACTCGCTCCCGCGGCGCGCGCTTTACGAGTCCTGGCAATGGCTTCGCCGTCCGGTCGTCGAACGAGCGACGGGTCCCGTCGACGTCGTGCACGACATGGGGTATGTCGTCCCGCCCTCGAGGGCTCCGCTGGTCGCGACCGTCCATGACCTGCTGTTCCTCACCTATCCGGAGCACTACACCTGGCACTCTCGTCTCGTCCTGCTCCGGGGGCTGGAGCTCGCTCGGCGCCATGCGCGGCTCGTGATCTGTCCGTCGACGGCAACCATGGAGGCCTGCCGGGCGGCAGGGATCGGGTCGGACCGGCTTCGACTCGTCCCCTGGGGCGTGCGCGTGCGACCATCGGATGCGTCGGAGAGTGAGGACATCCGACGGCGGTACGGGATCGAAAGGCCCTACGTCCTGTTCTGCGGCACGCGCGAACCGAGGAAGAACCTCCGGCGCGTGCTCGAGGCTTTCGAACGGATCGACCGCTTCGAGCTCGAACTCGTGCTGGCCGGCCCCGTCGGATGGAAGGAAGACCTCACGGACCACATCGCATCCCTCGAAGGGCGAGTTCGTCCCGTCGGGTTCGTTCCCCCGGACGACCTCGGCGCTCTCTACGCAGGCGCCCAAGTGGTCGTCTATCCGAGCCTGGCGGAGGGCTTCGGTCTCCCCGTCCTCGAGGCCATGGCCCACGGCGCGCCGGTCGTCACCTCGGCCGGGTCTGCCACCGAGGAGGTGGCCGGCCGTGCGGCGCTCCTCGTCGATCCACTCGACACCGACGCCATCGCGTCGGCGATGGAGCGGATCTTGGGCGATCGAGCGCTCGCGGCGTCGCTGGGAGCGGCGGCCCGCGCTCGGGCGGCGACGTTCACCTGGGACCGGACGGCAGACTTGGTCACCTCCGTGTACGCCGAAGCCGTTCGGGGTGGCCGGTGACGACGCCCATGGTGGGTGTCAACCTCCTGTGGCTCCTCCCCGGCGCCGCGGGTGGCGCCGAGGAGTACGCCCTGCGACTCCTTCGCGCGCTGTCGGAGGGAGCGGACGATGTGGCGCTCACTCTGCTGTGCAATCGCAGGTTCCCGCGGGCTCACCCGGACCTCGTCGACCGGTTCCCGACGGTGATCGCGCCGATCGACGGCGCCTCACGGGCCGCGAGGATCGCCGCCGAGTCGACGTGGCTCCCGAGGGCGGTGTCCAGAGCCGGGATCGAGCTCGTCCACCACCTGAACACGGTGGTGCCGTGGGTCCGCAATCGGCCTAGCGTGCTCACGATCCACGATCTGCGGCCGATGGAGCTGCCCGACACGATCGGGCGGATCCAGGGGGGATACCTCCGATCGAGGCTTCGGCCCTCGGCGCGGGCCGCTCGCGTGATCACGACCCCCTCGGCGTTCGTCCGCGCGACGGTGATCGAGCTCCTCGGCGCCGAGCCCGACCGCGTCCACGTGGTCAGTGCGCCCGTGACCGTGCCCGACGCGCCGCCGAGGAACTCGATGAGCGCGGAGCGGGGCAGCGCACACTTCCTCTATCCGGCGATCACGAACCCGCACAAGAACCACCGGACCCTGCTCGATGCGTTCGCCAAGGTGGTGGCCGTTCGCGGCGACGCAGTCCTCGACCTGACGGGGGCCGCGGGCCCGGCGGAGGACGAGGTGGCGAGCGCGATCGAGCAGCTCGGACTCACGAGGAACGTCCAGCGGCGGGGACGCGTCCCCGAGCAGGAACTCGACGAGCTGTTCCGCCGCGCCGTGGCGCTCGTCTACCCGTCGACCTACGAGGGGTTCGGCCTCCCGCTCGCAGAGGCGATGGCGGTGGGGTGTCCGGTGATCGCGTCCGACCGAACGGCGCTGCCGGAGGTGGTCGGGGACGCAGGGATCCTCCTCGACCCGAACGACGTTGACGGATGGGCAGATGCGATGCTCCGGTTGGCCGACGACGAAGATCTCCGCTCTCAACTGATCGCCGCGGGAAGAGAGCGGGTTCGCTCGTTCTCGTCCGAGGTGACGGCGCGGAGGCAGTTCTCGGCCTACCGCCTCGCGCTCGAGACGCCCCGCCGGCGAAGTGCCTCCTGAACCGCTACGACGTGGCGGGGCATGCGCTCGATCCGCCACCCTGGCCTGGTCGCACCAGGGAGTAGGAGGACGGGATCACGACAGCGACCTGCGCGTGGCGGACGTCTGTCGAGGCGACCAGGGGGAGATCCGGGAAATACGCGGCCACGACCTGTGCGTTCGCGCTCGCCTCGGGGCGGAACACGATGGCGGGCGTCGTGACGTTGACCGGAGCCTCGGACGCCGGCCAGATGCCGGGTGAGACGTCGAAGCCCGCGTCGTTCAGGATGCCCACCACCGCGGAGGCCATGCCTCCGGAGTTCGCATCCACCACCGCGACCGTCGTGTTCGCCTCCGACGGGGGCGTGTTGACCAGGGCCGTGCCGACCTTCCCGATCGGCCGGCCCGATCTGATCGCGCGGAAGATCTCCTTCGCCGACGGGTCCATCCGAAGGACCGCCTTCGTGCCCTCTTGCGCCGCGAAGCCGGGCACGGTCCTGAACTCGACCGCACCCGTCGAGAGGCCGCGAAGCTGTCCCACGAGGTAGACGAGATCACTCGGGAGGAGCTTCGCGTCTCGCCGCAGGTTCCCGAGGACAGGTCCGACGAGGGAGGGGGCCTTCACCACCATCCTGGGTTGCAGCATCTTGTTCACCACCGCTCGGATGAACTGCTGCTGGCGGCCGATCCGTGCGAAGTCGGGGATGTGATCGCACGGCAGGTGCCTCGTGCGGACGTAGGCAAGCGCTTGTTCGCCGTTGAGGCGCTGACATCCGGGTTTGATGTTGAGCCCCGAGTTCGGATCGGCGATGTGTCCGATCTCGTCGTAGTGAACGAGGATCGGGTCTCCGTTCGGGGCGGTGCCGGTGAGGTCGCCGGGCGTGTTCACGTTGTATGCCGGGATGCACATGTCCACACCACCCAGCGTGTTCACGGTCCGTCGGAACCCCTCGAGGTCGACGTAGAGGTAGTGGTCGATCTGCAGGCCGGTCAGGTCCGTGACCGTCTGCGCCAGCAGCTGCGGGCCCCCGTGGCGAAGCCCTCCTTCGAATGCGGTGTTTATCCGGTCGTGGCCGCGGCCCGGGATCGCGACCCAGAGATCGCGAGGGAACGAGAGCACGATCGCCTTCTGCAGCCGCGGATCGGTGTGAACCAGCATGATCGTGTCGGCTCGGTTCGTGCCTCCGAGTGACTCGTCGGTCCCGAACTGCGTTTGTTGCTCGGGCGGGAGGCCCGCACGGGAATCCGAGCCGAGCAGCAGATAATTGCACGCCTGATCCGCGCACGGACCTTTGGGCGCTTCCGAGGCCCCGGTCTTGTGGAACTCGGGATCGACGTTGATGGTGCGGAGCTGGACCCACTGGACCGTGAGCCCGGCGGTCACGAGCCCGACGAGGAGCGCAAGGGAGGCGGTCACCCCCACGAGGGCCCGCGCCACGGTGCCGTGCCCGGAGATGCGTTCTGCCATCGGTCATCTCCAGACTAGCCGGTGGCCCTCAGCGCTCCGTCGCGACCGTGTTGCATTCCTGTGTTCATCCCGGCTCCATCCGCGCACGACGCGCGTGTCTCCGTGGGAGGCGCGGAACCCCTCCGGTGTAGCCTGTCGCGTCTATGGAGCAGGAACGAGCGCCCGAGCGTGCGCCGGGTGACGGGCCCTGGCTGGGAAGCACCCGTGAGCTCGCGAGCGCGCTGCGGGAGCTCGCGACACGCCTGCGGACCGAGCAGGGCGAGTGGGTGCCGCACGACGATCCCGTCCTCGGGTCGGCGTCGTCTTGGAAACGGACCCTCAAGTCGATCGTCTTCCGGTCTACTCGGCTCGCCACTCGTCGTTACGACCGCCTGTCGGCGGATCTCGCGACCGTAGCGGCCGAGCTCGCCTATCGTCTCGCTGAGGCCGAGGAGGAGACGAGGAAGGCGAGAGGCGACTACGAGCGGCTCGAGCTGACGTTCCGAGAGCTCCCGGCGGCCGGTTCGTCGTCGAGCGGGAGCGCGGCGTGGTCGGAGATCTCGGACGAGTACTACTGGGCTTTCGAGCAGCGCATGCGCGGAAGCTCCGAGTCCGTGGAGGAGCGGCTCCGCGGCTACGGGGAACTCGTGGTTCCCTTGCTGAACGCGCTGAAGGCCGATCCCGGTGATCGCTCGCGCTGGGTCGACCTCGGGTGTGGCAAGGGGGAGTTCTGCGCGCTGCTTCGTGAATGGGGATGGGACGCGGAGGGTGTCGACAGCTCACCCGGCGCCGTCGAAGCCTGTCGGGCGCGTGGGATCGAGGTGACGCTCGCGGACGTCCTCGACTACCTCGAGACCCGGCCCGACGACCCCGTCGGCGGCATCAGCGCGATCCAGCTGATCGAACACCTTCCGAGGCGTGCCTGGGTTCGTCTCTTCCAGGAGATCCATCGGGCGCTGGGTCCCGGAGGGGCGCTCTTGCTCGAAACGATCAACGGCCAGAACGCGGACGCGGTCGCCGATTACTTCGTCGCCGACGTGACCCACACCTGGCCGGGACACCCGGAGACACTGAAGCTGATGGCCGAGCATGCGGGATTCGAGGAGGTCGAGGTGCGCTTCGTCAACCCCGACCATCGCGGTCGCGCCCAGGACGTCGCGATCTGGGCAGTCAAGGCGGCCCCGTGAACGAGGGGGAGAAACGCGGCGGCCCGCGACGGGAGAACGTCGACTCGCCGCGAGCCGCGGAGGCGGGCGAGCCGACGGCCGACGGGACGGCTGCAGCGCTCGCTCGTGAGGTGTACTGGGCGGGGGACGGAATCTCACGGGTGCCCGCGGACGTCGGCTCGCTTCGCGAACGGCTGGACGCCTTCACGCACCAGCTCCGGATCGAGCAGCGACAGCTCGTGCCGATCGGGGAGACGATGCTGGGCTCGGCCGCGGGCTGGAAGCGCGGCACCAAAGCACTCGTGTGGCGACTGACGCGGTTCTCGACGATGCGATACGACCGACTCCTGGCGGATCTTGCCGAGATGACCGGCGAGCTGGCACAGCGACTCCGGGAGACTGAAGAGGAGGTCGCCCGGCTGCGAGCCGAGCTCGAGAGCCGCGGCAGTGATCCGTGAGGGTCGCCGTGCTCCATCCACAGACCGCCTTCAGCCGTGGTGGTGCCGAGCTCCACGCGGAGTCGCTCGTGCGAGCGCTGCGTGAGTCCGGCCATGAGGCCGAGCTGGTGACAATCGCGGGTAAGTGGTATCCGGCGACAGAGCTCGCGCACCAGATGGCGGTGTGGCGTAGCTTCGATATCTCCGAATCCAACGGTTTGAAGGTCGACGCGGTTGTCCCGTTGAAGTTCCCCGCGTACCTGGCTCCGCACGAACGCAAGATCGTCTGGCTCATCCACCAACATCGGTCCGCGTACGAGCTCTGGGATCACCCTGACTTCGCCGACCTCTCGAGGCAGGAGGAGGGCCCCGCGGTCCGCAACCTGGTGTGGAACTCCGACCGGCTCGGGCTCGGCGAGGCGAAGCGGATCTTCACGAATTCGAAGAACGTCGCCGGCCGTCTATGGGACTCCCTCCGTCTGAAGGGCGAGGCCTTGTATCACCGTTCGCCGGCGACGGACACGCTCCTCACGCGCGACCCTGACGAGCTAGGTGACTACCTCTTTTATCCGAGCCGCCTCGAGGTCTTGAAGCGGCAGTCCCTGGCGATCGACGCGATGCGGCATGTGAAGACGCCGGTGAAGCTCGTGCTCGTCGGGCGTGGCCCGGACGAGCGCTCGCTCCGCTGGAGCATCCGCGCGCGCGCGCTCGAGGACAAGGTCCGGCTCGAGGTCGGCGTCTCGGACGAACGGCTGCAGCAGCTCTATCGGGGCGCGCTCGGCGTGTTCTTCGGTCCGTATGACGAGGACTACGGGTACGTTACGATCGAGGCGTTCGCGGCCGCTCGGCCGGTCGTGACGCTTACCGACAGCGGGGGCCCCCTCGAGTTCGTCCGTAACGCCGAGACGGGACTCGTCACGGCACCGAAGCCGAGGGCGATCGCTGAAGCATTCGACCGGCTTTGGTCAGACCGGGAGGCGGCGCGGCGCTGGGGCCTCGAAGGGCACCGTGTCGTTCGTGAGACGGTGCCGGAGTGGCCCGAGGTCGTCGCGCGACTGCTCGCGTGAATCCCCGGATGCGAAGGATCGCGGGCAGGCTTGCGCGCCGCGTCGGCCTGCGGCCCCCGTTGCCCGGCAGGCGGCCGACGAACGGCCGCGTGGCCTTCGTCGGCCCCATGCCGCCGGCCGCCACCGGGATCGCGTCCTACGACCGCGCGGTCCTCGACGGCCTGGGTCGCATCGGCTTCCTGGAGCGACACCACATCGACGTCCTGTGGCCCGTGAAGGCCCACCACCAGCGATCGATCGGCAGATACGACCTCGGGATCTACCAGCTCGGGAACAACGCTGGGTTCCATCGGCTCATCTATCGGCTCGCCTTCGCGTCGCCCGGGCTCGTCGTGCTGCACGACCTCGCGTTGGACGGTCTCGTGAGGAAGCTCGAGATGTCGGGCGATCCTCACGGCCTCGACGCGACCCGTGAGGCCGCCGCCCTGCGGGGCCGGGTGACGGATCCCGACGTCGCGCAACACGAGCCACTCCAAGTGGTGTGGTGTGCAGCCGTCGCTCGAGCCGCTCGCGGCATCGTCGTCCACTCCGAGTTCTGCAAGCGGTACCTCGAGACCGTCGGTGTTCGAACACCTATCTTCACCGTGCCGCATCCGGTGGTCGAGGACCAGGCGTCGATGCGGCGGGCGGAGCGGCGCGGGCGCGAGCTCCGCTCGTCGCTCGAGGCGCGCGGTGCGCGCACGATCGTCGTCGCGCCCGGCGACATCAACGAGGCGAAGTGCCTCCCGGCACTCGTCGACGCGATCGCGACCCTCCCGCAGGACGTGCACGCCGCCATCGTCGGTCGACGGATCCCCGGCACCGATATCGACGCCACGATCGCTGCGCACGGACTCGGCGGTCGGGTGACGGTGCACGCCGACGTCCCCGATGACGACTTCCGCGCTTGGCTCGTGGCGGCCGACATCGCGGTGGATCTCCGCTTCCCGCACCGAGGGGAGGTGAGCGGGTCGCTCTCGATGGCGATGGTCGCGGGCGTCCCGACGATCGTCTCCGCCACGGGGACGTATCTCGACATCCCCGAAGGGATGGTGGCGCGGATCGCGTCGGGTCCGGCGGATCCCGCGGAGCTCGCGGCGCGGATCTTGGAGTTGCGGGACGATCCGGATCGGCGCGCCCGGATCGGAGAGGCCGCGCGCACGCATATGAGCGCGGTCCGAGCGTCCGATGCAACCGCACGGGGCTACGAGCACGCGATCCTCGCCACGCGGAACCTCGTGCTGGATCCCGCTCGGCAAGTGCTCGCCCGTTGGGCCTCGAACCTCACGGAGCTCGGGGTCGACGACACCCTCGTCGACGAGGGGTACGGCATCTCCTACGCGCGGGCCCTCGAGAGCTTCCGCGCTCCGCGATGACCACGGAACGGTGTGACGCAACGCCCTTGCTACACTCGCGGCCTCGCCCGTGACCAGATCGCTCTCCTCGGCCGAGGATCCCCTTCGGCCGGGTTCGCACTCCGAAGGGAGCCCGCCCATCACCTCGATCCCCGACATCGAGCGGACGTCCGAGCCGCCACGCCTGCATGTCGCCCCCCGGTTCCGCGAGCTCCTCGCGCATCGCGAGGTGCTCGTGAACCTTGTCCGGAAGGAACTCAAGGTGAAGTACACGGCGTCAGTGCTTGGCGCCGTGTGGTCGTTGCTGAACCCTGTGGTCTTCTTGGCGGTCTTCTCGTTCGTCGTCAAGGTCCTGGGCAACCTGATCCCGGACTTTCCCGTGTTCTTGCTGTCGGGACTGCTCGCGTGGAACTTCCTGTCGAGCGCGCTCCAAGCGGGGTCGCGTTCCGTGATCGACAACGCGAACCTGGTGAAGAAGGTGGCGTTCCCGCGCGAGATCCTTCCCCTCTCGGCGATCGGCGTCGCGCTGTTCGACTTCGTACTCCAGTCGGCCGTCCTGCTGCTGTTCATCGGGGTCTCCGGCCACGGCTTCCACCTCCCGGAGCTGTGGCTGTACCCGCTCGCGATCGCCGTGTTGATCGTCTTCGCGACAGCGATCACCTTCTGGGTCTCGGCGATGAACGTCCGCTACCGCGATGTCGGTCATCTGTTGAACTTGGCCCTGCTCGTGTGGTTCTGGTTCACACCGATCGTCTATCAGGGATGGCTCGTCCAACAGAAGCTCGCGACGGTCACGATCCTCGGAGTCGACGCCTGGACCCTGTATCTCTTGAACCCGGCGACCGTGATCGTGCTCGGGTTCCAGCGGGCGCTCTACGCGATCGTCGTGCTCGGCCCCGGGAAGGATCCGATCCTCCCTCTCTTGAGCCTGCAAAGGCAAGCCGGCATGTTGCTCGCCGAGCTCGGCGTCTCCATCGTGCTCCTGCTGCTGGCGTGGCGCTCGTTCTTCGACCGGTCCGGCGACTTCGCGGAGGAGCTGTGACCACCGCGATCAGGATCGAAGGCATCTCGAAGGTGTTCCGGCTCTACCGCGAGCGTCCGACCACCCTCAAGCAACGACTCCTCTCGTCCCATTCGCGCTCCGAGGAGTTCTGGGCCCTCCGCGATGTGTCCTTCGACATCGCGGACGGGTCTTCCCTCGGTCTGATCGGTGCCAACGGCTCCGGCAAGACCACGTTGCTGAAATGCATCGCGGGGATCCTCCGGCCGAACGCCGGGACGATCACGTACCGAGGTCGTCTCGCGGCTCTCCTGGAGCTGGGCGCGGGCTTCCACCCCGACCTGACCGGACGGGAGAACGTCTATCTCAACGCGTCGTTCCTCGGTCTGTCCCGGCGCGAGACGGATCGGATCTACGACGACGTGGTCGCGTTCGCCGAGCTCGAGGACTTCATGGACAACCAGGTGAAGTTCTACTCGTCCGGGATGCTGGTCCGGCTCGGCTTCGCGGTGGCGGTCCACGTCGACCCGGAGATCCTCCTGATCGACGAGGTCCTCGCGGTGGGCGACGAATCGTTCCAGCGACGGTGTCTCGATCGCATCCGGCGGTTCCAGTCGGAGGGGCGCACCATCGTGCTCGTCACGCACGCGCTCGACGTCGTTCGGGAGGTCTGCGACGAGGCCGTGATGCTCGATCACGGGAGGGTGGCCTCGATCGGCGGGCCGGACGAGGTGGTCCGCACGCTGCGGCATCGGTTGCTGAGCGATGACCCCTCGTTCATCCCCGAGGAAGGGACGCGCGAGGTGGAGATCTCCGGCGTGGCGATCGAATCCGACGGAGGACTGCAGGACACCGTCCGGTCCGGGGAGGGATTCACGATCACCGTGGACCTGCGCTCGGACGTCGCGGTCCACGACCCGGCGGTATCGTTCGCCGTGGTGTCGGCCTCGACGAACCGCCCGGTGCTCGAGGGGAAGACATCGCTCCTGGGCGTCAGCGTCGGCACCGTCGACCGGAAGAAGCGTGTCCGCTTCCGTATCCCGCCGGCACCGTGGGAGAGCGGAGGGTATTTCGTCACCGTCGGCCTGGATTCCCCCGACGGGCGGTTCTACCACGTCCAGACCCAGCACTATCCCTTGACGGTGCCGGACGCCGACCACCTCCTGATGCCCCTCGAGGTTCAACCGACCGTGGAGATCGAGGACCTGTGACCGATGACCGACCCGATGCGACCGACGACGGTCGCCCCAGCCACCACCCCAGGGAGACGAGCCACGCCATGCTGATCGCCCTCATCCTGTTCTCCGTCACGATCGCCGCCGTCGCGCAGCTCACGCTGAAGCACGGGATGAACCAGGTGACCGCCAGCTCGGGAGCGCTGCGCCTGACCGCCGAGTCCCTCCGGGTCGTCGTGACGACGCCATCGGTCTGGGCGGGGCTGATCCTGTTCGGTCTCTCCGCGATCGTGTGGCTCGCCGTCTTGTCGAGGACGTCGCTCTCGTTCGCCTACCCCTTCGCATCGCTGACGTACGTCCTGATCCTCCTGGCCGACCGGTTCGTGCTCGACCAGGAGGTGCCGGCGTTCCGGTACGCGGGCGTCGCGTTCATCATCATCGGGATCGTGTTGGTGGCGCAGACGCGCCACGCATGAGCCGTCCTCGGCCGTCGCTCGGGGACGCCCCCGTGCCCACCACACGCGGGGGAGGGTCATGAAGGCCGTCGTCCTGGTGGGCGGGGAGGGAACGAGGCTCCGGCCGCTCACGGAGACCGTGCCCAAACCGCTGCTCCCGCTCGTGGATCGGCCGATCCTCGATCATGTCCTCGACCACCTCGTGGCACACGGCGTCCGCGAGGTGATCATGTCGTCGCCGTATCTCGAGGAGACGTTCCATCCGTTCATCGAGTCGAGAGGCGGTGACCCGCGGATCACCTGGATCACGGAACGCGAGCCGCTGGGCACGGGCGGCGCCGTCGTGAGCGCGCTCGATCACCTCGGGGACGAGGCCTTCTTCGCGCTCAACGGCGACATCCTCACCGACCTGGATCTGACGGCGATGCGGGAGAGCCATCGGGGACGCGGCGCCGCGGCGACGATCGCGCTCCATCACGTCGAGGACGCCCGCGCATTCGGACTCGTGGTGACGGACCCGACCGGACGGATCACGGAATTCCGTGAGAAGCCGCCCGACCCCATCGCCGGCGACATCAATGCCGGGACCTACGTCTTGGAGCCGGCGGCGCTCCGAGCGTGGCACGCCGGGTCCTATCTCTGGATCGAGGGGGAGGTCTTCCCGACGCTGATCCAGGACGGCGCCCTGGTCCACGGGTTCGATGCCGGCGCGTACTGGCTCGATCTCGGCACGCCCGAGCAGTACCTCCGCGCCCACTTCGACCTGTTGGCGGGACGGGTTCGCGGCACCTCGTACGACGCGCCGTGGGTCGGACCGGGCGCCTCCGTCGATCCCACGGCGCGGATCGGGAGATCGGTCGTGATCGGCGAGACCGCACGTGTGGGCGCGCGCGCGGAGGTGGAGGACGCCGTGCTGCTCCTGGGAGCGCAGGTGGACGAGGATGCTCGCGTGGTCCGATCGATCGTGGGCTCGCGCGGAACGATCGGGAAGGGAGCCGCGCTGGTCGACTCCGTCCTCGGTGAGGGTGCTCGGGTGCCGCCGGGCGCGACCCTCGAGGGTGTCCGGCTGGGTGTCGGCGACACGCTTCCCTGAGCCCCGGCGGAGCGCCACCTCAACCGTCGGCCGGCGTGAACCGATTGTGTAGGGTGTCCAACTCGACCCTGGGGCTCCTGATGCTGCGACGTGTTCGCCTGCCCGTCACCGCGATCGTGCTGGTGGCTGTGGTCCTCGGCGGATCCGCCGCGAACGCGGCAGACACGTTCCGGTTCCACGGCTCCGGGTACGGCCACGGCATCGGGATGTCGCAATGGGGCGCCTACGGACTGGCCAACAAGGGGTGGTCCTATCAGCGCATCCTCACGCACTTCTATTCACGCACTCGGGTCGTCCACTCCTCGACCCTTCCGAAGACGATCCGCGTCGGGCTCACGAGCGGCCGCACGAAGATCCATCTGACCGCCAAGAACGGACCGGTCAACCTCTGGCTCGAGGGCCCTGGGACCGCGTTCGTCGCGAAGATCCCTCGGGGCCAGACCTGGACGGTGTCCGCCGCGCGGACCTCGCGGACGTACGCGATCCGCGATGAGACCGGCGTGCTGGTCGGCGGCGTCCGATGGGGAGGGCCGGCACGACCGCTCTTCGCGACGTTCTCCGGCACGGGTGCACGCGTGTTCGTTCCCGAGGCCGACGACGTGTGGCACCAGGGGTTCACCTACGCGTACGGGTTCCTCGAGTTCGATCTGATCAACTGCGCGGATCGATGCGTCGAGCGGTTGACGATCGAGCTGCCGTTCGAGCGGTACCTCCGCGGTCTGGGGGAGATGCCGAGCAGCTGGCCGGCCGCGGCGCTCCGCGCGCAAGCCGTCGGCGCCAGAACCTTCGCGACCTACAAGATCCGGCGGTACGGGCTGCGCACCGATTGCGACTGCCACCTCCTCGACGGGGCGGGTGACCAGGTGTACGTGGGATGGGGCAAGGAGGCCGGGCCCGACGGCACCCGCTGGGTCGCGGCCGTCAACCAGACCGCGGGCGAGGTCGTGACGTACAACGGTGCCGTTATCCAAGCGTTCTACGCGGCCTCCGACGGCGGGTACTCCGAGAACGTCGAAGACGTGTGGCACGGCGGGAACCCCGCCTACGCGATCCCGTACCTCCGCGGCGTCTGCGATCCGGGGGAGTACACGTCGGCGAACCCGTGGACCGACTGGATGCGGAGCTTCACCGCCTCGAACATGTCCTCCCGACTCGGTCCCTACACGGGGGGCATCGGCACCATCACACGCTTCACCAACGTGCAGCGGGGTGTCTCGGGCCGGATCGTGAGCGCCGTCGCCCGTGGAACCACCGGCTCCGCCGTCGTCGCCGGGAGCGAGCTCAGGAGCGCGTTGGGTCTGCCGGACGGCCGGGTCTGGATCAACACCGACCGCAACATCGTGGGAGCGGTCCGCGGGAAATACGACGCCCTGATGTGCCGGCCGGGTCTGCCGCGATCCTCCGTGCTCGCCCTCTCCCACGGTTCCCGTCAGCTCTTCGAGATGGGCGGGATCTACCGCAACAGCCAGGTCGACCTGACCGTGTGGCTCAGGGGGGCGATCCATGCCGAGTACCTGGGAGCGGGAGGAGCGGGCGGCCGTCTCGGCCTTCCGGTCTCCGGCGCCGTCCGTCCGGCGCTGATGCACGCCGCGCAGACCTGCTCGTCCTGCCGCCGCATCGTCCTCGAAGGCGGACGGATCTATTTCAAGGCGGGGCTCGGCGCGCATGCGCTGTGGGGGTCGGTGCTCTCCGAGTACCTCGCGCACGGAGGCGCGCAAGGGGAGCTCGGGTACCCCACGACCCGTGTGCAACGCGTCGACGGCGTGTCGCAGGCGTCGTTCGAGCACGGGACGATCGCGTGTTCGGGCGGGTCATGCGACGTGCAGGTGGGCTGAACCTCAGCAGGGAGAGGCGCCGTTCTCCGGCGCGTTCCAGGTGCACTCGAAGGCGGTCACGAACCCGTTCACGATCGTGGCGGCGTTGGCGGGTTCCAGTGCGGCCGTTCCCCCGCCGACCGGGCACGATTGACGGCGGTTCCACGCGGTGAGGGTCAGGGCCGTTTCGCTGGTCAGGTCGGGGTAGGGCGCGAGGAAGGTGGCGCGATCGCCGCGGGCGATGACGGCCAACCGATCCACGACGGCCTTCGGGAGCCCACCATCTCCCTCCGGCAGGTAGTAGATGAAGACGGCTCCGTGTTCCAGGGAGTGCACCGCTCTCGTCTCCGGCGGTTGCGTGTCGTACACCTTGGGCGTCGGGGGCAGCGGCGACGGGTCGTGGTACCCGGAGGTCGCCGGCCGGTCCTTGTAGGTGTAGGACTGCCCGGGCGCCAGGTGCAGCGCGGACCGTGGGTTCACCGCGGGCTGCTCGACCGTGGTGCAGCCGGCCGCCTCCGCCGCGCGGATCGCGGCTCGCGGGATGTCGTTCGGGCCCTGGAAGCTCCGATAGAGCGTGACGGCGGCGACCGCCGCGGCGGCGATCCCGAACGCCGTGAGCGTGCGGCGGAGCGACGCCGCGCGCCGCGCGCGCCGGCGCTCCGCCTCTCGCGCCCTCCGCGCCTCTTCCTTCCGCTCGCGACGCTCCACGTTCGCGCCGCCTCGCGCCGCCGCGCTTCCGCGCGCCGGCGCGGCGCCTCCGCGTCCCGCGGTCGCGCGGCCCGGCGGCTGGGATGCGGATGGCGGCCGCTGGCGCGGCCGCTTCTTCTTCTTGGTCATCAGATCGCGGCCCCCGCCTCGGGCGCCTCACCCTTGTAGTCGCGGCCGCCCGCGGTGGGGAAGCTGTACTGCGACGTGAAGTCGTAGGCGACGGCGAGATCCACGCTCGCGCACGTCTGGAGGCGGTGCCACGCGGTGAGGGCCATCTGCGTGCCGTCCGGCAGGATCCCGGCCGGGTCGCTCGGGAAGTCGTACGGGGCCACGATCACTCGGTCCTGACCCACGGCCGCGTCCTGGAGCCGCCGGTCGTAGAAGTCGATCACCTTCGCCACATCCCCCGCCGGCGCGGCCGGGTCGTACCAGACGACCGTGGCCCCGTGCTCGAGCGAATGGATCGATCGGTAGAGCTCCGACATCGTGAGGGAGTCGTAGACGCCGGCCGGAAGCGGGACGTCCGCATGCGGACCGGAGGCCGGTGGGGTCGTGGGGTACTGAGACAGGGGCGGTCCCGCGACGTCCCCGCCGCCGATGTGGACCCGGTCCTGATCGGGTGGGTCGAACGGAGCCGTCGTCGTCACGTCGCCGCATCCGGCCGTGTCGGCGGCTTTCACGGCCTGCTGGAGGAGCTGCTGCGGCGTGGGGATGCCCTCGCCGGACGACAACAGGGTGGCGGCGAGGACCCCTCCGGCCACCAACACGGCGCCGGCCGCGATCACGAACGTGCGCGTCCGCCGTTTCGCGGCGAGTCTCCGCTGGATCTCCTCGCGCTCCCGCCGGGCTTGGTCCTTGCGCTCCGCTTTCGTCAGGCGCCGGCCTTGATCAGGCCTTCCTGGGGCGTCGTTGGTCAACCGCACTCCTCGATCACAGTCGCGGAAGCTTACCGGCAGTTCCGTCCGGGACGGGGGAGGCACGTTGCGGCGGTCGCACGAGCGGCCTATCCTGCTCGCGCCTTCCCCGGGGTGCACGACCGGCCGCTCGGCCGAGGGGGGAGGGCGCGTGCCAGACACCAAGCACGACCGACTGGTGAGGGTGCCGACGGCGGGGGGCGGCGGCGGTCTCGACCGGTTCTTCAAGATCTCCGAGCGAGGCTCGAGCGTCCGGACCGAGGTGGTGGCGGGGATCACCACCTGGCTCACGATGGCGTACATCCTGTTCCTGAACCCGCAGATCCTGGGTGCCGTGACGGACTCGAGCGGGACGACCCTGGGCTTCCCCCAGGTGCTCACGGTGACGGCCCTGGTGGCGGGCGTCGCGACCTTGGCGATGGGTCTGTGGGCGAACTATCCGTTCGCGATCGCGTCCGGGCTCGGCCTGAACGCCTTCGTGGCGTTCACGCTCGTCGCCGGGAACGGCCTCACCTGGCCGGAGGCGATGGGCGTGATCGTCGTCGAAGGGCTGATCATCACGCTGCTCGTCCTCACCGGGTTCCGGAACGCGGTTCTGAACGCGATCCCGATGGACCTGAAGCGGGCGATCGCGATCGGGATCGGGCTCTTCCTGACGATCATCGGACTGGTCAACGCCGGGATCGTGGTCCGCGCGGAGACCCCCGTCCCGCCCCTGGGGATCACGACCAACTTCACGTCGCTCCGGATGCTCGCGTTCGCGATCGGTCTGGCCCTGTGTTCGATCCTCGTCGTGCGCAAGGTCCGTGGTGGCCTCCTGATCGGCATCATCGGGACGACGATCGCGGCGGCGATCATCAACGGCATCTGGGGTCACAACTCGATCTGGGACGCGGTCGGTCCGGGCATCGCCCAGGTCCCGGATTCCGTGACCGGGACGCCGGACTTCGGCCTTCTCGGGAACTTCTCATTCGGGTTCTTCTCGACCCTCGGATTCGTGACCGCCATCGTCCCGGTGTTCGCGGTCATGCTCTCGGACTTCTTCGACACGATGGGGACCGCCGTCGCGCTCGGCGACGAGGCGGGTCTCCTCGATGACGAAGGGAAGCTGCCGGGCATGAACCGGGTGCTCCTCGTCGACTCGCTGGCCGCCGCCGCCGGTGGGGCTGCGAGCGCGTCGTCGAACACGACGTTCATCGAATCCGCCTCCGGCATCAGCGAGGGAGGCCGCACCGGGCTCGCCTCGGTGGTGACGGGGGTGTTGTTCCTCCTGTGCGTCTTCCTCTCGCCGCTCGCCGGGGTCATCCCGCCGGAAGCGACCGCCCCCGTACTGATCATCGTCGGGTACTTCATGATGCGAGGGATCGGGGAGATCGATTGGCGCGACCCGGCCGTCGGGATCCCCGCGCTCCTCACGATCGGGCTCATGCCGTTCACGTACTCGATCACGAACGGGGTCGGGGCGGGCTTCATCGCGTACACCGCGATCAAGGTGATGCAGGGCAAGTTCCGCGACGTGCATCCCCTGATGTACGTCGTGACGGCCGGCTTCCTCTTCTACTTCCTGCGAGGCGTGCTGGCCTAGTCGAGCTCCACCGGTCGTTGCCGAGGGCGGAGCCGTCAGGCTCCGCCCTTCGGCATCCGGCCCACGGCCACGATGCCGAGAGGGTGCCAGTCCTCGCCGAGCGCGAGCGCTTCGCGCGTCGACTCCGCGTCGAAGGGCTCGTTCGGGTCCCACGACCACACGACGCCTTGGGTGTGCAGCGCGACCGCGAGGCCGCGGATCACCGCTCCCGCCGAGAGCAGTGTCGAGCGTTCCGAGATCTCCGGCACGGTCCGCGCACATACGACGAGCACGGTCGGCGCCGTTCGAAGAGGGTGACCGGCCGCCGGTGCGGAGTGGACGAGCCGCCGCCTCGCCGCCGCGGAATCGACGGCCACGATCGACCAGTCCCCGGGAGGAGCGGCGGCGCAGGCGGCGGCGACCGCGCTCTCGACGATGTCTCTCGGAACCTCGCCCGGTCCGAGGACATCGCTCGATCGCGCTGACGAAACGGCCACGAGCGCCGACTCGCGGAAGAGGTCGTCTTCCGGCCGGCGCACGAGATCGCGCGCGGGTCCCGGCGGCGCGTCCCCGGTCGACCCGTCCAGCCCTCGGACCAGCGCCGCCGGGACCCGCGCCGTCTTCGTCATCACGAGGCCGCTCGCCGCCGCCACGGCGTCGGCGAACGCCACCAACGTCGTCTCCAACTCTCTGCCGTGGTCGTCGAGAGTGCCGCGCAGATCCACCAGCGAGGGCAGGCCTGCGCAGCCGAGGGCGACGTCGACGACACCCTCGCGCCACGGTCGCCCGAACGTATCGGTGATCACCACCCCGAGGCGGGCGAGCGCCAGCCGGGACGAGAGCTCCTTCTGGAGCCGCTCGGCGCTCGCGTCGGGATCCTCCGGCAGCAGCGTGAGGAAGCCCTCCCGGACGTTCGAGGCGTCGACGCCGGCGTTCGCGCAGACGAACCCGTGCCGGGTGCGGGTGATCAGGAGGTCGCCGCGCCGCGCCACGACGGCGACCGACTCCCGTGCCACCCACGCCGCGCGGTCCTCCCCGGGAACCACGCGCCCCTCCGCCTTGGACACGATCTTCTGCGTGACGGCCACGATGTCGCCGTCGCTCGCGCCGTGCTTCGCCAGCGATGGCTCCAGGAGCGCCGCGAGGTCGTCGCCGGGCCCGATCTCCGGAAGCCCCTCGAGCGGGATCAGCTCGATCGTCATGCGAGGGCGGCGAGCGCCGTTCGAGCCAGTCGCTCCGCAACCTCGTCGTCGCGCATCACCGTGTCGGTGACGGCGACCCGAGCGCCGACCTCGTCGCGCACGCGTCCCGCCAGTCGCGCGTCGGCTTCGTCGATCACCCACGCGTCCAGGAGGCCTTCGTAGGACATCGCGGCGCCGACCGCGGAGACCTCGAGTCCCACGACGGGCATCAGACGATCCGCCATCCCCGCCAGAGGACGCCCCCCGACGATCGGCGAGATCCCCACGACCGGTCTCGCCGCGACGGCTTCACGGAGCCCGGCGAGAGCGAGGATCGGACC
>Ga0114129_10002501_pt1 | contig 25501 bp, 24 predicted proteins | sample RhiMetdeltSRZDD1_FD_80071 | JGI IMG/M metagenome (GOLD analysis project Ga0114129, IMG submission 80071) | Populus rhizosphere microbial communities from Tennessee, USA - Rhizosphere MetaG P. deltoides SRZDD1 (version 2) (version 2) | ecosystem: Host-associated > Plants > Roots > Rhizosphere >...
AGAGGGCGCAGCGGTGGACGGCCCTCGACGAGCGCCGACCCGAGGTCTCGCGTGCCCGATCTCCCGCCCCGGTGTGAAGCTCGTCCGAGAGCTGGATGCAGGCCACCGCACGTCCAGTTCGATGAGGAGGGGCGAGCGTCGCGTGTGATCGGCCACTCGGCGGATCGTCCGGTCGGCGTCGGCTGCGCAGTCGGTCTCAGCGGTAGCGGATGCGCGGATCGAGGTAGGCGTACGCGATGTCGACAGCCAGATTGACCAGCACGAAGGCGAGCGAAATGAAGAAGACGGCCGCGGCGACGACCGGATAGTCACGCCGCAGGATGGCATCGACCGTGAGCTGACCGACGCCCGGCCAGGAGAAGACGATCTCGACGATCACCGCCCCGGCCAGCAAGCTTCCGAATTGGAGGCCCACCACTGTGACCACCGGGATCAGCATGTTCTTGACGATGTGCCGGTTCACCACGGCGCGCTCGGGTAGGCCCTTGGCCCGAGCGGTTCGGACGTAATCCTCCTGCAGGTTGTCCAGCATCCCGGTCCGGACTAGCCGGGCGACCAGCGCCACCATGGGCAGCGCGACCGCGACGGCGGGCAGCACGGTTTGCTGCCATGTGCCGCGCCCGAAGGTCGGCAAGAGCCGCAGCGTTTGAGAGAAGACGAGGATGAGCATGATGCCGACCCAGAAGTTGGGCATGGACTGGGCCGTCAGCGTGAAGAGGCCGATCAGGGCGTCCCGCGCGGTGTTCACCCGGACGGCGGCGTACATCCCGAGCGGCAGGGCCACCACCATGCTCAGGAGCAACGCCGTGAGGGCGAGTTCGAGCGTGGCCGGCAGCTTGACGAGGAAGAGCGTCGTGCTGGACTGGGACATGTACACGGACTGACCGAAGTCACCGCGCACCGCGTCGCGCAGGAAGATCACGTACTGGACGACGAGAGGGGTGTCCAGGCCCATTGCGTGCCGCAGTTTCGCCAGCGTCTCGGCATCCGCGCTTACGCCCAGACTCAGTGCCGCCGGGTCGCCCGGCAGCACGCGCACCAGGAAGAACGTGAGCGTCACCACTCCCCACACCACTACGGTCGACGCCAAGAGACGGCGAACGATGTACTCCGTCACCGGTCACCCACTGAGACGGTCGGGCGCGCCCGTCAGCCTGGGCGCCCACCGGGCGATCGCATGCCGTCGAGCTTGGCCCGAGCGCGCGGGGGACGCGAGGCCACGGGCTACTTCACGCCGACGGGATACAAGCGGATGATTTGGTCCGGGTACGCGACGAAGCCGGTAACCCGGTCCCGGATCCCGTAGATCTCGACGTCGTTCAGGAGGTAGACGACGGGCCCTTCGGCGTAGAGGAGCTTGCAGATGTCCGCGAAGGTCCGGAGCCGCTTCGCGGGATCCACCTCGGCCTGCTGGTCTAACAGGAGCTTGTCCAGCTGCGGGCTCGACCAGGTCAGCCGCTTGTTGTTCGAGTGCCAGAGCCGCCGCAGCGGATCGTCGCCGTCCCCGGCCGGGCTGGCCGCGCCCACGATCTCCATGTCCCACTTGAGCGCAAGCAGCTCCTGGACCCAGAGCGCCTGGTCCTGCGGGGTGACCTTCACGTTGATCCCGACCTCGCCGAGCTGAGCGGCGATGGTCTCGGCGATCTCCTTTTGCTTCGGGTACAGTTCGGCGCCAAACTTCAGCTCGGTCGCGAAGCCCTCCTTGAGGCCGGCCTCCGCCAGCAGGGCCCGCGCCTTGGCGGGGTCGTACGCGTACGGCGTCTGCTTCGCGTAGCCCAGCACTTTCTTGCCGACGCACCCGTCGACGGTATCGGCGTTCCCCTGCATGATCGAGTCGACGATCGTCTTGGTGTCGATTGCGTGCTTCACCGCCTGCCGGACCCGGTTGTCATTGAAGGGCGGGCGGCCGCCCGAGAGCCAGATCTGTCGGATGAAGCTGGTGGGTTGCTTGAGGACGGCGACGCCCGGGGCACCGCGGGCCCGGTCCAGCTGCTCCGGGAGGATCTGGTCGATCAGGTCGACCTGACCGGCGAGCAGGGCGCTGAATCGGGTCGTCTGCTCCTTGATCGAGCGGAAGACAATCTTCGCCACCTTCGGCGGCCCCTGCCAGTAATCCGGGTTGGCCTCCACGGTCAAGTGGTCGTCGACGACCCACTCGACAAACCGGAATGGACCTGTTCCGATGGGCTTCTCGGTCAGCGGACGGCCCGGCTTCGGGGGGACCATCATGGTGACCGCGAGCGCGGAGAGCACGTTGCCCACCGGCGCCTTGGTCTTGATGATCGCCGTGTAGTCGTCGGGTGTCTCGGTCCGATCGTAGCTCTGCCAGTATCCGATCTGGCGGGCCTTGGTCGCTGGATCGACGATGCGGTCCAGGCTGAACTTTACCGACGCAGAGGTAAACGGTTGGCCGTCGTGGAACCGGACGCCCCGCCGCAGCGTGAAGCGCCACGTCAGCGGATCGAGCACCTCCCAGCGCGTGGCGAGCATCGGCTGCAGAGTCCCATCCGGGCCGATGGTCACGAGGGAGTCGAACATTGTCATCGAGATCGACCAGTTGCCTACGCTGAGCGACAGCGGCGGATCGAGGGTCTCGACGGCTCGCGCCATGGCGATCGTCAACGTGCCGCTCGGCGCCGCGCCGGTCAGCCCGGGGCCGAGCAGGCTCAGCACGAACAGAAGGCCCAAGACCCGGAGGACAGAAGCGCACCGACCCGTTCTCATGTGACCCTCCCGCGTACGTGACTCACGTTACCCGTGGCGTGGTCTCGTTCGGCTGCATCATTGTCCCCTCGTGCGGCGCTCATGGAGGGGGCGGTCCGGCCCCGAGCAGTCCCACCATGCTGACATCGTCGATTTCGACCAGATGCCCGAGCACCAGATCGATGGCCGATTCGATCTGCCCGGCGGGGATCCGTCCCCTACAGTTCTCGCGAAACTTGGCGGCCAGCTCCCGATCACTCATCTGGGCATCAGGTGGTGCCCAGGCGTCACCCTTCGCGACCGCGGTCTCCTGGCGCCAGGTCTTGCCGCGCGCCTGTACCTCGAGGGAGGCGCCCGCATCCTTCAGACGTTCCAGGTCGATGTTCCCCGTGTCCGGTCGGTAGCCGGCCTCGCTGCTTCCCGGGTTCCCCACCACCCGAACCCGGCGAGCGAGCGCGCGGAACGCCGGATCGGTCCGGCTCGACGCCACGGCCCATCTTGGCCCGGGTGGCACACGGAACGCCACCAGGGCGGCCCCGTGCTCGGGACTGTTGTGCACCGCGATCTCGCTGAGCTCCTCTTCGCCCCGGTAGGGGCGATCCGAAGCGGCGACGGCGCCTGTTCGCAGTCGGATCTCCTCGAGGTCCGCGGTTTTCAAGTCTTCCGAGCTCATGAGTCGGTCCAGCAACCACAGGTGCGGCCGGTAGAGGTTGCACATTGGATACGCCTTGAACGAGAGATACTCGACTGAGTACCAGCGGCGGCCCCAGCCGTCCGCCAGGTAGGTCCAGCGGCACTGCGGCGCGCCCCAGAACTGCCAGAACCCGTGCGAGCCATCGAGCACGCTCGTGTCCCCGGTGAAGCCGCGGGCGGCCAGGAGCGCCGCCTGCACGCCGGCCTGGGCTGTCCAGCCCATCGGGGAGTACTTGATCATGCTCATGGGCGTGGTCCGCGTCCACTTGAGAAGCCCGGGCGGCGGGGCACAGTACGCGGCGATGCCGAGGGCGTGGGCGACGCCTTCCTCGGGGAGCCGGAGGATGCGCGCGCCTGCTGCCGCGGCCCCCAGCGCGGCGAACCCGTAGCCCCACACTGGATCCACCACCATGGCCCCGGAGGGCGCTCGCGCGACAGGGAGGAGAGCCATGGTGAGCCGCGCCCCGAGCTCGAGCCCCAACGCTAGCGCCCCCAGCAGCTCCCGGCCCGAGGCCCGCTCCCGCTCGGCGAGCGCGAGGCCGGCCGATACGATGGACGGCACGATGTGGCTGATGTTCAAGAAGACCGCGTCGAAGTCTATGGCGTTGACCAGCTCGGCATTGGCGAACGCGGCGTTGGGGCTGGACGTGCGGGCGCCAGCGCCCAGGACCGCGCTCTCCGGTGAGCCGCCGAGCCCCTGAATCGTGGCGACGACGATCTGACCCTTGTCGGTCACGTGGCCGGCGACGGCGCACCCGATCGAGTCGAGCAGGACGCGTGCGGTCTCGCGCATCACCGGCTCGGGCAGCGCCTCGAGCGGTGTCTCGGCGAGCCAGGTTGCGATCGTGCGGGTCACAGCCGGTCCGGTCGTCCTGGACGATGCCGAGCCCGTGCCTTGGCTTCCCGACGGCGTCATCTCAGTCGAAGCGGAACTTGGGGTCCAGTGCATCACGCACCGCGTCGCCGAACCGGCCCATGATCAGCACACTGATCGCGATCGCCGTGCCGGGAAACGTCGCTGCCCACCAAGCGCTCCCGAGGTAGTTGCGCCCATCGGCGATCATCCCGCCCCACGAGATGTCGGGCGGCTGGATGCCGAGCCCGAGATAGCTCAACGACGCCTCGGCGATGATCATCTGTCCCAGGTGCAGGCTGGCCAGGATCATGACCGGATTGACGGCGTTGGGCAAGACGTGGCGGAACAGGATCCGGGGACTCGTGGCTCCCGAGGACATGGCGGCCACGACGTAGTCTCGTTCCCGGATGGACAGGACGATGCCGCGCGCCAGACGCGCGTAGCTCGTCCAGTAGCTGAACCCGAGGGCAAGGACTAACGTCAGGACGCTGGGCCCGAGCGCCGCGGCGATGGCGAGGGCCAGGAGCACGGATGGGAAGGCCATCTGGATGTCCACGAGCCGCATGATCGCGTCGCCGAGACGACCGCCAAAGTAGCCCGAGAAGAGTCCCAAGTTCGTGCCGAGCGCGCTGGCCACGCTTACCGAGCTCAGCCCGATCAAGAGCGAGAGCCGGGCGCCCGCGATGATCCGACTGAACACGTCTCGGCCGACGCCGTCCGTGCCCAAGAGGGTGATCGTCCCATCCCGGAGCGACGCCCCCGGCGGTTTGAGCCGGTCCCCTGCCATCACCCGGCGGGGATCCTTGGGAGCGAGCTGCCCGGCGAAGATGGCGACGCCGAGGAGGCCGAGCAGGAGGAGGCCGCGCCGCCCGACGCGGTGCCACTTGCCGGAGGGCAGACGCGCCGGCGGACCGCCGATGTCGGCCCGCGCGGCCGTCTCCCAGCGCGCGAGGGTCGCCGGCGGCTCAAGCGCCGGTCGCCCGCGATCCATGCCCCGAGCCGTCAGCGTTCCTGCAGCGCGTGCGCGAGCACGTGACCGTGCGCGAACAGGGCCGGCGCGCCCCCGGTATGCAGGAAGACGACCGTGTCGTGGTGGGACAGTCGCTCCCGCCGGATCCATCCAATCAGGCCGCTCAGGGCCTTGGCCGTGTAGACGGGATCCAGGAGTATGCCTTCCTGACGGGCCAGCAACTTCAGCGCCTCCGTCCCGGCGGCGGTCGGGGTCCCGTATGCCTCGCCGATGTAGCCGTCGTCGACGCAGACGGGCACATCGAGGCCACTCGCGTCCACGCGCAGGAGCCGGGCTGCGCCGCGGACCTTGTCCACGATCCGCGGCTCCATCCGGTCCGCGGGTTGCTGCACGCTGATTCCGACGACCTGGTAGGCGAGCCCCAAAAGCGCGGCACCGAGGATCAGGCCGGCTTGCGTCGTACCGGAGCCGGTACCGAGAAAGAGATGGCTCGGCTGGAGGTCCAGCTCCGCGAGCTGCCGAGCGAGCTCGACCGACGCTGCCACGAAGCCAATCGCGGCCAGGGGACCCGACGCGTATCGCATGTCGATCAGATAGGGCTTCCGGCCCCTGGCCTGGAGCTCCGCCATGACCCGGTCCATGGTGTCGACGCTCAGCTGAGAATACGGGTCTTCCGTCTCGATGAACGTGATGTGGGCGCCGAAGACGTGATCGAGGAGCAGGTTGCCCTGGACCTCCGCGTCCGGCGTCCCGCGCAGTACCGGGTAGATGTCGAGCCCGAGCTTGGCCGCGGCAGCGCTGGTCATCCGGACCATGTTGGACTGCGCGGCGGCGCTGATCACGATGGCGTCGGCGCCTCGCACGAGGGCGTCCGCCATCAGGAACTCGAGCTTCCGGGGCTTGTTACCGCCCAGGGCGAGCCCGGTGAGGTCGTCCCGCTTGATCAGGATGCGTGGACCACCCAGCTGCGCCGACAGGCGGGGAGCCTCTTCCAAGGGGGTGGGGAGGTGCGCCAGGCCGACGCGGGGGAGCTGGCCGAGCCGCTCCTCGAGTCGGGCGATTGTCCATCGCGCCTCGGCCTGGGCCATGCCGATGCCTCCCTCCCTGGCTCGCCGGAATCGATGCGCTACGGGCGTCCGGGTCCCCGTCGCAGGATCTCCTGTTCGCTCACCACGGGCGCGGTGCTCGCCACCCTCTTGTGCTCGACCCGCCACCGCCGGAAGGCCTGCTCGGTCTCCGGGCTGGTGGGGTAGAGTCCATCCAGGGGCGCACCCTCCGCGAGCCTCATGCGGATGAACTCCTCCCGGTCCTCCTTCAGGAGGACATCGTCGACGACTCGACCCAGCAGGGCCCGGGGGATCACCACCACGCCATCGTCATCGCCGATCACCATGTCGCCGGGACACACCAGGATGCCTGCGCAGCCGATCGGCACGTTGACATCGACGGTGAACACGGAGCCCCCCGGGCTGACGCTACCCAGGGCGAAGACCGGGATTCCCTGGATCTTCAGCCGCGGCGAATCGCGTACGCACATGTCACAGACGAGGCCCGCGGCGCCCTTCATCTTGATGCGCAGGGTCAGCAGGTCCCCGAACAGGCCCTCGGTGGTGATGCCGCGCCCATCGAGCACCACGACGTCCCCGGGCCGGACGGCGTCGATGGCGTCGTCAGGATGTCCCGGGAAGCGCGTGCCCGGGAGGAAAGCCTGGGCCTGCAGGTCGTCGCGGCCGGGCACGGTCCGGACGGTGAGCGCCGGCCCCACGACCTTCATGCCGGGAACGAGAGGCCTGATGGGACACCAGACGTTCTTGACATCGTACTGGCGACGGAGAATGGTCGTGATCGAGGCTGTGCTGGCGCGGTGGAGCACCTGGACCATCTCCGGATCGGCGCGCTCGAACGCCTCGGCTTGCATGTGACCTCCCCGTGCCCCGCGAGCGGCCGCGCGGTTTCGGCGCCTTGGTCCAGCCGGGCGCCGTCGCGGAAGCGTACCACAGAGTGTAATTGCCCTGGCTTCGTGGACAGGTGATGGCTGGCCTCAGGCCCCCACCGATGCGGCTTCTCATAGTTGATCAGCGTGGACGCCATGCGCGGCCAGTCAGCGTGGACCCGGGGGAGCTTCAGAGGTCATGCGCGTGATGCTCACAGTCGCACATCTGGTTCATGCACTCCGGTGCGGAACGTATTCGTCGGCCACTAGCTCCGATTAGCGCCAGATCCCGGCCACGCGGTCGTAGCTGTTCCGTCGTAGGTCTGGCTTCTCGTCAGCCGTTGCTTCTCGACCCGGTCGGCCGGCCTGCCAGCATTCGGAGGGGAGTGGTTCCTGGGGCGCCGACGTTGAGCTGGCTTCGACGACGAATCAAGCTGACGGTGCGGTGGGGCTGTAGCTCAGTTGGGAGAGCACAAGGCTGGCAGTCTTGGGGTCAGGGGTTCGAGCCCCTCAGCTCCACCAAAATTCGAGATTCACCGACCCGGGGCAGGCGATGCCGTTGCTGGATGGCCTGCCTCGGGGTCTCTTGAGCGCGATCCCTGGTTCCGGCCGCTGTCTCAGCCGCGCTTGGTGATCCTCCCCACCACCTCCACTCTCACCGGAACGTCGCCAATGCGCTCCGGCGCCGACACGCCGGCCGGCAGCGGCTCGCGGAGGTTCACCTTGAGGGCATAGTCCTCGCCCACCTTGGTGATCCCCACCCCCACCACGCCGGGCAGACCGGCCAGCACCGCCTTGGCGGTTTCCTTCGCGGCCCGTGCCTGCTCGAGGCTGATGGGCATGTGCCGCCCTATGCGAGCTTCACCTTGAGGGCCTTCAACACGGCGGCGATCGGATTGGCGTACGTTAACCCCTTGCCGTTGGACCCGCCGTGGTCGCCGCCCGCAAAGAGAAGCGCGGCCGCCAGCATCTGGTTGTCGACGATGAGCGAGCCACTGTCCCCGGCGTCGCTGAACGATCGGTTCCCCGCGCCCTCGATCTCGATCTGGTTGTCAAAAGGGATGACGCCGATGTCGTACTCGACCGCCACCCCATCCAGTTCGAACGCGGTCACTTTCCCGTGGCGCACGCCCGTCGTGCGCCCCACCTTGTGCACGACGTCGCCCACCTGCAGGTCGCCGCTGCGCTGACCGGCGAGGGTGCCGATCCCTTTCAGCTTGTGCACGTCGGCCTTGATCGCCGCGTTCAGCTTCGCGATGGCGCAGTCGACGAAGTTCGCCTGCCCGGGCACCAGACGCACGAACCGGGTCAGCTTGGCCACGCGGTCCGCCGTCGGGCTGCCGCCATCGAGCGCGCCGGGCTGGACGATGTGCCCGCCCTTGGGGTACCGGTTCTCGTCCGCCAGGACATGGTTGTTCGAGAGGATGTACAGGGCGCTCGACGAGCCGGACCGGACGAAGCACCCCAGCGTGCCGGCCATGATGAACCCGGTGGCCAGGAACCCGGTGGACGAGCCGATGAGCAGCGGGCGCTGCCTCGACTGGTACCACGGCTTGGCCCGGGCGCGGATGCGGCCCACGTATCGCACGTCCACCTCTCCCTTGGCCCTGGCCGAAATCCGGGCCACCAGCTCGCTCTTCTCCAGTGCGCGGTCCTGTAGGCGGACCGCCAGGCGATAGTTCTTCTTCCCCCGCGCCGAGACCCCCAGGAAGTAGCTCGGAGTTCTGCGCTCGAGCGATGCCGCGCTGGCGACCGCGAGGCTGGCGGTCTCGCCGGCCGCGGCTCGGACCGCGAACGTCTTGTTCAGCTGCGCCGGGAGCGATTGCTTGAGCTCACGAACCGAATCGAGCCTCATGGGGCCTTCTCCATGTGATTGTGTACGAACAACCGGACGATCCCCCAACACCATGCGCCGCTCGGGCGCTCACGGGACCAACTCCTCGAGCCGCTCTGACGGTGCGATCGTGCTCCTGCGGCAGGGCGTCGTCAAGGACACACCGGTTCCCTGCGCGCGGGCCACCACCCGGCCGCGGTGGACCCGAGCAGGCACAGACGCCCGCTTCGACCAGGGACCCCTATGCGTCGCAGGACCACACGAACACTGAGCGTTTGCGATATGGATTGATCTGAGGCGAGCGCGAGCGACCACGCCGGGACGCAAATGAGTCTGGTGCGTCTTCCAGCCCTCCCGGCCGGTGCCCCCGAGTTTGTGATGGGCCCGGTGAGAGTCAGGAGCGGCCGGCACCTGGCCATGGGTCCCGCCGGCTTGGCCGTGCCCGGCCGCGACGTGGACCTATAGCGGCGTGAGCCGCACCGCAGCCGTCGCCGTGACGTTGACGACGCCCGTGGGCCCGGTGGCCCTGACCGGTGACCGTCCGCGGCGGGACGAGGGTCGAGGGGCCGTGACTACGCCGCCCGGCGGTACACGCTTCCGCGGTTTGGCACCGGCGCAAGAGGTACGGAATCCCCTCGGGGACACCACAGCCCTCGTACGAGCAGGCTCGCTCTAGCCGCTACGCCTGTAACGCCGCATCACCTCCTGCAGCCGGTCGAGCGGCAGCGCATGCACGGTGCGCCCCGCCCGTCCCACGGTCGTCTCGGCCGCCGTCAGGGCGTTCAGGATGGCCTCCTCGGTGGCCTCCGCCGCCGCCTGGAACAGCGGTGTCATCTCGTCCGGCGCAATCATCTGCAGCTGGGACACGGGTGCGGCCAGCTGCACGCGATTGCCGGTGGAGAAGGCAAGGAAGATGTCGCCGCTGCTATTCGCTCCGATGCCGCCGACCCAGGCGAGCCCCACGGTCGCCCGCCGGGCCAGTCGCTTGCACTGGATCGGCACGAGTGGCGCATCGGTCGCAAGCACCGCGATGATCGATCCGCCAAGGGCCGTAACATCACGGTGCGACGGCACGACGTCCCGGCCAATCTCACGCCCGACCGGCACGCCGTCGACGCGCAGAAGGTCGCGCGACCCGTAGTTCGCCTGCACCAGGACGCCCACCGTCCAGGCCGCCCCGGCAGCGGTTGCGACGCGCGACGCCGTGCCGATACCGCCCTTGAATTCGTGGCAGATCATGCCCGTGCCGCCGCCGACGCAGCCCTCGGCTACCGCGCCGCTCGAGGCGTCGTCGAGCGCCGCGAAGGCGTGCGCCGCGGTGACCGGAAATCGATCCGCTTCGCTGAGCCAGCCGTCGTAGGTTTCGCCGACGACCGGCAGCAGCCAGGGCCGCTCCACGCGCTCCCGCACGGCGTAGGCGACGACGGCGTCGCGCACCACACCGACGGAATGGGTGTTGGTGATGCACAGGGGCGTTCCCAGCAGACCCTGCTCGTCGATCCAGATCGTGCCGGTCATCTCGCCGTTGCCATTGAACCCGTGAAACCCCGCCGTCACCGCATTGGTCCAGATGTCCGCCCCCGCCGGCCAGATCGCGGTCACGCCGGTGCGGGCGACCGAGGGCGCATCGTGGACGACGGTGGCGTGGCCGACGCGCACGCCGGCGACGTCCGTGATGGCGTTCAGCGGTCCCCGCGGCAGCTGGCCGGTGCGAAGGCCGAGGTCACGGAGCCGCGCTCGCGGCAGATTCGGGTTGAGCAACGGTAGAGGTCGTCTGGAGGTTGGTCGGCGTCGAGGCTATTCGAGCAGCAGCTGGCACACGTCGAGCCACGCCTCGGTCGTGAGGGCCAGCGACTCGACGTCGACGCGCTCGTCGTTGCCATGGAACCGCGGGATCATCGCCTCGGCCGTCAGCGCCCGGGAGCACAGCCCGAAGCCGTACGCGACCGCGCCGCGCGCGCGGAAATAGGGCGCGTCGGTGAACCCGACGATCAGGCGCGGCAGGAGCCGGGCGCCTGGGTAGTGGCGGTCGACGACCCGGCCGAGCACCTCCCAGAGCGGCGTGCCCGTGGGCGACACCGACGCCGGCTTGGAGAAGAGGGGCTCGACCTCCACCTCGTCCGACAGGTCGGCCAGGGCCTTGTCGAGATGTCGGCGGACCTCGTCGTCGCTGTCGCCCGGCACCGTGCGGATGTCGACCTCGACGTCGACGACATCGGGGATCACGTTGGTCTTGACACCGGCGCGGCACTGGTTGGGGGAGAAGGTGGTGTGCGTGGTCGACCACGCCAGCCTGGCGAGGCTGGGCGCGAGCCGGGCGATCGCGTCGTCGACCCGCGCCGGGTCGACCAGCGCGGCCTTGAGGGCGGGATCGAGACTGAGCGTCTCGACGAAGCGCTGCCACAGCTCGTCCACGTACGGCACCGGCCGGTAGTCGGCCAGGCGCGCCACCACCTTGGCGGCCTTGACGAGCGCATTGTCCACGCCGTACGGCATGGAGCCATGGCCGGGCGTGCCGCGGACCCGGAGGCGGCGCCAGGCGACGCCCTTCTCACCCACGTGCACGGTGACGTTCAGTCCACCGTGCGCGCCCACGCTCACCTGTCCCCCGTTCTCGGTCAGGAGGTAGTCGGCCCCGATCGCGTCCCAGTGCCGATCGCACACGTAACCCGCGCCGAGGGCGCCACCCGCCTCCTCGTCGGCGCAGGCCAGGTAGACCAGGGTGCCGCGGGGGCGCCACCCGCGCCGGGCCAGCGCCCGGAGCACCACGGCCTGCGAGGCCGTGAGGTTCAGCATGTCGATCGCGCCGCGCCCCCAGACCTCCCCGTTCACCAGCTCGCCGCCGAACGGGTCGCGCGTCCAGGCCTTGGCGTTCACCGGCACGACGTCGGTGTGGCCCATGAGGCAGAGCGTGGGTGCGGACGGATCGCTGCCCTCGATGCGCGCGACCAGGCTCGCGCGGCCCGGCGCCCAGGCGGGCTCGTACACCTCGAGATCGAGGCCGCTCCCGGCGAGATAGCTCCGGAGGACGTCGACCGTGCGCACCTCCTGGCCGGAGGCCGCGCTGCCATCGTTCACGCACTGATTTCGGATGAGCTGCTGGAGCAGCTCCACGGTCTGCCCGGTCAGGCCGGCGTCAGTCATGGCGTGAGCATCCGGTCAAGCACGGCCCCCGTCAAGGGCTATGACCTCGCATGCTATGACCTCGCACTCCTACTGTGATGGGCGCCACGATGGGCCGTGCACCCTGATGCCAGCCGACCGGCCAGCACGCGGGGACACGCGAGCAACCGCACCGCGGACGGCCCCCGGCCGGTTCGCGTCGTGGCTATCCGTGAGCGGTCTCCAGGTTCCCGATCATGTACCCGTAGCTGCCGGGTTCGACGACGTCCGCCGTCCGGTGGACGAGGATGGTGACGTTCCGGCGGTACGGCGTCCGGATGACCTCGAGCTCCGCGAAGGTCTGGGGATGGACCACCCGCCCGAGCGCCGTCTCCGGGCCCAGCTCGCGCCCCAGCTCCGTCACCGCCGGGAGCAGCAGGCCGCCGGCGCGCGGCCGGATCGTCGCCATCTCGGTCAGGACCACCTGGGCGGGCGGCGGCGGCGGGACGCCCGGCAGCATCTCGAGCGTCTGCATCACGTTCAGGAGGCCCTGGACGCCGCGCGCGACGTACTCGGCCTGGTCCACGTCGCCGCCGCCAAGCTCGACCACCATGGCGGGCCGGCCGCGCGCGGCGACGACGCCCGCCGAGGTGCCCGAGAACGGCTGCGCGGGGCGGTAGAGGAAACGTGAGCCGAAGCTCCGCGACAACCGCTCGTCCGTGAACACGTACACGTAGTCGACCGTCGGGTAGGCGCCGCCCGCGTGGAGGTCCACGTAGGCGTCGAGCTCCAGCAGGAAGCGCCGGGTGATCGTGTCGGCGAGATGCTCGGTGAACCAGCCCGCCGGATCGCCGGGGAAGACCCGGTTGAGGTTCGTCATGTCGAGCGGGGTGTTCCGCGTGTTCGCCTGGTAAGCGAGCGGGTTCGCGCACGGCAGCAGGAGGACCCGCCCGCGCAGGGCGCCCGGATCGAGGCGCTGCCGGAAGTGATAGAGGATCTCGACGCCCACCGCCTCGTCCCCGTGGATCGCGGCCGACAGCCCGAGCGTGGGCCCGACCCCGCGCCGGCTGACCAGCTCGTGCAGCACGAGCGCGACCTCGGCGCCGCTGGCGAGCACGGTCAGCGGGATCCGCGTGAGCGTCCAGTCCGACATCGCCATCCTCCTTGTCGTGCAGCCGTACAATTCTACACGGGCGGCCGCGTCCGGCGCCCGGCCTCGCCTCCCTCGGCGGCGATTGCTAGAATCCCGGCGTCGCGTCGCCGACCGCGCCGCGTCCGACAGGAGGCTTCCATGGCGGGCATCGTCCTCTTGACCCAGGCGCTGCTGATCGACGGCACCGGCCGCGAGCCCGTCGAGGGCGCGGCGGTGGTGGTCGAGGGCCACCTCATCAAGGACGTGGTCCCCTCCGGCCGCGTCGGGCCGTTCGCGGGGAGCCTGACGACCCTGGACCTCCGGGGCCGCACCCTCCTGCCGGGGCTGATCGACGCCCACGTGCACGTCGCGGCCGTCGAGGGCAACACGGCCGAGCAGCACCGGGTCCACCCGCCGAGCCTGATCGTGGCCAAGGCGCTCCGGCGCATCGAGCAGTGCCTCGCCCAGGGCTTCACCACCGTGCGCGACGCGGGCGGCGCCGACTACGGGCTCCGGGAGGCCGTGGCCTCAGGGCTCTACCCCGGTCCCCGGCTGCTCGTCTCCGGGCGCGTGCTGTCGCAGACCGGCGGCCACGGCGACAAGCGTCGGCGGGCGGAGTGGATGGCGCCCCTCGACGGCGACATCGGCATGCTGGCCGTGATCGCCGACGGGGCGGACGACGTCCGACGGGCCGTCCGCGAGCAGCTCCGCCACGACGTCGACCAGATCAAGATCATGGCCTCGGGCGGGGCGATGTCGCCGGGAGACGAGCTGGACACGACCCAGTACAGCGTCGAGGAGCTGCGCGCGGCGGTGGAGGAGGCGCGCGCCGCCGGGACGTACGTCCTGGCCCACGCCTACTCAGCCACCGCGGTGCGGCGGGCGCTCGAGGCGGGGGTGCGCTCCATCGAGCACGGGAATCTCATCGACGAGGCCGCCGCGCTCGCCATCCGGGACGCCGGCGCTTACCTCGTGCCGACGATGGCCACCTACGAGGCCATCGCGCGCGACGGGGCGCGCCACGGCATCGGCGCGCACCAGCTCCGGAAGATCCACCAGGCCCGGGACCGGAGCGTGGAGAGCCTGACCCACGCGTACCGGGCCGGCTGCAAGATCGGCTCGGGCTCCGACCTCCTCGGGGACATGACGGTCTACCGCCCGCTCGAGCTCGAGCTCAAGGGCCAGGTCATGACGCCGATGGAGGTCCTCGTCTCGGCGACCCGCGTCAACGCGGAGCTGCTCCGGCTCGACGACCGGATCGGTACGGTGGAGCCCGGCAAGGAGGCCGATCTCATCGCGGTGGCCGGCAACCCGCTCGACGACCTGCGGCTCTTCCAGGACCCGGAGCGCCTGCACCTCGTCATGCGGGGCGGCGCCGTCTGCCGCCAGCGGCTGTAGCGCGCGGCCTCACCGCGGCGTCGCCGCGGTCGGACCCGCGACGGCCGTCCCCGTGCCAGCTAGGAAGCCTGGCACCGCCAGCGCCGCGAAGGTCAGCCCCAGCGGCAGATCCCCCTCGTCGTACCAGCCGGCTTCGTGCAAGAGGTTGACCGTCCCGAGCACGCGCCCGTCGAACACCACGGGCAGGTTGAGGACGGACTCACACCCGAGCGAGAGGATAAGCTCCGCGTCGCCGAACGAGGCACGGATGTCCGCCGCCGTCCGTCCGATGTACGGCTGCCGCTCGCCGAGGACGCGCGCGGTGGACGGGGTCGGCCGGACGACCTTCCGGCCGCCCACCGGGTACGCGGCCCCCTGGCTCGTGTAGAGCCGCTCGGACTCCTGGGCGTCCGGGTGGTAGCGCAGGACGGTGAACAGGCGGTGCCCGAGCGTGGCCCCCATCGCTCGGTCCAGCGCCGCGAACAGCCCACGGGGCTGCCCCGCCTGCCCGAGGGCCTGTGCCACGAGAGCGAGGTGCGGCCACGGGTCGATGTCGCGCACGCGTGCCATCGTCCTCTCCCCTCCTCCCTCACGCCTTCCGGCCCCGGAGGCCGACGATGTCGTTGATCGCGTCGCCCAGCAGGCTCAGGCAGATCACGGTCACGAACAGGGCCAGACCCGGGAACGTCATCGTCCACCAGGAGTCGAGAAAGTACGTGCGCGCGCCGGCGATCATGGCGCCCCACTCGGCGGTCGGGGGCTTCGAGCCCAGACCGACGAAGCCGAGCGTGGCGATGAACAGGATCGTGTAGCCGACGTCCACCGTCGCGCGGGCGTTCAGCACGCCCCAGGTCTGGGGTAGCACGTGGCGGAGCACCAGGCGGCCGTCGGAGAGCCCGAGGGCGCGCCCGGCCTCGACGTAAAGGTTCTCGCGCACGCGCAGGACCTCGGCCCGGACCAGCCGCGCGTACGTCGGCCACCACACGACGACGGCCGCGATCACGGCGTTCGAGAGGCTCGGCCCCAGGGCCGCCGTGATCGCCATCGCCAGGACCAGGGGCGGAAACGCGAAGAAGAGATCGGTCGCCCGCATCAGCACCTCGTCGACCGTCCCCCGGCACCAGCCCGCCAGCGCGCCGATCACGATCCCGATGACCAGGGCCGCCAGGATGACCACCAAGGCGGCCGTGATCGACTCGCGGCCCCCGTGGAGCACCCGGCTCAGGACGTCCCGCCCGGCCTCGTCGGTGCCGAACCAGTGGACGGCCGAGGGCGGCCGGAGCGCGAGCGCGATGTTCATCCGGTTGGGGTCGTGGCGCGAGAGGGCGGGGGCGGCGGCGACGAGCGCCAGGATCAGCGCGGTCGCGCCTCCCCACCCCCACAGCGCGCGCTCCGCCGGCCGCGCCATCTCAGGCGCTCCGGATCCGGGGATCGAGGTAGAGGTACAGCACGTCGACGACGAGGTTGGCCAGGACGAAGAACACCGAGATCACGACGGTGACGCTCATGATCGCCGGAAAGTCGACCGCGGTGATGGAGCCGATGGCGTACTGGCCGATGCCGGGCCAGCCGAACACCACCTCCACTACGAGCGTGCCGCCGAGCAGGTACCCGAGCTGCACGCCGAACGCGGTCACGACGGGCATTAGCGCGTTCCGGAGCGCGTGCCGGGCGAGCACCGCCCGCTCGGCGAGGCCCTTGGCCCGCGCCGTGCGCACGTAGTCCGAGCCGATGACCTCCAGCATGCTCGTCCGCGTGAGCTTGACCCCGACCCCCAGGCGCGACAGGACGAGGCACGTCACCGGCATGACCAGCTGGACGGCGGCGCTGCCGAAGGCCGCCCAGTCGCCGCCGAGAGGGGCGTCGATCAGGTAGAAGCCGGTGAGGAACGGTGGCGGCGGGAGGCTGGGGGCGATGCGTCCCACGGCCTGCCGGAGCCAGCCCAGCTCGCGGTAGAGGACAAGCTGGAGGAGGAAGCCGAGCCAGAAGGGCGGGATGGCCAGGCCCCCGACGGCGACCAGACGGATGAGCAGGTCGGGCCACCGTCCGCGGGTGATGGCGGCGAGGATGCCGAGCGGCACCGACAGCCCCACGTACACCACCATCGTGACCATGGCCAGCTCGAGCGTTGCCGGCAGCCGCTTCGCGAGGTCGTCGGCGACGGGCTGTCCGGTCTGGATCGAGCGGCCGAGGTTACCGTGGACAAGGTCGCGAAGGTAGCGCGCGTACTGGACAGGCAGCGGCCGGTCCACGCCCAGGTCCCGCCGGATGGCCTGGATCTGGGCGTCGTCCGCCCCCGGCCCAGCGAGGAGCCGGGCCGGGTCGGCGGGAAACAGGTGGAGCGTGACGAACGTGACCAGCGTGATCCCGAGGATCACCAGGATCACGCCGCAGAGACGCCGGATCAGGAACGCCGCGGGCGACACCGCCCACCCGCCTCGCCGGGGGCGAGGGGGAGGCCGCTCCTAATGCCGGAGCCAGATCGGATAGAACGAGAAGATGCCGCTGTAGTTGAGCGGGCTGTAGGTGTAGCCCTGGACGTCGTCCCGCATCACCTCGACGAGCTTGGGGTACGCCGCCCAGATCGAGGGCGCGTCGTCGATGAGCTTCCGCGCGATCTCGCGGTAGAGCGCCATGCGCTTGCCGTCGTCGAAGGTCCGGTCCGCCTCGGCGAGGAGACGGTCCACATCGGCGCTCGCGTACCACGAGTAGTTGAAGGACTTGCCGGCGTTGTTACCGAGGTAGAGCGTCCGCAGGAGCTCGCCGGGATCGGCCGACCGCGGCGTCATGGTCAGCGTGGCCTGGATGTCGGGCGCGGTCTCGAGGTTCGCGATCTGCGCCGCCAGCGTGGCGAAGGGCTTGCCTTCCAGGTTCACGGTGATCCCGAGCTCCTGGACCGACTGCTGCATCAGGAGGCCGGCCAGGCGCGCCTGGGGCTCGGTCTCGGTGTAGATGAAGGAGAGGGTGAGCGGCTTGCCCTGGTAGCCGGCCTCGGCGAGCAGCCGCTTGGCCTGCGCCATGTCGCGCTTGAAGGGCGGCAGGCTCGCCTCGTACGCCGCCGTGAAGCCTCGCGGGATCGGGCTGTTCGGCACCTCGGCGTAGCCCTTGTAGACCTGCACCATGCCCTCGTAGTCGAAGGCGGCCTGGAGCGCCTTGCGGAGGCGGATGTCCTTGAGCGGCCCCTTCTGCGTGTTCATCGAGATCACGGTCACGCGGAAGGCCGGCGTCTCCACCATCTTCATGCCGGGCTTCGCCGCCAGCTCCTTCGGGTCCTGCGTGATCCCGATGGACGCGAGGACCACCAGGTGCGCGTCGCCCCGCTCGAGTAGGAGCTGCTGGGTACCTGCCGCCGGGACCACGCGCTGGATGACCTGGGCGGCGTGGTTGCCCGCCCACCCGCGCCAGTAGTCGGGGAAGTGGTCGAGGACGATCTGCTGGCCCTTCTCCCACCGGGTCAGGCGGTAGGGCCCGGTCCCGTTTCCGCTCGTCGCGAAGAACGCCGCCCCGCGGTCGGCGTCGGCGAGTCGCGCCTTCCCCGTGATGAACACCTTGGGCAGCCCGTAGAGCAGCGAGACCGACGGCTGGCTGGCCACGAGGCGGACGGTCATCGGGTCGACGACCTGGACCTCCTTGAGCGTCGTCAGGAAGAAGGCGCCGCCGCGGTTGACCGCCTTCGTCCGATCGATGGACGCCTTCACCGTCTCGGCGTCGAGCATCGAGCCGTCGTGGAACTTCACGTTGGGGCGCAGCTTGAGCTCGATCCACGTGCCGTCGGGCGCGACCCTCCACGATTGCGCGAGCGCCGGCGCCAGCTCGGTCGTGTTCCCCCGGTACTCCAGCAGGCCCTCGTAGAGCTGGAGCAGCACGCGGTACCCGGGGCCGGCGACCTCGATGGCCGGGTCGACGGTCGGGGGCTCGGAGGGGATCGCAAAGGTGACCGTCCCCGCCGGCGCCGCCGCCACGAGCCCCGCCAGCGCGAGCAGCCCGAGCAAGCCCAGCGTTCCAACCGCCCGACCGCACAGCGTTCCTAGCCGCATGCTCTTCTCCTTCATCTCGTGAGATCGAATTCGGCCTCGATCGGGTACGCGGTGAGCGGCTCCACTCCCGATTCCGTAACGACGTAGTTGTCCGCCCACAGCACGCCGCCGGCGCCAGGGATACAGACGCCCGGCTCGATGCTGATCACCATGCCGGGCCGGAGGGGCGTCTCGTCGCCGGCACCCAGATTTGGCGCCTCCACCGGCGCGAGCCCGAGACCATGGCCCGTCCGCATCGGCAGGTACTCGGCCAGTCCCTCGTCCTTCAGGGCGCCGCGCGCCGCCCGGTCGAGGTCGCTGCCCGGCGTGCCCGGCACCGCCCGGCGGCGGGCCGCTTCGTGCGCCCGCGCCACCGACCGGAACCAGTGGCGCTGCTCGGTCGTCGGCGCGGCGCCGACGACGATCGTGCGCGACAGCTCGCAGTGCGAGCCCTCGACCGACGCCGACAGCACGACGAACACGAGATCGCCGGATCGGGCGCGGCGGCCCGTCGCCGGCGCATGGACGGCGGCGATCCGCTCCCCGACGAGGGCATTTCCGGCGCCCGCGACGGCCAGGGCCGGGCAGCGGCGGGCGCCTTCCGTGAAGACGGCGGCGACGCTGGCGCCCTTGATCTCCAGCTCCGAGCCCCCGGCGCGCGCGACCGTGAAGCCCGCCTCCAGCCCCGCCGCGGCCAGCTGGCCGGCCCAACGGTGGTGCTCGACCTCCTCGGGCGACTTGACGAGCCGCATGGTCTCGACCCAGCCGCTCGCGTCGACCCACTCGACGCCGGGAAGGGCGGCGGCGAGGCCCCGCTCGGCGGCGACACCGAGGCCGCCGCGCTCGAGTCCGAGCCGCGCGCCCGCCGGTCCCCGTCCCTCGAGCACGTCGGCCAAAAGCGCGCGCCACTCCGCATCCAGGCGCCCGCCGGCCGCCGAGCCCTCGTCCCACTCGACGTAACTGCGGACGTCGGCCACGCGCGTCATCTCCCGCGCCTGCAGCTCCTCCAGCCGCGGGACGATCAGTGTCGGGTCGCCCTCCGCCGGAACCACGAGGGCCAGCGGCCGCGAGTAGGCGTTCGAGTGAAAGCCGGTCAGGTAGCGCAGGTTGGGCGGCTGGACGAGCACCGCCGCGGCCATGTCCGCGTCGCGAATCCGCGCGCGCAACCGGTCGAGCCTCTGCGGGTTCATGGCGAGCCTTGTCCACGCGATACTAGTCCGCGGCTCGAGGTCAGGCAAGGCCGCTGGCCCCGCTGCGCCGTGACGACTAGGATGGGCAAAGACTCGTGCGACGGGAGCGGGCGCATGCTACAGCTCGGACTGTTCTTGCCCGTCATGGAAGGCTGGCTGGGCGACCACTGGTCGCCGCGCTGGGCGCATGTCTCGCACATCGCCGCGCTCGCCGAGTCGGTCGGGTTCGACGCGTTGTTCGTCCCCGACCACCTCGTCATTGGCCACTCGCCCTACTGGGGCATTCCCGAGGGCGAGATCCGGGGAACGTGGGAGGCGTGGACGCTCGTCAGCGCGCTGGCGGCCCAGACCCGCCGGGTGGCGATCGGCACCTTCGTCCTCGGCGCCGGGTTCCGCAACCCCGCGCTGCTGGCGAAGATGGCGGTCACCGCCGACGAGGTGAGCGGCGGCCGGCTGATCCTCGGCCTGGGGTGCGGCTCCCACCCGCCCGAGTACGCGGCGTTCGGCTACCCCTATGACCACCGCGTGGACCGGTTCGAGGAGGCTCTCCAGGTTCTCGTCCCCCTCTTGCGGGAAGGCCGCGTCGACTTCGCCGGCCGCTACCATGCGGCGCGGGCGTGCGAGCTTATCCCGCGCGGACCGCGACCCTCCGGGCCGCCGATCTGGATCGCCGCCTACCAGCCGCGGATGATGCGCCTGGCCGCGCGATGGGGCGACGCCTTCGTCACCGCCTGGCACCCGGACGCGGGCGCGGCGGCGGAGCCCCTGGCCCGCCTCGATGTCGCCTGCGCCGCCGTCGGGCGAGCGCCGGCGACCCTCGGCCGCGCGGTCGGCGTCATCGTCCGGCCGGGACACGCGGCCCGCCCGCCGCTCCCGATGGGCACGCTCGGCGGAACGCCGGAGGAGATCGCCACTGGGCTCCTCGCGTTCCGGGCGGCCGGCGTCGGCCACGTCGTGTGCATGCTGGATCCGCGCGATGCGGCGGGGGTCGAGCGCTTCGCCCCGGTGATCGAGCTCGTCCGCCGCGCCGAGCGGTGAGCGTGTCAGCACCGCTCGAGTGGCTGCGTCGAACTTCAGCATCCAGCCGGTGCGCCAACGCGCGCGGCTCATGCTCACATTGGGCAGACAGAATTACCCGAGAGGCTTGAGATGGCGTCGGAGCCAATCGGTCAGCTCGCTGCGATCGAGCCGGCCTCCGGCGAGATCGAGTATGAGGTGCTCCTGGGCATCGATGGCGGCATCGATCTCGGTGCCGTTGAGTACGAGGAATGTCTCCATCGCGGCATGCCCGACGCGCTTGTTGCCATCGACGAAAGGGTGGCTTCGAACCAACGCCAGACACAGCGCCGCGGCCTTCTCAGCGAGAGTGGGGTACAAGTCAGCACCACCGAACGTGGCCCTGGGCTGGGCAACCGCGGACTCCAGCGCCCCGAAGTCCCGGATGCCGGGTGCGACGCCTGTCGCCTGGAGGAGGCGCCGATGCAGCTCGACGACCTCTCCCAGCGTGACGTAGCGCATCAGGCGAGGCGCCGGTATAGCTCCTGGTTCTTCTGTAGTACTCGCTTGGCGGCTGCCTCGAAATCGTCGTCCCGAGTCGCCAGTAGATCCGCAACTGCGGCCCGGGCCAGGTCCTCCGGCGTGAGGCCAAGACGTTCCGCCTCCTGGCGCAGGCGCTCAGCCTGCGCCGGCGACAGGTCGATGGTGACTTTCATGTGTGTACTGTACCGTGTCGCCAGGCCGTCCAACAACGTGGTAGAGGGGACCGGCCCAGGGCGACCGGCCGCTCGCCGTGCGCGCTAGGCGGACGTCGGACCGTGACGGCATGGAGCGCGTGGCTACCCGACGTTTGCGTGTCCGAAAAGCACTCGGAGTTCTACGTTGACTGAGGCGCCACCGTCGAGTCCCGGCTCGTGCCCTGGCCTTTGACCGTCCGGGCCGCCGGCAGTACGATGCCGGCATCCCCTCACCACGTCCGTGCGTCACGTGCCGGCCCGGTCCGGCGGGAGGACCTCGATGAGAGTGGCACGCGCTTCGGCCCGTCTGTGGCTCGTCCTGATACTCGCACTCGCGGCGGCCCTCGTGGCCGGTCTCGCCGGCTCGCAGCCGGCCCGGGCGGCGGCGAAGGTGAAGCTGACCATGTTCATCTGGGCGGGCGCCAACCAGGGGGTCGTCCCCCGCGAGGTCGTCGCCAACTACCTCAAGACCCACCCCGACGTCGAGATCGAGTTCTGGGAGTCGACGAACGCGGCGACCTACCCGAAGATGCTGGCGGCGAAGCAGGCCAACCCGAACGCCCCGCTAGTCAACTTCGGCTACTTCAACGTCGACCTCTCGAACCGAGGTGACACGGACGACATGTGGGTCCCGATGGATCCCGCCCGGATCCCGGCGCTCGCCAAGCTGCCGCCCGGCCTGCGCCGGCCCGGGAACCGAGGACTCGGCTTCTCGATCAGCCACGTCGGCCTCATGTACAACAAGAACCTCGTCAAGGACCCGCCGACGTCGTGGACCGCCCTGTGGGACCCGAAGTGGCAGGGCAAGGTCACGTTCTTCGATAACAACTTCATGCCGCTCGTGCTCGCGGCCCGGCTCAACGGCGGCGGCGAGCAGCAGGTCGACCCCGGCTTCCGCCTCTGGACCGAGCATGCCCGGAACATCCGGGCGCTGCCGACCACGAACGACGCGCTCAAGAACATCATCGTGACCGGCGAGGCGCAGATCGCGCCGTGGTTCGCTGGCATCTGGAAGTTCTGGGCGGACGAGGGCGCCCCGCTCGGCTTCGTGAACCCCAAGGAGGGAGCGATCGCCTTCCCGCTCTACCTCCAGATCGTCAAGGGGAGCACGCCGGAGCAGATCAAGGTGGCCGAGGAGATCATCAGCGAGCTGATGACGGCCGAGAACAACTCGCGGGACGCCCAGCTCACGAACAAGATCCCGGCGTTCGCGACCCCGACGCTGGCCCAGCAGATGGATCCGGCGTTCAACCCGAAGGTGATCGAGAGCGCGATCTGGCTCGACTGGGCCGTGATGGGCCAGAAGGCCAGCGAGTGGCGCTCGCGGTGGGAGAAGGAGGTCAAGTCCCGGATGTAGGCGCGCCCGCGCCGTTTATGACGCTTGGGGCGCTTGGGGGGCAGGGGCCGCCTGGGGCGCTCGGGACCCGCGGCGCGGACCTCGACGTCCGCGCGATCACGAAGCGCTTCGGGACGGTCGTCGCCGTCGAGGCGGTGTCGTTCACGGTGCGGGCCGGGGAGTTCTTCTCCCTCCTCGGGCCCTCCGGCTGCGGCAAGACGACGACCCTCCGGGCGATCGGCGGCTTCGAGACCGTCGACGAGGGCGACGTCCTGATCGGGGGCCGGCCGATGGGCCGGCTCCCGCCCAACCGCCGCGAGACCAACATGGTCTTCCAGCGGCTGGCCCTCTTCCCGCATTACTCCGTCTTCGACAACGTGGCCTTCGGCCTCCGGATGCGGCGCCTCCCCGCGTCCGAGGTCGGGCGCCGCATAGCCGAGGCGCTCGCCCGGGTGGAGCTGGGCGACCTCGGGGCCCGGCGCATCGGCGAGCTGTCGGGCGGCCAGCAGCAGCGGGTCGCCCTCGCGCGCGCCCTCGTCAACGAGCCCCGCGTCCTCCTCCTCGACGAGCCGCTGTCCGCCCTCGACCTCAAGCTCCGCATCCAGCTGCAGGAGGAGCTGAAGCGGCTCCAGCGGAGCCTGGGCACGACCTTCATCTACGTCACCCACGACCAGGGCGAGGCGCTGGCCATGAGCGACCGCATCGGCGTGATGGCGGGCGGGCGGCTCGAGCAGGTCGGCACGCCGCTCGAGATCTACGAGCGTCCCGCCACGCGCTTCGTCGCTGGCTTCATCGGGGACGCGAACCTCATGGAGGCGGTCGTCGAGGGCGTCGACGGCGAAACGCTGGTCGCGCGGGTCGGCGACGCGCGGGTGCGGGCCCGGCGCCAGGGCTGGGAGCACGTGGGCGCCGGGCTCACCATCTGCGTCCGGCCCGAGCGGGTCCGGATCGTCCGTCCGGGCGGCCAGGCACACGTCTTGGTCGGTCGCGTGGAGGATCGCGCCTTCTCGGGATCGCTCGTGAAGTACCGCCTCGCGGTCCCCGGGCTCCGCCTCCACGCCGCGGTCCCGTACGTGCACGGGACTCCGCTCTTCGAGGTGGGCGACGCCGTGGCGGTGGCCTGGGACGGGGACCAGGCGGTGACGGTGCCGGCGTGAAGGTGCGCGGCTGGCTGGCCGCCGGCCTGCTCGGGCCCGTCCTCGCGCTGACGGCCGGGCTCTACGTCGTGCCGCTCGGCGTGTACCTCGTCAACGGGTTCCACCGGTTCAAGGACGGCCGGATCCTGCCCGTGTGGACGCTCGACACCTACGTCGCGTTCCTCACCGATCCCTTCTCGTACAAGATCGTGAGCACCTCCCTCCTGCTCGCGGGGATCGTCACCGTCCTCGCCCTGCTCGTGGGCTACCCGCTCGCCTATGCCCTGCACACGCGCGTGCGCAGCGCCCGCGTCCGGGCCGTGCTGGCCGTGGTCCTCTTCTGTCCCTTGATGATCAGCGTGGTCGTGCGCACCTACGGCTGGCTGATCCTCCTGGCCAACCAGGGGCTGGTGAACACGACGCTCCTGCGCCTCGGGCTGATCGACGAGCCCGTCCGCCTGCTCTTCAACATGCAGGGCGTGGTGATCAGCCTGACGCACATCATGCTGCCGTTCGCGATCTTCCCGATCTACAGCGTGCTCGGGAAGCTCGACGCCTCGCTCAAGGAGGCGGCGCGGGACCTCGGGGCCGGCCCGTGGGCGACCTTCTGGCGCGTGACGCTGCCGCTCACGCTTCCGGGCGTGGCCTCCGGCGGCGTGATCTGCTTCACCCTGGTCCTGTCCGCGTTCGTCACGCCGCAGCTCCTGGGCGGTGGGCGCGTCCAGGTGCTCCCGCTGACGGTCTACAACAGCACGGTCGAGATCAACTGGCCCGAGGGGGCCGTCACGAGTGTCACCCTCCTCGCGCTGTCGATCCTGTCGGTGTGGGTGGTCAACCGGATGCTGCAGCACCTGCCCGGGGTCAGACTTTGACTTCCAGACAGTTCGCCACTCGGGCGGGAGCGCCGTGTTTAGAAGTCAAAGCCTGACCCCGGGCCGGGGGCGGGATGCGCTGCTGCGGACGGCGCTGGCGCTCGGCGTCGGGTTCATCCTCCTGCCGCTGGGGATCGTCGTGCTCTACTCGTTCTCCAGCGTGGCCTACGGGATCTTCCCACCGCCGGGTCTCTCGCTCCGCTGGTACGCGCACCTGCTCGAGCAGCCGGCCTTCGGGCGCGCGTTCCTGCGCAGCCTGGGCATCGGCGTGGCGGCCACGGGGCTGGCGCTGGCCACGGGCGTGCCGGCGGCGCTCGCGCTGGTACGCGGCCGCTTCCCGGGCCGGGACGCGCTCCAGGCCTTCCTGCTGTCTCCGCTCGTCATGCCGAAGATCGTGCTGGGTGTGGGCTGGTTCATCTTCTTCGCGCGGCTTGGGATCCAGGGTGGGGTGCTGCCCCTGATCCTCGCGCACACGATCGTCGTGCTGCCGTTCGTCGTCAACATCGTGGCCGCGAACCTGGTCGGGCTCGACGCGACGCTGGAGGAGGCGGCCCAGGACCTCGGCGCCTCGCGGTGGACCGTGGTCGGGCGGATCGTGCTGCCCCAGATCCGGTCGGG